>Ga0102940_1000631_pt1 | contig 23796 bp, 18 predicted proteins | sample SalPonR2_C_D1_MG_FD_78215 | JGI IMG/M metagenome (GOLD analysis project Ga0102940, IMG submission 78215) | Salt pond soil microbial communities from South San Francisco under conditions of wetland restoration - Salt Pond MetaG R2_C_D1_MG | ecosystem: Environmental > Aquatic > Marine > Intertidal... | reverse complement strand
CTCCTTCTCTGCATGCTATTTCAGAAAACCCTCCCGAGGTTTTCGAAATCAAGAAATAGTTTCAGACCATTGTAATTAAATGTAATGGTTTTATCTTTCTTTTCGGCATCGACATAAGGAGAATCATACCTGTCATATTCTGTACTGATGATTTTATTATCAATCATGAAATCTTCTCCGAAACTAAGGGTATATTCCCCTCCCCCGGAAAAATAGGCAAGCTGAAGTTTTCTTTTGTTGAACTGTACTTCATTATTCATGATCCTTTCAACAAACTCTGTAAACGAACCATCATCTGCTTTACACCCAGCCTCAGTGATCCAAAATGATTTTCTGCCTTCTAATATCAGGTCATCGGTATATCCTTCCCTGAATGAAAGTGGTCCTGAAGTGATAATCCCACAATAGGTGTCTCCCTTTTTACCAAAGGCATAGTTGCCATCGACAAATGTGGTATCGAACAATTCTGCAGGAAAAAATGCCCTGGTATAATGCAATACTGGTAATTCAATGACACCTTTTCTGCGAGGTAGCTTGTATATAGAAAGGTTGATGTTACTATCCTGCGCTGAATGAGGTAAGCGACCATAACCAACCCAATAATTAGGAGATGAACCGCCCTCATCTCTTTCTCTTGCAGGATGATTATGAAAAACAGAAAAATGGCTGCCCACATTCATTCCGAATATATGCTCCTGACTGGCGAAATGACCGGGATGGTAATTTTGAGCTGTATACATCGTGTATTCCGAAGTTTTATAGGTATAAGTATTGCCCTTTTGAATGGCCGCACCGTTGAACTGGGGATTAAGTATTCTGGACAAAAAGGGTTCGAGATGAAACCATCGAAACAGGAAAAAATCTATTGAACGAAAATCACTTACGAAATCGTTTGTGAACATATTTGTATTGCGGATATGCTGAAGAGAGTTGCGTATGATAATTGGGTTTGTAAAAGCCTCCATGCCCCATTGCATCATCATGCTGCGGTTATCTGTTCCGTAATATCCTTCATCCTTTAGTTCGGTCAGATCAAGACCGTTGCTCTGTTTTATGACAACCTTGCGTTTATCATTTGCAATATCCATAAATACAGGGGGGAGCTCATAGTTTTCTGTAACCATGAATCCATACATTATTCCCGGACCGATTTCTGCACCATCACCAAAAAGGTAATGGGTTAATCCTCCGAAATCAGCTGCATTAAGTCCGGTACGGTTTCGTTTATATGCCCTCCCACTTACGCTGATAAACATGGTATCGATGCTCTGCGATGCGATATCATACATCAGCAGGTCCATGCATATCTTTGCTTTGGTTACAACCTCTTCATCACGGGCAAAATCGATAAGGTTTATCATTGGACCAATGTCTTCCTTATAGTAAACATTTGAATAGAACTCAATATAACCATAATTCCATCGCATCTCAAACCAGTCCATTGCTCTTTTCCGGGCCTTTTCCATGTGTTCTTTGCCTGTTAAACCACTGTTATAAAATACCTGCTCGGGATACATCTGTCCAATGAGGTACTCGGCCGAAGCAAACAGAATCTGATGGTTTTCACTCCAGTAACACATGGAATTTCCTCCCGGTTCATCCCACCAATAGCGAAAGTTAAACAGTACCCCTTCAATCTTTTCCAAATAATCGGCCGGAATTAGATCCTTGTATTCGTATAGTATTCTCACCAGGTTTACCAGTCTGAAATCGGAGCAATCATATTCTGAGCTTACATATTCCAGTGTACCATCGAGTCGACTCCAGTGAATATTTGAAGAATCATTTACCAGATCGTAATAAATCTGGTCAACATCCACATTTAAGGGTGCAGCTGGTCTTCTGGGATAAATAAAATCCTTTGGCAGGTCTTGCGACAGGATATTCTGGCCAGATAAAGTGGCAAGCAAGAATACCAATATCGCGTAGCTATTATATGTCATGATATATTTCATAATTTATGAACCATATAGTACGAAAAATTAGTATTTACAGTTCACAAAGACAACTATTTTCTGAGATACAGACCAAAGATATGCCCTTCTTATGATCAGACAATAGAAGGGCATTTATTAATGATGTTCTGGTTTTGACCTAAAAAAGTATACCAGGGTCACCTGCTGGCTTTTTTTTGTTGTTTCACTAATTATTCAACCAGCGTATCATGGCCGTGGATGCCCATAATGTGGCTGCCTGACCATGGTAGTCGCCGGTAATCCTTGGCCGTCGGAGGTAATAACCTACACGCTTCTTTGCATTTGTCCACATACAGACATCAATCACCTCCCCTTTTTCATTTACAAAATCCGATGACAAAGCATTCCATCCCTTTTCTACAGCATGAATGTAATCTTCATCCGGCAGTATGCCCTGGTCTATCCCTGTAATCATTGAAAACAGAAACATTCCTGTGCAGGAGGGTTCTGCAAAGCTTTCCGGATTATCCAGCAACTGGTGCCACATGCCATCGCTCCCCTGGTATTTGAGCAATGCACGCATCATCTTTTTGTACGCATCCACAATTGCATCGTAATGCTTATGATCCGGGGAAAGCACGCGCAAGAGTTCTCCCATGGCTGCTGCACCCCAGCCATTTCCCCTGCCCCAGTAATGAGGTGCATCGGGTCGGTGATAAAACAAGCCATTGGGCCGCTGCAGGCTGTCAATATATGCTACAAGAAATTGTGCAGCACGGTCGAGATATTTTTCTTCACCTGTTGCTTTATATGCCTGGACCTGAAGCGAACCAACCATATACATATCATCGACCCAGAACCTGCTTAAATTAGTTAAACCGTCTGGCCCTGGATCTTTGTATTCTTTATCGGCAAGTTCAAGCCCCATCTCCAGGTATTGCTCCTCACCTGTCTGCCTGTATAATTCAAGCGGCCAGATGCCAAATACGTTGAAATCAACATGTCCGTCGCGATAATTCCTCTTCCCCCTGGCATAAGGCTGGATTCCATTTCCGATATCCTGTGTAATGTCATTGCTTCCTGTGGCATCTGCGAAAATCAAAGCACCATAATAGGAGCAGACTTTTTGGTACCGCCAGCCAAAGCGGCGATGAATAATATTGTCTGCCACTTTTGCCCCTATCTCTTCTGGTGAATGTGCCAGGTCGGGTCCGGCATCCTGCTGCGAATATAAATCCGATGGTGATATCAGCAGTCCCGCAACAATAAATGTAAAAATCCAAAAAGCGTTGTAATTTTTCATCGTTAATCAGTAATAAATTTTATAACTTTCACGCAGTCAATACATAAGAAACGCAGTCCTGCAAGATGTTCTTATTCCAATAAAAACAGCTGGGCTAAATTCCCTAACCCACCATACCATTATCAACAAACCCTAAGTTAATATTTTCGTTCCAGGTTTTCAAAATCTAAAAATAATGATTCACCATTGTGTTCAAAGGTAATTGTTGCATCTTTCTTTTCGGCCTGTGCATAAGGTGAATCGTACCTGCTATAATTGGTATCCACCTCTTTGCCGTCTACCATAAATTCCTTTTCGAACTGCAGATCTAGTCTCCTTCCCCCGGAAAAATAAGCAAGCTGTAGCTTTCTTTCGTTGAACTGTACTTCATTATTCATGATCCTGTCAACAAACTCTTCAAATGAACCATCATCCATCTTACATCCAGCCTCGGTGATCCAGAATGACTTTTTACCTTCCAGAACCAGGTCATCGGTATATCCTTCCCTGAATGAAAGGGGTCCTGAGGTAATGATGCCGATATAGGTATCACCCTTCTTACCAAAGGCATAATTGCCATCGATGAATGCGGTATCGAACAGTTCTGAAGGGAAGAAAGCCCGGGTATAATCCAGTAATGCCGATTCCATGACTCCCTTTTTTCGGGGAATTTTATAGATGGAAAGGTTTACATTCCGGTTCTGCACGGCATGGGGAAAGTGCCCGTAGCCAGTCCAGTAATTGGGTGATGAGGCATCGACATCCTTCTCGCGTGCTGGGTGATTATGAAAGAATGAAAAGTGACTACCGACATTCATGCCGAAAATGTGCTGCTGATCGGCATAATCGCCGGGATGGTGACTTTGAACGGTGTACAGGGTATAATCCGGCGTTTTATACGTATAGGTATTGCCTTTCTGGATGGCCACCCCGTTGTATTGCGGATTCAGAATACGGGAGACAGCAGGCTCCAGATGAAACCAGCGCAGCAGGAAGAAATCGATGGACCGGAAATCGCTGATAAAGTCGTTTGTAAACATATTGTTATTACGGATATGCTTCATGGAATTACGAATGATAATGGGATTCGTAAAGGCCTCCATGCCCCACTGCATCATCATGCTTCGGTTGTCTGTTCCGTAGTATCCTTCCTCTTTGAGCTGAGTCAGATCCAGACCATTGCTCTGCTTAATCACCACCCGCCGCTTGTCCTTTGCAATATTGCGAATGACCGGGGGAAGTTCGTAATTATCACTTGCGACAAAACCATACATAATACTGGATCCCGGGAGAGTGCCATCGCCCCATAAATAATGCGTCAACCCTCCAAAATCGGCAGACTCGAGTCCGATACGGTTTCGTTTATAAGCCCTCCCGCTTACGGATATAAACATGGTATCGATGCTTTGCGCTGCCATGTCATACATTAATAGGTCCATGCACATTGTTGCCTTCCTGACAATCTCCTCATCATCAGCAAAGTCGATCAGGTTCATTAGCGGACCAATGTCTTCTTTATAATATACATTTGAATAATACTCGATATACCCATAATTCCATCGCATCTCAAACCAGTCCAGCGCCCTGATTCTGGCCTTCGCCATGTGTTCTTTACCTGTTAAACCGCTGTTATGAAATGTTTGATCGGGATACATCTGCCCGATAAGATATTCTGCAGCAGCGAAAAGGATCTGGTGGTTTTCACTCCAGTAGCACATAGAATTCCCCCCTGGCTCGTCCCACCAGTAACGAAAATTAAACAGAACCCCTTCGATTTTTTCCAGGTAGTCGGCAGGAATCCGGTCCTTGAATTCGTACAAAATCCTCACCAGGTTCACCAACCTAAAATCTGAGCAATCATATTCTGAGCTTACATATTCCAGGGTACCATCGAGCCGGCTCCAGTGAATATTAGCAGAATCATTCACCAGGTCGTAATAGATCTGATCAACATCCACATTTAAGGGTGCAGCTGGTCTTCTGGGATAAATAAAATCCTTTGGCAGGTCCTGTGCCTGCACTAACGGTCCAAAAATAGAGACCAGTATTAATGAAAGTAAAAGTTTCTTATGATGCATCATGGCGTGTTAAATATGTATTCAATATTTTCAATAAACTTCTGATATGTATTTATCTCCGGATCTCGAGCACTGGCCGCAGAAATACGAAACGATATCGCAGATGTGGGTTTAGTAACGACAAGGTATTGCTTCTTTTCTATGCGAACTTCAGCAACCCCCTCGTCTGGAATAAAGAGAACGCCTCCTACCGCAATTTTTTCGGCCGCAACATCTTCCGGATGAATTCCCCAGGTGGCGATATAATGGTCCGTTTTCATGACATCAAGATTCTCATATGCACAAATACCACTCACAAACTGAACGGTCTCTCCATCCAAAGTTTCAGCTGTAATCCTTGCCAGGCGGCTACCTGCGAAAACCGTCACCGTAACCTTAATATCAACCTTCCTGCCCTTGTACTTCACCCCTTCAGAAACCATCACCATGGAAGCCGAATCACCAGCATTCATCACTTCAGCATAACGCTTTGATACACGATGAAGGTCAACTATTCCCTGCCCGTCCCATAGCTTAATTCCTCCCAGGCCCAAGGTCTTCCCTACTTTATAATAATCGGCACCCCAGCCATCCAACTGCTCTTCTTTAGAAGGATACCACTGTTTTTCCCGCAGTTCATTCCGGGGGATCGCTTTAGAATACAGATCGATCGCTGTTTTCTTGTTGAAGTAGATGCGAAGTGCGTACCAGGGATTCTCCACCGCAGGTCCATGATGCCCTAGCTTACGGAAAAGATTTCCACGCTTCGATTCGACCGATTGAAGTTGATCCTCAGGAGCCCGCTTGTAAAAAAGACTTACATCCGTCTTCTCCTGTGCAGCACCAGATAAATGAAATACCAATATAGCTCCTATTACTGTTAGTCTAAGCGTCATTATTTTATATTAAATTTAAACCATTCGCTACCCGGACCTGCATACATGAATGAGAAGCGGAATACGGCGATCGGTGCGATCGGAAAAGTGATTTCGAGGAATGATCCCACAGCAATCACCGGCCTTTCTCCCAATAACGAATTATAGGATTCCGACCCATTCCCCAGGTTTACAAAATAAGCATTCTCAAGGGCAATCCATTTGGTATTGAGCCAGGTGAAATGCCCACCCAGGTAGGATGAGAAATATGCTTTACCGAAAATTTCACCCGTCCTTAAGCCCAGAACATCACTTGATCCTTTGGCAAAACGATACTGATCAGAAGCAGTTGTGTAACCCGTCCTAATCCATGCTGACAGCTGGATCACACTGGTGAATGTCTTATGATATTCACCTTGCATATTAAATACATGGTGACTCTCTGTTCCTTTCAATCCCTGAAAGAGATCATATGCTACTCCCGCGGTATAACCATCTTTTCTATGGCGTTTCGTATTGATTGTTCCTATGTTTTCGGAAATTGTGATATCCAGAAATTGATATTCCTGTTCCGGGACATGCACATCCAGGCTCCTGTCTTCCTCCGAGAGCAGATCATAGTTTATATTGTGCTTCATGTAGCTAATTCCCAAATCGGGTGAGAATCTGTATTGATAATCACGGTGCCAGGGATTTCCGAATTCTGCATAGATTTCTGTTTTATCGAATGGAGCAAGCAGTAATTGCCGGTATTCAGCTGTTTTTTGTCCATCCACTTCATGGATCATTTTTTCGAGAAATACCTTTGTTTCATTGCCTTTCGCGAATCCAAAGCGCGTGGTCATGTTTTTATATAAAAGCTGTCTGGGTAAGCCAAGGCTGAAATCCCATTTCACCGCAACAGGTGTTTTTTCCCATGCAATTTTTAATTTTGAATTACTCCCCAGGAAATTATCATCTCCTGCACCAAGCCTGTATTTATAATCATTTTCGCTACTGTGGTCAATGGTGAAGAGCGGATAGAATTTCACAGCATCGACTGCTTCAATCACCATCCTGTTTCCATGACCGTTATCCTCAATGCGATAGTCAACATTTGCAAAATTACCGATATTCCAAACCTTATTGATGGAGGTATCTATCTCCCCGAAGCGCGCATATTCACCTTCAGTAAAAAGCAACTCATTTAAAACAATTCTGTCCCACGTGATCCAATTCTTTTCAATCACAATTTGGTCGATCTGTACTGAATCGGATTGACTATTCAATTGGCTTTCTGCAACTTGTTGACTATGTGCAAGTAAAGTTATGCTAATTAATGCTAGCATCAGAAGCCGTTTAATGCAATTTCGGACCATCTTTCAGGCAAATTTTGAATAATTAGGATAATGAACATGAAGTTATATTCCAAAAATAACAGGAATAATGAAGCGATAACTTGATAAATGTCAATAAATCAATATTGTATTAAAAAACTTACAATTATCAAGACCACAACTTCAATGAGGCCATATGAGATACTTAGTTTATCCTTTCTTCCGTATTCGGCTTAGCGTTTCGGGTGAGACCCCAAGGTAAGATGCCACATAATGCAGCGGAACAGATTTCAGAATATTTTTATACTCCTCACTAAAATTTTTATATCGCTCGCTGGCAGACTGACTTTGAAGGGTTATCGATCGCATCTCCATCTCTATATATGACTCTTCGATAATTCTCCTTCCCACTTGCTGCCATTTCCAGCTTTCTTTATACAAACTATAAAGATCGTCCCTGGTAATATAAAGCAACTCTGAATCCACCACAGCCTGAATATTTTCAAAGGCTGGCAATTTCTTCACAAAGCTTCTAAGCGCAACAGCAATGGAACCCGGGACCAGAAAAAAAGTGGTAGTCTCCTTATCCTGGATGCTATAAAACGATCTTAATATTCCACTACCTACAAAGGCAATCCTGCTGCTTAATTGATATTCCCGGATAAAAAATTTGTTGCGTTTTAAAGACATTCGTTTGAAAAGGGGCATAGCTTCTTCGATCTCCTCATCAGTGAGCGGCGAGAGTTTTTTGAAGAGATTTTGCAGATTGGTCCTTATCATTGAGCATAAAAATTTGTAAAAAAAGAAATGGAGAATTCATTAAACAATGAATACTTACTGGCTCTTCATAAATCTGAGCCATATATACGAATAAATGTATTGTTTTTTGAACGCAATAGCAAGCAACACCTTCGAACCATAAACCCTTTCTGAAAAGGGCATGATATAAACTAATCTTAAAATATAACATAAGAACATGATAAAAAAATATCATTATATTTGCAGCCATTCCGGCCCCATAGTTCAATGGATAGAATACAAGATTCCGGTTCTTGCGATCTGGGTTCGACTCCCGGTGGGGTCACTTAACAAAAGTCTAACGAGCTATCGTTTAGCTTATTAGGCTTTTCTATTTTAATAACTTCCCGAAATTTTTTCCATATTTAGAAAATTTCGGTTATGTATCCGACTCATATTCTGCTACTTACGAATAGCAATTGGTTTACAAGAATAAAACTCACACCGAAAACCATATACTTATGGCAAAACAGAATCAGCTGTTATTTTGAGATCAATATCTCATTAAGTTTTTCAAGCATTTTTGATACTTCTTCAATGTCTTTGTAAGGCTCTGTATTTTTGCTGATAATACCGAGCGAGCGGTCAATCTCTTTATTTGCTTGTTCAAATGTCTTTTCTATCTGCGCTTTTTCACTTTCTGAAGCCTCACGATACCTTTCTTCCATATCGAGGATTTTGTTCCGGATATCTTTAATGTTTAGATTGAGATCTCTCAGGACATTGAATGCATCATTTTTATTTTCAATGTTTGTTGATCGCATTTCAATTTCTTTCAGAACCCTCACTTCTTCCTGAAGGTTTAGTGGACCACTTTCCGATTTACAGCCTGAGAAGACGATAAGGCTCAGTATAAAACTTGCTGTGACTATTATTTGATTTTTCATATGCTTTTAATTTATTAATTCTTTGAAAACGCATGTAACCACTGTACTCCCCTTATTCAGAAGATTTGGTCGCGTTTTCAAGTATTCTTATAATTGAGAAGATAAATACACCTGAAAGCAGGGTAAGTACCACTAACAATAAGAAGAACTGCCATAGCTCCACAATGTCCCAGAGTCTACCCACCAGACCTGCCAAAAGGTTGCCAATGGCTGTAGCACCGAGCCATCCACCTTGTGCCAGTCCGCTAAAGCGGGGAGGAGCGACTTTGGCCACAAACGAGATGCCGATTGGACTCAGGAACAATTCAGCAACAGTAAGGATAAAATAGGTACTGATAAGCCAATAAGGACTTAAACCGGTTACGCTCTGTAAATGAAATGCAGAGAACATCATCACAACAAAACCCAGGGCAGTAATAAACATACCCACTCCGATCTTCCTTGGAGAGGAAGGTTCTTTTCCTCTAACGCGAAGCCAGTTGAAAAATCCAACTATTATGGGCGTGAGAACCACGATGAAAATCGGGTTAAAGGATTGGAAAATTTCCGGCTCAATGTTCATTGTCTTATCGAAACCTGTGTAAAAACTATATGCGATGGCGGTACCTGCTATAAACACACCTGAGCTAATCAGTTTTGTTCTCACAGGAGAACTTTTACGAAACATGAAGACCAGTCCGCCGATCGCAGCCAATATTGGAATGAAGGTTCGCAAATCAAAGAAGAGGTAGCTAAGTGAACTAACCTTACTTACCGTGAAATCCCGGGCAAATATGGTGAGCGTGAATCCATTTTGATGAAATGCCATCCAGAAAAAAGCCACCGTAATAAAGACAAGGCCAAGGGCTATCATTCGTTTCTTTTCTTCTTCTTTCGACATCGTAACTGTAGTGTCCTCTCTTCCTTCTCTTTCAGCCTTTTCTTTGGCTTGTTTTACAGTAAGGTCGGCATGTTTGTAGTACTTCTTGAATCCTACAAAAACCAGTAGAGAAACAACCATGGCTACAGCAGCAATAGCAAATGCTGTGCTGTATCCTACTGACAAGGATGAGGTATAGGTGTTGGCGAATTCAGAAACGGTACCATTGAAACCCATTTGAGATTTAAACGCTTCAATTTTATCTATATAGTGTACCGTACCATTAAAATGATTCTGAACGGTTCCTATCATTTGGTCAAGAAAAGGATGCGCTTTCGCCTGAAGATTTGCCAGATGTGGCATGCTGTTTTCATAAAGAAAGCCATTTCTGCCCAACACATGTTTTACAGCACTGGTAGCGGCATAGGGTGCAAGAAATGCCCCAATATTAATACCCATGTAAAAAATATTAAAGGCATTATCCCTTTTCGGGGCAAATTCAGGTGCGTCATATAGTTTACCCACCAATGCCTGAAGATTCCCTTTAAATAATCCCGTTCCCAGGGAGATGACAATCAATGATATGATAATAATAATTAGTTCCCATTGATTTGAAAAAAAGCCTTGAGAATACCCCGGTACTGTTAAGATTATCTTCCCCAGAAAGGCAATTAGGATACCCCATGTGATGGTGCGTCCGTATCCCCATCTGTCAGCAATTATACCTCCCAGGATCGGAAGAAAATAGATACCAAACAGGAATCCACCATAAAAATCACCGGCCTCACCGGCGCTAAATCCAAACCTGGCTTGAAGATATAATACAAATATTGCCAGCATGGTGTAATAGCTAAACCTTTCTCCCATATTGGCGAAAAAGGCCACAAATAATCCTTTGGGATGATCTTTAAGCATAAAATCAAATTTTAGTTAGATGAATTTAAAAGCTCAAATATAAAAATCTTTCTCTGACTTTTTATATAAGAACTGAGAATGAATATTTTTCCTTCAACACATATATGGATAATTGATAGTGATTATGACACAGCAAGAAATCGCATGCCAACAAATGGTTATTCTTATCCAGAAACATGAGATTTTTTCATCAATGACACTGACGTGAAATTAATATTTGAAGTCGATTAATTTAAGTTATCACCAAGTACGCATTTAAAAAAAATACTAAGCCCGATCTGTGTTCATGAAGCAACTCCAGATGGGCTCATAAACAGCGTAAGAGTGAAGTGTGAAAGCGCTAAACTCTTACACTACTATTTTTTGTATATTGCTACATATAAATAAAATCAAACATAACAGAAACAATGAGATTACAATTGAAAGGCGTATTTTTCCTGACTCTGATTGCTTTAACAATAAATACGAATGCTCAGAAAGAAAACATACTAAACCTTAATAAACCCGAGCGGGAGCAGTGGTTTACGGAACTTGGATACGGAATGTTCATCCACTGGAGTATGGATGTTCAGCTTGGAATGGTAATCAGTCATAGCATGGTGGGTGCATCAGAGCAATACCTCGACACGTATGTAAATGACCTCCCAAAAACCTTCAATCCTGTAAATTTTGATGCCCGGGAGTGGGCATTTGCTGCCAAACAGGCGGGCATGAAATACATTGTTTTTACGACTAAACACCATAATGGTTATTGCATGTTTGATACGAAAACAACAGATTTTGGCATCATGCATGGTCCATACGGAAAAGACATTACAAAAATGCTCATCGAAGCAACCCGCGAGGCGGGTTTAGCAGTTGGAATCTATTACTCTCCCGATGATTTTTACTTTTTATATAAACAGGGAACATTGATTTCGCGCAAGCGAAAAGAGGCCCTTGCCAGTGGAAATCCTGAATTAAATGCATACGTGAAAGAGCAAATGCATGAACTAATGACCCAGTATGGTGATATCGATATTGTATTTCTTGATGGCATGGAGCAATATGCAAAAACGGAACTGGCTAAATTATGCTGGGAAATAAACCCCGATGTGGTGGTTACCCGGGGAGCGATAGAGACACCAGAGCAGAAAACCCCCGACAGTCCGATTGCTTCACCCTGGGAGGCCTGCTATACACTCGGTAATCAATGGCAATACAGGCCAACAAATGAGCATTATAAATCAGCAAAGGATGTAATTCTTAAATTAATCGATATCAGGGCAAAAGGAGGGAACTTCCTGTTGAATTTTGGTCCCGACCCATTAGGAAACTTTCCTCCGGAACAAATGGGCATATTGAATGAAATTTCTTTATGGATGTTTATAAACCAGGAAGCTTTTAAACAAACAATCCCTTATCACACGATTAAAGAAGACAACATGTGGTTTCGAACATCGAAAGATAAAAAGACTGCATATGTTTTTATTAATGAGGACAATTGGAAATTTGGCGAGCGGAAAACTTTCAGTATATCAGAATTAAGTACCTCTAAGTCCAGTCAGATTTCTGTTTTAGGCCATAATGGAAAAGTATTGGAATACAAAACGGATGTAGACCCCGCGCCAAGAATAAAGAAAAAAGAAGATGGAGTAGAAATATCAGTTATGCGTGCACAGCGAATATACAACGATCGCAAATGGAATAACCCTATTGTGGTTAAAATAACGAATATTAATAATTAAAATAGAAGAGCCGAAAATTCCTTATTATCCAGTTACATTTTTATTTTTTAACAATAGTTTTTTTGAAAAGGTATTAGTTTGAAAAGACGAAGTGTTAAAAGCTAAAGCTTTCGTATTATCTATGTAATGTTTAGATTTGATACAAAAAAGTTTATTTGATCCATTTTCAAACTAGAACTTATATGATATTTTGTGCTAATCTTAAAATAATATTATGAGCCAAAAGAACAATGCTTTCAGTTGCCTGGCAGTTGACATGGGTGCAGGCAGTATTCGGATAATGCGTGGGGTAATTGATAATCAGGAAATTAAATACAGTGAGGTATATAGATTCAATAATACGATCAAGGAGATTGATGGGCACGACAGATGGGATATTCAGGAAATTATTGATGGAATTGTTACGGGAATAAACCGTGCAATTACTGAATACAAGGTCAAACCCGACAGCATTGGTGTTGATTCCTGGGGTGTTGATTTTGTTCTTCTTGATGATAACGGGGAGCCGTTAGACACTCCTGTTTCATACAGGGATAGCAGAACGGAAGGAATGATGGAGCAATGGAAAGAGAATCTGTCCGCTATAGATACATTTAAAAAAACAGGGATAAATTTCTATGTCTTCAACACCCTTTTTCAATTGCTGTCTTTAAAAGGGTCAGCGTTGATTAAAAAAACCAGGAAGATTCTCTTTATTCCCTCGTATGTTAGTTACAGGTTAACAGGAAATGCCAAAAATGAACAAACAATAGCATCCACTTCCCAGATTCTAAGTATTGATGGGATCAATTGGGATTTAGATATACTGAATAAGCTTGACATTGATGAGAAAATATTGGGATCTGTTGTTCCGTCTGCCACAAAGCTTGGCACACTAAACAGCAAAGAAATAACAGACAAAAGTATTGAAGTGATTGCAGTCTCCCAACACGATACTGCATGCGCTATAGCGGCTATTCCATCGACCGGGTCAAACTTTGCGTTTATTTCAACCGGTACCTGGTGCATTCTTGGCCATGAAGCAAGCGAAGCAAACATCTCGAGCAGAGCACTGGAAATGGGATTCACAAATGAACGTAGCTATAATAACACATTCAGAACACTCAAGAATATCGTCGGACTTTGGCTTATCCAGGGACTTAAAAAGGATTATCCGGAAGATACAACATTTAACGATCTTGAAAGAATCGTAAATGAATCAGAACCAACACATCAATTCATTGATACGGATGACCCTGTTTTCTTCAACCCTGAAAATATGAAAGCTGCTTTTGATGGGTTTTTCAATAAAACAGGACAGGCTATTCCTGAGCAGCAATCAGATTATTTGAGAATTGCATACGATAGTCTTTGTTTCGCATTCAGATATAACCTTGAATACCTGGAAGAAAACAGAGATAAAACATTTGAACGGATACATGTTATCGGGGGAGGTTGCCAATCGGACTTTTTTAATCAGCGTATTTCCACTATCTGCAAAAAAGAGGTAATCGCCGGACCTGTTGAAGGTTCTGTTATGGGAAACATTATGATACAAGCCATCGCTCAAGGAAGATTAAATTCACTTGATGAAGGAAGAAAGCTTTTAAGAAACTCAATTGAAGTAAAGAAATATGCCCCTGCTAATGGGGTAACTGAATATGAAAGTGTTTACAAAGACTATTTAAACTATAAGGATGCACAATAATAGTTTTTTAACACATACCATTTCCTGCATTTAATTCAAGAATATGGGTAATACTTTAGTAGTCACATTGTGTAAAAGTTAATCTTTCTTCATTGCAGCCTTCATCGCCTCTGTGGTCGTATAATACTTAACGATCATATTGGGCACTTCCCAGTCTGGCAATTTCTGCTCAACCAGAAAATCAAGATACTTTTCTGTTACCTGTCCAAAATGCCTTTCATGTCCCACCTTATACTTCCCTGGAATATGTAGTTTCCATGTTGTAGCATCCGACTTTTCCAAATTAATCCCGGGATACTGAGAACTCAATTCTTGCACACCTTCATTCAATTTCCCGGCAAATACATCCACATCCATTTCCGGATTAACCTCAATGTACAATTGTGGCTTATATCCTTCTTCCTCCCCTTGCTTAATGATAAGGTCACACTGTGTCCCCCGCATAATGGAATAATGGGTATCGCCGGCCCCTTCAGGTGCACGGTATTTCCATTCTACAGAAACCTTGGCATGGATATCCTTAAGTTTGTAAACGAATTCTCCATTACTATATACCTGCAGGTTACCTCCCTCGATATCCTTCAAATAAGGTGGGAATTCCTTTTGTTTTGTTACCTCTTCGAACATGGCAGGGGTTAAAACCGTTGGCCACCTGCGGGTATTGATTATTTCCACATCCTTCTTATCCAGAATGACTTCAGGGAATGCTTCCCACTGAATCAGGTCTACCAGGTGGGTGGTGACATCAACCATCCCCTCCCCTTGTTGTGTGACATCAAAAAACCAGGGCGGACGTTTCAGCGGACTACCGGCCACGTACTTAAAAAAGTGATGTACACTTTCTTTTGTAATCGCTGGCTTATCAGGAGTACCCTTCTGCAGTGACCCAAATACTTCGGGCTTCAATGAAAGAGCACGCTGAATGAGCGTTGTGATCTCATAACGCTCTGTCATGATATCGTAAAGTAAAACATCATTCTCTTCAGCCTTCTTAAACGCCTCTTCCAACATCGAAAATTCATCCGGCGTAATCACCATGGGCTTATCTGCTAATACATTGATACCTGCTTCAACAGCACTCAATATATACTCCGTCTTTTTGGCGTTATTACCTGAAATGACCACAACATTGCCTGGCTTCTCTTCAAGCATTTTCTCCAGATAATCGGGTCCTGTATACACTTCTGTTTCCCAGGTGGTCGGATTCTTCGCCCGGTTATTAAAAGCCTCAATTTTTGACATATGATCACCTACATCAGGACCTTCAGGCGCATACACAAATACTTTCGGATCCACTTGTTCATACATGTTCTTTTGCACAAGTGCCGCATGAAAATGCCCCGGATCGAGTGTCATCAACTTAACTTCATTTTTTGCGCCTGTAAACATTGTTTCTCCTTCCTGTTTTTTGGATTCTTTTTGATTACTCCCGCCCGAACAGGCAGAGAGCAATGCTGTTATAGCCAGTGCTGTAATTATAAGATTTTTCATATCTTTAAATCTTTGTTTAAACTATTTATTTTAAATAAGTTAACTTTCTTCTAATTCACTTCTGGTACTAGTTGCCTCACCCAATAATTATTTTTTATTGGTGTTCAGGCCCCTACGCTAAAGCCTCGGCGACAGCGTGCGAGCCCTCTCGCTCAAATTCCTGTTACAGAATTTACGTGATTCGAGCAATTATAATAGAAAAACTAACAGGTCCTTTTCCCATCAATATCCTTGAAATCAACCTGGTAAACCTCATCGTTTTGCAATGTTATCACCGCTCCAAGTGGAGATAAACCATCTGTAATTTCCTGTATTTCTATTTTTTTCAGGGGATTCAACTCTTCCTCAGTCCAATCGCTGTTATCTGTCTTATGTAGCATCGCCGTAATCATCAGCTCCATCGGCGGATTTTTAGCCATCCTTTTTTTGTACGCATATACAACTGTGCTTTCATCTGCCTCGGCATTGCGGTTTGTATGAATCATCGAATTAAGCGCGTCCCAACCCCGATATGTGATCATTGCCACCCGCCTTCCGTCAATAGCCGCAGTAATAATTTGCCGGTCATCTTTTTCAAATTTTCCGACCACTGCTTTGCTTCCTTCCAGGTGAGGTAATCCATAATGACCCAGTGTAAGTTCGTACTCAAATGCCATTCGTGACCGGTCAATCCTTACAACCCCTCCGGGAATGGTTATTTCTGCCAGGTCTATGATGTAGCCTACCCCGTTATTCGGTGGTTTGCGCATAATGGCCTGACGGTAGAGCACATGATTACGCACGCCATTATAAAGCATATTCTGTGAAATGGTAAATTCCCTGTTCTTTTCAGCATCGTTTTGGACCTTAAGACCGGTAAGGTAAAAATTCACATCATCACCTCTTACATCCCGCGGATCCTGACTGCGATAACTGTACTCCATTGAAGTACCACCCTGAGGATTACGATCCTCCCATGGGAAATGCGTATTGTAGGCAAGCTTGGAATAGTTGGGGTCATCGTAATATGTTTTTCCGGGTATGATTTCCGAGGCACCTGACTTACCATGATTTACAAGCATCAGACCAGGACTTTCAAGTAAGACCTTTTTTGAGTCTGTACCCAGGTCTTCCCAAAATCCTTCGTTTTCTTTAGCGGTCCAGAAGGGTGAATCATTGGGCAGTGCCAGGGCTATAAAAGGTAGAAACATGATAAAAGGGCTTCCCGCGCAACTATAATCCTGAACCATGTACTCCTTCTGTCCATAGAATCCAAGACTTGGAATATCGTTGTAGAAAAACTTTTCTTTGGTAACAAACTGTAACAAAGATCCCGAGCATAGCCTGCGGGCCCAGCCTGCATCCAGCAGAGAGTCATTCTTCAACATAAAGGCGACCGGAAAGGCCCCTGAGACCCAGGTGCGGTAACAAATGCTTCTCGACCACATGTTAATATACCCGTCGCGACCAAAAAAGCTGGTAATTGATTCCATTAGCTTTTGTGCCGAGGATTCAATGATCTCAGCAATTTCCGGATAGAATTCATCCCCGAATGTACGGTTCCAGATAGTGGTATAAACAATAAACAGGCTGATAGAATAGTAATTGTAAGTCTGCTCGAGATACCAACCATCTCCCGAGTGATAAGAGGCGACCCATAACAGATGACTTTTCAGCAGTTCATCATCAATTTCATAGCCATGCTTTTTCAGGAATGAGAGGGTTACAATATTAAATATCCGCCAGTTATTCTGGGTGGTACGGTGATGTCCCCATTTAGAAATACAATCCACCATCTGCTCCTTCTCCTCATCTGTATATTCGTTCCAGATGGTATCCGGCATCAGCAAGAGCGTTTTGAAGAGTCCACCGAACTCGCATGTAAACTGGTAGTTTGAGTCGGGAAGATCTTCGGGCAGCGGAAGTGAATTGGGATGTCCAGGCGTAAACGCATTATATATCTGCAACTTGTAATAGTCTTTTAGCCTAATGCCGTTTATTTCAACATCCTGCTCTACATGAATCAGAGGACCAGCCAATGTGAATGTTCTTTCCAACGCTTCAAATTCGGCCGACCGGTAGCGCCAATCCGGTGCATTGGGCTGTGGATATGTTTTCCCGGGTACCTTTGGAAATGTCAGGGGTGTGTCAATGGAATGAATGTTCTTGAACGCCCTTCCCAACAGGTATTTTGCCAAATCGATGTAGTGTCCTTTGCCCATCCCCGTATAAGGGCTCAACTCCCAAACGGGATTTTCAACTTGATATCGGTTCATCTCTTTAAATCTTCGATTAAGTTTTTAATTAGTGACTGAAAGAAAACTCCTGTTTTTAAGGCGAGCATAACGCAGTAGTTGGCGTTTTGACTTTCGTCGAGCTCCGTTTCGCTACGGTTCTTTCAGAGACTAATTAACTATAGTTTATAAATTAATATAATTAGTTCCATATGGATAGCGCTGTGGGCGACTAAGCATTGAATTAGCCAGGTCGTTATCCATGAATCTTTCTGCTTCCGGATTCCATTTAAGCACGCCAGGTACTTTCATTGCAATGTGACTTATTAAACAGACTGTACAAGCACGATGTCCGATTTCCACGGGAGAGATTGGCTGCTTTCGTGTCTGCACACAGTCAAGCCAGTTACCATGCTGCTCATCGCTTTCGTAGAGATGGATCTCGTGTTCACCAATCTGAGATTTCAATATCTCTTGGTCACTTGCATTCAGTGCTTTGGTATTTCCTTCAGGTAGCGGGTCTGATGCAGTGGCGCGGTATGCACCCCGTGATACAAATATCCAGCCTTTATCACCAATATACCGGATTCCATTGGGGTATCCCCCGGAAGTGTAGACTGTTATTCCATTTGCATATTCTTGTTTCACCATAAAGTCTCCATGCACATTCCAATCGCCGGATTTTGGGAACTGTGCGATTGCCTCCACGGAGACAGGTCCGGTATATTCTGTGTCCATTCCCCAGGCTGCGGAGTCATAGTGATGCTGACCCCAACCTGTAATCATTCCGGCACCGTAATTTTCATGTCGCAGCCAGCCCGGTCTGCTGTAACCATCCAGCGGATGTACCAGCTTCTCTTTATATGTTAACTCGGGAGTGGATCCCAGCCACATATCGAAATTGAGATTGGAAGGTACTGGTCCTGCATCAAAAACAGGTCCGGAGGGATCACCGGGCAAACCAATTTTTACCGTATGTACCCTGCCTATTCTTCCATTCCTTACCAGTTCAGCAGCTCGCCGGAACTGGGCAGATGACCGTTGTTGTGTTCCCACCTGAAGGATGGTTCCCTGGCGGTGGATGATATCACTGAGCAAACGGCCTTCACTCACTGTAAGCGAAGTAGGCTTCTGAAGGTAAATATCCTTGCCCGACAGTGCCGCTTCAATTGCCGGTTGGGAATGCCAATGGTCGGGCGTACTGATAACGACTGCATCAATATCTTTATTGAGAAGCATCTCTTTATAGTCGCCGTACATTTTTACATCCACTGCTGAATTACTACCCGATTTCTTATTGTAGTAATCTTCAACCAGCTTTTTACCTTCTTTCATCCGGTTGCTATCGACATCTGATACGGCAACCAGACGCGCTACATCATATTGCATCACACCCGGCATGTCATGATTTCTGGCAATCCTGCCACAGCCGATTTGTCCGACGTTAATCTTATTGCTTGGTGCATTTTTCCCAAATACGGTTGACGGCACAATGGTTGGAATTACCATGGCTCCCATTGACGTTGCCGTTGCTTTCTTAATAAAATTTCTTCTTTCCATATAATTGGTTTTTAGTTGATAAACATGATATATCCAGGAAGATCTGGTAAAATCCGTCAGCAGGTCCTATTCCATTTTAAATTTTTCAAATTCACCGGCGATATCTGCTTCAATATGATCACCAGAATGAACAATGACCCTGTAACGAAGGTGGATCTTTTCTCCCTTTTTAAGAATAGTGTTTTCACCATTTTCCGGCCAGTACATGGGTGTTGGCGAGAAAAAACCATAATCACGTGTAAACCAGGGAGCAGGGTACCAGTCATTTGAAGGGTGTTGAAGTATGGCCATCCCTACGGTTTTCCCCATTCTTTCACCATGGTAATCCATCCACGCTGAACGCTTACCAAAGGTTTCATCTTCTCCTGATTCACCCTCTGCATTCACCAGCATACCTCCGTTTCTCACTGAAAGGTCCATATCCATCCGTCCGCTGAACAGTGAATGGTTGGTCTTCTGAATGGTCACGTCCATCAACATCTCCATGGTAATTTCAAAATCGATTTGGAATTTATTGTCGGAAGGAACAGAGACCGATATTATACGCTTATCTTTTATCGGGGCATCGGCACCCGGTCGCCGCCAAATGCATTCATTCTCGATAGTGGCCTTTTCAGTATCGCTTTGTAATATGTCGGCCCTGACAGAAATAATCTGACCGCGATCGAGCCCTTCCTGCCAGAAATTACCTCCATTTACCTTATCCAGGCCGAAAAACAATGAGCTATGGTGTGGATAAAGCGCATTTCTCATGGAAGTCACATTGGCTTTGGTTGGACCATTTACAGGAAAGAAAAAGGGATACTTTTCAAATTCAGATAGAATGTAACTTGTAATCAGGTCTCCATCTGCCCTAAACTCTATTTTATCTCCGACCTTCTTTGCAGTTACGTTCTCCGATTGAGCCGAAGCTGTTGTTATGTTAACAAAAGTGGCTAAAAAAATAAATGCTAATGATTTCATTTGTCTATATAAATATTTATTATTGCCTTCTGGTATTAGTTGCCTCACCCCATAATTATTTATAACCAAGTCTCAATAATTTCTAATCTAAAAATTCAATTGCAGGGTTTTCCGCAAAGCTGTTCCAATACATTTCGGCTGTTTCAAAATCCATTTTTCCATCGAATACAACCATACGGTATTTTAAGGTATAGTTTTGATTTGGTTTGATTTTCCAGTCCACGTGACGAATGGGAGTAAACTCAAAAAATATATCCCCACGGCCCCTGTTACCATCGGCTGGCCAGACGCGCATCGGCTCAGGGTGCATCCGATTTGAGGGGTGACTCATAAAAAGAATTCCCGATCGGCCCGCTTCAGCTTGTGATTCTCCCTCTACGATGCACCAGCGTGCAAGCGAGCCATCGGCATTGGCTCTCGTTTTTCCCTCGGAGGTCATCACTGTGCAATTGTCTTTATGCCATTTCTCAGTAGCCCTAAACCCAATACCTCCACCATAGCGATAAGCATCGAGCATAATACCGTTTTCAAGCGGACTGTTAATGGAGGTTGTATAATCAATCACATATATGTCGTCCGGAATATTCCATACCCTGACATCCAGCATTTCATTCATTGCAACCTGGTCGGGCCCTTTGGCTCCAAAATCAATATGTTGCTGCAACGCTCTGAAACCACTATATACCTCCCCCTCCGTTTCTGAGAGAAAGCCTGAAAATTTAACAGTTCCATGTCCCTTCTTGAGGTTCCAGAAATCCACTTCTCTGTCATTTATATGAGTTTTTGTCCATGGACCCCATATTCCGTAATGGTGATAATGATCTGGTGGTTGTATGCGCGTAAGCAATTCACCGCCCGGGGAAAACAGCGGATGGATATAACCAGACCGTTTATAAAGCGGATCAATATTTTCGGGGGGATTAGTTATGGCATGCCGATAGCTTAGTACAGGTTTATCGTCGATTTGAAAGCTTAGGTCTTCATGATCTTTTCTAAGCGTGACCTTTTCATTTGATCTTTGAACTTCCTCCTGCTTAAGCACAAATGTTTTTTTCGCATTCCTTTTTGTTATGCCCTCCAGCAGAAACCAATAGCGTGCAGTATGTCCCGTTTCCAACTGACCCGGCATCAGTTCCTCTCCTTTTGATGTAACTTCATAAAGCAATAGTTCACCTGCATCAGTATTATAGTCCAATCCATTTACAGGCACAGATATGACAGCATTTTTGAGTTCATTTTCGAATACTAATTCAAAACTTGACACCTCCTGTGTAAGCGCATTTTGTACGAGCATTACGAGGAATAACAGCAAGAGGATATGTGATTTGGGTTTCATACTATACTAATTAGTGGCTGCAAGAAGACTAAGTATTTTTCAGTCATCGCATGCCTGGCTCCTGACGTCTTCTTATCAAGCACGGCAAAAAACCGGCAGTTTTCTATCTGACATTAGTTATCAATTCATACAAAAGTAGAAAAGAAAAATATGTCACGATAGTATAATCTTAGCAAGCCCTTGTATTTTTTTTGCATAATTGTTAATATTGAAGGATGAAGTTGATGCACGAACAAATTGATTTTCCGTTGCAATCGGCCATTAAAGTTAAGTGGCAAAGAAAACCTCATTTCACCTATCCCTGGCATTTTCACTCCGAGTACGAAATAATTTATGTCGTTGAAGGCACGGGAAACAGTTTTGTTGCCAATAACATTGAGCGGTTTCAATCGGGAGATATAGCATTATTGGGAAGCAATCTCCCGCATTTCTGGAGAAGCGATGAAAAATACCATGCAGATAATAGCACAGAAAAAATCAACTACATTGTAATTCAATTTTCCAATTACCTGTTAAATGAAAGCCTGTCAAAGTTTGTTGAATTTCAAGTTATCAGCAATTTACTTCAACGCTCAGCAAGGGGTATTCGTTTTGCAGAGCCATTTCAACAAAAGGCCGGTAAGCGCATTATAAAAATTGCAAAAAGTAAAGGCTTCAGTCAACTAATCCTGTTACTTAAGCTTCTTCAGGATTTTGGAAAAACCGACCAGTACCATTTTCTGGCATCAGAAACTTACAATGAACAGGAGCAATACTTATCAAATGACCGAATGAATAAAGTTTTGCATTACATTAACACTTCATATCAGCAAAAAATCGAACTGGAAAAAGTCGCAGGTATTGCCAATCTTCATCCCGCAGCATTTTGTCGGTTCTTTAAAGAAAAATCAGGAAAATCTTTGTCCCAGTTTATTAATGAAATGAGGATAAACTATGCCTGTCGGTTAATTACAGAAGGAGAATATACAGTTTCGCAAATCTGTTTCGAAAGCGGTTTTAATAATATATCAAATTTCAATCGCACATTCAAGCGACAGACAGGTTATACACCAACAGAATATTATGAAGCGTATCGAAATTATTTTTAGAATTGAAAAAGTATTAATTCAATTATGCTTATGATCCCCTCATCATTGAGGTAAGATTATTATAGCCTATTAAAGTTTCGTAGTTCTTTTCAATGTTGAAAACTAATAAGACAACATAAGAAAAAAGCAGCAAGATTATTATGTTAATATACTGTTTTTATGCACATTAACGATGTCTTCCAAAACAAAACAATCGCATACCTGTACGAAGAAAAATATTGAAATAATAATTAGTTTAATTTTCATAAGTACTACTGTTTTTCAGCTCTGCTGAGGTCATGTGAGCTTTAAGGGTATCTTTTATCCAGCCTATGGTCGCCCAAATTCCGGTTTGCATGCCCATGTTCCTGATGAAATTCTATTGTTTAAAACAGGATTAAAAATTAAAAACTGTTCCTGTTTTAACCTGTGAGATATTGAATTCCGTTCGGAAAGCTACAAGCGCATCTAATTCTGTACAATGTGATGGAAATACATTTTCGACATTTTGGCTTTTTAAAAAGTGGATTGTTTCTTTTGTTTGTTTATTGGTTGTTTTTAGATGGAATCCTCCAATCACAGTTTTTACTTTTGATATGCCACTAACTTTTTGGGCATGTAATATGGTATTACAAATACCTGAATGGGCACATCCGCTTACAACAATTAATTCCTCATTCTGAACAATGCAAAGAGCAGAATCGTCAGGCACAAAATCGGGTTGCTTTATTTTATCAACAAAAGGTGTTGTTTTTGATTCAAATTCAGTTGCTCGAGGTATTTCCCCGAGAAAATAAATATTGTCTGATATTCTATAGGGTTCTCGGGTAGTTACCAGATTATACTT
>Ga0102940_1000627_pt1 | contig 23843 bp, 21 predicted proteins | sample SalPonR2_C_D1_MG_FD_78215 | JGI IMG/M metagenome (GOLD analysis project Ga0102940, IMG submission 78215) | Salt pond soil microbial communities from South San Francisco under conditions of wetland restoration - Salt Pond MetaG R2_C_D1_MG | ecosystem: Environmental > Aquatic > Marine > Intertidal... | reverse complement strand
CTGCGAATGAAAAGCATACCAGGCGAACCAATAGGCGGTAATCGAAGGAAAAGGCTTGCCTTGGCTGTCGGTAATGGTGGCGGTATCGTTCAGCACGTCGTAGTGGATGCGTAGGGGTTGCTCGCGGAAAGTATCCTTTATTCCCAGCTCGGGAAAAGCAGCCAATTCGGTGAAAGGATAGGCTTTGTGGTGGCCGTCGATCTCAATACCTATTATCCACTCCTTGGGGTGGTAGGCATCGCTGGTCTTATCAGGCGTAAAATAAAGAGAGCGATTCTCGGTATAGTCTCCGTACGGTGTTTGTTGATAATTGCGGATATGGCCGGTACGGGTGGTCAAGATTAGTGACGCTGGATATGCTTCTTTCCAGGCACCCAGGGTAGTGTGTTCGGTGGGAATCATAGTGAGTTTTTTCCCTTTCATGGGGCCGGCAATGGCCTGCCTGCGCATTTGTGACCAAAGCGACTCTGTTTGCCGGTCGTACAGCAATACATTGCTGTTGTAGAGGAGTCCGGAGACACCGAATTCTGAGCGTTGATCGTTTAGTTTTGCCGCAAAGGCTATCCCACTGCCACAGAGTGGGCAGTAGGTAATTGCCACGGGTTGATCATCAAAATAGTCGTTGACTATTTCGTGCCAGTTCAAGATGGGAATGGGATAGGCTTTGGCAACGCCCTGATGCACCACACCTAGAACCCGGATATCATCGGAGTAAAAAGAATACTCCGTGGCCGGTTTAAAGATGGGATTGTCAACGGAAGGAATACCGTCCCGGGGTGGGCCACCGTTGACAATTTCATCGGAGGGAATAAGAGGTTGGGTTAGATCAAAACCGTGCATGGTGTTTTTTTGTGCGGTAAGCGTTACCATAAATACGATAGATACCATGCATAACAAAAGCGAGCGCATCATGTTTTCCGTTAAGGTACGATGCGCTCGCTTTTGCTGATAGTTCAAGACAATTATGCCATTCTTAGTTGATATCGTCCTGATCTTTAACGACTAACAACGGAATCTTTACCGAGCGGGCCATCTTGCGGGTGGTGCTATTTTCCAGCAGGGACCATAGGCCGGATCTTTTGGCCGTAGTCATCGCCAATAATTCAGCCTCGTTATCTTCGAGGTAATCCAGCAATTCCTCTTTGGTTTTACCACTGGGGATGAGTTTGAAATGCATTTGGCTGTTGCTGGCATAAGCTCGCTGCAGTGCTTCCATCTTTTCGCGATCTTCAGCCCGCTCATCCTGACGGCCCAGTACGTGGATAGTCATGATAGCCGAGTTAAACTGCTCACTCCAACGGCGCAGCATATTGAGGGCGATGATATCTTTGAACTGGAAATCAGTACTAAATACAAGACGCTTCAGGCCGTTAAAAGTGGCATTGGCCGGTATAGCAAGTACAGGTACAGATGCTTTGTGCAGTACATTCAGCGTTGTATCACTAAAATGCTGGTCAGAGCCGGCAGAAGATCCCGTCATACTCATGACCAGAAGATCTGCGCTATTATTTTCGCAGAGTTTGATAATGCCCTCACCCGGATAGGCGTGGACTGCATCAAATTCCAGTGAGATGTCCTTAAATGCGTCGGGGGTATGCTTGTCGGCAAATTCTTTTAAACGCTTAATGGCCCGTTCTTTCTTTTCGTCGGTAGACGTAATATCCGTACTGGTGGCCGGTTTTCCAAAGGGAATACCCAGCGTAATGGTTGAGCCAAAGGCACGAGCCAGTTCCAGGGCATAGCGGTAAACAGATTCAGCGTGTTCCGAAAACTCCGTCGTGAACAGAATGTTTTTCATTTTGCAGGTTTTATAGTTTATGCCTTTCGTCGGCACGAAGGTAGTGTAGTTAAGGTTCTGGGTAAAATAGGAATAATTTAGAAAATTTCCGGATTCACCCCATGTTCTTTCTTAGGAGATTCGATTGTACCAGACGAAGGAAAATGGATACGTATGCGCTTCATCTGCCGGGTGATCTTCTCTACGAACCTGCTGCCAATTCTCGCTATCTGTTTCCGGAAAAAAAGCATCGCCTTCCACAGTGGCGTGTACGTGGGTAAGAATGAGTTGATCGGCATCGTCTAGCGTTTGTTGGTAGACGCGGGCGCCGCCAAGGATGTATAAGCAATGGGCATCTTCCTGGTCGGCTTTGGCATAAGCCTCTTCCAGGGAATGAGCAATGTGCTTGTCCTGAGCAGAAAAGTCTGACTGCCGGGTCAGAATAATCACATCAGAACGGTCGTAAAATAGGTCGTCACCCTGCACACTCTGAAAAGAGGTGCGTCCGGTGAGTAGCCAACCATCCTGAATTATAGTCTTCAGGTGCTTTTCGTCTTTGGGCAGCGACCAGGGAAGCCGTCCGTGCTTACCCAATACAAGATTGGTGGATAGCGCAGCAATAATGATTTTCTTCATTATCTATATAAAGTAATTCCATGGCCGAAGTTCACTTTTAGAGGCTATCAAGGGCGGTGCGCAGGCGCGTGGCACTGATGGCGTGGTGCGAGGTGTCGTACACGGCTTTACCCTGATGAACAATAATGAGTTGTGGTGATTGGTGCGTAATGCCAAATTGATCAGCAATTTGATTGGAGACATCGCGATGGGCGATCAGGTCCAGGTAGTACATATCAAAGTCATCACGGTCGAAATTCCAGTCGTGCTCCAGTTGATGCTTGGCCATAGAACTGATACCACAGCGGGTACTGTGTTTGAAGAGCACTTGCGGCTTTTCAAAAGACTGTTCGGCAATAGCTTGCAGTTGTCCAGCTTGCTCTAAAACATTCCAGTCGGCGTGTATACCTTCTTCCTGTGCCTGACGGAAGCGATCAATAAATCCCATGTTGTTCGTTTTGCTTGGTGTTACGCTTCTGATAATGTTTTTAGTCCCCAAATAGTTCGCGCAACACATAGTCCATACGCAGTTGAGCCTGTTGCATGGAGCCAAAAAACGATCGGTACAGCCTTCCTTGCGGATCGATAAGCACCCAGTGGGGGGTTCCCTCGGCACCATAGGCATCGTAGGTCATATGTCCCTGATCGCGATACTGCTCGAGCTGCAATTGTTGCCGTTGGGCTTCCGCCAAAATATCTTTCTCCGGATACGCATATTGTCCAAAATCGGAATGAATAAGGATAACGCGGAGATCGGGGTATAAATCCTGAATCCGTTGTGCCAGTGGCAAGCCCCGGCCTACACAACCCGTACAGCCGAGGTTGTAAAAGAGGAGCAAAACGTAGCTGCCCTGTACCTCTTCCAGGGAGGGGGGCTTTTTACCATTTAGCGATCTTAGCGTCCAGGCAGGCAGCTGATCTCCTTCTTGCGGTCGGGGTGTCAAATCCATCATTTTTTCTGCATTTTGTATAGAGTAACGTGAGATGCTAAACATGGCATCTCATGTTAAAACAAGCTATGCGCTGACTCATTTTTAGGGTAGCATCGAGGCTTTACCAGGATAATTATCCAACTTGCGTACCTTTGTAACTACCCAGACCTAAGTTAGCGAAAATTAGATTGTCCTTGCTTATGAAAAAGTACTTGTTGCTGCTTCCATTTTTCTTCTATCTGCTATTGAGTAGCCTCAATGCCCAATCGGATCGCGCCGGGCAGCGACAAGCTTTAGAGCGGGAACGCCAGGCCCTGCAGCAAAAACTAGCGAGTATTGAAGCCGGCCTCGAGCGCCTGGATTTGCAAGATTTACAGGAGGATTTATTGCCTTATCTGCCTGTTCTCGCTCCGGACGACTACCTAATTAAGCATTCTCTCATAGTGCTGGTCTATGATGAAGTTGCTGAGCAGGCCCGTTGGGTGGGACATATCATTAGTCCCCGCATCATAGAAGGCCGGGTATCGCGGACCAACGATTTTCGCCTTGATCCACAAGTACGCACCGGATCGGCCGGGGAGGAAGATTATTTCCTCAAATACCTGCAACCGGATAGTACCTATAAGTACAATGGTTATGGCTACGACCGCGGACATCTGGCGCCTTCAGCTGATTTCCGTTGGTCAGAGATTGCGCTCTCGGAGAGTTACTACTACTCCAATATGTCGCCCCAGGATCCCGATTTCAACCGTGGTATTTGGGCCAACCTGGAAAATGAAGTGCGCGGATACCTCTACCGGCATCCCGACAATACGCTGATTGTATTTACCGGACCCGTGCTGACAGAGGATTTACCTGTACAGGAGCGCAGCCCCAATGCCCTGCGCATCCCGCGGCAGTATTGGAAAGTAGTATACGATCCGGTGGAGCAGGAAATGATTGGATTTATTTTGGAAAATGAAGGAAGCAATTACCCGGTATCTAAATATGCCGTGCCGGTGGATGCGGTGGAACAGGTGTCAGGCATTGATTTCTTTCCAGTTTTACCGGACGCGGAAGAAGAACGCCTGGAAGCCTCCCTCGATAAGGGGCATTGGCTGGAATCAGTGGCCCTGGGGGAAGTGGAGCCCCTCGACCCGGTATCCCTGCCGCGAAATCACTTCAATACTTTGCAGGCAAGGCGCTACATGGGGCAACAGACTGATGTAGCCATTTGCGGTAAAGCGGTAAGTGCTCGTACCAGCCGCAGCGGCAACGTACTGATTAACCTGGATAAACGCTACCCCAATCAGGTTTTTACCGTTTTTGTGCGCAAAGAGCATTTGGTCAATTTCCCGTACGACCCGGAGAAGGCTTTCGTCAATCAATACATGTGCGCCAGTGGACGGGTGATAAATTTGGGGAACAGCCCGGCGATGTTCGTCGAGGATGCTAATGCTCTTAAAAACTACGACCCAGAATAAGTAGGAGAGGCACGCCATAGAAAGTACTTGACTGGCGTTGTACTTACTTCTTTTCTGTCCTGGGGCGGATCAATCCTTCCTGTACGACGGAGGCCACCAATTTACCTTCACGACTGAAAATATTGCCCCGGGTAAATCCGCGGGCATTGGAAGCACTGGGGCTGTCGATGGCATAGAGCAACCAATCATCCATCCTGAAATCGCGGTGAAACCACATAGCATGATCAAGGCTGGCCAATTGTACATTGCCGAAGGAGGCTTCGTTACCATGAGGTAGGAGAGCCGTGGTCAATAGATTGTAGTCCGATGTATAGGCTAGCACACATTGGTGGGCTTTACGCTCATCGGGCATATCGCCTTTAGCTTTCATCCACACGTGCCGGTAGGGATTGCTTTTGCCCGGAAGGGCTGGATTAATTAATTCTACCGGGCGAAACTCGATCGGGCGATCCAGATTGAGGAATTTGCGGATGTTCTCGGGGAGCATCTCTCCGTACTGTTCAACCATATCTTCCCAGCTGACCAGCACCTCCGGAGCGGAGACGTTAGGCATGTTAATATGGTGGTCAAACCCTTCCTGTTCAAGCTGGAAGGAAGCGGACATTAAGAAGATAACCACACCATTTTGAATCGCCTTTACCCGGCGGGTGGTAAAACTTCCTCCGTCCCGAATGCGGTCTACCTGAAAGACGATGGGAACATCAAGAGCTCCGGGCAGGATAAAGTAAGCGTGCAGGGAATGTACAAAACGATCATCAGGGGTTGTGCGCATGGCAGCGTAGAGGGCCTGCGCCAAAACCTGGCCACCAAATACCCGTTTACTTCCCACACTGCTGCTTTCTCCTCGATAGAGGTTTTCGTCAATACGTTCTAATTCTAGCAGGCTAAGCAGTTCGTGGACTTCCTTCATTGGATGGTTCGATTTATCGTAAAAATAGTTTTTTTACCGACAATGTAAACACCGGAGGTATTGCCCCGGGTTAATATAAGGTACCTGATACCGCTCATCAAGCGGGAGGTATTCTCAAAATTTATCTTTGCCGGTATAGCATAAAAAAGCCACCCCGGATGGTAGGCCGGAGTGGCTTTTATTTTACGTAGGCAGGACTATTGATCTTCATCTTTATAGATCCCAACCTGGCGCTCGCCTGGTTTTACATAGCCCCGATACATGCCTTCCGTGTTATACGTCATGGATACATTGCCATATTTATCAAGGGCAATCAGTCCGCCACTACCACCGGCATTCTTCAGTTTGTTGTTGACTACTTCGTTAGTTGCCTCTTCCAGGCTCATGTCTTTGTAGGCCATTAGCGCATGCACATCATAGGCTACGGCGTAGCGAATGAAGAACTCGCCATGTCCGGTACAGGATACACCGCAGGTAGCATTATTGGCATAGGTGCCGGCTCCGATAATCGGTGAGTCACCAATACGGCCATATTTTTTATTAGTCATACCTCCGGTAGAGGTACCGGCCACGATATTACCTTCTTTATCGAGTGCTATACACCCCACCGTACCGAACTTTGAATCGGGAAATGGAGGGGCCAGCATACTGGTGCGTTCAGCGTCTGCTTTCGCTTCGGCAGCTTTGGCTTTCTGCAGGGCGTCGTAGCGTTGCTGGGTGAAAAAATAACTATTGGGTACTGTTTCCAGTCCTTGTTCGAGGGCAAATTCCTCGGCACCCTTGCCCGTCAGCATAACGTGCTCCGATTTTTCCATTACGGCCCGGGCTGCAGATATGGGGTGCTTAATATTGGTGACGCCGCCCACTGCTCCGGCATTGAGGGTGGCACCATCCATGAAGGAGGCATCGAGCTCATTGCGTCCGGCAGCCGTGAATACCGCACCTTTACCGGCATTAAAGAGGGGTACTGTTTCCAGGTAATTGATGGTCTGTTCTACAGCATTAGCAGCGGAGCCTCCATTTTTTAAAACGGATTCGCCAACCAGGAGTGCGCTGTCGAGTGCTGCCCGGTACATAGAGTCGCGCTCGGGCGTCATGTTCTCTCGTTTGAGCGTACCCGCGCCACCGTGAATAACCATAGCGTATTCAGCAGGTTCCGGTGCCGGGGCTGCTGCCGCTTGTTCGTCGGTTTCTGTTGTTGTTTCTTGCTGGCAGGCCGTAATTCCAAGGAAAGAGATTACGACTACCATCCAAATAGGATACTTTTTAAGCATAAGTCTTGTTTTAATCATTATTCGCCCAAAGTACTTATTTTAGGCGGATCAATTATTAGTCTAAACGGTTAAGTGGTCGGTTGTTTACTTTTGCCAGTAGGTGATCTGATCGTTTTTCTGTCTCTGTTTATCTAAAAAACACAGGAATCATCGGATAGATGCCTTTTTTCATGCCATAATTATAGAACCTGAGCCTTTTCAGAGTGTTGAACATCAGAAAAGACAAAAAAGCCAGATATGGGACAATTTTTTAAATTTCTATTTGCTTCGTGCCTGGGCGTACTGCTCGCACTAGGTGTTTTATTTGGCATCGGCTCGTTGGTCGTTGCTTCTTTTGCCGCTCAGGCTAATAAAACAAAAAATGTAAAACCAAATACAGTACTTCATCTCACCTTTGAAGATCCAATCCCCGAGTTGACGAATAATGCTGCTGTCGATCCATTTAGTACAAACTTTGAGAATAGTACTGTCCTGGGGCTGCACGATATGGCCGCAGCCATTGAACACGCCGCAGAAGACGATAATGTTAAGGGTATCTTCCTCGATCCGGGCCTAACGTACACGGCGGGTTTTTCAAGTACCCGGACGTTGCGTGCCGCTATGCAAACTTTTGCCGACAGCGGTAAATTCATTGTTGCGCATGCAAAGTTTTATTTTCTGCCAACGTACTATCTGACTTCGGTAAGTACCGAAATATACCTGAATCCGGCCGGGATCATGGATGTGCGGGGCTTTTCAGCTCAGGTGCCTTTTTATAAAGACTTGCTCGATCGCATCGAGGCCGAAGCACAGGTCTTTTATGCCGGAAAGTTTAAGAGTGCAACGGAGCCGTTCCGGCGCACATCCATGAGCGATGAATCCAAACTACAGGTACGGGAATATCTGACTGATTATTACGATGTATTTCTCGACGATGTAAGTGCTAGCCGTAACCTGGAGCGTGCGGAGTTAAAGCGAATTATCAATAAACACCTGGCCGGTAATCCCGAAGAGGCGCTGCAATACCGTATGATTGACGGTGTCTCGTACCTGGCCGATGTAGAGGATCGCATGCGCGAGCTCATCGGATTGGACGAAGACGAAAAGGTCAGTAAGATGTCGATAAAAGATTACTACCTGAGTAACCCCCCCGAACAAAATTTCCGGACGCGGGATAAAGTGGCAGTGATTTATGCCGAAGGTAATATCGTGGACGGAGAAGGTAATGTGGGTGCCACCGCAGATAAGCAGTACGTTAAGGCCATTGAGAAAGTTACCAAAGACGATAACGTACAGGCTCTGGTATTGCGCGTTAATTCTCCTGGCGGTAGCGCCCTGGCTTCCGAAAATATTTGGTACGCGCTATCGCGCGCCAAGGACGCCGGAAAACCTTTAGTCGTTTCCATGGGGGATTACGCAGCATCGGGTGGATATTATATTGCCTGCCTGGGCGATAGTATTTTTGCTCAGCCCAACACCCTCACCGGGTCGATTGGCGTTTTTCGCCTTGCTCCCAATCTGTCAGAAACCTTTGAGGAAGAGTTGGGAATCGACTACGATTCCGTACGCCTCAGCGAAGAATCTTTTGGCTACAGCCCGTTTTTCGATCTATCCGAATCAGAGCGCGAGCACATTCAGCGCGAAACGGATTTAGCTTACGAGCTTTTTCTGAAACGCGTAGCCGACGGGCGGGGCATGTCGCGCGATGCGGTTAATGAGGTTGCCCAGGGAAGAGTATGGACCGGAAAGCGAGCCATCGATAAAGGGTTAGTCGATCAATTGGGAGGGTTGGATCGGGCCATAGCTTCGGCGGCCACACTGGCTGAACTCGACGAATACCGCGTTGTTGACTACCCGGAAGTAAAAGATCCCTTTACGCAATTGCTGGAAGATTTATTTGATATGGAAGCTGACCTTCGGGTTCGCTTGCTGATGAAGTACCAATATCCAGAACTGGGTAAGCACTATGAGTTTTATCAGCAATTACAGCAGATGAAAGGTGTGCAGGCAAGGTTGCCATTTGATCCGAAATGGCATAATTAATGCTTTGTACATGCTGGCGCAAAAAGCCGAAGGAGTGGATGCTCTTTCGGCTTTTTTTATGCTTTAATATTGACTACAGAGACTTGACGGTAGGAAAAACACCATCACATGTTCAGCCAGAATAAATGGTTGTCAGACGAAGTTGGCGGGGATAGTTATGGTTCAGGGACTTCTACCCGTGGCATTAAGTTGCGGCCTATAAATTGCAGAATATACCGCTTTACAGTTTCGCGGACCTCAAAAAAGAAGGCAATAGTTTCTTCTTCAGAGCCTCTGAACCCGGCGGGATCTGGAATTTCGTAGTGAACGTGGTGGTCGAAAGTAAAGTTGTCGGGAAGGTTTTTTCGTGCTTCGGGGCAAACCGTAATGAGGTAATCAAAGTGTAGGTTGGTGAAGGCATCCACCGTTTTGGAAAGGTGCTCGTTGAGATCAATATTGTCTTCTGCCATGACCTGAGCGGCGTAGGGGTTAATACCCTGATCGATAAGGCCGGCACTGAAGAAAATGCCATACCCTTTGGCGTAAAACTTGAGATAGGCTTCTGCAATTTGGCTGCGAACGGAATTACCACTACACAGGACTAAGACTTTTCTCATAGCCGGTATGCACTCTGTTTAATGTTAAATTAATGTAAAGATACGTGCATTTTTGGCAGTATAAAAATCAATAATGATCTGTTTGGAATGATTTAAGGAAGAGGAAGGGGCTCACGGTTTACTCTGAACAGCCTAAAACCGCGGACAGATTACTCCTTTTAATCCGGGTTTGTAGACCGTTTTGGTTGTTTGAAAACGATAGCTCAACGTAACTCCGGAAAAGTAGTACCAGTCATCAAAGCTACCTCCTCGTTGGTAATTAACCTCGAAGTTTTCGGGGCCGGGGTCGAGGAAATGATTACTGATACGGGCGGCTATTTCGCCATTACCCTGTACGATATCTCCATAAATCACGTTGGCAGAAGAGCGGTCATCGAGGTAATCGGTAAAGGTCTTACGGGCGGTAAATTCAATGCCGATAGTCCAGGTATCGCTGACTATAAATTTTAGCCCCAGACCAATGGGCACACTGAATTGCAGCCGACGATAGGGCGCCGGATATCCAGGAATACCCTGTCCCTCGGTACCCAGAGGCTGCGTAGCGATATATTCTCCCTGATACAGAGTGCGGGGGTTAAACCCAAAAAGAGCGAGCCCGGCGGAGAGGTAGGGGGCAATGACTATCTTAGAACTATAGTAGCCCATACTCCAGGGGGATACCTCCGCAATCGCGGATAACTCAAAGATGTCCGACCGAAAATTAGGAAAATAGCCATTAGCCCGCTCTGTACGGCGCGCTCCGCTAATCCGTCCATAGTTTACTCCGTATCGGATCCCGAGCCGTCTGGAAAATTGGTTGCGCAAAAAAAGGCCTCCACCAACGCGCAAATCATCAAAATACAAGCCTACCTGAGAAGTCGATAAATCGCCGCTGTAGGAAGGCAGACCCACAAAAACGCCGACATCCAAATTTTGGGATTTTCCCTTATGCGGTAAAAAGAGTAAACCACTGAGTGCCATCAGAAGAAAAGCGTATTTCATGCTGTTTTTTGTTTTGGGATAGAGTGCGGTCGATAAAGATCAGGTAATGTTATTCATTGCAGGTGGTCTATAAGAGCGCGTCGGTGTTTTGCGTTGATCGATCATGAGCAAACCAAAGGGTAAATCACTGATACACTCTAAGGCAGCGAATTTAGGAAATCTGCCGGTAAGCGTCACTCCTGTGTCAAATAAATAAGAACCGGGGGGCAGTTTTAAAGCATCAAGAGGGTAGAGGTGTTATTCCGGCAAAAATTAATCTCACAAGGACAATTAAACTGTACCTTTGTGCGGACAAATTCAAGTATATGGGAATGCGAAAAAAAAGTGACGATAAAAAACCAACTGCGAAACTCAATCGTCAAACGTTGAAGCGATCGCTGTGGATCTTTCGTTACATAAAACCCTACCTTTGGACGTTTCTACTGGGGATGTTCTTCCTGAGTGCGGGAAGTATTTTGTTCCTGGTAATCATGCGGCTCCCCGGAGAAATCCTCAATATTATCAGCGGAAATCCGACGTACCAGTTAACGCTGAATGAGGTCTTTTTATTTTTGATCATTCTCCTGGCTATTCAGGGCATTTCTTCCTACTTCCGGGTACGCCTTTTCACCTACGTGGGCGAAAAAGGAATGAATAGCTTACGCAAAGACCTGTACGACCAACTGATTTCCCTGGGGATCCCATTCCTGGAAAAACGACGGGTCGGAGAGGTCAGTAGCCGCATCACCAATGACGTGACTCAGGTCCAAACCGTAGTGACGATTACCCTGGCGGAATTCCTCCGGCAAATCATTATTTTTGTGGGTGCTATCGTCATTATCGTAGCTACCATGCCTCGCCTGGCACTCACTATGTTGCTCACCTTCCCGGTGGTAGTTCTATTAGCAATGTTTTTCGGACGACATATCCGTAAGCTGGTCAAACAGCGACAGGATGAACTGGCGCAATCCAATGTAATTGTAGAAGAAACTATGCAGAATATTCAAACGGTTAAGGCCTACACGAATGAGTGGTTTGAATTAATCCGCTACGGTAAGAACCTGGATAAAGTGGTTCGTACAGCATTAAAGGCTGCGCATATGCGTGGATTATTTGCCGCCTTTATCATCTTTATTATGTTTGGCGCACTATTCTTTATTATGTGGCGCGCGGCACTTATGGTGCAGGCCGGAGATATGCCACAGGGTGATCTGGTGAACTTCATCGTTTTTACCGGTCTGATTGGAGCCAGTATTGCCAGCCTGGGAAGTTTTTATACCGAAATCGTGGCCGCAGTGGGAGCTACCGATCGCATCTTGGAAATTATGGATGCTGAAAAAGAAGTGCAAAGCCGTAAAGTGCAAGGACCGGTACCCCAGCGATTCGAGGGTAATATCGAATACCGAAATGTGTCCTTTTCTTACCCAACCCGCAAGGATGTATCGGTCATTGACAGCCTTTCCTGTGCCATTTCCGCCGGGCAAAAAGTAGCGTTGGTAGGAGGTAGTGGAGCCGGGAAATCGACTATCGTACAGCTGCTCCTGCAGTTTTACCAGGTAGATGGAGGAGATATCCTGGTCGATGGTAAATCCATTTATACCTACGACCTTATTGATTACCGGCGAAATATTGCGATTGTACCGCAGGAAGTGCTGCTCTTTGGGGGGACGATCCGCGAGAATATTTTATACGGCGCTCCGGATGCGGATGAAACAGCCATTGTGGAAGCGGCTCGTAAAGCCAATGCCTGGGATTTTATTCAATCGTTTCCCGACGGTTTGGATACTCTCGTGGGAGAGCGTGGCGTGAAACTTTCCGGGGGACAACGTCAGCGTATCGCGATTGCGCGGGCCATCCTGAAAGACCCGGCTATCTTATTACTCGATGAAGCCACCTCGTCTTTGGATGCCGAGTCGGAACGCCTGGTGCAGGAAGCACTGAACGGACTCATGGTAGGCCGTACCTCTATCATCATTGCCCACCGATTAGCCACCATACGGGATGTAGACTGCATCTTTGTTATTGAGAATGGTAAGATAGTGGAGCAGGGCACGCACGAAGAACTATCGCATATCGAAGATGGCGCCTACAATTCTCTGGCCAGACTGCAATTTGATATGGCAGATTAGCGCAAACGCATCATGAGCATAGTAGATAAAACCTTATTTTCGCGGCCACAAATGACCACTATGGAAGTCCGGACGCGAGAGTCCCTGCAACATAAGCATACCTTTGGTGTTGCCTGTACAGCTCCGGCCTATGCACCAATTCGCAGCAAAGAGCACCTCGATACTGTCGGGCGTGTTTTTGAGCCGCATGAAGTGTTTATCCTGGGGGGAGGAAGCAACGTCCTGTTTCTGTCGGCTCCCCGCAAACTGGTGCTGCACAACCAACTCCGTGGCTACCGTATCGATGAAGAAGACGGAAATACGGCTATTGTCGCCGCTGCCGGCGGTGAAAACTGGCACCAATTTGTCCGTTGGACGCTGGAGCAGGGCTACGGGGGACTGGAAAATCTATCCCTTATTCCCGGCAGTGTAGGGGCTGCGCCTATGCAAAATATTGGCGCTTACGGGGTAGAAGTTAGCCAGGTCATCTACGACCTGGAGGCCTACGATCTGGTGCGTGGGGAGTGGCGGAGGTTCACTCCCGAAGAATGCACCTTTGACTACCGCAACAGCTTCTTCAAGCAGGGGGGCAAGGGCCGGTTCTTCATCACGGAAGTGCGCTTTCGGTTGACCATCTTCAACCATAACCTAAACACCTCCTACGGTGCCATTAGTAAGGAATTGAGCCAACGTGGCATTACCGATCCCGATCCGGAGGATATCAGTGAGGCGGTCATGACCATCCGGCGGCATAAACTTCCTGACCCGGCGGAGTTGGGTAATGCAGGCTCTTTTTTTAAGAACCCGATCATTAAGCGGGCACAGTTTTCCCGCTTACGCAAAACCTTTCCGGATATGGTTCATTATCCGGTAAGTCCCAAGTACGTAAAAATTCCTGCCGGCTGGCTCATCGAGCAATGTGGTTGGCGAGGGCAGCGCCGCGGCTGGGTGGGCAGTTATTCGAAACAGAGCCTTGTGCTGGTCAATTACGGTCAGGCGACCGGCCGCGATATTTGGGCTTTTGCGCAAGCTGTTAAGCGATCCGTCTTTGAAAAATTTGGCATTACCCTGGAAGAAGAGGTGAACGTGGTAGGCGGCTGATCAGAGCGGACCGACCGCTACCATCATCCCAGCAGCCGTTTGTAGGTTCGCACCAATTGCTCCTGAGAACAGCCGCGTAAAAACATATTAAATACAATGAAGTTAGCAACCTGTACCTGCAGGTAGTTGCGGCCTTTGTACTTTCTGGCCGAGACAAGGCCATCTTTACGAATGATCTTAAAGGAAGTATGTTGTCGGGCCCGCTGCAGTAAATCGTATTCTTCCATGATTTTCCAATGGGCTTTATAGCCACCGAGCTGGTTGAACAGTCGGCGGGTAATAAAAATGGCCTGATCGCCTCCCCGACACCACAGCGGATGCAAGTGCGTAAACCAACTGTTAATACGCAACAGGGGATGATTAGAGTCGAATCGGTAGGTGAAACAACCGATCTCAAAACCTTCCTGTAGGGCTTCTATAATATCGTGAAAATTGGAGGCTGGAGGCTGTGTGTCAGCGTGAATGAATTGTAAAACTTTGCCAGTGGCCTGCTGAACGCCGTAGTTCATCTGGGCAGCGCGCCCGGTTCGTGGGCAGGCTAGTAAAGTTGCATTATATTCCATGGCTATCCGACAGGTCGCGTCCGTGCTGCCCCCGTCCGCTACAATAATTTCAGCTAACGACTGATTCGGTATGTTCTGCAGGTAGTCAAGTAATTGGGGCAGATTTTCTGCCTCATTCAGGGTAGGGATAATAACACTGACCGTAGCCATAGCCTATACAGGTTTTGTAGAATATACGAAAAAAGGGACAGCCCCGGATTGGGACGATCCCTTTTTTTATTCGTTAGGGGTAGAACCCCTAAAATCAGTGAGCGGAGCTGTTATCTATTCATTACTGTCTTTTTCGTCTTTGCGGTCGTAGCGTTTCACCCGGCGTCGACTCTTCAAGGGCATGTAGCGGTAGGGGCGCTCCTGGAAGTCTTCCGTCAGGGAGTCAACCCCGGAACTGACGCGGGCGAGTTCTTCATAGAGGGTACCATCCTGCAGTAGTTTACCTAGTGTGCCTTCTCCGGCTTCCAGGCTACCTACGATGCCGTTAATACCCACAAAGGCCTGATCTGCCTTACGGAGAGCAGTGCGCAGTTGGGCAATAGTTTGATCCACTTCTTCGAGGGTTTTTTGCAGCTCCATGTCTGCCAAATCACCGGATACTTTATCCGTATTGTCGATGATGGATGCAATCTTTTCGTTGCTGGCTTTTAAATTGGCACTAATGCTGTTGAGGTTGTCCATCGTGCCGGTAATATCATCGGCTGATCGGTAGAGGATACCGTTAAGCTGGCCACTCGTTTGTTCCAGGTTAGCTAAGGTCGCTTCCAGGTTGCGCAGGCTATTGGGTAAGGGACCCTCCGCATCTTCACTGAGTAGGTGCTTATTCAGGGTGTCGGCAATAGCGCCCAGGCTTTGCTCTACTGTGTTGAGGTATCCATCGAGATCTTCCTGGCTCAGCATACTACTTAACATGCCCTGAGTGACACCTTGCAGATAGTCTCCGCTTTGGGCGCAGTCATCTCCGCTACAGGGGGTGTCGTATTCAAGCAATACTGCCTTGCCCCCCATAAAACCGGTAGACTTAATGGTGGCAACCGTATTTTTAGGAATTTGCACATCATCATCTAGGTCAAGGGCCACCCGAACCATTTGTCGGTCAAGCAGGGGCGTAATTTCGGAGACGAACCCAATTTGTACCCCGCCGATCGTTACGGGCGATGAGGTTTTCATTAAGTCAACGTCTTCGTATTCCACGTAATACGTGTTGGAATCCTTGAAGACGTTACTACCGAGAATGAATTTGTATCCCCAGTAGGAAAGAGCGATGGCAACAATGGCTAGCAGAGCCACTTTTACTTCGTTAGTAAGGGTCATAAATTGTGCTGTTTAGCGGCTGCAAAGGTAAAAAAGAACCCGAACTTTTTGCCGTCAGGCGAAAAGGACTGGAACAGGTTCGTTAGAATCTACCAAAAAACAGCTAGGCCGGCAGAAATGTTGTCGAAGTAAGCACTTGTTCAATTGGTATTCATAAGAGCACGTGCTTCCTCCAGGGTGATGCGCTTACCTTTTAGTAACGGGATGACAAAGGCCTGCGGAAAGCCATTTTGCCGCAAGTACTGCTTGGCCGCAATGGCTTCATCGAGGTTCTTAAAGCTACGTGCCCGGTACATAAATAGTTGATCTTCCTTTATTACTTCAATAATATAAGGAAGGTTACGCCACCTTTCTTCCGTAGTATTTTGTGGTTGTCCGGAGGCGACCAGTTGAACAAAAAACTGTACCTGCTCCGCTCTGTTCACGGCGGTTGGTGCGGATGTTTCGTTACCGGTTTGGGGGATGCTGTTTGGTGAGGCGCTCATCGGTTTAGGGACAGGTCCCTGTGCGCGCAATTGCTTGTGGTCAGTGGTTTTACTGGTCTTGTTAGCCCGGTAAACATTAGTATACACCGTCTTTTTTTGTTGTTTAGGCTTGTCTGAGTTGGGGGCAGGATTATCCACCTGAACCAGGGGCTCCGGCGATTCTTCTGGTTGGGTAATTTGTTCGATCTCCTGCGCGGGGCGTGCGGTTACCATTTCGCGGGGAGGCTCTTTGAGGTCGGTCGTCATTTGTTGATAGGCAGCCGATTCAATTTTGTTCTTGTATTCTGTAAAAGCATCAAGAATAGCACCAGATACCAGGGATTGGCCCTGTACCCCCATGAGGAATTTTTCTTCCGCTGCGTTACTCAGGAATCCGGTTTCTATCAACACACTGGGCATGGTCGTTTCTTTGAGCACCACGAAACCCGCTTGCTTGACGCCCCGGCTGCGCCGCCGTGCCCTTTCCTTAAGTTGCCGTTCGATCGCTTCCGCAAAAAGAATACTCTGCTCGAGGTAAGCATTCTGAAACATACTGAGCATAATATGCCCCTCCGGAGAGTTGGGGTCGTAATCATAATTTTTTTCATAATTATCTTCGAGTAAAATGGAGGCGTTTTCCCGTTTAGCTACTTGCAGGTTGTGGTCGGCGGTATGTAGGCCCATGACGTAGGTCTCCGATCCGCGGGTAGCTGCCGAACCGGGCATATAGTTGCAATGAATGGACATAAACAAATCCGCATCATTGCGATTGGCAATGGCGGCTCTTTTGTACAGTGGAATAAATTCGTCCTTGTCGCGCGTCATGATGATGCGTACTTTGGGGTAGGCTTTGCGCATAGCATCCCGCAATTTAAGGGCAATGGCAAGGGCCAGGTGCTTCTCACGCGAGTTGCCGCCCAGGCAACCCGGATCATGCCCACCGTGCCCCGCATCAATAACTACGGTCTTCACTTCGTAGTTGGCTTTATCAATTGATGTTGTTTTGATACCTTTGTCCCGCTCCGAATCCGGGGACGTGGCAACCGGCGGGTCAATGAAGTGTGAAGACTTTGCTAAAGGGATGTTAAAGGAGTCGGTAACGGGGTGCGCCAGGACGCAAAGCATCGTTTGCAATAAGATGAGTGCATTCACCATAAGTATGTTTGTCAGCTGTGCTGGGAAATAGAACGGAGACACGATGAAAAAGATGGTTCTCTTTTTTTATACACGATAGCCTCATTTTGTACAAATTAACAGAAATATCGTATTGAAACCAAACGGGTTGTTCTTCATTTTACTGCTCATCTGCCTGCCTGTTTTTGTGTGTGCACAAAACCAGGACGGAAAAACTGTGCCCGGACCAGCCCCAGATTCTGTGGCGGTAGATACGATGCCGGTACCGCCGCAGGCCTCGTACCAGGTTTCTTCTTCCAGTTTAGATGCTCCCGTAATCTATCCTGCCCAGGATTCTACCATCTTTGATAATAAGGCCAGTAAATTACTGCTTTACGGAAAGGCGAAAGTAAGCTATCAGGATATTTCCCTGGAGGCTAATTTTATTGAAGTCGATTACGAAAATGAAATTATTACCGCGTCTGGGTACATAGATAGCTCCGGTACCACTGGTGGCTATCCCATCTTCAAACAAGGTGAACAGGAGTTTAAAGCGGAGCGTATCCGCTACAATTACCGCACGGAAAAAGGAATCGTCTACGATGTAACTACCGTGCAGGAGGATATCGTAGTGCACGGTGGCAAGACCAAGTTTGTCAAAGGAGAAAGTACCGATACCACAAACAGGGATATTTTATACAGTTCTGGTGCACTTATTACCACCTGTACCTTGGATGAGCCTCATTTCGGCATCCATAGTAATAAGCAAAAAGTGGTGGGGCAGAACGTCGTGGTGGTGGGGCCTTCCAACCTGGAAATTATGGGTGCTCCCACCCCGATCTGGCTGCCCTTTGGGTTCTTTCCGACTGGGCGTACCGGTAAACAGACGGGGTTGCTATTCCCCAATGACTTTGAATATTCCCCCCAATGGGGTTTTGGGTTGCGTGGGGTTGGCTGGTATTTCCCTCTGGGCGAGCACTTCAACCTGGAGCTTCGCTCTGATATTTATCTAAAAGGGACATTCGGAATTAGTGCAGCCTCTTCCTACCGCAAACGTTATGGCTATAACGGTAATGTACGACTTGGTTTTGATTCCCGGCAGATTGAAAACCCTTCGGATGCCAGTGTTAGCCGCAACCGATCGTTTAGCCTGCGCTGGTCGCACCGGCAGGATAACCGGGCGCATCCGACCAATAATTTTGGCGGAAGCATCAATATTCAAACCAACAATTACCAAAGTAACGTCTTTAATAATGCCAATAACGTACTGCAGGCACAGCTCAGTTCTAATATGACGTTTACCAAGCGTTGGCAGGATGCACCCATCACCTTTACCGCGGCCTTTAACCATAGTCAGAATACCCGTACGCGGGAGGTGACAGTGAATTTCCCCGACTTGCGCTTTGTGACGCAGACGTTTTTTCCGTTCAAGCAGCAAGGAACCGGCGGCAATAAAGAGAAATGGTACGAGACGATCAATATGCGGTATACGGCTGAGGCCAAAAACCGCTTTACTGCTACCGATACCACCCTTTTTGAAGCCTCGACACTCGCGAACGCTCAGGCGGGTATGCGGCAAAACGTGAGCCTCGGATCAACCTTTAAGGTGCTCAAGTATTTTAACCTCAATCCCAACGTCACGTATCAGGAAGTTTGGGGGTTACGAAATCTCGACCGTAGCTTTGATCCTACCGTAGAGGTGACAGTCGATACCCTTTTTAATCCGGAAGACCCAACCGACTTTGAGGTGATTCGCGATACGATCAGCTATGGGCAAATTAATACGGATACTTTGCGCGGATTTAGTTCGTGGCGTACCGTACAGGCGGGGATGAGCCTGACCACCCGGATTTTTGGTACGCTTAATTTCCGTAAGGGCTTCCTGCGGGGGCTACGGCATGAGATTCGACCCTCGGTTTCGCTATCGTACTCGCCCAATTATTTAGATCCTGGTTTGGGGTATTACCAGGAGGTTCAGTCCGATGTACGCTTTCCAGACGAAACCCGACAATTCAGCGTATTCGACGGATCAGTGTTTGGCGCACCGCCCCGGTCCGGGCAGCAATTTGCGCTGAATTACTCGCTGAATAACGTCTTTCAGGCCAAAGTCTTTTCAAAGAAAGATTCTACCGATAAGCGCATTAAGCTTATTGACAACCTGGTCATCAACGGGAATTACAATTTTGCGGCCGATTCCCTCAACTGGAGTCCGGTCAGTATGCGCACTACCGCCCGCTTTTTTAAAGGGGTAACTACCCTGGGCTTTAACGCAACATTTGATCCTTACATACTTAATGAGCAGGGGCGTCGCGTTGATCAGTTGTCGATTAATAATGGTGGCGGACTCGTGCGTTTTGATCGGGCCAGTATCCGCATGGCATCCAACCTTACAGTCGCTAAGCTCCGGTCAATTTTTCAGGGTAAAGAAGAAGAGGTTGTCAATGACGTATCACAACGTCGCCGGCAGCGCCAACAGAACCCTAACCGCGAAGAAGAAGACTTCCTCAGCCTGTTCGAGAATTTCAGTATTTCCCACAATATTTCCTTTGACTGGCGTCAGCGTGATGGCAAAACAGAATTTGAGGTCAGCACCAATTCTATCAACTGTCGCGGACGGATCCAGCTGACGCCCAACTGGGCCATTAACATAGGTAACTTTGGCTACGATTTTGTGCGCAACGGCTTGTCTTACCCTTCTGTGGGCTTCCGACGCGATCTGCACTGCTGGGAAATGGACTTGCAGTGGCAACCCACCCGGGGAACGTACAGCTTTAATATCCGCGTAAAACCCGGCACCCTCGATTTTATCAAAGTACCCTACCAGCGCAACAACGTCGATGGGCGCAATGTCTTCCGTTAATGTCGTTGTGTACTATGCATAGTGGTATCAGAGCTGTATTTAATCATCTTCTTTCTTAAGAAATCGCTGTTTTGACGGGGCAAGTCAACCAAGGAAACCAAACATTTTATACCTTAATACGGTATAAATATTGTACGGTCAAGCCCAAAACGATAGATCAATCAACAAGCTGATTACGCCCAAATGGAAGAAATACAAGACAAAAAGCTCATCTACTTCTACGATGCCTTATGCGGCTGGTGTTACGGATTCAGCCCTGTTTTGCAGAAACTATATGACAGGTATAGCGATACCCTGGCTTTCAAGGTTGTTTCAGGTGGTATGATGTTAGGCGACCGGGAGGGCCCCATTGGTAAAGTGGCACCGTACATCAAAGATGCCTACAAACAAGTCGAAATGACTACAGGCGTCACTTTTGGAGAGCGTTTTTTAGAAAAGACTCTGGATGAAGGTAGCACCCTATTTAGTAGTTGGTATCCGGCAGTGGCCCTTGAGGTAGTGCGGGCAACGAAAGCGGAAGAGACGGTTCCTTTTGTGCGGGCCCTGCAAAAAGCCATTTATTACGACGGCATGGCTCCGGCCGATCCGAATGCTTACCGACCCCTGGCCCAGGAATTCGGTCTCGACCCCGATATCTTTGTCCGCCAAATGGATGAGCGCGCTTTCGCCGATGCGGCCCGGGCGCAGTTTCGGGAAACCGCTTCTTTTAAGGTTGGTGGTTTTCCTACCCTGATCTTGCAGGATGGGGCGGAATACTTCATGGTCAGTCGTGGCTACCTGGCTTACGATATCCTCGACTTCCGCTTGGGGCAGTTACTGTCAACAGAGAACGGATGAGTCGGATACACACTTCGAGAGCACCGCTTTGTAAAGCCTCAATGGTGAACAGAAAAAGAGATCTGCTACCCAACGATGGCAAACCTCGCACCTCACACCTCAAAAAAAGCCGGCATGCTCAGTTAAGAGATGCCGACTTCTTTTATGATGTATAGCTTAGAGCTTGTTTTATCGAGTCAGGACCATTTGTTTAGTGTCGATAATTTTACCGTCCAGGATGAGAGAATAGAAGTAAGTTCCGGAAGCATAGCTTTTACGGTCTAGGTTTAATTGCCCTTCACCTTTGGTAGTGATATCGACGAGGCCGACTACCTTACCTTCTGCATTGGTAACCCGGATCTTGGCATCCTGTACCGTTTCGGGGATAAAAAAGTCGATGACCGTATTCTGCTGGAAGGGATTGGGGCTATTCTGAGATAGCTTCGCTCCGTCATCCATAGACAGGGAATACGTATTGTTCTCTGAATTCGTCTCCCCATCTTGTTGGGTAAGCAATTGATTAACCAGTGTAGTTAGTTGGTCAATTTGTGCCTGCTGCTCTTCAATGGTCGTTTGCTGCTCCTGAATGGCTTTGGTGAGCACCGGAATTAATTGAATATAATTTACGGACAGGTAGCGCTCGCGTTCTAGTTCCTGTCGGGTCTTCCGATCATATTTGACGTGTACCGCTTCTTTGACCAGGTGGGGAAATTCTTTTTGTATGTCCTGTGCCAGGAAGCCTATCTGTGGCGTAGCGGGCAGGTTCATCGAGGCATATTTATCCGTTTTGAAGTCGTACGTCTTGGGCTGTAAGTTCATGACTTGTTGCAGCGCCCCGGAGTAGTCTTCAATATTCTGCTTGAGCTTCTTATCAGATCCGTTGAAAAAGTTGCCCGTGACTTCAACGTCACCCTCGAAGTATCCGGCATAGTTAATGGAGCCTCCAGAAGCTTCACCATAAATACCATAGTTCGTCTCATTTCCCGTGGCCACTCCGGAGGTACCCGTATTCAAACCACCACTATGCGGACCGTTAAATGTTTGAGAAAAGCCTGCTACGCCTCTATAGGCAGCGGAACCATTAGAGCTAGATAAGCCAACTACGCCATCTCTACCACCAAATCCTTCAATCGCAGCACCTACACCGTCGACAAAGCTGTTATTAGCGAAGATTGCTTTAGAGAAAAAGTTCTGTGGATCGGCGAAATTGTAATTGACATTTAAGACTGCTCCATTAGCAGGTAAAGGATCAGCCCGGTAAATATTTCCCCGGCCGTTTACGTCAAGCGGACCTGCTACGTGGGCCGTATCAGCACCGTAGTAACTCAGCGTTTCTGTGGTCTGAAAGTCCCCATCAAAGATTCTAAACCGTAGTCGCTCGGTGTTTAGATCAAAATCGCGGAATGGAAAAATAAGGGGGGATTGATTTATTCCGAAAATATAATCAGGGGCAACCGTAATCCTCTGATCATCGTCAGCATTAGCGAGCCGAATATTCTGTGGGAGAACTCGGACATTTTGGGCCTGTACCGATCCAGTGACCAATAACAGGCAAAGGCTAACAAAAAGGGTAGAAAATGTTTTCATAATTGAATACTTAAGTTTTAATAGTATAGAGATGTAAATGTGATGTTTGTCAATGAAAAAACATACACGAACGAGATTATCGACTTGGTCTGATTATAGAAATCCTGCCAATCCGTATGATAATTGTTCTGCTTTGTCTTGAGATGTTGAGGGAGAAGTCAAGTAACGAAGGCCGCGTTATTTATCAGGGGGGTGTTCTTTTAGTGGGGATGATCGCGGCATTAAAGATAATCTTTTTTTTATACTTAACCTACGATGTTGTTTTTTCTGGCAGGCAATGCATATCCCATCACTTTGGCTGTCAACAAAATGACGGGATAGTTCAATTTCTACGCTTCGAAGAGACTATTCATTTAAGTGTGTCTTATGTCTTTGACCAATATGGGAAAGAAAAAAGAGATTAAAAAGATGATGACACATCTCGCACCTCGCACCTCGCACCTCAAAAAAGCCGGCACCTACCTGTCGGTGGATGCCGGCCGCTACGAATCAAGTGGTGATTCTTAAGGGGGAATTACCGCTAGCTTTCGGCGGTTTTTTCTAAGGAGCGCAGGTATTTATTCAGGCGCTCCATCGGTTTGGTGACGGCCACCCGCCCCGAGCGGACAAATTCGAAAATACCGAAGCTCTGCAGATCTTGCAGGAGGGCCTCCGTCTCTTCCATATGGCCGGTTTTTTCAATGACAATATATTCCGGCTCGATTTCCAGCACGCGGGCATTATGCCGGCGAATCAGGTGTTCTACCCGGTCGCTGTTGCTAAAAATGTGGGTCGGAATTTTATAGAGCGCCACTTCTTGATAGACAATGTCTTCCTCCACATCGTAGAAGGCTTTGACTACGTCGATTTGCTTTTCTAATTGCGCGACCAGTTTGCGTACCATAGCCTCGTCGACGCGCACCACAATGGTGAAGCGATAGATATCCGGTACGGATGAGCGCGAGGTGGTCAGCGAGTCAATATTGATATGACGGCGGGTAAAGACGGAGACTACCCGGGCCAGCAGCCCGGTTTCGTTCTCGGTAAATACCGTAATGGTGTATTCATGTTGTTCCATGGTCAAGTCAGTTGGAGCGGTTAGGCCAGCTTTTTTAAATCATCTTCATCCAGTACAATCTCATCTACGGCGCATCCGGCAGGTACCATGGGAAAGGTATTATCTTCCTTTTCTACCCGCACGTGCAGCAGATAGGGCCCGTCGTGAGCCAGCATACGGGCTACCGCTGCCGGGAGTTCTTCGGGTTGGTCAATGACTTCTCCGGGTACGCCAAAACCTTCGGCCACGCGTAGGAAATTGGGGTTTTTTAATTCTACGGAAGAATAGCGCCGGTCAAAGAACAACTGCTGCCACTGCCGTACCATACCCAGGTAGTTGTT
>Ga0102940_1000620_pt1 | contig 23981 bp, 15 predicted proteins | sample SalPonR2_C_D1_MG_FD_78215 | JGI IMG/M metagenome (GOLD analysis project Ga0102940, IMG submission 78215) | Salt pond soil microbial communities from South San Francisco under conditions of wetland restoration - Salt Pond MetaG R2_C_D1_MG | ecosystem: Environmental > Aquatic > Marine > Intertidal... | reverse complement strand
CAATCTGCAATCATTCCAATGACCGTAGAATAAGGGACTAATTCATGCTTGTTAAATTTAGATCCTATTCCTTATTTCAGTGCATCCAGTTGCAACATATAATTTGGGTCCGGACACATATGAAGTCTTTCATCTTTTTCCTTTTGGCTTGCTACTCCAAAATAATCGCCCTTCTTATCTCCCATGTCACGAATTAACTGAAAATGCAAATGTGGCGGCCAACCTCCATTTTCTGATGGTCTACCCAGCCACGCGAAGATATCTCCTTCATTTACAGGCATCCCCTCTTCTTTATGCTGCAATGATTCAAGTGACAAATGGCCATACAGGGTATAAAATTTAGTACCCTCTATTTCATGTTCCAATATAATGGTTCCGCCATAATCACCATGGTTGTCATTATTCTGAAAACTATGTATAGTGGCATCGAATGGCGCCACAACTTTTCTGCCTGCTTTCGCCCATAAATCTATGCCGAGGTGGATAGAGCGTGCATCAGGACCCTGTCCGAAGTGCTTACTGCGTTTATATACCACCCTGTCTTCGCCATAGCCCCCTGCTGCCAACTTCTTGTCATTTCTGATAATTTTACAATTGAGCCAGGTGCCAAACTCCTCAGGATCGTCCAGGTTTATCCGCTCCAATTCTGTGTTTTTTTCAGACAGGTCAGGTACCCAAACATCATTACTATCGAATGACATATTTAACACCCTTTTCCCCGCTCCCGATGATTTAACAATTATTTCTATGAGTTTATCCATAATATATATTTTTTCTATTGCGTTGTACAACAATTATAAAACCAATCGCCCTCTGTCAGCAATTCGTCTTCACCAAATGGCCGATAGTTATAACTCATTAATATATACAAAACTAATGGTTTATTGTTTGTTGCAACATTTTGTTTAAATTTATTATTATTTTTATAAAAATGAGGTTTTTCTTAAACCTGATCGGAATCATGAAAACAAAAATACTTATACTATACCTGGTTTTTACCTGGACTCAAAGTTTCAGCAACCCTGACTCTTTATATAATGAAATAAAGTATCATAAAGAACAACAAGCGCATTATCAGCTGGCGCTGACACAACTTGAACTGGCTAAACACTTCTATTTTACCGAAAGAAACTACGATTCTACCTGCCTTTATACCGAGAAAGTTGTGAACTATTTTACACAACATAAAAATGATAAAAAACTGGGTTATACATATAAGTTAATGGGCTATGCACATAATTACATCGAAAGTTATGAAAAGGCATTGCAGTATTTTGATTCTGCACTTGTATATCTGCATCCAAAAGAACAACGACTATCTATTTTGCAGGTTCACACAAATCAAGGCATTGCCTACAATTTTGTAGACAATCCGGCTAAAGCCATCGATGCATTCAAAAAAGCGTTAGAAATAAGTATAAAATTAGAAGATACAAGTCAGATAATTGTAAACAGTCTTAATACCGGCATAATGTATAATGTTGCAGGTCAGATTACAGAGGCTGCTGACTACATAATCAAAGGAATTGAACTTGCTAAGCAGACTCATGATAGTACTAACCTGATAAAATGTTATATTGAATTAGGCGATATTTATGTGGAGCAGGGCAAAACCGACCAGGCAAAAACATATTATATGCAAGCCCTTGATCTGTTAGACACAACTTCCTTTTCGCGCGCACAAGTATCATTATATGATGTTTTGGGGTATGTTAGTGAACAGCAAAAACAATTTATTGAGGCAGAGAACTGGTACCAGAAAGCCTACAATATAAGCAAACAGATTAATTACAAAAGCGGAATGGCCCAGTTGCTTTACCGTATGGGTATCCTCCACAAAGTAAAACAACAGTTGCAATCTGCCCTATCCGATTTTAACCGGGCTTTAAAAATCGAAAACCAAATAGGCAGCCTTTACGATGAATTGGTTATTAAAAACGAAATAGCCGATATTTATATTCAAATTAAATCTTACAAACGGGCTGAAAAAATCTTAAATGGGGTTATTAACCAAGCAAATGAAAACGATTTAATCAGGCCGCTCAAACAGGCGCATAAACTGATGTACCAATACTATAAACAAACAGGCGCTGGTACAAGGGCCCTGGAACATTACGAGGCTTACAGGCAAATAGAAGATTCAATATACAATGTACAGCAGATTGAGATAGTTGAGAGCCTGCGCGAACAATATGAAACTGCAGAAAAAGAGCAAACCATTATAAAACTCAATACGGAGAAAACTCTAAAAGAAGAGCAAATAAAAAGGCAGCAGCAGCTTCTCTGGAGTATTATAGCAGGCACTTTTTTTATGGTAATAATTCTTGTTTTGTTGTATTTGCAAAATAAACGAAAAGCAGCTTTAAAACGCCTAAAAACCGAACAGCAATTATTTCGTGCACAACTCAATCCTCATTTTATCTTTAATGCATTAAATGCTATTAAAGGGTACATTACAGCCCACAAAACAGATGAAGCGGCCGATTTCCTAACGGACTTCTCTTCTTTGATGCGTCAAACCCTCGAAAGCTCCATTGATGAAATTAATTCATTACAAACCGAAATTGAAATATTAACTGCCTATCTGAAATTACAGCAAATGCGACTGGAATCTAATTTTCGTTTTTTTATAGAAACTGATAATGGATTAGATAAGGAAGATATCAAATTTCCAGCTATGTTGCTTCAGCCTTTTGTGGAAAATGCCATTGAACACGGTATAAAAAACGGAGGATCTAAAATTGAGATCAATTTCACCAAAATAAACAACAGGTTAGCGATTACAATTACCGATGATGGGCCCGGCATAGAAAACACAAAAAACACAAGTACAAAAAAACATCACTCCAGGGGTATGGAGATTATTAAAAAACGCATGCAGTTATTGAATAAAATGGCAGGATGGGAAATATATTATGCTACTGAACCCCTTAATAATAAGCAAACAGGAACTGTTGTAAAAATCGATTTACCATTAATCACATTGTTCGATTAAATTTAATATAGATGCACACAAAAATTGTAATAATAGAAGATGATAGCGCGGCAGTTGAAAATGCAAAAAGCATAATTCAGGAATTTTTTCCAGGCCTTGAGCTTGCGGGCACGGCCGACAATCCTGAAGCAGCACTTAAGCTTATTAAAAAAGTAGCACCTTCGATTGCAATTTTTGATATAAACCTCAAAAAAGGTAATGCTTTTGAAATTATTGAACAATTGCCCGAAATTAATTTCCAAATTGTTTGGACCACCGCTTATGAGCAATATGCCATTCAGGCATTTCGTATAAGCGCTGTCGACTTTTTACTTAAACCTTATAAGACATCCGACCTGGTAAAAAGCATTCAAAAAGCAATGGAAGCATGTAACAGAACAGAGTACATAAAAAAACTGGAGGCCCTGACATTAAACTTTCAAAAACCCGAGGAAAAGAAAATATCACTACATACAAACGAAGCGCTGCATATTGTAAACCTCAATGAAATAGTTTACTGTAAATCAGAAGATAATTACACCATTTTTACTATTGAGAACTCACCGCCCATTATGGTAAGTAAACCCTTAAAAAACTATGCAAGTTTGCTTAAATTCGACCATTTTTGCCGTGTACATCAGTCATATCTTGTAAATCTCAGCAAAATAAAACAATTCAAAAAAGGTAAAAATTCTTATCTGGTGATGCAAAACAAGGAAAAAATTCCTGTTTCAAAAGGTATGCGGAATCAGGTGATGGAATACTTCAATCAATTGAAACACTGAATTCTCGATCAACCACGCCATATTAATGTTGAAAGAGGCCAAATTCTAATTCATAGCTCAGCTGCTCATTTATAATAAGTTAATGTTGTAAATTGTGAGCATTATCAACACAAAAACTATGAATTATGAAAAAACTCAGCCCCTTCAAAATGTTTAAAAAAACCTATCGACCCTTAATTATGTTTTGGTTTTCAATTGTCTGGTTGTTTTGTGCTACTTCTTTAAATGCACAAGGCCCGGAATGGATAACCACAATTGGTGGTACGGCTTCTGATTACATTAAAGCAATACAGCAAGACGAAAATGGAAATCTTTATGCCTGTGGATATTTCAGTGGAACAGTAGATTTTAATCCACATGAAACCGAAACAGATGAATATACCTCTAGTGGTGCATCAGCTGGCTTTATTGCCAAGTATGCCAGTGACGGTACCTATTTGTGGACAACTATTTTAGACGGTACTCAGCACAATTGGATATTGGATTTGACAATAATTGACGGCAACAATGCCGGCGTTTATGTGGCAGGTGCTTATTCTGACCAAATTGATTTCGATCCAGGTTCTTCAAGTGTTTCTTACATTGCAGAAGACTCATATGATGCTTTTGTGGCTGGTTACAACCTCGAAACAGGAGCATTGATTCAGGAGTACGTTTATGCAGGAACTGAATCTGAATTTGCAACATCAATTACTTCCTATGGCAATAATAACATTGTAGTTGCAGGTACATTCCGGGGACAAATAGATTTTAACTTTTATAAGGATGAAAAAGTAATCTTTACCAGCAATGGAGAATCTGACTTCTTTATAAGAAATTTCAGTCCTGCAGGTGGTGCATTTTGGAGCAGGCGTATAGGAGGCACAGGCAATGATTTACTAGACCATCGCACCCTGGAAGTTGATGCCGCATACAACATTTACCTGGGCGGCTCTTTTCAAAATGTGGTAGATTTTGACCCGGATAACACTAACACCTACGAGATGACTTCCGAGGGTGGCAAAGATGCTTTCCTATTGGCCCTCAACTCCGATGCACAATTCCAGTGGGCCAAACAAACGGGTAATGCTAACGATGAGTCCACAACTGCTTTAACAATTGATAGTACCGGTATTTATTCTGCCATATCTTTCACAGGCACTATATCATGTATAGTTGGTTATGCAGGTGGCATGCCGGTTTTTGAAGATTTCACATCTTATGGTGGACAAGATATTTTGCTGACAAAACATACAATGGGCGGTCAAATAATAGGCGATAGTTTTGGCCATATCGGAGGCGATTTGGAAGATCAGTGCAACGATTTAATGACAGATAATGACGGACATGTTTTTGCTACGGGGTACTTTATGAGTAGCGACTTTGATCTTAACCCACAGGAGGAAACACAGATTTTTGGATCATCCGGAGGCAAAGATATTTTCATGGCTGGGTATTCGAGTAGTTATGATTATGAATGGGCCAATAAATATGGTGGAAACGAAGATGATGAAGGGATTAACCTCCTCTACGATTCCCGTGAAATATACTGTGCAGGAACATTTAGAAATACGGTTAACTTTGATATAAGCACCGAAACATCAAATGGACAGGAAGATTTATTTTTACTTGCTACAAGTATCTGGAATACCGAGACAGAAATACTCGATTTTGAAATTCCACAATCAATAGCTCCTGCAATAATCGATGGAGAAGCGAGCACCATTGATATTGTAGTAGGTAATGGAGTAGATATAACTTCGCTTACTCCTACCATTACATTATCATTGGGCGCATCTGTCGACCCACCAAGTGGTGTAGCGCAAGATTTTACCGATCCCAAAATTTATACCGTACTGGCAGAAAACGGCTCTGATGTGCAGCATTGGACGGTAACTGTTACTGAAGATCCAAACAATGAGACAGAAATACTAACCTTCGAGCTGACAGAATCAACAGGACCTGCCGATATTGATCCCGTTGCTGGTACCGTTGATATTGAGGTTGCCTATGGCACGGATCTTACTACCCTCACGCCTACAATAACGTTATCACCGGGTGCCAGTATTGATCCAGAAAGTGGTATAGCTCAGGACTTTACAAATTCTGTTGATTATACAGTTACAGCAGAAAACGGCACTGATACACAAATTTGGACGGTTGCGGTTACTGAAGCTGTTTCAATTTCAGAATTACCGCAAGCGGATTTCTCATTATATCCAAACCCCGTGTCACATTCACTAAACTTCAGTGGGGATGGCATTATTCAGCAAGTGAAAATTTACAACTTACAGGGCAAACTATTAGAAACTAAAATTTTTAATTCCGGCAAAGGTGGCATCAACATGCAAAATTACACTGCTGGCAACTATGTGTTAAAGCTACAAGGAAAAAATGGCAAAGTTTACGTACATCTAATTACAGTTTCGCGTTAGAAACTGATGTTTTAGGCTCAATAAAAAAAGGGACTGTTAAAACAGATTTACTAAACTATTTTTTTTGTAACTTGATTATTATAAGGAATAGCAGGATGAATAGTTACGCCTCTATTTCAAGTGTTTGCCGCGATATTAAATGGTTGTTGTATTAATAATTCTTGTAAAATTCACGACTATGAAGAAAATTATACCAATACTCGTATGCTCATTTGTATTTATATCTACCATGCAAGCCCAGGAATGGATACAAATTGGAAATAATATTGAAGGAGAGGCCTCGGGCGATCGATATGGCTATTCAGTTGCCTTAACTGACGATGGCATGATTATGGTTTCCGGAGCACCATATAATGATTCTATTGGTTTAAATGCCGGACAGGTAAAAGTTCACCAAAATCAATCTGGTGACTGGATACAAATTGGACAAAATATTAATGCTGAAGCAGCAGGCGATAATTTTGGAATATCAGTAAGTATAAGCTCCAATGGATCTATAATTGCTGTTGGAGCCAGAAATAATGGTGGAAACGGATCAGATGCTGGTCATGTCCGTATTTACGAAAACGTATCAGGCACCTGGACACAAATAGGACAAGATATTGATGGGGAAGCAGCAGGTGATCGGTCGGGTACTGCAATTAGTTTAAGTTCCAACGGGTCGGTAATAGCAATAGGGGCTTCTAATAATGATGGTACTGATAATAATGCCGGACATGTAAGAGTCTATGAAAATCAATCCGGCACCTGGATGCAAATTGGCCAGGATATTGATGGAGAAGCTGCAAACGATAAGTTTGGTACATCTGTAAGTTTAAATTCCAATGGTTCAATTATTGCCATCGGGGCACCTTACAATGATAATAGTGCTTATGATGCAGGAAATGTAAGAATTTATGAAAACCAATCTGGCACCTGGACACAAATTGGTCAAAGCATTGAAGGAGCTGAAGAGGAGTACCTTGGTTCATCAGTAAGTTTAAGCTCTGATGGTTCTATTGTTGCAATAGGGGTTATTGGTAAAAACGATTACTCCGGCTCTGTACGAGTGTATGAAAATCAGTCAGGCACCTGGACGCAAATTGGACAGGACATTGATGGAGAAGGAGATTACGATGAGCTAGGTACCTCCTTAGACCTAAGTTCTGATGGTTCCATAGTTGCAACTGGAGCACCCTTTAATAGTATTAATGGTTCTGAAGCTGGACTTGTAGGCGTATATGAAAACCAATCTGGCAACTGGTCACAAATAGGACAGAGCATTATTGGAGCAGCGCAAAGCGATGAGTGTGGTTCGTCAGTAAGTTTAAGTTCTAGTGGTTCTATCCTTGCAACCGGATCACCCTATAGTGATGGTAACGAAACTAGTATTGGCCACGTAAGTGTTTTCGAATTACATAATCTGCCAACAATAATTTCCCATCCAGAGGATCAAACAAATGCTTGCCCGGAAAGCAACGTTTCTTTTACCGTTTCAGGAGAAGATATTGACACGTATCAATGGCAAGTAGACGAGGGCGGCGGTTTTATTGATATTGCCAATGGAGCCGTATACAACAATGCTAATACAGCAACATTAAATATCAACGGTGTAACTATTGGTATGAATAATAATCAGTATCGTTGCGTTGTGGGTAACCTGGTTGACAGTTTGACCAGTGAATTTGCTTTGTTGACAACTGATGCTACAAACCCGGAGATAACCTGTGTTGGTAATCAGGAGTTTAATGCAGATGAAACCCATTATTATACAGTGCAAAATACTGAGCTTAATCCCTTAGAAACTTCCGATAATTGTGGGGTGGAGGCCATTGTGAACGATTTTAACGACTCTTCATCGCTTATCGGAGAACAAATACCTGAGGGGACAACCACAATTACATGGACAATAACAGACAATGCCGGGAATGCAAACACCTGCAGTTTTGAGGTTATAGTTAACGCATATGTTGCTATAAACACATTACAACAAAAAGGAATAGTTATTTATCCTAACCCGGTAAACGATGTGCTTAATATTGATTTTTCAGATAGTAAGATTCAAAAATTGACTATATCTGACATTTCAGGTAAATCGATATTTGAAAAAACAAAACTTCAGGAAATTGAGAGAATCGATCTGTCAAATTATCCCGGAGGAATCTATTTGGTTAGCATTAAAATTGGTAGTGAAATTATTACTGCAAAATTTGTAAAGCACTAAAACTGCAACGTTACAATTGCTGTTATTACCAATAAAGGTGTGGCATATAAAATTAAAAAAGGCTGTCCAAAAAGTATAGGACAGCCTTTAAAATAATATTTAAGCTTTCTATTATTGTCCCAGTGTGGCAACCATTACAGCTTTAATGGTATGCATGCGGTTTTCTGCTTCATCGAATACTACTGAGTGCTTACTTTCGAATACCTCGTCTGTTACCTCCATAGCTTCGACACCAAACTTTTGATAAGCATCTTCACCGATTTTAGTTTCGCGGTTGTGGAACGCAGGTAAACAGTGCATAAATTTCACATTTGGATTACCTGTTTTATTGATCATATCCGTGTTTACCTGGTAAGGTTTGAGCAGCTCAATTCGCTCTTTCCAAACCTCTTCTGGTTCACCCATTGATACCCAGACATCGGTATAAATGAAATCTACATCTTTTACACCTTCTGCCACATCATCAGTGATGGTAATGGTAGCGCCGGTTTCTTTGGCTATTTCGTTGGCCTGATTAACAAGCTCATCTGTAGGCTGAACGCTCTTTGGAGCAATGCCACGGAAATCCATACCCATTTTAGCAGCACCAATCATTAAGGAGTTACCCATGTTGTTGCGTGCATCACCCACGTAGGCAAACTTTACTTTGCTCAACGGCTTATCTGTATGTTCCATCATAGTAAGGAAATCGGCCAAAATTTGAGTTGGGTGGAACTCGTTAGTAAGACCGTTCCAAACAGGCACACCAGCATACTTTCCAAGTTCTTCAACCACTTCCTGACCAAAACCGCGGTACTCGATTCCATCGTACATACGACCCAAAACGCGGGCAGTATCTTTCATAGATTCTTTAGCACCAATTTGGCTACCGGTAGGCCCAAGATACGTGACATGAGCTCCCTGATCGTATGCAGCTGCTTCAAAAGCACAGCGTGTGCGAGTAGATGATTTCTCAAAAATAAGGGCAATATTTTTACCCGATAATCTATGCTGCTCGGTTCCAGCATATTTAGCCTTTTTCAGGCTCATTGACAGGTCGAGCAAAAATTGTATTTCCGTTGGAGTATAATCCAGTAACTTCAGAAAATTGCGATTTCTTAAATTTACAGGCATAATTGTATAATTTTAAGGTTATTTATTAATATCAGTTGTTTTAATTCTGGTTGGTAATATTTACTTATCGTATTCTGCTGTGATTTTTGTACCATATGAGCGATCTTCGAGCTTAGTACTTTCTGTAATGACACTTTTCTTACCACCTTTTTTCACAAAATCGATACAGGCCTGAATTTTTGGCGCCATACTTCCTTTGGCAAACTGACCTTCTTCCATATATTTTTCAGCATCGGGAACACTTAAAAATTCTTTAACTTCCTCATTTTCTTTCTTGTAATTGAGGTATACATAAGGCACATCAGTCAAAATATAAAATTCATCCGCTTTAATTCTGGCACCGAGCAGCGAAGAAGCAGCATCTTTATCAATTACAGCTTCAGAAGGACGCACATCTCCTTTTTCGTCTATATAGACAGGTACACCACCCCCACCAACAGCTATTACAATATTGCCTTCGCGTGCCAGCTTTTCAATGGTTTGTTCATTCATTATGCTAATTGGTTTTGGCGAAGGCACAACTCTTCTCCAACCACCGTCGGCTTTTACTTCTTCTTTAAAATCCCAGCCTTTTTCAGAAGCTAATTTATCAGCTTCTTCTTTGGTATAAATTTTTCCCACACGTTTTTGAGGGTCTTTAAATGCCGGATCATCTTTATCTACCACTACAGAAGTAACTACAACAACAATATCTTTTTCGATACCATGTTTTTTCATTACATTCCGAAGCATTCTTTCGATCATATAACCAATTCCACCTTGCGAATCGGCCACACAAATATCCAAAGGCATTTGGGGAATATCGTACATATGTTCGCCAGCATCGTTCCTCATTAAAATATTTCCAACCTGAGGTCCGTTTCCGTGGCCAACAATTATATCATAACCTTCTTTAATCATATACACCAAATTCTCAAGTGTATCAAAGGTGTTTTGTTCCTGTTCTTCAGCAGTTCCCCGCTGATTACCTCTGAGTAATGCATTACCACCTAATGCAACAACTGCTAACTTTTTCATAATTCACTTTTTATTTCATTAAATATCAAAAAATAAAATAACCGCCGGACATTTATATTCCGGGATAAAAATTCAAACGATTGCATTTTTGAAAGACACAAAGCTAATAATTTTTTTTTGCCCATAATATGTTTTTAAATATTTTAGACATCCATGTATTTAACAAAAAATCAAAAAGTTAGTTTTATATTGCTTCTGAATATTGTTTCTCCTGTTTTTAAATGATTCAACTTTTTTTCATAATACAAGGCCCAATTCGAAAGATTCCTTATCTTTAAATTTTTAACGGTTAGTTGCATGGTTTGGCTTAAGACAATTCTATTTTCACTTTTAATCATTGTTTTACTTAACGGTTGCACACGCAATCAGGAAGGCGTTATTGAATATAACATTAGCTATGATCAATCACCTGATGACAATCCCCTGATCAATCTTATGCCCACCTCTATGGATTTTTACTTTAAAGATCAAAAAGTACTTACGCAAATTCAGGGTTGGATGGGCATATTTAAAAGTACGCAACTATCCGACCTGGATGACAGTACGAATGTACTCATGATGAAATTACTGGACAAAAAGTATTATTATGTGCGGCATTTGAGAGATGCCCCGCTGGCTTTTGAAACGCTGGATATCAAAAGCATAGAATACCTCAAAAAAGACACTGCTTACAAAGGTTTTAATTGTAATCATGCCAGAGTTTACATGAATGACAGTGCTGCTACAGAATTTGATTTGCTGTATACAGACGAAATTAACATACCAAGTCCCAACCGGAATAATCCATTTTCGGAAATCCCGGGCGTATTAATGCAATTCAGGATGGAATTTAAAGGTATTTCCCTGCAGCTCGATTTTAAGGACTACAGAGATACGGTTTTTCCTGAAACAACTTTTGCAATCCCCTCCAGCTATGAAAAAATTTCAAGAAAAAAGATGTCTGATTTCTTTAATGAACTCAATGCCATGTAGTGTAATAAAGAGCGGCTCGATTTACTTTCAATATCGATTATTTCTTATATTTTTGCATACGCTAAAATGAAAGTTGAAGATGGCCCGAACCAGAAAAAAAAGAAAAAATAGTTCATTTGCAGATGAACGCCTCCGATTAATTACAGGCCTGTTGTTTGTATTCTTTTCCCTTTTTGCATTGCTGGCTTTTATATCATATTTCATGACCTGGAAAGAGGATCAAAGTCTTGTAGACCTGAGTATAGGGGAAATATATGAGCAATCAGGTGCTGAAATTGGAAATTGGGCAGGAAAAGCCGGGCTTGTGCTTTCTTCTCTTTTTATACACAAATGGTTCGGTATAGCATCGCTCGGTTTTTTGCTTATCACTTTTCTGGCCGGACTGCATTTGTGGAAAATAAGACCACTACCCTTTTGGCAAACAACCAAAAACACACTCATCATAATTATTCTGGCTTCAGCATTTTTGGGCTACTTTTTCGGCGACAGGTGGTTTATCCTTGGTGGCGGACATGGTTATTTTATTACCCAATGGCTGAATACGATGCTGGGTAAAGCAGGTACCATTCTTTTCCTTCTGCTCATCACCTTTGTATTTGTGCTCTATCGTTTCAGGCAATTATACCTGATGCTGAGGAATAAGGTTGAAAACATCAGGTCTGGCCATAATAAAGCCCAGGAGGAACAACCCGAAGAGGCCCATACTGATGATGCATACCTGAATGAACCACCACAGGAGGATTTCCAATCAGATGAAGCCGATACAAGCGAGCACATTGACAATGAGAAAAAAGATACGAACAACAATATCGATTTCGAGGTAGAAGAAGCCCAAAACGAGGAAGAGCAGGTTTATGAACGGGAACCGGAAAGCGCATCCGCTGAAGAAATTGATAATGATACAAATCAAAAACAGGGTAACGGCTTTGATGACAACCTTATGGACATCAATGTTAGCTATAAAGGAGATGAAGAAGCAACGCCCGGGCAACGGGAAAAAACGCAGCAAGAAGACGATCAGGAGAATGAAATAGGCATGGAAGTGGAACAAACTAAGGATGAAGAGGTTGTAAAAAAATCAAAACCACTTGAAAGGCAGGGCAAATATGATCCACGCAGAGATCTGGAGCATTATAAAATGCCCACCTTCGACATGTTACCTAAAATTGAACAAAAAAATTCACCACAACGGGTTAGCCAGGAAGAACTTGAAGCTAACAAACAACGAATTGTAGAAACACTTGGAAACTACAACATTACCATTGACAAAATTAAAGCTACCATTGGCCCCACTGTTACTTTATACGAAATAATTCCCGCACCCGGAGTGCGTATTTCAAAAATAAAAAACCTCGAAGACGACATTGCATTAAGTCTTGCCGCGCTTGGAATAAGAATTATCGCACCAATGCCGGGAAAAGGAACAGTAGGAATAGAAGTGCCTAACCAAAATCCTGAGATTGTGTCGATGCATTCAGTCATTGCATCAAAACGCTTTCAGGAATCAGAAATGCAATTACCTGTAGCGCTTGGTAAAACCATTACAAATGAAACTTTTGTAATGGACCTCACCAAACTCCCTCACTTGCTTGTGGCTGGTGCCACAGGACAAGGGAAATCGGTTGGTCTAAACGTTATTCTAACAAGTTTACTTTACAAAAAACACCCATCAGAACTTAAGCTTGTACTTGTCGACCCCAAAAAAGTAGAACTATCACTCTACAATAAAATCGATAAACATTTTCTGGCCCAGGTACCAGATGCCGAAGAGCCCATCATTACAGATACACAAAAGGTTATTGATACGCTCAACTCCCTGACAGTTGAAATGGATAACCGCTACGATCTGCTCAAAAATGCACACGCCCGAAGTTTAAAAGAATACAATAAAAAATTCATTGAGCGAAAACTGAATCCGGAAAATGGACACCGCTTCCTACCCTACTTTGTTATTGTGGTAGATGAGTATGCAGATCTCATCATGACTGCTGGTAAAGAGATAGAAATGCCAATTGCCAGACTTGCGCAAAAAGCCAGGGCCATTGGTATCCACCTTATTATTGCTACACAGCGACCAACAACCAACATTATTACCGGTGTAATTAAAGCTAATTTCCCGGCGCGTATAGCATTCAGGGTTATTTCTGGTGTCGATTCCAAAACAATTCTCGATGGTCCGGGCGCCAATCAGTTGATTGGACGTGGCGATATGCTGATATCGACCGGAGCAGAACCGCTTCGTTTGCAATGTGCTTTTGTAGATACCCCGGAGTTGGAAAAAATAATGGACCATATATCCGAACAGCAATCTTACGGACAACCATACGAATTACCAGAGCTACAGCACGAAAGCAGTGGTGCCGGTATGGCAGATCTCGAAAAACGTGATGCACTTTTTGAGGAAGCCGCCCGATTAATTGTAGTGCATCAGCAAGGTAGCACTTCACTAATTCAACGAAAATTTTCTATTGGGTACAACCGTGCAGGCCGTATCGTAGATCAGCTAGAGGCTGCAGGGATTGTGGGACCCTTCGAGGGATCGAAAGCCAGACAGGTTTTAATACCCGATGAATACGCTTTGGAACAACATTTGAGTAAAATATAAAAATTTAAACAATCAAGTATGAAATTATTATTAATGTGGGCAAGCCTCTTTATGCTGATTTTAAGCACTTCAGCACAACAAGATCCAAAAGCGCGTGAAGTTCTTGATGAACTTAGCGCTGCAACTAAAGCTTACTCAACAATCAAAGCTGAATTTACCTCTAAAGCTGTAAACAAAAGCTCAGATATGGAAGAGGAATACAAAGGTAAGCTTTGGCAAAAAGGCGAAAAGTATAAGCTCAACTTCATGGACGCCATTACCTATTTCAATGGTGAGCAAAAATGGGTTTATATGCCGGATGTAATGGAAGTAAACCTGTTCTCTGTTAACAGCGATATGGCTTCAGAAAGCATTTTCGATAATCCACAAGAAATATTTACCATTTATGAAGAAGGTTTTAAATACCTGTATAAAGGCAAAACTAAATTCAATGGCGAGGATGTGATCGAAATTGAGCTGGTACCTGAAAATACCGATCTTGAGTACTTTAAAATAAAGCTATATGTCAATGAAGCAAAAGACGAAATTAAAGGTTTTAAATACTTTTCGAAAGATGGTACAAGGGTTACAGTAACCATTGACAGCTTTAAAACCAACATTCCTATGAAAGACTCAATGTTTGCTTTTAACAAATCGGCACACCCCGATGCAGAATTAATCGATATGCGTGAATAGAAAATAGATGCACAGCATAAAAAAACGCCTGGTTTTGCCAGGCGTTTTTTGGTTTAAAATATTAATTATAGTGCATTTTCAATAGCTTTCTTTATATTATCAAAAGCATTATCGTCTTTTACCACATAATTTGCTGCATTTTCTCTAACAAAATCATAAACCAAATTTCCATCCTCCTGGCCCGATAAAATAATAACCTTGACTTTGCTGTCGCGCTTTTTGATCTCTTTCAACACATCGAGTCCATTCTTCGCATTTGGGTTTTCACTATTCAGGAAATAATCTAATACTATAATATCCGGTTTAAGGTGCAGGTGATTCAAACATTCTTCACCCGATTGAAATCCAACGATATTGTATTTGTCTTCATCAACTAACGACTCCTTGAGCATTTCAAGAAAAATAAAATCGTCATCGACAAGTAATATTGTGCTTTTGTCACTCATATTTATTCGTTTTTCACAAAATTAAAAAAATATACGCATTGTTCACGTCAATAAAATGTTAATTATTCACAATGGTTTTAATTTCTTCTTCAACTTTAGGCCATTGCTCTACTAATGTATTAACATCATTTAGTAAAGGTTCAACATTACCATTTTGTTTAATAGTTTGTTCAATATTTTTTGCACTTTCAAATAATTTTTGGCAACCCAGGTAAGTCATTTTAGGCTTAAGGGCATGCGATCTGGCACGGGTTACATCATAATCACCTTTCTCATAGGACCTTGCAACTTCGTCAATTTCGTTCTGAACACTTGCCAAATACATTCTGAGAATTTTTTGTATGCGTTTATAATCGCCCTTATAAATCTTTTCAAGGTAACTCAGATCGATGTATTGATAATCACCCTTTTCAGATTTGGGTGCATAGGTTTTTAACTCTGATTCGCTATTCTCAAATTTATCAAGTATTGATTTAAATTTTTCCCCATTCTTTACTTTTTCCTGTATCTCGTCACTTGCGTAAAAAGTAATTTTATGCGTAAGTATTTCCGGCGCAAAAGGTTTAGAGATATAATCGTCCATGCCAATCTCTATAAAATGGTCGCGTTCGTTTTTGAGCGCATGGGCGGTCATGGCAATGATGGGAATATTTTTAACTTCATAGGGCATATCTTCCCGAATGTATTTGGTGGCCTCAATACCATCCATTTCGGGCATTTGAATATCCATAAATATCATTTGGAAAGACTTCTCCCTTAACAAGTCAATTACTTGTTTTCCATTCTCTGCAACTTCGATTTTAATTTTATCCTCCCAGTTTTTAATGGTATCAATAGCCAATTGCCTGTTTATCTTATTGTCTTCAGCTAATAGTAACCGAATATTTTCAGGCTGTTTAAGCTGATTTTCCGTATTGGCCGATTGGCGTTTTATACTTGAAAAATGCCCTATTGTGAACGGTAGATAAAAAGTAAAAACCGACCCCTTTCCTACCTCACTGCTTACGAAAATTTCTCCGTTTTGCAGCTCTACCAATTGTTTTACAATTGCCAACCCCAAGCCTGTACCGCCATATTTACGAGTAGTTTCATCTTCGGCCTGGGTGAAACTGTTAAAAATACGGCTTATTTTTTCTTTCGAAATACCAATACCATTATCTTTTACTTCGAATTTCATCTCTACTTCGGTTTCAGAGCGTCTTTTTTCTGAAACCCGTAGTTCAACAACACCTTTACTTTCTGTAAATTTTATAGAGTTACCTATGAGATTCATCAATATCTGATTCAAGCGTGTTGGGTCGCCAATAAGCACTTCAGGCAAATTAGGATCTACATAATGTTTTAGCTCAAGATTTCGCTCATCGGCTTTTACCTGCATGGTATTAATCAAGTAGTCGATCTGTTCGGTAAGCAGGAAGGAGATATTTTCAAAAGTCATCTTACCTGCTTCAATCTTAGAGAAATCAAGAATATCGTTCAGTACAATTAACAGGTTATCGCCCGATGCCTTAATATTTCGCAAATAAGCGAGTTGTTTCTGGCTCGGACTCATTTGAATCAAAAGGTTCGTAAAACCGATTATAGCATTAAGAGGTGTTCTTATTTCATGGCTTGTATTGGCAAAGAATATCTCTTTCATTCGCGCATGATGCTTAATCTCTTCATTGGCATTTTTGAGTTCTTCTTTTTGCTTATTAATAAGTTCCACCGCTTCCTGAAGTTGTTTCCTTTGCCGTTCGTTCTCAAGCAGGGCTTTTTGTAGTTGTATGTGGTGTTTACTGCTGTGCTTAAAAGCTTTTTCAAGTTCTACTTTCTGATCTTCAGTATCTTTCTTATCAGCCACCAGTTGTATATGTTCTTCCTGCATCTTTGTAAGCCTATGCTCTTTTTCGGCTATTTCTTCTTGCATTTCAGTGGTCTCATGCAGTATCAGCACAATTTTTTTACTGATATCTTTGGTATCATCAGCTGAAAAAAGAGTGGCATCGTAATGATGTATCTTATCAGTACCTTTTATATTCAAACGAAATTTTTGAGGTGTATCCTTTACAAGGAGTTCATCTAAATAATTCAGCAAATTGGTATTCGTGAATACCTCATCAAGTGGTTTTGAATTAAGTTCTTCTAGGAGGTTCAGTTCAAAAAAATGCTTTTGAGCCATTTCATTCATCCCTACCAATTGATAGGAAAAATCATAGAAAAGCGTAATTAAATTTATTTTATTGAATGTGGCAAGGGCCAGTGTATTATTCTTACTGCCAAAGCCAAAATTAGTTTTTCGGCTTTTGAGGTTTTCTACTATGAGCCAAATAACCAATGCAGTAATTACAGCCAATAAGACATATATAACAGGCATTTCGGCTAAAAAAGATGCGATAATATACAATATATTTAGTATTTCCATATGTAATTTTTAATACAAAATTCTCATAAGCGAATTCCCACAATTAATACATCATCTATCTGCTCCCAGTCTTTTTTCCACTTTAAAAATATTTCATCAACACGTTTTTTTTGTGCTTCGATTGGTAAATTTACGATTAGACTCATCATTTTTTTGAAACGCTTATATCTGAATTTTTGGCCTTTCTCTCCTCCAAATTGATCGGCAAATCCGTCAGAGAACAAATAAATCATATCGTTCTCTTTATAATCAATCTCCTGCGTTTCAAATTTTACAGGTATGGATTCTTTCGCCAGTGTACCAGCAGAAAATACATTTCCATCGTAAATATACAACTCATTATCTCTTAAAAGATACAATGGATTTCGTGCACCTGCAAAATAAATTTTCTTTTGGGCCGGAACAATTTTCACCAGGGATAAATCCATTCCATCTTTTAAATAATCGGCATTCTTTTGTTTGTTGAGCGTATTAATTGTTACCTGATTAAGATGGTGTATGATTTTTCCTGGATCTGCAATATTTTTGCTATTAACAGCATCGTTGAGTCCGTCTTTGGCAATGATCGACATCAATGCACCGGGCACCCCATGCCCTGTACAATCCACAGCTGATACCATATGAGCAGTCTCGCCATTTTGCTCTTTTGAATCGAACCAATAAAAATCGCCGCTTAAGCGCTCTTTGGGGCGAAAATAAATAAAACTATCCGGAAAAACCTGCCTGATGCTCTCCAACGGAGGAAGTATAGAATTCTGAATGCGCTCTGCATAGATGATAGAATCGGTAATGTCACGATTCTTAATTTCTAATAGATGATGTTGTTCCTGTATTTTATCGCTCTGTGCCCTAATCTCTTCGTTCTGGGTCTCAAGAGTCTTATTCTTCTCGCTAATTTCTTTAAACGACTCCTCCAGCTTTTGTTGCTGTTGTTCATTCTCTACCATAGCTTTTTGGAGCCGTACATGATCTGCAGTAGACTTTTTAAAAGCTTTTTCCAGCTCCTTATTAAGATTTTCCATCTCATCGCGTTGGCGGTGCAATTCCTCCGTTATAGCCTTGTTTTCCGCCATATGTTCTTCCAGCTGAGCATTTTTATATTCAAGGGTTTGTGTGCGTTCAGCAACTTTTTTCTCCAGTTCAGCATTGTGCTGTGCTGTCACTTTATTCAGCTTTTCAAGGTTTCGTATATTGTTTTGCTGCGCCCTTGAATGGCTAATCTGAAGTCTTTTATAATAAGACAAGGCGACTAATGATAATTGTATGATCACAGCAATTTTTATCACTGCCTGAAAATCATTATACCCATATTGTGTTAAATAATGTTGGAGACCAAATAGTGTTACGATGATAAATGACATCAGCATGGCCCATTTAAAATAGACATGGCTGGCATCAGCAATTTTATATTTTCGTTGATGTAACACAATGCCTGCAATTAAAAGAATGGAAACAAGCATTACAAAATTCATGGTTATTTGCACATTAAAATTGAAAATTAACGCAAGTGCAAAGATCAGCACATCGCCTGCTAATACACCATATAAAATTTTTCTGAAAAAATTGTAATGATTGTAAAACTTAAAATACTGATAGGCAAGGCCAGCAAAAGCCGCAATAATAATGAAAGGGAAAACTTTCGTTACATAACTTGTAACTGCAGGTGTTTCAAAAAATAGATATTGTAATGCAAAGCCATCAAGTAAAAAGAAAAGTAGCATAAATGACAGCATATACAGCATATAAAAAAACTGGCTGCGCACGTCGAATTTAAGAATAAAAAACAATAGTGCAGTTAGTAATAAAGTGAAGAAAATGCCATAGAAAAGACCAGCCTGCAAATTATCTACTGAAGTTCGTTGATTAAATCCTTGTTGGTCATACAATGTTACAGGGACCTTTATCCTGTTATTTTTATTGATAATTTTAGTGAAAATGGTGTATTTAATGCCCGGTTCCAGCATAAAGCGCTGTACAAAAAACCGCGATTTAATGCTTCGTTGATAAAATGGAAATTTGGCGCCGGTTTGTTTTTTATGAATAAGTAATAACTCCTTTTTAATATAGAAATGTATCTCCTGAATATTGGCATTACGATATTCCAGTAAAATACTTATGGGATATTGATTTACATTGCGTATATCAAATTTAGTCCATATAACACTGTCTCTGGCGTTGATATTAAGCAGCCGCTGATTATTTTCAGTAAAGAGATGATCAATAAAAAGTACATCATTAATGTCTCTGAAAGCAGTTCCTGGCTTAAATATTTTAATTTGCTCTGAAATATCAATCTCACTTTGCTGATCAAATAAAATTTCATTATCTGCATCAGAATAAAGGGGTAAGCTAAACAGAAGGACCCAAAAAAATAAAACGCGCATTGGTAATTAAGTGTTTTGGGAAAGATAATATTTCTTTTTTTGTTACACAAGGGTAAATAATTGCTATTTTTGGCGCTTTTAAAAGGCATATGGAAATGGTTATTCATTATATTTTACTTGCTGTTTTCTATCTGACTATACCTTTTATCATATATTTCCTGGTCAATAGGTACGATATATTTCGTAAGACCGGCAGTATATTTTTAGCCTACATCATTGGTATTTTGGCAGGTAATGTGGGTATGATCCCCACAGACCTTTATAATTTTCAGGAAACCTTTTCAGGAGTGAGTGTTCTGTTGGCTATCCCATTGTTGCTGTTTACGGTAAAAATAAGAGCACTTTTGCATACCACAGGCCCTGTATTGAAATGCTTCCTGGGTGGCCTTGTGGCTGTAATTATCACTGTAGCCAGCGGTTATTTAATATGGGGCCATATGCAGCCCGATATGTGGAAAACTTCAGGTATGCTTGTGGGTGTTTATACAGGGGGCACGCCCAATTTAGCAAGCATCCAAACAGCTTTAGATGTAGCACCCGAGCATTTTGTACTGTTGAATACTTATGACATGCTTTTGTCGAGCATTTACCTGCTTTTTTTATTCACGCTTGGTAAAAAATGGTTTGTAAAATGGCTGGGGAAGTCCGAACAAGATAAGCTGGTAGAGGCCGAAAGTATAAAAACCTACAATTACAAATTGACATCGTATGCCGGATCAATTGGCATGGCTGTTTTGATTGTAGCGCTGGCTGCAGGCACTTCATTCCTGTTCTATGGCGAAGTGCAGATGTTGTACGTTATACTGGTTATTACAACTTTATCACTTTTATTGTCGCTTGTGCCCAAAATGAATGGCAACGGCAGCTCAACAAATGCCGGCATGTATTTTATACTGGTATTCAGCGTTGCAGTAGCCTCAATGGCCGATATTAGTCGTTTTCAGGAAGTAGCCCCGTTTCTTTTAAGATACCTGGCCTGGGTTGTTTTCGGGAGTTTATTGCTTCATTTGCTTTGGTGCCGTATTTTCAAATTAAAAGGCGACCTGATGATGGTCACTTCTGTAGCACTAATCTGTTCTCCGCCCTTTGTTCCGGTAATAGCCGGCCAAATTAATAATAAAAACCTCATTGTTGGTGGACTAACTGTAGGGCTCATTGGTTATGCCATTGGCAACTATCTGGGTATTACGCTTGCATGGATATTGAAAATCATTTAAAATATATTTTAACACAATAGGTTTTAGCATTATTATAAAACAGTTATAAACTATTTTGCAGACCCATTTTATATCAACAATATTTTTGATTGCAATCAGTTATATGCTATTTTTGATTAAAACACAAAATGAAAGCTCCGGGAATAGTCTGTTTCTAAAAGATAAAAACTACATGGAGCATAAAATTTTAAAAACTAATTGTCTATAAATAAAAACCCTACCTGACCATCTTAAACTAAAACTAACAAATGAAAACAAGCCTGGCAAGTTTTATTACTTGCACCTTCTTTAGCATTATATGCAGCTCTGCTTTATTAGCTCAAAATTATACAGTCAGCGGTTATGTCAGAGATGCAAACTCTTCTGAAGCATTGATCGGTGCCAATGTTTACGATTCAGCCACCTATCAGGGAACCATTACAAACAATTACGGGTTTTACAGTATTAGCTTGCCTCCCGGCCGCCACACCATTACATATTCATTTGTAGGTTACGCCCCCATTCGAAAGCAAATAGACCTGCAAGGTAATCGCATAATGAATACTGAACTAACTTCAGGTGAATTGCTCGAAGAAGTAGTGGTAAAAGCAGATGCCCGTGATTTGGTCGAAAGCACTCAAATGAGCAGTCACCGCATTAAAATGCTGGAAATTAAAAAAATGCCTGCGCTGTTTGGGGAGGTCGATATCATGAAAAGCATACAAAAACTGCCCGGGGTGCAGTCGGGTAACGAAGGTTTTTCCGGAGTATTTGTCAGGGGCGGCGACCCAAGTCAGAATTTGATTCTGCTGGATGGCGTACCCGTATACAACGTGAACCATCTGTTTGGTTTCTTCTCGGTTTTCAATGCCGATGCTATCAATGATGTTAAGCTGATTAAAGGTGGTTTCCCTGCGCGTTATGGCGGACGGCTTTCATCTGTTATCGACATTCGAATGAAGGAGGGCAATATGAAAAAACTTCAGGTAGAAGGAGCTGTCGGACTGCTTTCTACCAAATTAACTGTCTCAGGTCCCATAATAAAAGACAAAACATCATTCATTGTATCTGGTCGGCGCTCCTATTTCGATCTTTTTGGGCGGGCCTACACCACCTTTAAAAAGACCGATGCAACCGGTGGATTTTGGTTCGGTGATCTTAGTGCCAAAATCAATCACAAGTTCAGCGATAAAGATCGCTTTTACCTCAGTGCTTATTTAGGTGAAGACAAGTTTTACTTTTTGGGAGATACCGACGATCAATACAGTAGTGAGCGATACGATGTAGGCCTCAAATGGGGTAACACCACCTCTGCCCTGCGTTGGAACCATGTTTTCTCTGGAAGACTATTTAGCAATACAACTGTTACATATAGCCGTTTCAGGTTTTTGAATGAGTTGGAGTTTGTTTTTGAAGATAAAATGTCGGACCAATATTTCTCTCACCGCCAGGAATACCTTTCGGGTGTCGAAGACCTGACCATAAAAGAAGATATTGACTTCTATCCCAATACGCAACATCAAATTAAAATGGGCGCCGAATACACTTACCACAAATACAGCCCCGGGGTGAGTAGCAGAAAAACTGAAGCTACCGACATAGAAAATTTCGACGACAAAAAAGGTAGCAATATTTATGGACACGAAATAGCCCTTTTCGTTGAAGACAACTGGGAGATCAATGATGTTTTCAAAACCAACCTGGGTTTACGATACAGTCATTATTTTGTAAGCAACAGAAGCTATAGCAGCATTGAACCACGATTTAGCCTGCGTGGCAAACTGTCCAATTCATTTTCACTGAAAGGATCAGTGGCCAATATGAAACAATACATTCATTTGCTTACCAACAGCTCTATTACACTGCCCACAGATTTGTGGGTGCCGGCAACCGAAAAGGTTCCGCCACAGAGCAGCTGGCAATATGCACTAGGGGCAAACTGGATGGTCGATAACACATTGAATTTTAATCTGGAAGGTTACTACAAAGACATGACCAACGTAATTGCTTACAAAGAAGGTGCACAATTTGTACCTACTGATCAAAATTGGCAAAACAAAATTGCCAGTGGGCGGGGCTGGTCTTACGGCTTGGAGTTTTTGGGTGAAAAAAACTGGGAAAACACCAAACTGTCGCTGGCATATACCCTCTCGTGGAGCTACAGAAAATTTGATGAAATAAATAACGGTGAATCCTATCCATTCAAATACGACCGAAGGCACGACATCAATCTCTCGTTCACGCACAAATTTAGTGAGCGATTCGACGTTGCACTAAACTGGATTTACGCCACCGGCAATGCTTTCACTATTCCCTTCGAGTCTTACCAGGATCCGGGAGACCCTTTCCACAATTATTCATATTACTACGATGAGTATGTGACTGAGTTCGATAGCCGCAATAATTATCGCGCACCGGCATATCACCGCCTCGACGTGGGCGTTAACCTGCATAAGGAGAAAAAATGGGGTTTTCGCACCTGGTCATTCTCTGTTTTTAATGCATATGGCAGATACAACCCCGTTTTTATGATCGTGGAAGATGATGATTCGGGAGATATGGTCCTTACACAATACACCATTTTCAGGTTTGTCCCTTCAATTAGTTACCGGTTCAGATTTAAATAAACCAATATCATGAAAAATATACTTACCATAATTTTACTGTTTGCTCTGTTCTCATGCGAAAAAACCATTCCCATTGAAATAGATAATGTGGAACCCCGGCCGGTGGTAAATGGGATGTTCGAGAATGGAAAACCGCTGAAAGTTGAACTATCCAATTCTGTACTTG
>Ga0102940_1000614_pt1 | contig 24098 bp, 23 predicted proteins | sample SalPonR2_C_D1_MG_FD_78215 | JGI IMG/M metagenome (GOLD analysis project Ga0102940, IMG submission 78215) | Salt pond soil microbial communities from South San Francisco under conditions of wetland restoration - Salt Pond MetaG R2_C_D1_MG | ecosystem: Environmental > Aquatic > Marine > Intertidal... | reverse complement strand
GACCAAACCGCCGCTCAGGCGGCCCAAACGGTGCAAAAATCGCTGGAAACGGAGCCTGCCCGGCCCCAAACCGCCCTCAAGCGGTAATGTCGGCGCAGCCGAAGGCGTTGTTCAGACGTTCCCTATGATGCGTTTCTTGAGGAGAAGAAGCAGATAAACCGGTTCTGCACGCAGATGGGCAAACCGCCACTCTTTCGAACCGAGTTTGGTGACCTCAAGCGCCCTCATGGCTTTGGTATCTTGCTCAGACCCACAAAGAAGGAGTTTCGGGATTTTGCCTTGTTGCTGGACCAACTGTTAAGCGACGATCTCAACAGAGACTTCTTCAAAGGTGACCTAAATCTGAACCGAAACCTGACTGATGAGGATGGAAATCCCGTCATACAGTCGAAAGGCACCATCCAGTTACTGAAAGAGTGGATAGCTAAGAAATTTCGACCTGCTGATCCAGAGCCAATGGAGCAAATGTTTGCAGACTTTCGTTCGGTACGGAGAGTGCGTCAAAAACCGGCGCACAAAGTTGAGGACAACGAATTTGATCAGAAGTACGTGGCCGAGCAACGTGATCTAATTAGCAGTGCCTATGGCGCGGTACACACGTTGCGGATGGTTCTGGAAAATCACCCAGCCACACGAAAGGATGAAGTCCCTGATTACCTTAGGGAAGCGAAGGTTTGGACGATGTGAAAGGCGGATCTCAGCCTGGGCATCCAGCCACCGAACCGGTCGTTCGGGCTTGCCGCAGCATCCGTTCCAATGGGCTCAAAGCCGCTATTCGAAACCATCACCGCAAATGCACCGAACCGACCTCGCGCCCGAAGCGATTCCGTGTCGGGCGGCACCGCCCTACCCGATGATCTCGAATTTCGTCACGTCCACCAGCCCCCGGTCGGTGATCTTCAGCGCGGGGATCACCGGAAGCGCGAGGAAGGCCAGTTGCAGGAAGGGTTCCTCCAACCCCACGCCCAGCGCCTTGGCGGCCGCGCGCAGCTCTTCCAGCCGGGCGCGGACCTCTTCGAAGGGGGCAAGGCTCATCAGACCGGCCACCGGCAGGGCCAGTTCGGCGCGCACCGCGCCGCCCTCGGTCACGACGAACCCGCCCTCCAGGTCCTCAAGCCGGTTCGCGGCCAACGCCATGTCGTCGTAATCGGCCCCGACGACAGCGATGTTGTGGTGGTCATGGCACACGGTCGAGGCGATGGCCCCGCGTTGCAGCCCAAAGCCACGCACGAAACCGGTGGCGATATTGCCGTTGATCCCGTGGCGTTCGACAACGGCGATCTTGACCAGGTCGCGGGCCGGGTCCGGGCGCTTGTCGCCATCCGCGATGGGGATCTCCTCGTGCAGATGCTCGGTGATGATCTTGCCCTCGATCACGCCGATCACGTCCGTTTCCGTCCGGTTGCCGGTGGTGCGGAAATCGGCCGCGGCCACGCGCCGCGCCTTGACCGATCCGCGCCCGATGGGATCGGTGATCCGGCGCGCGGCAAAGGCCGCCTCGCCCACGGGCAGCCCGCCGCACCAGACCGCCCGCGCATCGCAAGCCTCCAGTGATCCCAGCGCAACGATATCGGCCCGCTGGCCCGGCGCGATCAGGCCGCGGCCCTTCAGCCCGAAGGCCTCGGCCGCCGAGAGTGACGCCGCGCGATAGGCCGCCAGGGGCGAGACCCCGCGCGCGATGGCGGTGCGGATCATGTAATCGAGATGTCCGTGCTCGCCGATGTCCAGCGGATTCCGGTCGTCGGTGCACAGGCACATGTAGGGCGCTGTGCGTTCATCCAGCAGGGGGATCAGCGCCTCGAGGTCCTTGGACACCGACCCCTCGCGGATCAGCACGCGCATGCCCTTTTGCAACTTCTCGCGCGCTTCTTCGGCGGTCGTCGCCTCGTGTTCCGTGCGGATGCCGGAGGCGATATAGGCATTCAGGTCGCGGCCCGACAACATGGGGCAATGCCCGTCCATGTGGCGCCCCTCGAAGGCCCGCAACTTGGCCATGATGCCGGGATCGCGATGGATCACGCCGGGATAATTCATCACCTCGGCCAGGCCGATCACCTTGGGATGGTCCATGAGCGGCACAAGGTCCGCCGCCTCGATCCGGGCGCCGGCCGTTTCCATCTCCGTCGAAGGCACGCAGGAGGACAGGTTGACGTGAATATCCAGCACCGTTTCCCCCGCCGCATCGAGGAAATAGCGGATGCCGGGCACACCCAGCACGTTGGCGATCTCGTGCGGGTCGCAGATCGCCGTGGTTACACCCAGCGGTGTCACCAGCCGGTCGAACTCGAAAGGCGTGACGAGGCTGCTTTCGATGTGCAGATGGGTGTCGATGAAGCCCGGCACCAGGGTCAGGCCGGAAACGTCCACGATCTCGCGCCCTTCGTAATCTGCGCATGTGCCGACGATGGTATCGCCGCAGATGGCAACATCGCCCTCCAGTATCTGACCCGTGACAAGGTCGAACACCCGCCCCCCGCGCAACACCAGATCGGCGGGCGCATCGCCGCGCCCCTGTTCGATACGGGTTTCCAGATCGCCCATGACGTCCTCCATCGCTTTGACCCAGAGGATCGCAAAGCGCGCGACGCGTCTAGCCCCGCGCTGTTTTCTGTCGGGTCAGGATCAGGCGGCGGGCGAAGGCCAGCAGGAACAGCGCCGTCAGGATCAGGATGATCGTCGGCGCCGGGGCGCTGTTGAGAAAGAAGCTGGCATAGGTGCCGCCCAGCATGGATACCACGCAGACCAGTACCGACACCCAGAGCATCGTCCGGAATTGACGCACCAGCAGGAAGGCAATGGCCCCCGGCGCGATCAGCAGCCCGATGGCCAGGATCAGCCCCACCGCCGACAGGGTCGCCACGATGGTCAGCGACAATGCGGCCAGCAATCCGTAGTGCAGCCAGCCCACCGGCAACCCGGCGGTGCGTGCCTGCGCCGGGTCAAAGGCGTGCAGCAAGAGGTCCTTCCAGCGTAGCAGCAGCGCGCCGCCCACGACCAGAGCCACCCCGCCCGCGGTCCAAAGATCGGCGGCGCCGACCCCCAGCATGTTGCCGTAAAGGATGTGATCGAGGTGCATGTTTGTGTCGATCGCGACATACATGACGATCCCCGCCGCGAACATCCCCGAGAAGACCACGCCCATGACCGTATCCGGCTTCACCCGGCTGTTGTCAGCCAGGTAGCCGGTGGCGACGGCGGTGAACATGCCAGCGGCAAAGGCCCCGAGGATCAGCGGCAGCCCAAGGATGAAGGCCAGCACGATCCCGGGCAACACCGCGTGGCTGACCGCGTCGCCCATCAGCGCCCAGCCCTTGAGCACAAGGAAACAGGAGAGCAGCGCCGTGGGCACCGACAGGATCAGCGCGATCCAGAAGGCATTGACCATGAAGCCGAACTGGAAGGGGAACAGCAGCGTTTCCATCAGCTTCGCCCCTCCAGCACGGCGCGAGCCTTGCGCTTGTGGGCCAGCAACCCGTGTTTCGGAGCCAGCAGGAAGGCCGCGAGGAACAGCAAGGTTTGCAGGCAGACGATCACGCCCCCGGTGGCCCCGTTCAGGAAATAGCTGGCATAGGCGCCCAGGAAACTGGTCGCCGCCCCGATGGCGACCGACACGATCAGCAGTCGCTCGAACCGATCGGTCAGCAGATAGGCCGTGGCCCCCGGCGTCACCACCATTGCGATCACCAGGAAGGCCCCCACCGTCTGCAAGGCCGCCACGACCGAGGCCGACAGCAGCACGAAGAATACCGCCTTGAGCGCCTGCGGGTTCAACCCGACCGACCGCGCATGGCTTTCATCGAAGAAGGTGACCATGAGGTCCTTCCACTTGGCCAGCAGCACCACCATGGACACGCCGCCGATGATCGCCAGTTGCAGCGTGTCACCCGGCGTGATGGCCAGGATATTGCCCATCGTGATCGTCTGGATGTCGATCCCCACCGGGTTGATCGAGACCATGAACAGCCCCAACCCGAAAAAGCTGGTGAAGATCAGCCCGATGATCACGTCCACCTTCAGCCCCGAGCGTTCGGTCAGAAACAGCATGGCCGCCGCCGCCAACCCGCCGGACAGGAAGGCGCCCAGCGCGAAGGGCAGCCCCAGCATGTAGGCCCCGGCCACGCCGGGCACGACCGAATCGCTCAGCGCGTCGCCGATCAGGGACCACCCCTTGAGCATCAGGTAGGCCGACAGGAACGCACAGACCGCGCCGACAAGGGCCGAGACCCACATCGCATTGGTCATGTAACCGTAGGAGAAAGGCTCAAGCAGCAGGCTCATTCCTGCCGCTCCTTTTCCGGTTTCGCCCTGTGCTGGCGGGCCTTCTGGGTTTCCTGCCCGTATTGCACGAAGGGGCGCTCATCGTCTGTCAGGATCGAAATCGCCCGGTCATCGCCATCGTCATGCAGGGCGTCCCCGCCCAGGGTGAAGCGGCGCAAGACCCCGCCGAAGGCCTCTTCGAGTTTCTCGGGCGTGAAGACCTCCTCGGTCGGGCCGTGCGCCAGCACGGTGCCCTTGACCAGGATCGTCCGGTCGCAGAACTCGGGCACCGAGCCGAGATTGTGGGTCGAGACAAGCATCACCCGGCCTTCGTCGCGCAGCTCCTTGAGCAGGGCGACGATCTGGGCCTCGGTCTTGACATCGACCCCGGTAAAGGGTTCGTCCAGCAGGATCACCTGCCCCTCCTGCGCAAGGGCACGGGCCAGGAAGACCCGCTTGCGCTGACCGCCCGACAACTCGCCGATCTGGCGATGGCGATAGGCGGTCATGTTGACGCGGGCCAGGGCCGCTTCCACCGCCGCGCGATCCACGGGTTTGGGCCGCCGCATCCAGCCCATGTGGCCGTAGCGGCCCATCATCACCACGTCCTCGACCAGCACCGGAAAGGCCCAGTCGACCTCTTCGGCCTGGGGAACATAGGCAACCAGGTTTTCCTTGAGCGCCTGCCGCACGGGCTTGTCCAGAAGCGATATCTCGCCCTTGGCCGCGGGAACGAACCCCATGATCGACTTGAACAGCGTCGACTTGCCCGCACCGTTCACGCCCACCAACGCCGTGATCGTGCCGCGCGGCACCTCGAAAGAGGCATCCCAGAGCGCCGTGTGGCCGTTGCGATAGGTGACGGTGACGTCGCGGGCGCAAATGCCTGTCTCGCTGTCCGTCACTGGGTCAGGCCCTCCACCACCGTTTCCGAGGTGACGCGAAGCAGGTCCAGGTAGGTGGGCACCGGGCCGTCCGCCCCCGACAGGCTGTCGACGTAGAGCACCCCGCCGTAGGCCGCGCCGGTTTCGCGGGCCACCTGTTCGGCGGGCCGGGTGCTGACCGTGCTTTCGCAGAAGACCACGGGGATATCGTTGTCGCGCACCCCGTCGATCACCGCGCGGACCTGTTGCGGCGTGCCCACCTGGTCGGCGTTCATCGGCCAGAGATAGAGTTCCCGCAGCCCGAAATCGCGGGCCAGGTAGGAAAAGGCGCCCTCGCAGGTCACAAGCCAGCGCTGGTCCTCGGGAACCCGCGCGACCGAGGCGCGCAGGGGCTCCAGGGTGGCGCGCAGCTCCGCCTTGTAGGCCGCGGCATTGGCGGCATAGGTTTGTGCATTCTCCGGGTCGGCCTCGGCCAGCGCGGCCGCGATATTCTCGATATAGACCAGCGCGTTATCCAGCCCCATCCAGGCATGGGGGTTGGGCTTGCCCTCGTATTCGCCCGCGCCGATGGCGATGGGATCTATGCCCTCGGACACCGTGACCGAGGGGATCTCGCCCAGGTTGTCGACGAACTGCTCGAACCAGAGTTCCAGGTTCAGCCCGTTCCACAGCAGCAGGTCGGCGTCGGAGGCATTCACCAGGTCGCGCGGCGTGGGCTGGTAGTTGTGGATCTCGGCCCCCGGCTTGGTGATCGAGACGACATCGGCGGCCTCTCCGGCCACGTTGCGGGCCATGTCGGCGATGACGGTGAATGTGGTCACGACCTTCAGGCGCTCGGCCTGGGCGGGCACGGCGAACAGGATCAAAAGGGCAGCAAGGCGCAGCATCGGTGTCTCCATGTCATGAGGCTCTTGCCCTGTCTATTTGCAAGTCGTTCGCAAAAGTCAAGGGTCTTGCGAACCGTTCGCAACTAAACGTGGCGCAGTTGAGAACGAGGCCCCAAGCCGCGCGGTCGGCAGGCCGCGGGGTGGCGATCAACGGAGGAATCGGGGCGCTTCATGGCAGCCACATCCGAAGAAGGGTCGAGCGCGGCGCATAGCCCACCAGATCGCCAGCCCGTCCGGGCGGCCTGGCGACCGCGCGGCGCCTCCGCCGCTATTCGCGCGAAAACACTAATTGGCGAGGGCTTGACGCCGGACCCGGCACGTCAGGCATGTTTCTTTGCAGCAGCTAACAAACGATCCGCGAACTGAAAAAGATCAGTGACTTTCTCTATCGGAACGCGTTCCTCCGCCTCACCGTCGAAAAGACCAACGTACTTCCGATTACGATTAAAATGAAGCCTACATATAGGCTTTCTATTATTATCATCGGCCAGCACCGCACAATATGATTTTGAGTCTCTCAAATCCACCCGGTCAGGGTCAATTTCGCTAGAGACAATCGCGCGCACGGTAAGCATACCCTGGATTTCCTCGTCAGTCGTTTCAATATCTGACTCGGCTTTCGGCTCTACATGCTCGCCACTCGACGTCGACTCAAGGGCTGTTGATAGCCGGTGCTTGACCGCCTCGCGAATTACTTCCCGAAAAGCTAACTTCGTCGCTGCCGCAACTTGCTCTCGGACCGACGCGGTGACGCGGCCATCGTAAACCTTACCCGCGATCATACGAACAAAGTCGTCGCTCGGCTCCTCGATCTCTCGAGAAACGACCTCCTTGACCAGCGAGACATATTTTAACTTTTCCGCATTGCGTAAAATGCCATCAATATCAAAATTTCCTTTTGAGAATTTTTGCAATTCTCCAACAGCTTGGGCCGAAACTTCGGTAATATCAAAATGGAAGAAAGGGGTTTGGTCCAGTTTGTTTTGCTCTTCTAAATCAGTGTAAAATCTATATTGGCGTCCGTTCGTGAGTATTGCAAATCGCGCATTTGTGACTGTGAAATACCTGAAAAGTTGCGAAAGATGCTTTTTCTCTAGGTTCGTTGCGAGCGATTTACATTCAATTAGGATCTTAATCTCTCCATCCAAGCTTATGGCATAGTCTACTTTTTCGCCTCGCTTACCCACAGCATCTGCTGAAAATTCTGGGATTACCTCGCTTGGGTTGAAGACGTCATACCCGAGAGCCTTCAAAAACGGCAGAACAACTGAGTGCTTTATAGCTTCCTCAGTTTCTATTGTTTCTGCGTGTTCTTCTAAACGCTTTCCAATGCTCTTAAGCGTAGTGTCCAGCTCACTCATTTATCACCCCCATGAACTCCCGCCATTCCCCCTTGGACATGCCGGAGCTTTCCTGTGTCACTTCCTCACCCTTCAACATCCGGCGAATGCAATCAAGGGCTGAGGCGGATAGGGTCGCACCCCCCATGCGGTAGTCCTCGAAGGCGCCATAGGCCGCCGGGACCCAGTCCTTGACCATCTCGCAGATGGCATCGGCGTAAACGCGGATTTCGTATTGGGCGTGGGCATCGGCGCGCAGGCGCAGGAAGTGGAACAGGTTGTGCAGGTCCACCTTCCAGTACCACTGGGTATAGATGTTGGCGGGCAGGTTCATGCGGGCGAGTTCACGGGCCAGCCCCTGCTGCCCCTCCTGCCCGATCATTTCCTCGTAATGGTCATAGGCGCGCCCGGCGTCGTCTTTCAGGATGTGCAGCACGCGCTCGGCCTCGTCCCCGGTCAGCACCTCGCCCCGGCCCTGGTTGTTGGTGGTCGATTGCGCGGCCAGGTCCTGCGCCCGGGGGATGTAGAATTCCCGGTCGAGGATCGAGTAGCGCGCGGAATACTCGTTCACGTTGGCGGTGCGGTGGCGGATCCACTGGCGGGCCACGAAGACCGGCAGCTTGACGTGGAACTTGACCTCGCACATCTCGAACGGGGTCGAGTGCCAGTGCCGCATCAGGTAACGGATCAGCCCGGCATCGTTGCTGACCGACTTGGTGCCGCGGCCGTAGCTGACCCGCGCGGCCTGGCAGATCGCGGCATCGTCGCCCATGTAGTCCACCACCCGGACGAAGCCGTGGTCCAGCACCGGGGCCGCCTTGTAGAGATGCGCCTCCATCCCCTCGGACACCGCGCGCAGGGTCTGACGGGGGGCGGCGCGCAGGGCATCGATCTCGGCCTGTTGCTCGGGCGTGAGGGGCATGGGCGGGGTTCCTCGCTGATTCTGGACGTGACTGTGACCCGAAGACTATATCTGCGCCGAAATCGGGCGGGAACCCCGATATCCTGTGGAGTGTCTGTCAAGGCAATCGTTGACTTGTATCGCGCAATTCCCGAATATGGTCGCCAAGAGCCGGAAACCGGCCACAGGCAGCACATTTCGAGCAGGACATTCCATGGGACAGCGCGGCAAGACCAGCCCCGTCATGATAACCGCCCTCAGCCTGGCGCTGTTGGCCGGATGCGGCGGTGACGGGACGAATCCATTCCAGGAGGACCCCGAGGAGCCGACGGAAGACGGCGGTGATGGCGGTGACGGGGGCACGGGTGACGGCTTTGACCTGGGCGGCGGTGGCACGCCGCCGGGTATCGACGGGCCCAGCGGCTCGGTCACTTCGCAACTGGTGCGGTATGAAGAGCGCAACGACAACGGCGGCGGCTATGCCGAGGAGTTTGCCTATGACTCCGACACCGACACCTTCACCGTCGACAACCTCGCCTTCGATGGCGACAACACCTACGAACGCGGGACCGCCGTTGCGAGCCTCGGGCCCAACAGCACCTATGCGGTCTACGAGGCGGATGTCACGGTTCCGGATGGCCTGAACGGCGATCCGGTGTCCCAGATCCAGAACTACCGCGCGATTGTCGGGATCAGCGGTAATTCCGTGTCCGGTGAACCGCGTACCTCCTTCGCCATCGTGCGGACGGGTGGCTATGTCCAGTACGGCTTTGGCGGGTTCGTCTACGAACGCCGGGGCGGCGCGGTCATCCCGACCACGGGCCAGGGCACCTTCGAAGGGGATTATGCAGGCGTTCGCATTTTCGACGGCCGGGGCGGAATGGAATACGTCGAGGGCGACATGGAAATGCGGATCGACTTCGAAGATCCCAATGCGACGAACGGCGTCGCAGGCTCGATCACGAACCGTGTCGGCTATGATCCGGACGGGAACCTCGTAACACTCGGGAACGACGGAGAGGCCGGCGAATTGCCGCTGCCCGATATCCGCTGGGTTCTCGATGGCGAGGGCAACATGAGCGCCGATGGAGAGATGACGGGAGAGGTCTTCAGCACCTATGTCGATCCGGACGGAAACGAGGTGCAATACGAGGACGGCAACTATTACGCCATCCTCGCGGGAGACGCGACCGACGGCACCGATGGCGGCGAGGTCGTCGGCGTCCTCGTGGTCGAGTCCGACGATCCGCGCTTTGATGGGGTCACCGCTCAGGAAACCGGCGGCTTCATTCTCAGCCGTTGAAACCGCCTGTTGCAAGCCTCCGGGCAGTCGCGCTCTTCTTGCTGACGCTGATCTGTGCGACATCTGCCAGTGCGCAATCTGAAAGCCCGCTTCGCCTGACCCCCGAAGACATGCGCCTCACGGCCGCGGCCAGCCTGGAAGCCGCACAGGCCGCCAGGGCTCTGGCCCTGGCAGAAGCCCTGATGCTGCGAAATCCCGATGACAGGATCGCCTTGAACATCGCGGCCCGGGGCGCCTTGCAGGTGGGACGCCCGGACAAGACGCTCCGCTATTCAAAGCGGCTTTTCCGCACGAGTCAGTCCGACCGCGAGCGCTTTGCTGCGGCCCGGACCGCTGCCCTGGCACTTGCCAGCTCGGAAAATTTCACGCGCGCGCAAATCTGGTTGCGCCGGGCGCGCCAACTTGCCCCAGACGAGGCCGCCCGCGCCGCGGTCGGGCGCGACTATCGCGTCCTGCGCGCGCGCAACCCGCTGCGCTTCCAATTCGACGTGGGGATCTCACCAAGCTCGAATATCAACAATGGCAGTTCGGAGGGCGGATTCGAGTTTCTGGGGGTGCCCATCGGGTTCACACCCGATGCCCGCGCCCTGTCAGGGCTGGAGTTCTCTTTCACGGGCAACGTCGAATTCAAGCTGCATCAAACCGGGCGTCGTTTGACCACGCTTTCGGCCAGCAGCACCGCGTCGCGCTACGCCTTGAGTCCTCCAAGCGCCGAGGCGGCCCCGAACTTCGACGCCGCGGACCTCGACCGAACAAGACTGGGCGTTGAACTGCAGCACCAATGGGCAACCTCGGGCCGGGACGACCCCGCCAATATTGCCATCGGAGTGGAACTCGCGCACTTTGCCGGAGACCCCTACGCGCGAGAGGTTGCGCTGTCAGGCGGCCGCACCTGGCACCTGTCGGACGAGACCGGGATTCACGGACAACTGGCCCTTGCCCGGACCACCTATCTTCAAACGGACACCACCTCGCGGCAGTGGGACGCCTCCTTGCGCTGGTCGCGGGAACTGGACGAGGGAAAGCGTCTGCATCTCTTTGCCGGCGCGGGAGAAACACTGTCCGACACGGACAGCTTGCGGTCGAGACGGCGCCATATCGGCATCGGGTACGATTTCGGGCGCGTGGCGGATCGTTTCGATATCGGGCTCGGATTCTCCCACGTCTGGCGCGACTATGAACCAAGCCTGCTGACGCCGGAGGGCCGTCACGATCGGCAGGTCAAGGCCTCGGTCACGCTGGGCATGCCGATGGTCGAGGTTTATGGATTCCAGCCGGAAACCCGCTTCGAGTTGCAGGATACCGCGTCCAATACGGCGCGCTACGATACACAATCCCTTTCGGTGGATTTCGGGTTCCGCTCGGCCTTCTGACCCTTTCCCCGGTTGCGCAGCGTGCTAGGCTTTCACGAAACCCGACTGGAGGACAGACATGCCGCTGAAATACCTGCACACGATGGTCCGCGTGAAGGACCTCGAAACCTCGATGGCCTTCTACGAGCTGCTGGGCCTCAAGGAGACCCGCCGGATGGAGAGCGAGGGCGGCCGCTTCACCCTGGTCTTCATGGCGCCGCCGGGACAGGAAGAGTGCCCGGTCGAACTGACCTGGAACTGGGACGGCGACAACGCCCTGCCCGACGACAGCCGCCACTTCGGCCACCTGGCCTACGAGGTGGACGATATCTATGCCACCTGCCAGCACTTGGCGGACAACGGCGTGACCATCAACCGGCCGCCGCGCGACGGGCACATGGCCTTCGTGCGCAGCCCCGACAACATCTCTGTCGAGTTGTTGCAGGCCGGCGACGCCCAGGCCCCGGCCGAGCCCTGGGCCAGCATGGACAACACCGGCCATTGGTAAGGCGCGCGCGCATCGCGCTGGCCTTGCTTGGCGCGGTCGCGGCACAGCCGGCGGCGGCCTGCCGGCTGGCCCTGGCGCTCGCGATGGATGTTTCGTCCTCGGTGGACGCGGCCGAGGATGCGCTGCAACGGGGCGGGCTGGCCGCGGCGCTGGTGGCGCCGGACGTCCAGGCTGCCTTTCTCGCCCCCGGCGATCCCGTGGCGTTGGCCGTCTACGAGTGGTCGGGACGCCGGAAACAGATCCTGTTGCAGGATTGGGTGCTGATCCGCGCCCCGTCCGACCTTCAGGCGGTCTCGGCCCGGATCGCGGCCAGCCCGCGCAGCCATGACGATTTTCCCACCGCACTGGGCTATGCGCTCGGCTACGGCGCCACACTGCTGGGCCGCGCGCCGGACTGCGCAGCAGCGACGCTGGATGTTTCGGGCGATGGCGAAAACAACGAGGGCTTCGGCCCAGAAGAGGCCTATCGCGCCTTTCCCTTCGACGGCATCACGGTCAACGGACTGGTGGTGCGGGCCATGCCGACCGAGGGCCGGGCGGACCTGGTCAGCTATTACCGCGACACGGTGATTCGCGGCCCCGGCGCCTTTGTCGAGGTCGCAGGAGGGTTCGCGGATTTCGAGCGGGCGATGCGGGCCAAGCTGATCCGGGAACTGGGCGCCGTCATGCTGGGCAGGGTCCGCTGATCCGCGGGATCGGGCGGGACAAGGCGTGACCTGCCAACCGCGGACGGTCGGCGCCCATGACGATCAGTATATGTACCGGATCTGATCCGACCAGTAGCGTTCGACCCGGCGCAGCGCGGTCGTTATCTCGTCGATGCCATCCATGCTCAGTACCTCGCGATCTTGCAACCCACGGGCGTGATTGCCGAACAGCCCGGCCACGATGTCCCGGATCTCGCGGCCCTTGGCCGTCAGCCGCACCCGGACCGAGCGGCGATCGATCTCGCAGCGCTGATGGTGCATGTAGCCCATCTCGACCAGTTTCTTGAGGTTGTAGCTGACGTTGCTGCCCTGGTAGTAGCCGCGGGTCTTGAGTTCGCCCGCCGTGACCTCGTTGTCGCCGACGTTGAACATCAACAGGGCCTGTACCGCGTTGACCTCCAGTATGCCGACCCGTTCGAATTCATCCTTGATGACATCGAGCAGCAATCGGTGCAGGCGTTCCACCAGCATCAGTGTTTCAAGGTAGGACGTCATGAACCCGGTGTCATAGGCCCGCGCCTGGCCGTCCGCCTCGGGGCCGGTATCGGGCGCGGGGTCGGGAACCCTGTGAAATGACATGCAACACCCTCCGTTCTGTGCCGTTGCACGTCCCAGATGCCACGCAAATGCCAAACAACCGGTTAAGCGGCCCGAAACCGCGCCGGGCCCTGACGGGTCGGGCCGGATCAGGACGGCCGGGTCACCCCTGCCGCCCCCTCGGCGATACGCGCCACCAGCGCAGCGTAGGCATCGGGCGGCGCCGCCTGCCCCGAGATCCATTGGTAGAGATCCTGGTCGCTCTCCGACAACAGCCGGTCGTAGAGGTCCAGATCCGCCCCTTCCATGGCCCACAGGTGACTGTCGGCAAACCCGGCCAGGATCAGGTCCATCTCCTTGATGCCTCGCCGGATCGAGCGCATGTAAAGCCGCTTGCGGCGGATGTCGCCGTCTTCGGTCATGTCACGTCGCTCAGCACAGCGCGCAGACGCTTTTCCAGTTGCGACAGCTTTTCGCCCGACTGCGCGATCTGGGCACGCAGGGTGCGCATCTCGGCCAGGATCGCGCGCACGTCGGCGGGTTCCACCTGTTGCTCGTCCGGCGCCTCGACGCCCTCGCCCTCACCCGTGAGCAGCCAGCGCATCGACACCCCGAGGATACCCGAGACCATCTGGAGCTTGTTCGCGCGCGGCTCGTTAAGGTCGTCCTCCCAGTTGCGCAGGGTACCGAGCTTGATTCCCAGCTTCTTTGCAAGATCCTTCTGGGTCATCGACACCGCCTCGCGCGCGGCGGCCAGCCTGTCGCCGAATGTGGCGGTATTCTCGCTGAACCACTCGGTTTTCTCGTCTTCCGTCATGGCGTCCTCTGAGCTTGTCTGTTCGCTTCGGCACACCTATGACACGTCGCATAGGGGAATTCAAAACCGGGGCCGACCATGTCCTTGCTGTCCGCGACACTGACCCGTGTCAAACCATCGCCAACCATCGCTGTCACGACCCGGGCCGCCGAGCTGCGCGCGGCAGGCCGCGACGTGATCGGCCTGGGCGCGGGCGAGCCGGATTTCGACACCCCCGCCCATATCCGCGCCGCCGGCATCCGCGCCATCGAGGATGGCAAGACCCGCTATACCGCCGTCGACGGCATCCCGGAGCTCAAGGCGGCGATCTGCGCCAAGTTCAGCCGCGACAACGGGCTGGACTACACGCCCTCGCAGGTCTCGGTCTCCTCGGGCGGCAAGCAGGTGCTCTACAATGCGCTGATGGCCACGCTTAATCCCGGCGACGAGGTCATCATCCCCGCCCCCTACTGGGTCAGCTACCCGGACATGGTGCTCTTGGCGGGCGGCACGCCGGTCACGATCGAGGCCACGCTGGAAACCGAGTTCAAGATCACGCCCGACCAGCTCGCGGCGGCAATCACGCCCCGCACCAAGTGGATCCTGTTCAATTCGCCCTCCAACCCCACCGGGGCAGGCTATTCCCGGGACGAACTGAAGGCGTTGACCGATGTCCTGATGCGGCACCCGCATGTCTGGGTGATGACCGACGACATGTATGAACACCTGGCCTATGACGATTTCACCTTCTGCACACCCGCGCAGGTGGAACCGGCGCTTTACGACCGGACCCTGACCGTCAATGGCGTCAGCAAGGCCTACTGCATGACCGGCTGGCGCATCGGCTACGCGGCGGGGCCCGAGGTTCTGATCGCGGCCATGCGCAAGGTGCAGTCGCAATCCACATCGAACCCCTGCTCGATCAGCCAATGGGCGGCGGTCGAGGCTCTGAACGGCCCGCATGATTTCATCGCCGCAAACAACCGCGCCTTCGTGCGCCGCCGCGACCTGGTTGTGCGGATGCTGAACGCGGCCCGGGGCATCGACTGTCCGACACCCCAGGGGGCCTTCTACGTCTATCCGTCGATCGCGCATTGCATCGGCAAGACCAGTGCGGGCGGGGCGCTTATCGCCACGGACGAGGATTTCGCCACCGCCCTGCTGGAGGAAACCGGCGTCGCCGTGGTCTTCGGCGCGGCCTTCGGCCTGTCGCCCAATTTCCGTGTCAGCTACGCCAGCGACGATGCCACCCTGGAAGAGGCCTGCCGCCGCATCCAGCGCTTTTGCGATGGACTGCGCTAGGATCGGTCCGGTTCTGGCGCGGCCCGTCCGGCTCTGCTAGCCTTTGCGCAAGGCCGCGCCGCGGCGGTTGAAAGGGACGAGGCAGAGATGGGCGCAGAGCTTCCCGAGTACTATTTCCGCGTCAAGGAGAACGGCGCGGCCGTTTTCAAGGTCGATACCGAGAACCGCCAGCGCCGGATCGAGATGGACCAGATCGCGGTGGTGAACATCAACAATGGCCAGATCAAACCGCAGGGCGACCGCACCCTGGCAGATGACGACCTGGCCGTGATCCGCGACTGGATGGCCCAGCGCGCCGCGACCCTGGCCCGGCGCACCGTCGACGACATCCACCGCGCCATAGACCACCTGAACCTGACGACCCAATGGGCGCAGTCCAAGGCCACGGACGAACAGCTTGAGGATTTCACCGACGAGTTGCTGCTGGCCATGCACGATCTGCGCTCGGTGCTGGTGCGCAAGAAGGCCGACCGTCTGACCAAGGGCACGGACGCGGCGGAATAGGCGGCCCCGTCAGGTGCCCGGACGCTGTGCCGGGTCCATCGCCTCGCAGGCGTTCTGGGCCAGGCTGCGCCCGGCCTCGCGCATGGTCAGGTAGGTGCGGTTCGCCCCGGCCTCCTGGATCTGGGTGAGATGTTCGTCATGCATGGCATGGCTGACGATCGGTCCTTCGAAACCCTTGGCGCGCAGGGTGCGCGCGGCGATCACCTTCGCCTCGAGGTCGTTCATCGCGAGCACCGCGGCCTTGATCCGGTCCAGATTGACGCCCGACCAGAAATTGCTGTCCTCGGCATCGGCGAAAACCACGTTGCGCCCCGCCTCGGCATGGGCCTGCGCCCTGTAATTGTCGGCGTCCATCCCGATGGGTTTGAAGCCGCGTTCCTGCATGACAGCGTAGGCGGCCGATCCCGTGCGCCCCATGCCGAAGATCAGCACATCCGCGTCGCCCAGTTCCGTGGGCTGTTCATCGGGGTGGCGCGTGACGCGCTGGAAGGGCCGCAGACGGTCTGAGAACCGCTCGAAAAGCGGGTGCGCAAGGTGGTTGATCGGCGCGGCGATCAGGAACGAGACCGAGACGGCGATGGCAAGCGGCACCACGAAGGACTGCGCCGCGGGGATGCTGCTGGCGACGATCAGGCCGAATTCACTGTAGACCGAAAGCGACAGCGCCGAAAGAAAGGCCGTCCGCGCACGCAGTTTGAAGCCCACCAGCAGGCCAAAGAACAGCAGGCCCTTGAGCGGCAGCAGCAGACCCAGCACAGCGGCAAAGACCACCGCATCCCAGTCGGGCAGGCCCGACATTCCGATGGACAGGAAGAAGCCGACCAGGAATATCTCCTTGAGCGACCAGAGCGCCCCCGACAACTCGCCCGCGCGCGGATGGGTGGACAGCAGCAGTCCCATGACAAGCGCGCCGATCTCGCCCTTCAGCCCGATGATCTCGAAGCCGTAGCCGCCCACGACGATGGCCAGCGCCATGCCCGCAAGAACCAGCACCTCTTCATGGCCGGCCCAGTCCAGAACCTTGTGCAGCACCGGGCGCAACAGCGGTGCGGCCAGGACAAGCAGCGCCCAGGGCCCCGGCACCTTGCCGGCAAATACCGCGATGACGACCAGGGCGATGATATCCTGAACGATCAGGATGCCGATCGCCGTGCGACCGTGGAAACTGCCCATCTCGCGCTTGGCGTCCAGCATCTTTGCCGTCAGCACCGTCGAGGAGAAGGCCAGTGCGATCCCGACCAGCAGCGCCAGCGTCCAGTCCGGCGTGAAAAGCAGCCGCGCCAACGGCGTGAACAGCGCCACCGACAGCCCAAAGTGCAGCAGGGCGACGCCGACGACCTGCGGCTCGCCGATCTGGCGCAGCTTGAGCTTGAGGCCCACGGTGAAGAGCAGCAGCAGAACACCCAGTTCGGCGAGGTGATCCAGGATCGGGCCGGTTTCGGCCGGCATCCCGAAGCGCGGCCCCAGCGCGTTGATGGCAAAGCCCGCGGCCAGGAAACCCACCAGCGGCGGCAGGCCCAGCGGCCGCATCGAGAGGCCGAAAAGAAAGGCGGCGCCGACGGCGAAAACCTCGAAGATCATGTTCTGCCCTGCCCCTTGCAGTCTGCGAGATAGTCAAGAACACCGTGCCGCCGCGCACCGGTTCGTGCAGAGCATGGCCAAGCCCCCGCAGCGATGCAAGTGCCGCGTCGCGGCTCAGCCCGGCCGAACCCCGGCGGGCGGCGTGGTATCGAAACGCGCCAGTTGCCGCAGCAGCCGCACCGTCAGGAAAAGCGCCGCCGCCGCCAGCCCCAACGTCATTCCGAACCAGAGGCCGGGCCCCTCGAATCCCAGCGGAAAGCCCAGCACATAACCCGCGGGGAGGCCGATACCCCAGTAGCTGAGCGCAGCCAGCCACATCGGCACATTGGTGTCCTGCATCCCGCGCAGGTTCGACAGCGCCACGACCTGGCCCGCGTCCACGAACTGGAACAGGGCGGCGATCATCACCAGCCCCGCCCCCAGCGCGATCACCGCGCCGCGCTGCGGTTCATCGGGAGCCACAAAGAGAGACACAAGCGTTTCGGGCAACAGCAGGAAAATCGCGATGGCAAAGACGCCGAACACCATGGACAGCGCAAAGGACGCCTCGGCGGTGCGACGCATCTCGGGCCCGTCGCGGCGGCCGAAATGGCTGCCGATGCGGATCGTGGCGGCGTTCGACATGCCAACGTGGAACATGAACATCACCGCCGTCAGCTGCAGCGCGATGCCATGGGCGGCAAGTTCCACCTCGCCCAGCCAGCCCATCATGATGGACGACCCGGTGAACAGCCCGCTTTCCGACAGCGCCGCACCGCCCACCGGCAGGCCCAGCTTGAACACCCGCGCCATGATCTCGGCATCGGGTTTCCAGATGCGGCGGAACAGCGCCAGGTCAGGTCGTTTCCACTGGGCATAGGCCATCAACGCACCCATCTGCACCGTGTGCGTCAGGATCGAGGCCAGCGCTGCCCCCTCGATGCCCAGTTCGGGCGCGCCCAGGTTGCCGAAGATCAGCGCGTAGTTGAACACGGCATTCATGACCAAAGCGGCCAGCGTGATCCAGAGCTGCACCGCCGTCAGCTGCACGGCCCCGAGGAAGGACCGCATCACGTGGCCCGCCAGCGCCGGGAAAAAGCCTAGGATCGCGATCCGCAGGTATTTCCCGCCCTCCACGGCCACCGCCTCGGGCTGGCCGATCAGGCGCAGTAGGTCGGCGCCGCGCCACAGAAGCGCCACCGCGACGAAGCAAAAGGCGATGGACAGCCACAGCCCCATCCGGGTGATGCGCCGGGCGCTGACATCGTCGCCCTGCTCCACCGCCTCGGCCACCATGGGCGTGACCGCGTGGCCGAAGCCCGCGCCCACGATGAAGACGACGAACCAAAGCCCGTTGGCCACGGTCGAGGCGGCCAGCGCGGTCACGTCATACCAGCCCAGCATGAGGGTATCGGTCATGTGGATCAGGAAGCCGGCAAGCGTCGCCCCCACCAGCGGCATACCAAGGCTCAGAAGCCGCCGGGCATGGGTGATATGGGGGGTGCGCTGCGACATGAAACAGCCTTACGCCCGGTTTTTGGGCAGGTCCAGAACCGCTCTCGGGCGCCGGCTAGAAAATGCCCCCGCGCATGAGAAGCTGTCCGGCCAGCAACACGACGGCCAGGCCCGCCAGAAGCTCCACCAGCGCCAGCAAGCGGACACTGCCGCGCCCCGTCGCGGCCTGCATCAATGCGCTTTCGCGGAACGTCACGGCGGCCAGGGCCACCGTGACGGTCACCGTCGCGGTGCCCAGCCCCATGACGAAAGCACCGACGATCCCGGCCCAGTCGAGTCCCAGCCGCCAGGTCAGGATCAGCAGGAACAGCGCCCCTGTACAGGGCCGGATTGCCACCGCCCCTACCAGCGCCAGCGCCTCGGGCAGCGACCGGACGGTTTCGGCCTGTTCCACCGTGGGCCCATGGGCATGGCCGCAGGTTTCACAGGGGTCCTCACCGTCGTGGGCATGACCAGGGACCGGGGCCGCGCCGCGCCAAACCTTGCGCGCCCCGCGCCAGAGCAGCCAGAGCCCGATCAGCCCCACCGCACCGTAGGACAGGGCCTCGAACAGGCCGTCGGACAGGCCTTGGACCTGTTGCCGGGTCCAGCCCAGCGCCAGGACCGCGCTGTAGACCAGGATCACCGCGGTCGCCGCCTGCCCCAGCGAGGAGGCCAGCGCCAGTCCCGACAGACGCAGCACCGGCACCCGCCGGCCAAGGCCATAGCCGCCGATCACCAGCTTGCCGTGACCCGGCCCGGCTGCATGGAAGAACCCGTAGGCGAAACACAGCCCCCAGAGCGTGGCCAGCGCCCCGGCCTCGCCGCGTTTCAAGGCGCGCAAAGCCCCGGCCATGGCGTTCTGTACATCGCGCTGCCCGGCGGCGGCCCAACGCGTGACGCTATCGGCCCCGCCATAGCCCCACAGCCAGACGGCCAGCGCCAGAAAGCCGGCGAGCGGGATAAGCAGCATCAGCCGCCGCATGACACACGGATCGTGTCGGCGAAATCCTTGCCAACCTCTGGAAAGGCAACCTCGGCCTCGTCCTGCGGCATCCCGTAGAGCAGTTCATCCACCTTCTCGGTCGCGGCGATCAGGTCCGCGCGGCGCACCTGAGCGGTGCAGGCCGCGTTGCCGGTGACCGTCACCGGGGTGACGACCGTGTAGGCGGTGTAATAACCGGGGTCGTAGACCCTCACGGTTGCATCGCCGGGCGCGGCCGCCGCGACGGGACGGGTATGGCGTTCGATCACTTGGCCGTCCTCGAAGGCGACCGAGGCGTCTTGCCGGGCGCCCAGTTGCACGGGACGCCCCCCCTGGGTCACGTAAAGGTCGCCTTCATAGCCTTCTGGCCAATCCAGGACCGCATCGGAGAGGGTCGCCCGTTCAGCTCCGGTCAATTGCCCGTCCATATCGGGATCAAGCCCCAGGTCCTCGGTCAGCAGCAGCGAGAAGAACTCGTCATACGTCCAGGTCAGCCGCACCGCCCGAAGCGTGCCAGCCTCGTAAACAAGCGCCACGTCCGCATCCACGAAAAGATGCGGATGCGCCTGCGCCGGAGCGGTCAGCATGGCGAGAATGGCCGTCAGACCACGCAGCATGGCGGTCAGCCTCCAACCAGGGGCATCAACGCCAGCGCAAGGCAGCCCAGGCCCTGCACCAGCGCGATCGCCAACCCGGCCCAGCGCCAGGCCCCGGCCTGCGGAGTGCGTCGCGCAGCGAGCCAGACCGCCCGGGTCAGCGCCAGGAACCAGGCCGCCAGCGTCCCGAAAAAGGCAAGCTGCGCAATCATCAGAACGCCCGGCCCTGCGCCGGCGCCGGTCAGCACGACCGACCCGAGCACCGCAAGCGGCGCTGCCATGAACCACATGCCCAGACAGCCCACCCAGAAGGTATCGCCGAGCCCCTCTTGCCCGCGCAGCATGGACACGATCCAGGCACGGGTGAAATAGCGCCGCCGCGCACCGTTCGCGCGGGTCAACTCATCGTAGTCACCAGTCATGAGGCCTCCTTTCCGGCTGCACTGTGCCGTTGGCGGCGAGACTATGAGACATGCCCGGAAACGACCAGTCCCCCGGGGGCCGCAGAGCGGAAACCCACCGTTTTGCGCGGCACGCCGGCGCGAGGCCGCCCTCAGAACACCGTGTCGGTCACCGCGCGGAAACGCGCGAGCGTCGCATCGACATCCGCCAGCTTGTCCAGCCCGAACAGTCCGATGCGGAAGGTGCGGAAATCGGCGGGTTCGTCCACCGCCAGCGGCACGCCCGCTGCGATCTGCATGCCTTGGGCGGCGAATTTCGCGCCGCTCTGAATCTCGGGGTCGTCGGTGTAGCAGACCACCACGCCCGGCGCGGCAAAGCCCGGCGCGGCAACCGAGTCCAGGCCTCTTTCGGCCAGGCAGGCGCGGACCCCTTCACCCAGGCGCCACTGGGCATCGCACAGGGCCGCGAACCCCATCTCGCGGCTTTCCACCATCGTGTCGCGGAAGGCGCGCAGGCTGTCGGTGGGCATGGTCGCGTGATAGGCATGACCACCGGCGAGGTAGGCTTCCATGATCTGGCGCCATTTCTTCAGGTCCAGCGTGAAACTGTCCGATCGCGTGTCCTCCAGTCTCTCCAGCGCGGGCCGGCTCAGCATCACCAGCCCGGCCGATGGCGTCGAGGACCAACCCTTCTGCGGGGCCGAGATCAGCACATCCACGCCGGTCGCGGCCATGTCCACCCAGACACAGCCCGACGCAATACAGTCCAGAACCATGAGCGCGCCGACCTCGTGGGCGGCCTTTGCCATGGCGCTGATATAGGCGTCGGGAAGGATGATCCCGGCACTGGTTTCCACGTGCGGGGCAAAGACGACATCTGGCCGCGCCGAGCGAATCGCGCTTGTCACCTCGTCGATGGGGGCCGGGGCGAAAGGCGCGCGGCTGTCGTTGCCGGTCTGGCGGGCCTTCACGACCGTGGTCTCGGCGGCAAAGCCGCCGGTTTCGAGAATCTGTGACCAGCGGTAGGAAAACCAGCCGTTGCGCAGGACCATCGCGTGGCGTCCGGCGCCGAACTGGCGCGCCACGGCCTCCATCGCGTAGGTGCCGCCACCGGGTACGATCGTGGCGCCCTCTGAGGCATAAACCTCGCAAAGCATCGCGTGCAGGTCGCGCATGACCTCCTGGAAGGCGGCGCTCATGTGGTTGAGCGAACGGTCCGTGAAGACCACCGAGAATTCCATCAGACCCTCCGGGTCGACGGGGCTGCGCAGGTCGTCCTCGGGCATGGGCTTGCTCTCCTCACCTGTTCCGTGTCGGCGACCGGACGGCCGTCCGGTCAATCCTCCCAGCAACTGACCAGGACGGCCACATCGGCGGCCATCTGGGTCAGGGCGGCTGGGCTCATGCTTGCGTCCACGTCGGTCGTGCGGACCGGCACACCAGCGGCATCAAGCGAGGCGACGATCTGCTCGGCATGGACCGAGAAGGAGACCTCGGGCGGCAGAACCTGGCCGTTCTCGGGTTTGCGCGGCAGCAACATCCCCAGCACGGCACCGCCGCCGTCGAAGACCGGCCCGCCCGTGTCGCCCTCTTGCGCCATGAGCGAGAGGCGCTTGACCTCTTCCTGACCATCCAGCCCGCGGATGTCTGCCAGGGTGCCGAAGGTCAGCGCCGGGGTCGCCAGCACGCCGCCGTAGGGAAAGCCCGCCACGGCGACATCGGCCTGCAGGCGCGGGACGCCGACATTGAAATCCGCCACCTGCGGGGGCGCCAGTTCAGCCTCGGGGCGCAGCACGGCCAGGCCCAGGGCCTCGTCGCGGTGGATCGGACGCGCGTCATGGGCCTTGGCCAGGGTGATGGACCCGCAGCCCTCGATGGCCTCGGTCGTGGTCAGCACGTCACCTCCGGCGTTGACGTAGAACCCGCTGCGGTCGCGCAGGGGGCGGCGGACTTGCAGGCCCGAAACCAGGTCGATGGCCTGGTCATCGTCAGGGGCGGCGATGGCCGGGTCGAGCACGCCGCCGATGCGGACGAAGCTCTCGCGCATCTCGGACAGGACCCGGGCGCGGCGCTCGGCGTCACCGGCGGGCCATACCAGGACAAAGCCCTTGATCTGGCCATCGTCCAGCGAAACCGAGGTGAACGACTGGATATCCTCGCCGTTCCCCTCGATGGTGAAGCCGTCGGCGTTGCGCGACCGCGGCCCTGAACGCGGGACGATTTCCAGCGTTTGCATGATCTCGTAGAGGCCGAACATCCGCGTCCGGTCGCCGGGCTGCGAGATCAACAGAACCTGCGCGTCGAGATCACCCGAGGGGCCATAGCGGGCAAAGGGCGGATCGTAGGCCTCGAAGGTGACGACGCCAGTGGGCATCCGCATCTCGATCCCGGCGGCCTCGTCGCGGACCAGTTGCAAGCCCATCCCGTCGAGGATGGCGTTGTAGGCGGCCAGCAGTTCGGCCCTCTGTCCGGTGGTCATGACGCCGGTGACCTCGTGATTGCCGGCCTCCTGCCAGGCGGCCATGGCATTGCGCGTTCCGCCCCCGAACAGGCCGTCGATGGCGCCGGTGTAATGCCCGGCCCATTGCAGCATTTCCTGCAATTCCCGTTTCTCGTCGCGGCCAAGCTGGCGTTCGGCGGCACGGGCCTCGGCCACGGTTTCATCGGGGATCTCGATCGGATCCGGTGCGGCCTGCGGCGCCCCTTCAGGGACGGACGCCGTGCCCGACACCCCGGCAGGCCAGTAGCGCTGCCGGAACCGGCTGCCATCGACCAGGTAGCTGTCGGCAGGGATCAGTCCGCGGGCGCGCAGGCTTCGGCGAACCGCCTGGGCCTGGCCCTCGGTGTAGGGGCCAAGGGCGATCCCGTACCAGCCAGTTCCCAGCAAGAAGCCATTGACATCGTCAACCCCGGCCGCGGCATAGCCGCGCGCAGCCTCCTGCGCGTCGGTCAAGGTGCGCTGCGCCTCGATCTGGACCCAGGACTCCTGCTGCGCCGTCGCCGGCCCAGCGGCCAGGGCACCGACCGCCACCGCCACAATGATCGCGAAAAGAGCCGTCTTTACCCTGCGCATGCTACCCATTCCATCCCTGTCCTTGTCACGGTTCATCGCGCTGCCCACACCGGGGCAGTCCCCGTGGATAACTTACCAGACGAAAGGCGTTTTGCACGCCGAAATTGCCCCGGGGCCCGGCCGGGGATCAGCCCGGGGCCGCCGGGGCCGAAATCCCCGCCGAGCCCGGGCGGCGGGCGCATTGACCCTGACCGCCGCCCCGCCTATTGACACGCGCGAACGCATCCGGCGCCCGCCGCCCGCTCGCGACGGGTTCCGCGCGCCGAAAACCGAAAGGCTTGCCATGGCTGACGCGCCCCGACAGACCCGGCCCCGCAGCTTCCAGGAGGTCATCCTTCGGCTGCAATCCTACTGGGCGGCGCAGGGCTGTGCCGTGCTGCAGCCCTACGACATGGAGGTCGGCGCGGGCACCTTTCACCCGGCCACCACGCTGCGGTCGCTCGGCACGCGGTCCTGGGCGGCGGCCTACGTGCAGCCTTCGCGGCGACCCACCGACGGGCGCTATGGCGACAACCCCAACCGCTTGCAGCACTACTACCAGTTCCAGGTGCTGATCAAACCCAGCCCGCCGGACCTGCAGGACCTCTATCTCGGCAGCCTCGAAGCCATCGGCATCGACATGGGCCACCACGACATCCGTTTCGTCGAGGATGACTGGGAATCGCCCACGCTGGGCGCCTGGGGCCTGGGCTGGGAAGTCTGGTGCGACGG
>Ga0102940_1000613_pt1 | contig 24164 bp, 13 predicted proteins | sample SalPonR2_C_D1_MG_FD_78215 | JGI IMG/M metagenome (GOLD analysis project Ga0102940, IMG submission 78215) | Salt pond soil microbial communities from South San Francisco under conditions of wetland restoration - Salt Pond MetaG R2_C_D1_MG | ecosystem: Environmental > Aquatic > Marine > Intertidal... | reverse complement strand
GGAAGTGAAGACGCTTAGCGCCGATGGTAGTGCGGGGTTCTCCTCGTGCGAGAGTAGGTCACTGCCAGGCATTTAAACCAGGAACCCCCGGTCTCGAGAGAGGCCGGGGGTTTTTCTTTGGGCGCGAAAAATGTGATGCCACGCACATTTTTTTGCGCACAGGGAGCGCAAGGTGAGATCCAGGTTCAGGCCAACAGGCTGAACCGGATTCAGACAAAGGCAAACCCACCGAAAGGTGGCGACGCAAAGTCTCCGGTCTACCGGTCCCCAGGGACCCATGACAGCGGGACCGCCGGAATCACAGCCCTGCGACGGGCTGTCCTGATCCCCTTCCGGCACGGCGATCGCCCGGCAGGTGGAACGAGGACGGCCATGAAGCAGCGCGAATCAAACACCCTCCGCAGCCCTCTCGGCACCGCCGGGCGTGCCGGCATGCTCATCCTGCTGGGCCTGTTTGTCGCCGCGCCTGCCGGCGCCGATGAAGCGGCCGACTTTGATGTGCAAGGAGACGTGCAAGAGGCATCGGCCCAGGACTTCACGCCGCTGGAGAGCCTCTTCGAGCGGCCAGCGCCCGCGCAGGCGCCCGCCGACTCCAGCGGCCTGTACCGCTTCCTCGGCAAGAAGTTCAAGGTGGGGCTCAGCTACAGCCGCCCCGAGTTCGCGGGCGAGCTGGCCTCGCTCGAGGACCACCGCGTGTTCTTCAACGTGGTGGGGATGCTCTAGACCCGTCTGTGAAACACACCGACTCCCCCTGGTCTCCACAAGAGACCGTGCCCCGCTCTCGACAGAGGCGGGGTTTTTTTTGTAACCGGAACCGTGGGCTATTTCACAGCCGATGCAGATTTGTGACGTGACACGCAGTTTTCAGGACACGAAATAGGCGACTGTCCACACTCGATTCAGACAAAGGCAAACCCACCGAAAGGTGGCGACGCAAAGTCTCCGGTCTAAAGGGCGCAAGCCTCAAGATAGCGGGACCGCCAGAATCACGGCCTTGGCGGGCTGTCTTCCCCTCTGGCGATGCGGGCGCATACCGGGTGGAGCGAGGACAACGATGAGCCACAGCGCCAAAGCGACCTTCCCGCGGACGCAAAATTCAGCAAGCGCCTTCCTGTCGCGCCGGGCGCCGGCGTGGCTCGCATGCCTGCTGGCGAGCCTGTTCGCGTGCGCCGTCGGCAATGCGCAAGATCTCTCGCGGCAGCAGATGCAGGGCCTCGATGAACAGGTTCAGGAAATAAAGTCCGAGGTGCTCGACATCGCTGCCGAGCTGAGCCTGCTCGAGGAGCAGCTGCTCTATCCCTCGAATACCCAGGTGGCATTGTTCGTCGCGCTGGCCGAGGACCGCCCGTTCCGGCTCGACTCCGTGCAGCTGCGGATCAACGGGGAACTGGTGGCGCACCACATCTATAGCGCCAAGGAGCTGGAAGCGCTGGAGAAGGGCGGCGTGCAGCGGATTTTCACGGGCAATGTGCCGAGTGGCGAGCATCAGCTCGAGGTGGCGGTAGCCGGCAAGAGCGGCGGCAACGATTTCAGCGAGGAAGGGGTTTTCAGCTTCAGCAAGACCGTTTCCCCCCGGCTGGTAGGCATCACTCTGGCGCCGCCTGGTGCGGGCGACGCGGCCATCAAGGTTGGGAACTGGTAAGCCGTGAAGCGGCCGCTCACATCGCTGCTGATGCTCGGCCTGTCGGCTTGCGCCGTCGCCGCGCCCCACGCCGGGGAGGCGCCGCGCGATCTCTATTTCGACGAGGCGCTCTACCACGCCAGCCAGGGACGCTATTTCGAGGCGCTGGAGCGCTTGGACGCCGAGCTCGGCCAGCACTACCGGCTTGACGAGCCCGCCCTCGACTCGCTGCATCCATATATCAACCGTGCCGAGTTCTCCGTCGGTGATTTCGAGCTGCGCTACCGCATGCATCACCGGGCCGGGCGCGCCATCCAGGCGGTGCTTGAAGGCGACGTGGACGATGCCGTGCGCAACGAGGCCGCCTACCGGCTCGCGCGGATACATTTCCAGAAGGATCAGCCGGAAGCGGCATTGCAAGCGCTGGAGCGGATCAGCGGCCGGATTCCCGCGCCCATCCGCGAGGATGTCGAGTTCCTCCGCGCCAACGTGCTGATGGCGACCGGGCGCTCGGCCGAAGCCGTGGAGGTGCTCGACCGACTGCAGGGGGCCGAAGGTCTTAAGGGCTTTTCCGCCTATAACCTCGGCATCGCATTGCTGCAGGACGGGCGCAAGGCCGAAGCGCTGGAGCAGCTGGACAAGGCCGGGCGCATCAAGGGCCTGCAGCAGGAAGGACTTGCCGTTCGCGACAAGTCCAACCTGGTGCTGGGCGCGCTGCTGATTGAGTCCTCGGAATTTGGCCTCGCCCAAGCTGCGCTCGACCGCGTGCGCATGGAGGGGCCCTACTCGAACCAGGCGCTGCTGAGTGCCGGCTGGGCGGATGCATCAGCGGAGAACTTCGAGCGCGCACTGGTGCCATGGAGCCTGCTGGCCGAGCGCGAGCTGACCGACGCCGCAGTCCAGGAGGCGGTGCTGGCGCTGCCTTACGCCTACAGCCAGCTGAGCGTACACGGGCAGGCAGCGCAGCTTTACGGCCGCGCGGTCGAGATATTCGGCGATGAGCTCGACAAGGTGGACGCCTCCGTGCGCCACATCCGCGAGGGCCGTTTTCTTGAGGTGCTGGTGCGGGAGGAGATTCGCCAGAACAAGGACTGGGTCATCCGTCTGCGTTCCCTGCCGGAAACGCCCGAGACCTTTTACCTCATGTCGCTCATGGCATCGCACGATTTCCAGACCGCGCTGCAGAATTACCTCGACCTCGAGGACCTCCGCAAGAAGCTGACCGCCTGGCACAGCAGCTTCGACGCCTTCGAGGACATGATCGCGCACCGCCGGGCCTACTATGAACCGCGGCTGCCGGGACTCGACGGAGATTTCCGCGAGCTCGATTCCAGGATCCGGCTACGGCTCGAGCAGCGCGAACGCATCCACCAGCGGCTGTACGGCATGCTGACCGCGCCGCGCCCCGACTACCTGGCGACCGCCGACGAGCGCGTGCTGCTGGAGACAATCGCCGGGCTGGAATCGCAGCTGGGCGAAGTGAATTCGCCCGACGAGGCGGCACTCAAGTGGCGCGTCCAGAGGCTCAAGGGCCTGTTGCGGTGGGACCTGGAAACTGAGTACCACGAGCGTTTCACCGAGGCTCACGAGAACCTTGCCGAGTTGGAGCAGGTGATCGATGCCATGGAGGCGCAATACCAGTCATTCGTGCGCACGCGGCAGGCGGCGATGCACAGCTACGTTGGCTACGACACGCAGATCGAGCGTCTGCGCCGTCGCGTGCGGCTGGCGCAGGATGAGCTGCAAGTATTGATGGCGCGCCAGGGCCACTTGCTCGAGACAGTGGCGGTGAACGAGCTTTCCGAGCGGCGGCAACGGCTCGAGGCTTACCAGGGCCAGGCACGCTACGCTTTCGCGGACAGCTACGACCGCGCCGCGAAGCTGCAGGCCGAGGAGGACGCGGCTGGCGCCGCCGAGGCCGCTGACGGGGCTGGCGCGGACGAAGCGGAGGGCGCTGGCTGATGCGCACCTTCCGAATCCTCTTGCTGACCCTGCTCGCCATGATGCTGGCGGCCTGTGCTTCGGGTCCGGACGGGGGCACGCTGGCCGAACTGCGGGCGGTGGAGGTCGAGATCCAGGAAGTCAGGGTAAACGACGGCCTGGACCTGGCGATGCAGGGTTATCGCAGCTACCTGGAAGAAAACCCGGCCTCTCCGCAGACGCCCGAAGCGATGCGGCGGCTGGCTGACCTGCAGGTCGAGAAAGAGTACGGCATCCTCGGCGACGGGGGCATCCGGGAACTTCCCGCCCGCGAGCAGGCAGTGCCTGCGGCTGCCGCGGCAGCCGCCGTCGATTCCCGGCCCGCGGCCAGAGAACGCGAATCTCTCGCCGATTTCGAGCAGCGCGCGGCCGGGGCGCAGCTCGCGGCCAGCGGCGATGCATCCAACGCAGAGCGCTTCGCCGCAGCGCTGCCGCCGGACCAGGACTCGCCCATGCCGGCTGGCCCACGCGAGGCGATCGAGCTTTACAAGCGCATCCTGGACGATCACCCCTATTACCCGCACAACGACCAGGTGCTCTACCAGATGTCCCGCGCCTACGACGAAATGGGCATGTCTGAGGACGCGATGGAGGTGATGCAGCGCCTCATCGACGAGTATCCCGACTCGCGCTATATCGACGAAGTGTATTTTCGCCGCGCGGAATATTTTTTCGTTCGCCGCCAGTACCGGGAGGCCGAGGCCTCGTACCGTTCGGTCACCACCATGGGGCGAGGCTCCACGTTCTATCAGCTCGGCCTCTACAAGCTCGGCTGGACGCTCTACAAGCAGGACTTCTACGACGGCGCGCTGCATGAGTTCATCGCCCTGCTGGACGACATGGTCTCGATCGGGCACGACTTCGAGCAGCGCCCGCTGGAACAGGACGACCCCGCCACGCGCCGCGTCGCCGACACCTTCCGCGTCCTGAGCCTGAGCTTTTCCAACCTCGGCGGCGTGGAGGTCGTGCAGGAGTATTTTGGCGAGCACGGTAAACGGCGCTACGAGGACCGCATCTACAGCAACCTGGGCGAGTTCTACTTCGACAAGCTGCGCTACCAGGATGCTGCCAGGGTTTATTCCGGTTTCATCGAGCTGAACCCCTTCCATCGCGTCGCTCCCCAGTTCGGCATGCGGGTGATCGAGATCTATGACGCCGGGGGCTTCCCCATGCTGGTCGTGGAGGCGAAGAAAGACTTCGCCACCAGCTATGCGCTCGAGTCCGGATACTGGAGCCACTTCTCCGCCGAGGCGCGGCCCGAGGTGGTGAGCTTCCTCAAGAGCAATCTCGAAGACCTGGCAAATCACTTCCACGCCCTGTACCAGGACGAGGCGCTCGCCGAAGAGCAACAAGAGAACTACCGCGAGGCGCAGCGCTGGTACCGCGCCTACCTGTCGTCCTTCCCGCAGGAAACGGAGACGCCCGCGGTGCACTACCAGTTCGCCGATCTGCTGTTTGAGCAGGGCGACTATGGCCTGGCCGCGACTGAATATGAGCACATCGCCTACGAATACCCGGTGCACGAGAGGTCTGCGGCCGCAGCCTATGCGGCCGTTTTTGCGCACCGCCAGCACCAGGAAACGGCGGAGGGCGAGCGGCACGAAGAGATCAGGCGCCAAGCGGTGGAGAGCTCGCTAAGGTTCACGGCTGCATTCCCGCAACACGAGCATGCCGGGCTGGTGCTGGGCGCTGCGGCGGACGATCTCTACGCTATGAAGGACTTCGCGCGTGCACTCTCGTCCGGTCACATGCTGCTCGAGCGATATCCCGGGGCGGACGTGCCGCTGCGGCGTTCCGCCTGGATCGTGGTGGCGCATGCCAACTTCGACCTGGAACGTTACGAGGCGGCCGAGCTGGCCTACTCGAGCGTATTGGGGCTGCTGGCGCAGGAAGCCGAGTCCCGGCCTGACTTTATCGACAACCTGGCTGCCTCCATCTACAAGCAGGGCGAACTGGCCAACCTCGCCGAGGACTACCGCGGCGCGGCAGATCATTTCCTCAGGATCCGCGAAATGGCGCCGACTTCCACCATCCGCGCCGCAGCCGAGTACGACGCCGGCGCAGCACTCATGCGGCTGGAGGACTGGAACGCGGCGGCGGGCGTGCTGGAGGCCTTCCGCGAAGCGCATCCCGAGCACGAGCTGAATCGCGAGGCGACCAAGCAGATCGCCCACGTGTATCGCGAGGACGGGCAACTGGCTCGCGCCGCGGCGGAGCACGAACGTATTTCCGCCGAGGCGGAAGACCCGGAGCTGGCGCGCGAAGCGCTGCTGCTGGCCGGTGAACTGTATGAGGAGGCCGACGCCGGCGAGCAGGCGCTGGCGGCCCACCTGCGCTACGTCGAGCTGTTTCCGGAGCCGGTCGAGATCGCGGTGGAGACGCGCTACAAGATCGCCGACCGTTACCTTAAAGACACGGATGCGGAGGCTTACCTGGAGCAGCTGGAGTTGATCGTGGAAATCGACGCCGCCGCCGGATCCGCGCGCACCGACCGAATGCGTTTCCTGGCCGCGCAGTCCGGCCTGGTCCTGGCGGCCGGCGTATACGAACACTTCGACGCCGTGCAACTGGTCCAGCCATTCGAGCGCAGCCTGCAGGAGAAGCAGCGGCGCATGGACGAAGCGCTTGCGGCCTTCAACAAGCTGGTGGATTACGAGGTTGGCGAGGTGACCGCGGCCGCGACCTTCTATATCGGCGAGGTTTACTACGGCTTCAGCCAGGCACTGCTGGATTCGGAGCGTCCCGCCGATCTCAGTGCGGACGAGTTGCTCGATTACGACATGGTCATCGAGGAAGAGGCTTTTCCTTTCGAGGACCTGGCGATCGAAGTGCATGAGAAGAACCTCGAGCTGATGAGCGCCGGCGTGTTCAACGACTGGGTCGAGCGAAGTCTCGACAAGCTGGCCGACCTGGTGCCCGGGCGCTATGCAAAGTTCGAGATCAGCCCCGGGTTCCTCGGCTCACTCGAAGTCTATGCCTATCACTCTCCGGGAACGGAGGGGCCGCTCGCCGAAGCGGAAGACGAGGCCGAAATCGGCGACCCCGATGCAGATGCGGGCGACGCGCAATCCGGCGGCGAGCCGGTCGAGCGCGATATCAGCTCAGCCGTGGAGCGCCCGAGCCAGCAGGAGCCGACTCAGCCATGAAGATCAGCTCGCCATTGCACCGGCTGAACGGGCCCGCCTGGGCGCTGGCCGCGCTGCTGCTGGCGGCCGGCTGCGCTGCGCCGACGCCAAAGCCGGCCGCCGTGAGCGAGACGCGGCATGAATCGGGTTTCGTCATCACCGAAGACCTGCGGGTCGGGACCGAGGTGCGTGCCGATTACGAGCGCGCCGTTCTGCTGCTGCAGCAGGAAGAATTTCACCAGGGGATTGCGCTGCTGCAGGGCGTCGTCGAGCGCGCGCCCGGGGCGACCGCGGCGCATATCGATCTCGGCATGGCCTATCGGGAAACTGGCGATGCCGCCCGTGCCGAAGCCAGCATCAAACGGGCGCTGGCGCTCAATCCCCGCCACCCGGTGGCGCACAACGAGCTTGCCATGCTGCACCGGCAGGCCGGGCGCTTCCAGTCCGCGCGGCAACACTATGAGCAGGCCCTGGCCCTGCAGCCGTCCTTCCACTATGCGCGGCGAAACCTGGCGATTCTTTGCGATATCTATCTCGCCGACCTGGAGTGCGCATTGCAGCACTACGAGATTTACGCCGAGGCGGTCCCGCAAGACGGAGAGGTGAGCATGTGGCTCGCCGATCTGCGCAACCGGGCCAACCGGTAGGAGAAAACATCATGTCGCTGAAGCGTATTTGTTGCCTTTCGCTTTTCTTGCTCGTGTCCGCCGTGCCCGCGGAGGAGCCGGCGGCCCCGGCGGAGGAAAAGGGTGAGCAGAGGAACCTGGGCATGTCTGTCGTGGGCAACCACGAGGCGCCCAAGTCGCTGGTCATCGTGCCGTGGAAGCGTTCCGAGCTGGGCACGAAACCCGGCGTGTCCGGGCTGCTGGACGAGCTGGTGCAGCCGGTGGACAGGGACGTTTTCAAGCGAGAACTGGAGTACTACCGCATCAGGGCGGAGTAGGGCGCGGCCAGCGGCCGCGAGGGCGAGTCATCGATTTCTGAGATTTTTGTACGAGAGGTTGTGGTCATGGAAATGTTTTATTCAATCGTCGGGTTTTTCTTGACGGGCGGCCCGTTCATGTACCCGATCCTGATCGTGTTCGCGGTCGGGGCGGCAATAGCCATCGAGCGCTATATCACCCTGAGCCGGGTGACGAATCATAACCAGAGCATGTGGCGCAAGCTGCAGCCTGCGCTCAACGAGGGTGATTTCGAGAAGGCGCGGGAGCTGACCAGCAAGGACGAGTCCACGGTCTCGCAGTTACTAGGCATGGGACTTGCCAGGCAGGGCGCGGTGCGCCGTCGCGAGGACATCGAGATCGCGATGGAAGAGAGCATGATGGAAATCATTCCGCAGCTCGAAAAGCGCACGGCCTACGTTGCGCTGGCCTCCAGTATCGCCACGCTGCTCGGGCTGCTGGGCACGATCATGGGCCTGATCGCGGCCTTCACCGCCGTGGCGAACGCAAACCCGGCGGAGAAAGCTGACCTGCTGTCGGCGAGTATCTCGGTGGCGATGAACACCACCGCTTTCGGCCTCATGGTGGCGATCCCTCTGCTCATCACCCACACCGTGCTTACGGCAAAGACCGGGGCAATTGTCGACAGCCTGGAAATGGCGTCAGTGAAAGCACTTAACGTGATTTCCGCCAAGGCCAAGCGGGTCGCAGAGGTCTGAGCAATGCCCAAGAGACGCCACTACAGGCGGCGCATGAACGAGCCGGCCGAGTTGGACATGACCACCTTTCTGAACCTGATGGTGGTGTTGGTGCCGTTCTTGCTCATCACGGCGGTATTCTCGCGGATCACCATCGTCGAGCTCAGCCTGCCGAGCAGCGCCAGTGCGCCGGCACCCTCCGCCCCCGTGTTCCGGGTCGAGGTCATCGTTCGTGACACCGGCCTGGAGATCACAAACGGCGAGGCGGTTATCGCCGCCATGCCTAAAGCCGAGGGCGAGGAATATGACCTGCCGCAGCTCGGCGAGTATCTCGTCGCCCTGAAGCGCGAATATCCCGACAAGGAAAACGCCTCCGTACTGCTGGAGCCGGACATCGCCTATGACCACCTCATACAGGTCATGGACGTGGTGCGCAGCGTGGAAGTGCCGCCGGAAGGGGATGCCCTGGAGCCGCTGCGCGTGGCCCTGTTCCCCGACATCGCCATTGGAGACGCGCCATGAAGAACAGTCGCCGCGTGAAACGCATGTCGCGTAATCGCACCCGGATCACGAAGATGAATCTGACTTCGCTGATGGACGTGTTCACTATCCTGGTGTTCTTCCTGCTGGTGAATTCCGCCTCCAGCGAGGTGCTGGACACGCCCAAGCAGATCAAGCTGCCGGAGTCGATGGTGGAGTCGAAGCCGCGTGAGACCGTGGTGATCTTCATCAGTCCCGAGCAGGTGACTGTGCAGGGCCAGCCCGTGGCCTTGGTGGCGGACATCCTCGCAACGGAGGGCCAGGATATCGTTCCTATCGCCGATCGCCTCGCGGCGCTGGACCAGAGCGTGGTCGGCCTGCGCACGCGGGTGGTCGCGGAAAGCCAGGAGATCACCATCCTCGCCGACAAGCTGGTGCCCTTCAGCGTCATCAAGAAAGTGATGTCCACCTGCACCAGCCAGGGCTACGGCCGCATCTCCCTCGCCGTGATGCAGAAAGGCCACCAGGCTGCACAAATCTAGCGTGATGATGTGAACGTCGAAGCAACTCTTGATCAGGCCGCGCTGGATGCGGAATTCATGCAGGCCCGTGAGCGGCGCGATGCCCTCAGCAAGGACCTGCGCGCCGTGGACGCCGAGCTGGAAGGCTTGTCCGCCGAGCATGAGCGATATGAGCTGCTGCGCAGTGCCTGGCAGGCACTCGGCAAGCTCGACGAGCTGGGCGCAGGGGATCTTTTCTGGGGCGACCAGGTCTCCGGCGAGCACCGCGCCCGGCACCTGGCGCGCGTCGGATCAAAGGTAGAGCTTTTCCAGCGCCAGTGGGACGAGTTGGAGTCCCGCCGCCAGGCCGTGATCGAGCAGATCCGGCAGGTCGAGGACGACATCGAACTCATCGAGGAGTCGCTGTTCCAGGCGCAGCAGGCCGAGGAGCGGCGCAAGCTCGAGTGGATCGTAGAGCGCGACATGAGCGCACTGCCGGCGCGCCAGGCGGTCATGCCGTGGGTGCGTGGCGGTGAAGACGACAAGCGTTTTCGCAAGTCGCTCGCGGGATCGCTGCTGGTCAGCCTGTTGTTGGGCTTGCTGCTGCCCTTGATAGACCTGCCGCTGCCCGAGTTGAACGAGCCCATCGAGGTGCCCGAACGCCTGGCGCGGCTGGTGCAGCAACGCCTGCCGCCGCCACCGCCGCCGGTGGTGGTGGAGGAACAGCCCGAGGTGGAGCCCGAGCCGGTGGTCGAGCCTGAACCAGTGGAGGCCGAGGAGCCGGCGCCGGACAAGCCGATGGTGGCCCAAGCGCCCGAGCCGGTGGTTGTCCCCGAGCCGCGCCGCGCCAAGCAGGCCGGCATCCTGGCTTTCCGCGAGAAGTTTTCCGGCCTGGCGGACAAGCGGCCCTCGGCGCAGCTGGGCGCCGACGCGCGCATCAGTGGCGCTGGCGCAGAGGCGAGCGGCCGCCCGCAGAGATCGATGGTGACCACCCAGGCGCCGGGCTCCAGCGGCGGCATCAACCTGGCGTCCCTGAGCCGAGGTGGCGGTGGTGGCGGCGGCGGGCCGATGGCGGGCGTGCAGGTCACGCGCGCGGCGAGCTCTATCGGTGGCGGTGGTGACGGCCGGCCCCGCGCGGGCGGCGGAAGCCCGAGCTCTGCGCGCACCGACGAGGAGATCCAGATCGTGTTCGATCGCCACAAGGCGTCGCTTTACCGACTTTATAACCGCGAGCTGCGGCGCGACCCGACGCTGCGCGGTCAGATGGTGCTGCGCCTGCGGATCGAGCCGGACGGAAGCGTTTCCCTTTGCGAGCTGCGGGCTTCAGACATGAACGCGCCTGCACTCTCGGCGCAGATCGTCGAGCGGGTGCGGAGCTTCAATTTTGGCGCCAAGGAGGTGCCCGCGGTGACGATCAATTATCCGATCGATTTCCTGCCGGCGACATAGCAGCAAAATCATGACCGGTTTCCGGGGAAATAGTGGAGTTGCCGGCCGCAGCCGGATGAGCATCCGGCTGCTTGCTGCCGCGATGCTGCTGCTGTTCGCCGGCCCCGCGCTGGCCGCCAACTGTTCCGACGCGCCTTACTTTGGCGTGATCGACGGCGACGTGGTCGATGCCCCCGACCAGATCCAGATTGACCAGAACTGCACGATCCGGAATTTCCCGGCGTCCAATCCGCTGATCACCAACTTCAGCTTCCTCACCCAGCCCGGACAGACGGAGAATCGCTGGCTGGTGGTCTTCGACAACGTCTTCCACGTCGGCAACATGTCTTGCAACTCCGTGCTGCAGCACAAGATCTGGTTCACCAATGGCTCCTCCAGCAAGATCAAGGAGAACTGCCAGAACCTGCTGATCCCGGTCGAGAAGATCGACAAGCAGAACCCGCCGGGCCAGGACACGGCCGTCATCGGGCTGCCGTTCACCTACCGCCTGACCATCCCGGTCCTGTTCGACCCGGCGACGGACACGGTGATCAACTCGAGCGGCTCGCCCAACGACGTGCACGGCATCGTCATCCAGGACGACCTCAACGCGACCGGGGCGAATCTCAGCTACGTCAGCCATACGGCCTACTGGCTCGACACCGGTGTTGCCGTGCCACACAGCTTCTCCAACGTCGGCGGGCTGCTCACCTTCCAGGTACAGCCCATCATCCCGGCGGGCGAGCAGATCGTCATCGAGCTGACCGTGGTGCTCGACAACACGCCCGCCAACGCGCCCGGCACGCAGTTCATCAACACCGCGAAGTGGGAGTTTGGCCGCCTCATCGAGGGCGTGTTCTACGAGCCGCTGCCAGGCGAATGGGGCGTCACCGAGCCCATGACCGTTGCCGCGCCCGACCTGACGCTCACAAAGTCCGGACCGGCGACGCTGAACCTCGGCGAGGCTGGCGATTTCACCCTGGATATCCAGAACGTCGGCAACATCGAGGCCTGGGACCCCGTTATTCTCGACCAGCTTCCCAACGGTCCCGCCGGCGGCACCTGCGAAACCGTGCCGATCATCACGGGAGCGCAGGTGTTTGCGGCCGACGGCGTCACGCCGGTGCCGGGGAAGGGTCCGCTGCAGCAGGGCAGCGATTTCCTGTTCAGCTACACCGCGGCACCCGCGTGCGAGCTCACGCTGACCATGCTGTCGGCGGCCGCCGCGATTGGCCCCGGGGAGCGCCTGGTCGTCAATTACGAGGCCAAGCTCGATACGGACACCCAGGACGGGCTGACTCTGACCAACGTAGCCGCAGCCACCGAGTGGTTCGACGGCGATGCCGGCGCGGTCTTCCGCAACAACTTTAGCCGCACGCTCACCGACGGCACTGTCGGCGTGCTCGATCACGAGGATGCGCACACCATCAACGTGGCGCAGACCGGCTATTTTTTCGAGAAGAGCGTGGCCAACCTGAGCAGCGGCGCCGGCCCGGCCGAAACCGCTGCGCCCGGCGACACGCTGCGCTACAGCCTGCGCCTGCGCACCACCGACCAGGCGCTCGACGACTTCAGCTTTTTCGACGACCTCGGCGCGCTCAATGCGGGCGCGGCGTTCGTGCCGGGCACGCTGGCGCTGGTACCCGGCACTCTCCCGCCCGGAGCCGACGCCGGCAATACCGATCCGGGCGGCGGCACCAACGGCGCCGGCCTGATCGATATCCGGGGCCTGAGCCTGCCGGCCGGCGGCGAGCTTTTGGTCCAGTTCGACATCGTGCTGGCGCCGGACCTGCTCGACGGCACGGTAGTGCTCAACCAGGCGGGCCTGCTCAGCGGCGGCAGCCGCATCGCCGACAGCGACGACCCGAACATCAACGGCCTGGCCGATCCGCTGGTGCCGGGCGACGAAGATCCGACGCGCGTCCTCATTGAGACCGAGCCGCCGCCGCCGCTGCAGAAAGAGAACACGCGGGACAGCGCCGCCATCGGTGAAGTGTTCAGCTACCGCCTGACCGTGCCGTCGGTGCCGCACACCGCGCCGCTCTACGACGTGCGCATTCTCGACGACCTGGCCGCCTCGACCGCCGACCTGGAGTTCGTCGGCATGACGCGGATCTCGGGCTCAGGCACGTGGACCCCGGTCAACACCGGCGTCGCCACGCAGCTGGTGATCGAGGACCCGGTCAACGGCATCGACATCCCAGCGGGCGAGCAGGCCGTGGTCGAGATCAGCGTGCGGCTGCGGGATACCAGTACCAACGTCGCCGACCTGCAGTTCACCAACAGCGCCGATTTCACCTACAACCTGCTGGACGACAACGATGCCAGCGTCCGCCCCGGCGGTCCCGGCACGACGGCGCCGATGACCATCGTCGAGCCCGCGCTGACGCTGCAAAAGCGGGGCCCGCCGCGGCTGCTTCGCAGCGGCCCGCCGGGCACCTTCACGCTGGAGGTTCACAATACCGGCGCAGCCGCGGCCTTCGGCCTCACCATCACCGACCTGCTGCCAAAAACCGAGGCAGGCGGCATGTGCGCCGCTGCAGCGACCGAGGTCAGCGCGCAGCTGTTCGAGGCCGACGGCGTCACGCCGGCGGCACCGCCGCTCGTCGCCGGCACAGATTTCAGCATCGCGTTCGACGGCGCGCCCGCCTGCGTCTTCAGCCTGCAGATGCTGACCGCGGCGGCGGCCATCGGGCCCGACCAGCGCCTGCTGGTCAGCTACCAGGCCGGGCTCGACGAGGGCACCGACGCCGACATCAGCCTGAGCAATATCGCCGGCGCGACGCGCTGGTCCAGCGCCGAGCTGTCGACGCCGGCGGACGAGGCGCGGGAGTACGTGCGTGCCCTGAGCGACGGCACCGTCGGCGTGCTCGATCACGAGGATGCGCACACGCTGGTGGTGGACGCCCCGGTGCTGCGCTTCGAGAAGACCGTGGCGAACATCAGCCGCGGCGATGACCCGGGCACGCTCGCGACGCCGGGAGAAACCCTGCGCTACCGCCTGCGGGTGGAAAACCTCAGCGATGGGGCGGTGAACGATTTCAGCCTGCGCGACGAGCTCGACCGCCTCAATGCCTTGCCGGTGTTCGAGGCCGGCACGCTGAACCTGGTGACGGTGCCGCCCGGCGCGGACGTTGCCGGCACCAGCGCGACCGGCGGCGCCAGCGGCACCGGCGTGCTCGACGTGCGCAACCTCTCGCTGGCCAACCCCGGCGACAGCCTGCTGGTGGAGTTCGACATTCGGCTGGCGCCGGTGATTGCGAACGGGACCGGGGTGCTGAACCAGGCCGAGGTGCTCGCCGACGGCGTGCGCATTGCGCTCAGCGATGATCCGAACATCAACGGCCCGTCCGATCCTTTCGCCCCCGGAAACGAGGACCCGACGCGCATCCTGGTCGAGTCGGCGCCGCTGTTCCGCATCGAGAAGTCCACCAGCTACCCCGACGGCGACCCGGCCGTGCTGCTGCCCGGCGAGCGCCTGCGCTACACCATCACGGTCAAGAACATCGGCACCGACAACGCCGTCGACGCCAGCCTGCGCGACGAAGTGCCGGCGAACACGACTTACGTGCCCGGCAGCACCACGCTCAACGGCGCGCCGGTCCCGGACGGCCCCGGCGACGCTTTGCCGCTGAGCGACGGCCTGCTGATCAACGCGCCGGAGGACCCGACGCCGGGCGCGATGCGCGCCGACGCCTCTGAAACGACGGACAACGTCGCCACCATCGCCTTCGACGTGCTGGTCAACGACGATGTGGTCGACGGCGCGGTGATCTCCAACCAGGTGCTGGTCAGCGCGCCGGGCGGCGGCGTGGTGGACCAGCCGTCGGACGACCCCGAAACCCCCATCGACGACGATCCCACAGTTGACGTGGTCGGAAACGCTCCCCTGCTGGTGGCCGAGAAGCGGGCCGCGCTGCTGGTCGACGAGGGCACGCCGGGCGTGGTCGACCCGGGCGATGTGCTGCGTTACAGCATCACGCTTTACAACTTCGGCAACGTGGCGGCGACCGGCGTGTTGCTCAGCGACCCGGTGCCGCCCGACACGACTTACCTCGCCAATTCCATGTTCCTGAACGAGCTGCCCGCGGGCCAGCCGGACGGCGGCATTTCGCCGCTGATCGCCGGGCTGGACGTCAGCTCGGAAGAACTCACGCCGCCGCTGCCCGCTCCGGGAGACGGCACCCTCTCGCCCGGCGGCACGGCGCTGGTCCGCTTCGATGTGCGGGTCAACGATGCCGTGTTGTCGGGCACCATCATCCGCAACCAGGCGCTGGTCGCCACCGTCGAGCTGCCGAACCAGCTGACGGACGCCGACGGCAACCGGACCAACGGCCTTCAGCCGACCGAGGTGGTGGTCGGGGACAGCCAGCAGCTGTCGATCACCAAGCAGGTGGCGGTCATCGGCGGCGGCGCCGCCGTGGCCGGCGCGGTGCTGGAGTACGAGGTCCGGGTCGTCAACATCGGCGCGGTGCCTGCCTTCGGGGTGGTGCTGAGCGACGACCTCGAGGCTTCCGCGCCGGGCCAGCTCAGCTATGTGCCCGACTCGGCGACCCTGAACGGCAGCGCCGCAGGCGTCAGCGTGCTCGGCGCGGTCATCTCGGCGGACTACTCCGCGCTGAACGGCCCGCTGGCGCCCGCCGACACGGTGGTGCTGCGCTTCCGGGCAACGCTGGACGGCGAGCTGGCGACCGGCACCACCGTGACCAATACCGCCGAAGTTCGCTGGAACACGCCGGAACAGGCCGCCAGCGCCAGCGTCTCGCTGGACATCGGCGGCGCGCCAGGGGTCGGCGCGCTGAACGGCACCGCCTGGCACGACGCCGACTTCGACAATGCCCAGGGCGGCACTGAACGCCCGCTCGCGGACTGGACTGTCGAGCTTTATCGCAACGACCGACTGGTGCACTCCACCCGCACCGATACCGACGGCGCCTATCGCATCGGCGGCCTCGGTCCAAACGATCTCACCGGCGACACTTACGCGCTGCAGTTCAGCGCGCCCGGTGCCGGTCCCGCGACCGCCGCGCTGGGCCAGGCCGATTCGGATTTCAGCAACGGGCTGCAGCAGATCAGCGACATCCTGGTGGCCTCCGGCGGCAACCTGCAGGGACTGAACCTGCCGATCGACCCCAACGGCGTGGTGTACGACTCTGTCGGACGCACCCCGGTCAGCGGCGCCACGCTGAGCCTGCTGCAGCCGGGCAGCGGCGTGCCGCTGCCGGCCGCCTGCTTCGATGACGCGCGCCAGCAGGGCCAGGTCACGCCGGCCGGCGGCTACTACAAGTTCGACCTCAATTTCTCCGATCCCGCCTGTCCCAGTGGCGGCAGCTACCTGATTGGCGTGAGCGCGCCGGCCACCGGCTACGTGGCGGGCGATTCGCAGATCATTCCGCCGCAGTCGGATGCATCCACGGCGCCCTTCTCGATCCCGGCCTGCCCCGGCAGCGCCGATGATGCCGTGCCCGCCACGAGTGAGCACTGCGAGTTGCAATCCTCGGAGTTCGCGCCGCCGCCCTCCGTGCGCGCCCGCACCGCGGGCACCAGCTATCACCTGCAGCTGGCGCTGGACGACAGTCGCAAGCCGGGTTCCAGCCAGGCCTTCAACAACCATATTCCCCTCGACCCGGTGCTCGACGGCGCGCTGGCGATCACCAAGACCACGCCGCAGGTCAACGTCAGTCGCGGCCAGCTCGTGCCCTACGTCATCACCATCAACAACGTGCTCGGCGCCGATCTACAGGATGTGCGCATCGTTGACCGCTTCCCGGCCGGCTTCAGCTATGTCGAGGGCTCGGCCCGGCTGGACGAGGTGCCGTTCGAGCCGGTCATCGCCGGGCGAGAGCTGAGCTGGGACGACCTCGGTATCAGTGACGACCAGAGCCGCCGGCTGGTGCTGCTGCTCGCGGTCGGCGCCGGCGTGACCGAGGGCGAGTTCGTGAACCGCGCGCAGGCATTGCACAGCTTGCTCGGCGAGGCTATTTCCGGCGAGGCCACGGCGACCGTACGCGTGGTGCCGGACCCGACTTTCGACTGCACCGACGTCATCGGCAAGGTGTTCGACGACGTCAATCGCAACGGCGCGCAGGACCCGGGCGAGGGCGGCCTGGCGGGTGTGCGGCTCGTGACGGCACGGGGCCTGGCGGCCACCACTGATGTGCACGGCCGCTTCCATATCACTTGCGCCGTGGTGCCGCGGGAGACGCGCGGCAGCAACTTCGTCCTCAAGCTGGACGACCGCAGCCTGCCGAGCGGCTACCGCATGTCGACCGAGCCGGTGCTGGTGAAGCGGGCCACGCGCGGCAAGGCGCTGCAATTCAACTTTGGCGCCTCTATCCACCGCGTGGTCTCGCTGGATCTGGCCGACCCCGTATTCCAGCCCGGCTCGGTCGAGATGCGGCGCCAGTGGGAGTCGCGCATCCCGCTGCTGCTTGAAGAGCTGCGCAAGGGGCCGGCGGTGCTGCGGCTGTCCTACCTCGCCGACATCGAGGACCGGGGATTGGTTGAGCGCCGGCTGGAGACGATAAAGGCCGAGATCAGCGATGCATGGACGGCGCTCGGCTGCTGCTATGAGCTGAGCGTGGAGTCACAAATATTCTGGCGCCGGGGGGAGCCCAGATGAGCGCCGCGCTGAAGCGCTGCTGCCTGCTGTTGCTGCTATGCAACGGCGCTGCGGCAGCCCAGGGCCTGCCGGGTTTAGCGCTGGACCCGGAGCGGACCGCACCGGCGGAAGCGGTGGAGCGCCACCTGTCGCCGGATGAGCCCGTCACGGAATGGGCCATTGACCCGGAGCGGCTGGGCGTCGAGGCCGGCGACCGGCTCGAGCGGCGCGAGGTGCCGGTGGAGGAAATCGAGATCGTGAAGCTGGCGGACGTGGTGCCGCCGGTGCGCTTCGAATCCGGCGTGGCGGACATCCCGCCGGGCTATATCGAGACCCTGCGACGCGTGCTGGACGGCCTGCAGGATCGCCGCAACGTGCGCCTGCACCTGGTCGGCCATGCCGACGACCAGCCGCTGTCGCCGGCGCTGGCGCGGATCTACGGCGACAACGCCGGGCTGTCGCGCGAGCGCGCCGGCGAGGTGGCCGAGTTCTTCCAGGTGGCGCTCGGCCTGCCGCCCGAATCCATTGCATTCGAATGGGCCGGCGCCTCTCGGCCTGTCGCCAGCAACGCCACTGCCGACGGACGCGCGCGGAACCGGCGTGTCGAGGTGGAGGTCTGGTACGACAAGGTCCACGACACCGTCGCGACCGAGGAAGTCCTGGTCGCCGAGGACATCAAGCGGATCAAGGTCTGTCGTGTCGAGACCGTCTGCAAGCTGCGCTACCAGGAAGGCCACGCGCGGCGCGCCCGGGTGCGCAACCTGGTGGCGCCGCTGCGCTGGGACGAGGCGATGGTGGGTATTCCCGAGGCGTTCACCGCCGACGTGTCGCAGGCGCTGCAAAACCTGCGCGACAAGCGGAACGTTACGGTGAAGCTGGTCGGCTTCACCGACGATGCGCCGCTGACCGGCAGGGCGGCGCGCATTTACGGCGATCATCTTGCCTATTCCCGCGCCCGGGCGCTGCGCGCCCGGCTGGCGATCCAGGATGCGCTGGGGCTGCCGGGCGCGGCGCTGGACAGTGACGGCCGCGGGGCAGAGCGGCCGCTGGCACCCAACGACAGCCCGCAGGGGCGTGCGCTGAACCGGCGCATCGAGGTGGAGTTCTGGTACGACGACCCGCTGCAGGAGCTGCCGGACGAACCGCAGCTTTGCCCCGAGGACGCCGGCGCCGAGCTCGTGACGCGGGTCTACACCCCGCCGTGGGGAGACATTCCGCCGCTGCAGCTGGCGCAGGGCGCTGCCATTATTCCGGAGGACTACGCCGGCATGCTGCGGCGCGCGATGGACGATATCAGCGAGCGCGACAATGTGCGGCTCAGGTTCATCGGCTACACCGGCAATGAGCGCCTGGATCGGCGCACGGCACGAATATACGGGGATGACATCGGCCTGTCGGCGTCGCGTGCCCGTCGCGCGAGGGAAGCGGTCGCCGCAAGCATGGGCCTCGAGCCGTCCCAGGCGGAACACGAGGGGCGCGGATACGTGCACGCCGAGGACGTCGTCAATGCCGGCTTCATCCAGGGCGAGGAGTCTTTCGTCGCGGTGCAGGTCGTGTACGACGCGCTGGCGGTGCTGGACGATTACGAGGGCGTGGACATCACGCGCATGAGGCGGGAGCTCACTCCGCGCGACCCGTTCCGGTTGAACATGATGCGCATCTCGGTGGACGGAATACCGGTGGACGACCCGGGCCGCAGCTCCGCCGACGTGCAGCGCTGCACCGACGTAGCGCTGCAGGATGCCGAAATGCAGTTCCGCTTCGATAATCTTGATGACCGGCCGCGGCTGGCGGTGAGCGCGCGCCCCACGCTCGCGCTGCTGCCGGCGGGCGCAGCCGAGGCGCGCGACGAGGTGCCCCGGGTACGTTTCGGCATGTACGCCAACTACGGGCACTTCATTCACCGCGCGGAGCTTCGCGTATTCTCGCGGAGCAGCTCCCTGCAGGCCCTTCCGCTGGCCGTGCTCGAGGTGGACGCCGACGGCTTCGCGGTTTGGGAGCCTCCGGCGGCGCTCTTTGCCGCACCGGCGCGCGAGTTCAAATACGTGCTGCGCGCCTACGACGAAGCCGGCAATTTCGACCAGACGCGGCCGCAGCGACTCTGGCTCGGTCACGCCGGCGCCGCCGCGCCGGAGGCCATGGAAAGCGGGCCAGAAGAGAGCCTGCGCGCCGCCTATGGCGAGAACATGCTGGCCGTGCGCAACATACCGCTCGGCACCGGAACCGTGCAGGTCCGCGGCAGCCGCGTTCCGCCGGGCCACCAGGTCTGGCTGGCCGGCCGCCCGGTACCGGTCGACGCGCAGGGGGATTTCATCGCCGAAGAGCTGCTGCCCGCCGGCATGCACACGGTCGAGGTTGCAGTGCTGGACGAGGCCGGCAATGGCGAGCTGTTCCTGCGCGATTTGCAGTTCAAGCGCGACGACTGGTTCTACGTCGGCATTGCCGACTTGACGCTGTCGGCGAACGGCGACAGCGACGCGCGCGATGCGCTGCAGGGGAAGAACGCGCCCTACGACGCGGACTCCTCGGCGGATGGGCGGCTGGCCTTCTACCTGCGTGGCAAGTTCAACGAGGACTGGAAGCTGACCGCCAGCGCAGACACGCGCGAAGGCCCGGTCGGCGAGCTGTTCAGCAATTTCCTCGACAAGTCGCCCGAAGCGCTGTTCCGGCGCATCGACCCGGACTACTACTACCCGACCTTCGGCGACGACGGCACGGTGGAGGAAATGGCTCCGACTCTCGGCAAGCTCTACCTCAGGGTCGAGAACGACGATGACCACGCCATGTGGGGAAATTTCAAGGTCGCCTACATGGAGAACGAGCTGGCGCAAGTGGACCGCGGTTTGTACGGCGCCAATGCCCGCTACAGCGCGCTCGGCACCACGCGCTTCGGCGAGCAGCGCCTGGTGGTCGAGGGCTTCGCCGCTGAGCCCGGCACCGTGCCCAGTCACGAGGCCTTCCGCGGCACCGGCGGCTCGCTCTATTTCCTGCGCCATCAGGACATCCTGACTGGCTCCGAGCGGCTGCGCATCGAGATTCGCGACAAGGATTCCGGCATCGTCACCGGCGTGGTCAACCTGAAGCCGGGCCTGGACTACGACATCGACTACCTGCAGGGCCGTGTGCTGCTGTCCGAGCCGCTGTCCTCCACGGTCGACGACGACCTGCTGGTGCGCAGCGGCGGTCTCAGCGGCGACGAGGCCTGGCTGGTAGCGCGCTACGAGTTCACCCCCGGCCTTGAGGACATTGACGCCCTGGCATGGGGCGGGCAGGCGCAATTGTGGGTCAATGATTTCGTCAAGCTTGGCCTGACCTCGAACGCCAACGAGGAAGGCGACGACGACAGCAGCCTGAATGCCATGGACCTGACCCTGCGCAAGAGCACCGCATCCTGGCTCAAGCTCCAGGCATCACGCAGCGAGGGACTGTTGGCGCGCAACCTGCTGTCGAACGACGGCGGATTCGGCTTCAGCGGCGCCGACGACACCGGCTTCGTCGATGCGGATGCGGGCGCATATCGCGCAGATCTCAGCATCGGCCTGGGCGACGTGATGGAAGGCGGACGAGGCCGCATGACGCTGTATGCACAGCAGCTCGAGGCCGGCTACTCGGCGCCCGGCCAGGCCGCGACCACCGACACGGACAATTACGGCGGCACCTTCTCCATGCCCCTGGCGGAGCGCGTCCGGGTCGTCGCAAAGGCGGACCGCCGGGTGCAGGACGAGGGGCTCGAGACCAACACCCAGGAGCTCAACCTGGATTTCCAGCTCTCCGAGCAGTGGCAGCTGAGTTCTGGCGTGCGCAGCGACGAGCGCAAGGACAGCTCTGCGGTGGTGCCTGTGACCCAGGAGGCTGGGGAACGCACCGATGCCGTGGTGCAAGTGGATTACGATTCAAAAGCCAACTGGCAGGGCTATGGTTTTCTCCAGGGGACGCTGTCGAGCAGCGGCACGCGCGAGGATAACAATCGCGTTGGCGTCGGGGGCGCCTATCGCTTCAACGAGCAGCTGCTGGTCGAGGCCGAGGTTTCCGAGGGCGACCTGGGCGCCGCCGGCAAGCTCGGCACCAACTATCTTTATTCCGACCGCACCACCCTTTACCTGAACTACTCGCTGGAGAACGAGCGCACGGACAACGGCCTGCGCGAGCGCCGCGGCAACATCGTTTCCGGCGTGCGCTCCCGACTGTCGGACAGCGCCAGCGTCTTTCTCGAGGAGCGTTACCAGCGCAGCGAGCGGGAAACCGGCCTCACGCACGCAACCGGGGTCAACCTGGCCCTGTTCGAGCGCTGGAACATCGGTGCCAATGTGGACATCGGCACACTTGAGGATCGCCAGACTGGCGCCGAAACCGATCGCAAGGCCGGTGGGGTGCGCGTGGGCTACGGCTTCGAGGCGGTACAACTGGCCAGCGCGGTGGAATACCGCGATGACCGCTCGCAGCGCCTCGAGGGTGGCATGGCGGAGCGTCGCACCTGGCTGTTCCGCAATAACCTCAAGTACCAGCTGAGCCCGGACTGGCGCCTGGTGGGCAAGTTCAACCACTCGGACAGCGACAGCTCGCTCGGCGGTTTCTATGACGGAGGCTTTACCGAGGCGGTGTTCGGTTATGCCTATCGCCCGGTCGCACATGACCGTCTCAACGCCCTCGCCAAGTACACTTACTTTTATAATGTGCCGACGACCGACCAACTGGGCTCCGGCCTTGTGCAGGCGGAGTTCATCCAGAAGAGCCATATCGCTTCCCTGGATCTCATGTACGAACTCACCCGGCGCTGGTCGGTGGGCGGGAAATACGCCTATCGGCTCGGCCAGGTCAGCCTGGAGCGTGACGATCCGGAGTTTTTCGACAACAGTGCGCACCTGGTCGTGTTGCGAACGGACCTGCGCCTCGGTGAAGGCTGGGAAGTCCTGGCGGAGGCGCGCGCGCTCGACCTGCCGGACCTCGACCAGCGCCGCAGCGGCCTGCTGTTCGCCCTCTACAAGCAGGTGACCCGAAACATCAAGGCCGGGCTGGGCTACAACTTCACGGACTTTTCCGAGGACCTTACGGACCTCAGCTACAACCACGACGGCGTATTCCTTAACGTGGTGGGCGTGCTCTAGGGCGCCCGGGCCGGCTCAGCGCTCGAACACCCAGCGCAGCACGGTGTCCTGCACGGCCATGCCGGAACCGCGGTGCGCATCCGTCGCGTTCACCATCACCACCACCACGTGTCGAACCCCGCTGCGGCTGCGCACCAGCCCGGCAATCGCGGCCACATCGTCCAGCCGGCCGGTCTTGAGCGTGGCCTGGCCCGCCATCGCGCCGTTGTAGCGGCGGCGCAGGGTGCCGTCCAGCGCCGAGATCGGCAGCGAGGACACCAGGTCGGCCATTTGCGGGTGCTGCCAGGCGTCCAGCAGCATGCGCCCCAGGCCGGCGGCGGTCACGCGGCTGCGGCGTGACAGACCGGAGCCGTTCTCCAGGAAGAGGCCTGGCATGGCGAGCTTGCGCTCCGCCAGCCATGCCTCGATTGCCGCGCGTCCCTTCTCCGCCGTCGCGGGCGCGCCCGCGTGCTCCAGCCCCAGCGTCAGCAGCAGGTGCCGCGTCATGGGGTTGTTGCTCCACTTGTTGATGTGGCGCAGCTGCGCGTTCAGGGGCAGCGAGCGGAACACCAGCAGCTCGCGCGCGTCGTCCGGCGCGGGCTCGACCCGCAAGCCGCCCTCGATGCGCCCGCCGAGCTGCGCCCACAGGGCGCGGAACAGCGCGTCCGCGAATTGCGGCGCGGGCAGCACCGAGCGCCACAAGCTGTAGTTCTCGCAAGCGCTGGGGAAGGCGCCCGACAGGATCGCATGACGGCCCTTGAAGCCCTCCGGCAGGTGAAAGGCGACGCCGCGCTGGAAGCCCGCGCAGTTCCCCTGCCGGCTCTTGACCCGGTTCTCCACCCGAAAGTCGTGCAGCGGCGGATCCATGTAGATATTGACGCGCGGCCCGTCGCGCATGACACGGAACTCCACGGCGTTGCTGTTCACCAGCATGGCGTTGGGCAGCACGTTGTAGGCGCGGTAGGGCTGGCGGTCGAACTCGCCCGGCGTCTCCCCGTTGGGGGCAAACAACGTGTCGTCGATCACCAGGTCGCCGGCGATCTCGCGGATGCCGCGGGCGCGGATCTCGCGCAACAGGGTCCAGAAGCGCTCGGTGCCCAGTCCCGGATCGCCGCCGCCACGGAGCACGAGGTCGCCCTCGAGCCGCCCGTTGCGCACCGGGCCCGTGACCAGCACCCCGGTTTCCCAGCGGTAGGCCGGCCCGAGGATGTCCAGCGCCGCGTAGGTGGTCAGCAGCTTGATGACGGAGGCCGGGCTGCGCAGCACATCCTCGTTGAAGGCCAGCACGGGCGCCTCGGCGTCCACCGCCTGCACGAAGACGCTGACCCCGGAACCGTCCAGCCCGTGGGTCTTCAGCGCCGCGGCCACCGGTCGCGGCAGGCTCTGCGCGGCCGTTGCCGGCGCTCCGGCGAGCAGGCAGAAAGCGAGCAACAGGCTGGCGACGATTCCGCGGGGCATCGGGACTGCTTCCATGATCGGGGTGAGCGGGTAGAATTGGCCGGGTCGGGCTGATCTGATATAAACGCCCGGTCCTTCTAATGCGCATGATGCCGAATCCGCGCTCTGTTCAGCAACGAAACACACCCCCGAGGAAAAACCCGGATGGCGGAGTCCCTCTTAAAAAGAGTGGCCAATGGCGACAGCGGCGCGGTCAAGGAAGTGATGGACCAGTTCGGCGGACTGGTGTGGTCGCTCGCCCGGCGTTC
>Ga0102940_1000611_pt1 | contig 24173 bp, 19 predicted proteins | sample SalPonR2_C_D1_MG_FD_78215 | JGI IMG/M metagenome (GOLD analysis project Ga0102940, IMG submission 78215) | Salt pond soil microbial communities from South San Francisco under conditions of wetland restoration - Salt Pond MetaG R2_C_D1_MG | ecosystem: Environmental > Aquatic > Marine > Intertidal... | reverse complement strand
ATCTTTTTCACCTACTCTGCGTTAAAAACTGCTACTGGTGTTAACCACACGCAGTTTTTGCCTTGATTAGGCAAAAAATCTGCTCGGTCAAAATCTAAACTTCAATATTGTGAACTACTTATGGTGTACACATCCATCAAACAAATTAAGATTACGAAAATGCAACTACCAGTTTTTGTAGAGTTTTAGGTTGAAGGTTCATCATTTCTCGCTCTAGCTCTTCTGTATGAGCTAGAAATTCTTCAATTTGATTCGACTGTCCCAACTCGTAGGTTTTCATCAGCTTCTTGGATAGGTTTTTTGCTACAGCTGTATTTTCTTCTGAAATAATAGTCTGTACTTTTTCCCATCGCTCTAAAGGAGCAGGGGTAATCGTCTGTTCCAGTGGCTCTACTTCTATGCTTGTCTGATCCTCAGTTGCTATTGTACAAGAACAGGAGCAAGTGAAAAATCCCGAAGTACAGGAACAATCCGCAGCATCTCTACAAGTTGCAGAACATGTACCTCCTATTGCAGATGTACCATTACAGGTGTGATGTAAAAACTCAGTGAAAGTATCGTAATCCTTTACTACATTCCTCTCATACGATACGGTAATACTAGCAAATACTAAACCCAGGACTGCTAGAGGTAAAATAAAAAACAATGATCTTTTCATGATTAAATAAATTTAATTAAAAAATTGGTTAAATGATTATTTTTAAGTGTATTCTCCTTTTGTCAATCACGCTTCTCGCTTCCTGCTCTTACAAACCTAAACCCAATCTTCAATAAATAACTGGACACTTTGTATGTCTTTTAACGGCATCAGATTTTTTGGTTTTATCCAATTTTGAATTAATTGGTGTTGGTAATCAATAGGTTAATAAGTTAAATAAGGGTGTTTTTTACTGCGCATCTATATGTCCTGTTGGTAGAGCGCCTGGTCTCATATTCCAACAATCACGTCTTCTGTTATAGAGTTTGCTTCATAATGGGGATAGAAGGCCCAGCCTCCCAGCAGGGAGAGGATCATAGTAATAGTAGTCATAGCTTTAATTTTTTTTAAATGAGGTTTTGTATTATTTATATTACAAATGTAGGGGCCGCAGCCAATAGGTACATGGACACTGTAGCCATGATTAAACGGTAGGAGATTTTTTTGAAAAGCTAATAAAGGAAAATGTAATAATCTGATAATGAGATATTTGAAAAAAAAATAAAGAAAAAAAATGACGAAAACAGCCACGAAAAAATCTTTTTTTGTATCATTATTAATGGAAATCAACCCTTGATGAATACCCCTTATATCATGAAAGAAATACAAGAACTCATCCATGTAGTTAATAAAAATAAGGTCAAAAACATTGAAGTCATCGGTAACCCTGCTGCCAAAAAGACCCTGGTGCAGGAGTTTTATGAGAAGTTGAGTGATGGTAGCCTGCGCAGCGATGCCGAGGCTGCCGAGTACTTCTACCAAAGTACCCCTAAGGATCGCAAGTATAAAGACCTGAAGCGAAAGCTGATCGAACGACTACACACCACCGCTCTTTTTATAGATGTCAATCAGGCGCGCTACGAAGATGCCTCCAAAGCATATTATACCTGCTGGAAAGATATCGCTGCGGCTAAGGTACTGGAAGGCAAGGGCGCACAATTAAGTGCCTACCGGGCGATGGAAAAAATACTCAGCAAGGCGATACGCTTTGGCTTTAATGATATCGTGATCGACCTGGCTAAAAGCCTTCGGCTATACTATGGCAGCCAGCAATTTGACCAAAAAAAGTTCCATCATTTTGACCAGGTCTACAAAAGCTTTCGAGCTATATACGAAGCCGAAGCATTGGCCGAAGAATACTATAGTCGCTGCCAGCTGACTTATTATGGCATCAAAGCCAAAGATTTGCCCGCTGCTTACGCACAGACCATGCAGCAGGTTGAAATATTAGCTCCGCTGGCGGAAAAGTATAAGAGTTACAGACTCAACTTACTTTACTTTTTGATTCATCATACTGCTTTATTCTACCATGGTGCTTATCAGGCTGCCATCAATATCTGTGAACAGGCGATTTCCTTTTTTAAAAGCAATCCGGATTTTCCCAGTGCTGCACAAGGAATTTTTATGCGAAAGCTTTTTTTGCTGTATTGGCAGGAGGGCGCCTACCAAAAAGGCGAAGCCTTACTAAAAGAAGCCGTCAAGTATACCCGGGAGGGTGATATGAGTTGGTTCTCCAACCACGGCCGCTTCTTCCTTTTATGCCTGCACACCCAACAATATCAACGCGCCTATGAGATCATTGTGATGATTATGAACCACCCCCGGTTCAAAAGTACCCCGGAGTGGGCACAACAACGCTGGGCTGTCTATAGAGCCTATATCATCTACCTGGGAGAAATGGGTAAGATTGAGAAAGTAGTATCAAAAAAATTCCGGATCCAGCGTTTTGTCAATAATGTACCGGAGTTTTCCAGAGATAAACGCACTCAGAATATTCCCATACTCATCATCCAAATCCTTTTTCTGCTCTTCTATAAAAGGTATAACGAAATGATTGATCGCCTGGAGGCGATTGACAAATATTGTAGCCGTTATCTCAAAAAGGACGATACCTTCCGCAGTAATTGTTTCATCAAAATGCTGCTAAAAATTGTTGAGGCGGACTTTCATCCGCTTGCCGCAAAAAGAAAAACCGCAGCGCTTAGAAAAAAACTGGAGGAGGTTCCCTTTGAAGCTACTAAACAGGTACTCGAAATAGAAATCATCCCTTACGAAGACCTGTGGGATTTGGCGCTGGAGTCGCTTAATCGTAAGGGCCCTCCTAAATAGTTTTAGCGAAAGCGCCCTCCTCCACCATTTCTACAAAGCGCCGCAGTAGATCCTGGGCTTCGGAGGTGTCTTCTTTTAAATCACAAAAGGCCTGATAGGCATCGACATTGTAACCGGCTTGCTCATCTGCGGGGTGCTGCTCTCGCTTCGGGAAATAGTGCCTGCGGTAGAGTAGGGGCTCAATGCGCTGGGCGATTTCGGCACAGGAGATTTCCGGATGTCCCTGAAAGGCGTAAAAAGGGGCGTCTTTTACTTTAAAGGCATGGATGGGTACGCCGGGTGCGTAGCTATTGGTATAGAGAAGTAGCTCCGTATTAGGCGGCGTTTCCGCAAAATACTTGACGTGGCCGGAGACCATAGGTAATTCTTCTGAGATAGATCCTAAAAAAAGATCTTGCCGGGCGGCCTGGGTTTTGAGCATTTTGTAGACCCCCAACTCAAAGTTGCGCAGCTTGTATTGCATCTTCCCCCCCAACATCGTACCTGCGATCACAAAGCCACCGCAGGAAAGCAGGCTGGGTACTTTTTGGGTGATCGCCAGACGGAAAATAGCGTACAAATCGTGTATAAAGGGGAAGCGCTCCACCGGCCAGGTGAGTTCCGTAGCCACATCACGGGAGATGCCACCGACCATTAGGCAATCGTAATCGAGCAACCGCTCAGCTGGTACCCTGGGGTGCTCGAAGAGATCAATAAAATCAATCTGATCGGTGGATAATCCGGTATAGCGCAGGTATTCCTCCTGCTCAGCCAGGCGACTGCCATCACCGCCCCCCCGCATTTGTAAGACGAGTAATTTCATTCTGTTTTTGTGCTTGCTTAAAAGAAGTCCGGACGCACAAAGGTACTATTTCTTACGGTTTCACACCGCAGACAGCGCCGGGGGTAATCCTCCGCACTGGGTTTCCAGCTTTGGTACAGGCATTCGTCTAAAAGCTCGATGGGTATCTCATGGCGGAAAGTTGCGAAACGTTTTACCTGACTGGAAGCCACAGTGAAGTAGCCCAGAATTTCTTCTTCCGCTTGCTGGAGGTTGTGGAAATTTCCCGGGACGGGAGCGGGAGGTGTGTCAAAGATGGTACCTGTATTCGCTAACAGTTGATCGATCTTATTGAAATAATCAAAAGACTCCGGTGTCAGACTCCGTTGATAAACCGAAAACCAGTGTTTTTCGACGAAAGTCTCGTCAATCTCCTGAAAGCTGAGGGGTAGTCCCGTCAATCTGGCCGCCTGATTGGCCCGGCCATCGTAGAGCTGTAAATCGTCTCCACTGGTATAGACGTATACGTAACAGGGAGCCGGGATAAACCCAAAAGGATCCGGAAAGTCAGTAGGACTTAGTTTGTAGACTTCTTCCACGTCCCAGCGAAGAAAATAGGGCTCGGAGGGTGCCTGACTCAGATCCACGTCCGCAAAAATATTAATGACCAGCTCTTCGGTAAGAATAGCTCCCTCGTTGAGCACTTGTCGGTTTTCGAATTTGTAATAGACCTGTTCCAGATTACCCGGCTGCGCAGGCATCTGCTCGAAAGCTGACTCGTATTGGCTACCATCCGTTAAAAGAGTGCGCAGTTGGTATGATTGCCCTACTTCTGCCGGCATACTGCCAAAAGGCAGCAGATAAGTACCGGGTATTTCATTAGATTCTGTGTAAAAGGCCTCTTCCCCATCTCCATTGAGGATACTTACCACTGCTCCCTGCACCGGAATGGGAACGCGATCCTGAAAGGCAGCTCGCCCAATGCGGACTACCTGGGTGGAGCTATCGTCGGTGAACAAGGCATCAATAACCAATTGCCCCCCTATTTTATCGACTGGGAAAGTGATTTCCTTAATGCAGGTATTTAAGCTAAGGAAGCAGAAAAAAAGGAAGAGTATAGAATTTCGCATGGGCTTAGGATTAAAAACTAAAGTTATAAGTAGCGGAAGGAAAGGCCGCTCCCAGGATAGATAACTGAAAGGCTTTGGGCACCAGGATACCTTCCGGCCGCTCATAAAACACCGAAAAGGCATTTTCTCTGCCAAAAATATTATAGACCGATAGCGAAAGGTCCCATTTATATTTTTTACCCGGCCACTCCCGCCCGGCAATGAGCAGGGAGGCATCCAGGCGCCAGTAATCGGGTATTCGGTACTGGTTGCGTTCCGAAAAATGGGGTATAGCACTTCGGTTTTGGACATAAGTAGAGATGAGGCCCGTAATGGGTCGGCCGGTCCGGTAAGTGAAGTTGAAAGAGAGGAAACTTCTTTTGCCCAATTGTCTTTTGGCGATCAGATTAACGGCATGGGGTTGGTCGTAGCTGGTCGGGTACCAATTCCCCTGATTAATGGGTGTTTTGGAAGCCGCTAACGGGATGCGGATTTCGCTGCGGGAATAAGCATAAGAAATCCATCCGGTCCAACGCCCCGCTTTTCGGCGAAAATAAATTTCCATTCCGTAAGCCCGGCCCAGCCCCGAGACCAAATCTGTCTCGATATGTTCGTTGAGTAATAATTCGGGAAAGTCCTGATAGTCCACCAGGTTATTAATGCGTTTGTAGTAAAACTCAATGTAGGACTCGAAGACATTCTGGTTGAAATTCCGAAAGTAACCCAGCGAGAAGTTATCAGCAATCTGTGGGGGTAAATAGGGGTTACTCACCTGCCAAATATCAACGGGGGTAGGAGCGGTACTATTGGAGATCAGATGGATATACTGGCGAGCCCGATTATAACTCATTTTAATGGCTCCTGCATTATGCTTATCCAGACCCAATCGCAGGCCTATTCTGGGCTCCAGGCCACCGTAGCTTTGGATGACTTCCCCATTGCGATACCGAAGGGTGTCGGTGATCTCCTGTACTTCGCGCAATTGGGCATCGGCATAAATGAAAATCTGATCCGCACCCGTTTGCTGAAAAAGCGAATACCGTAGTCCGGCATTAATGGAAAAGCGGTCTGACAGCTGAATTTCATCGTTGAAATAAAGGGCCATATCCCGGCTTTGATCTCTTTCCACAAGCTTAGACAACACAATAGATGCTTCTCCACGGGGATTCAGGGCATCCGGTTTCATCTGATTTACATTTGCCTCGATTCCAAAGTTAATGGTGTGTGGATCGGGGACATAGAAAAAGTTCTGTTTGAATTGGTAATATTGAATGCCGTTATCAAGTGTAAAGGCTTGCTGGCCTTCCGGCAAAAAAGAAGCGCTGCGGTAATCACCGGCGGTGAGGCTGCTACTGGTGCTTAACTGATTCGATAAGATACCATTCCAACGGGCAGAAAATAGTTGACTGCCGTATTCAAATCCAAAATCCTGCGCGTAGCGAAAACGATCACTACTACCATAATACGAAATAGATACCCGGTGATTTAGGTTTAAACGGTGCGAAAGGATTAGGTTGATATCATTAAAACCCGCTGAACTATTACGCACATTCGGTTCCCTGACCAATCCAAGTAGCCAGTCGGAATACGAGGCGCGTCCGCCGAAGAGGAAGGAGGTCTTGTCCTGGATGATGGGCCCCTCTACCGCAATTCTACTGGCCACCAGTCCAATGCCGCCTTTTACTTCATATTCCTCAAAATTACCATCGCGTACGAGGATATCGAGTACTGAGGAGGCGCGTCCACCAAATTGTGCCGGCACATGACCTTTGTAAAGGGTGAATTGATCAATAACATCCGGATTGAAGGCCGAAAAGAACCCCTGTACGTGCGAGGCATTAAAGAGCGCACCACCGTTGAGTTGTACCAGGTTCTGATCGATGCGTCCGCCACGTACATTAAATCCGGAAGCGCCTTCCCCGACGGAGCTTACACCAGGGAGCATTAGTAGGCTTTTGACTATATCTACTTCTCCCAGAAAGGAAGGGAGGGCTCTGATCTCTTTCACCTGAAGTTGGGTCACCCCGGCACTGGTATTGCGGGTGTTTTTGTCATCTATGCTTGCCTGTACCACGACCTCTCGCAGGCTGTAGGCCTGTTTGCTCAAGCCAAAATCCACCACACCATCGTCGTAAATTTCAATGTATTTAGTGATGGGCTCCAGCCCTAAATAAGTGGCCTGGAGCTTGTGCAAGCCGAGTGGTAGAATGAGACCGTATGATCCATCTTCTCCCGTAGTGGTGCCTACCTCGATTTCTCTTATCATCAGACTGGCACCGACCAGTGGCTCGCCCGTTTCGGGATTACTGACGATGCCCCGTAGGATGGCTTTACCCCCCATTTTCTTAGCGTAGAATTGGCCTATACGAAGGGTGTCCTGGGTGAAAGCCCGGGGCCCGCTACTCAGGAATACCGCAAGAAGTAAAGTGATGAGATACCGCATTTATGCTTTATTATTACTCCCTAAGATAGGCAAATGCTTACAAAAACTGCTGGTTCTCAATAAATTCCTGGAAGGGTTTGCGGTAAGTGTCGCTGACCGGTATAATGTGTTTGCCAATGAAAATACGTTCGCGCTCGATTTCCTCGATCCAGGCGACACCAACGATGTAGGAATGGTGTACGCGGATAAACTGCTTCGAGGGGAGTTCTTCTTCCAGGGCCTTCAGTCGCTGGAGGGAAGTGATTTTTCGATCCTGGGTATGGATGCGAACGTAGTCCTTCATCCCTTCGATATACTGAATGTCTGCCAGGTTTACTTTCACGAGTTTGCGGCCGTCTTTGACAAAAATGAAAGAGGGGTCCGACTGGCTTTCTTCTTCCGTTTTATCAGCGGAAGAAGGGGAGGGTGCTTCCGACGGCTTAGCAGAAGTATCTAATTGTTGTTTGGCTTTCTCGACCGATTTGATAAAGCGCTCAAAAGTAATGGGCTTGAGTAGATAATCGGTAACGTCGTGCTCGTAGCTTTCGATGGCGTACTGCGAATAAGCGGTCGTCAGGATAACGGCCGGCTTGTTCTGTAAAATTTTGAGCAGTGAAATGCCGGTAAGCTCCGGCATCTGGATGTCGAGAAATAAGATGTCGACCGGCTTTTCCCGCAGGAAGTTTAGCGCTTCCAGGGGGTTGCCAAATGCTTTCATTAACTCCAGCTCGGGCACCTTCTGTACGTATTCGGATAAAAGGTTGCGGGCCAGGGGTTCGTCGTCGACTATGATACAGGTATGCTTCATACTTTCTCCAGTTTTAGTACGACGGAGAATTGCTCTTCGCTGTCTTCGATATCCAGGCGGTATTGATCCGGATAGCTGAGCTTCAAACGGCGACGTACATTATTCAGGCCAATGCCAGAGGCCTCCTTGAAGTTTTTATTGCTTTCTTGAATTTTACTATTGTCTACCCGGTAGGTCAGGCCTTTATCCTGGATATCCAGGTCAACCTTGATCCAGGAATGATCCGCCGAATTACTGACCCCGTGTTTGAAAGCATTCTCCAGGAAAGTAATCAGGATCAGCGGCGCAATCGTTTTTCCGGTCGGGTCTCCCTGAATTTTCAGATCAATGGGAATATTATCGTCCAGCCGGAGTTTTTCCAGTTTGATATAGTTTTCGATGTATTCGATCTCTTTCTCCAGGGGTACCCGGCTGTGATTGCTATCGTGGATCATATACCGCATCATTTGTGAAAGCTTGGCAATGACCTCCGTCGTATTGGGAGAGTTGGTATAAGCGAGGTAATAAAGATTATTCAGCGTGTTGAATAGAAAGTGAGGGTGGATCTGGGTACGCAGAAAGCGCAGCTCTGAACTCAGGCGCTCATTTTCCAGCTCTTTACGTTTGGCCTCCAGTTCAAACCAATCTTCCACAAACCTTAGTAAACCGATAAAGACCACCAGGAATAGGGTGTTTAGGGTGAAAGTGATATAAAACCTGGAAGAGTATAGGAAATCAACCCGTATATCAAAAGCCTCCAGGATAAATTGCTTACCCCGTACCACCAGATAACTGAAGGCAATCAATAAGGGCAGAAACTCCAGAATGTAGCGGCCGATATTTCTGCGTTTGAGAAAGCGGGGCAGAAAATAAAAGTAATTCAGATAACAGATGATCATCATAGCGATCACCTGAAAGCTTAAATCTGTAATGATCCGGTCCCAGTCGGATAGCATCTCACCCCGCCGAAAGGCAATGTAATAAAAGAAAAAGGAAGCGTAGGCACACCAAAAGGAGAGGTGTAGCAGCCAGGTTTTCCGTTCTTTAAAATAAGCAGCCATGCGAGATATTTATATTTGATATCCTTACAAACATACACTTTCTGGCCTTTTAGCCGCAGCTAAATCGGTTTTTCCCCCATTATAGTCTGCATTTCCCTCCTTTTACTCGACGGTTTGGCCTGCTTTCGCAAAATGCCGGATGGGCGAGTAAACCGGGGCAGCTATATATTAAACTTTCGAGGGGTGGATAATGCTGGCATATTTGTAGTAGAAAATCGAGTTGCCCCTTTGGCAGCTACCTACTAAAAATAAAAATATAAAAAATGAAACGTATAATTATCATCATCGCGGTCCTCTTTATTGCTGGTTTTACTTTCGCCCAACCACCCGCAGGTGCGCCTAGTCGTCCGGCAAAGGGTATTGGCAAAATATCGGGTACGATCGTGGATGCTGCTACGGGAGCAGCCTTAGAGTTTGCCACCGTGTCTCTACATGTACAGGAGACCGGCGACCTGATCGACGGTACCATTACGGATGATAAAGGCAATTTCGCTCTGAACAACCTGGTAGATAATACCTATCGACTGGAGATTTCCTTTTTGGGTTACGAAGCGATTACCGTGCCCGATGTGGTTATGGAGAAAGAAAAAAATGTGGACCTGGGGGAAATTACTTTAGGGGGGGCCTCAGAGGTGTTGGAAGAAGTCGTGATCGAAGGTGAGCGTAGTCTGATTGAAGAAAAAGTAGACCGTATGGTATACAATGCCGAGAATGACAACCTGGCTAAGGGTGGCGATGCGGCCGACGTTTTACGCAAAGTACCCCTACTGCAAGTTGACCTGGAAGGTAATGTTTCTATCCGGGGCCAGTCCAATATTCAGGTGTTGATCGACAACAAGCCCTCGACCATTGTAGCGGGTAGTATTGCCGATGCTCTGCGAATGATTCCCGCCGATCAAATCGTGAAAGTGGAAGTCATCACCTCGCCTTCTGCCAAATACGACGCCGAAGGCTCCGGGGGGATTATCAATATTATCACCAAGAAAAATAAGATGCAGGGCTACTTCCTTAGCCTCAACAGTGGAGTGGGGGCCCGTGGTTCTAATATGGGCCTAAACGGTAGCCTGCGCCAGGGTAAATTCGGTATGTCACTGGGTGGCTTTGGCCGCGCTTTTTATAACAAAGCAGAAACGGATATGATGCAGTCTACCATCGTCAATGGTATCACTAACGTGACCGAGCAGTTTGCAGAAGCAAAAGATAACGGTCTCTTCGGACGCTATCACCTGACGATGGATTATGACATCGATAATACCCAGTTCCTTTCCGGTGGCGTTCGTTATGGCCTGCGTAGTTTTTCCCGCGATCAGTTACAAACCACCGATCTCTATTCCGATGGTGATCTTATTTTCAGCAACTTGCGGAACGTCGACGCGACGCGTCCTTCCAATACGGTTGACCTGAACCTGGACTACCTGAAGTCTTTCGGAAATGATCGGGAGTGGAGTGTCTCTACCCTCTACAGCCGTACCGATATGAATGAGGATTTTACTTCCGACCTGTTGAACGAAGACGAAGAGATCCTGAACAGCCTGAAGAACGAAAGTAATAACCTAAATCAGGAATTTACCATCCAGACCGATTACAAAACGCCCATCCTGGATAATCAGATCTTTGAAGTTGGTGCCAAAACTATCTTCCGGAACGTAAACAGTGACTTCTCCTACTTCTTCTCGGATGCGGATGGAGAATATGAGTTAGACCGCTCCCGTCCGGCGGGTAATCTGGATTACCAGCAGAACGTAACGGCGGCCTACTCTACCTATACTTATTCTACCCCAACTAAATACACGTTCAAAGTGGGCGCGCGCTGGGAGCAGACCTCTATCCTGGCTTCGCAAAGCGGGGAGGAGATCGAAATTCCGAGCTACCAGAATGTAGTGCCTACCGTTAATATGTCTAAGACTTTTGACAATTTCAGTACCATTAAACTGGGTTATAACCGTCGGATCCAGCGCCCCTGGCTACAGCAATTAAACCCTAACTTCAATATCTCCAATAATCAGGATGTCAGCGTGGGAAATCCGAATCTGCAGCCTGAGTTAACCGACAACCTGGAGCTGGGCTATAGTACGATGGTGAAGGGGTCTTTCCTGAACTTGTCCGTCTTTGCTCGCTCTACCGACAATGCGATTAACCAGGTACGCTACCCGCTGGACAGCATCCAGGGGGCCGTAGTGACCACCTTTGAGAATATCGGCCAGGAGCAGGCATTGGGCTTCAACTTCTTCGTGAATCTTCGCCTTTCGGAAAAATGGACCGTAAACGGTGGTATCGATGCCTTCTATTCTCAACTCGAAGGACAGATTGTAGGGGCAGACGGCGTTTCTATCGCCGCGACCAACGGTGGCTGGAACTACGGAGGTCGACTGATGACCGAACTAAAGCTGAACAATGGCTGGAGTATGCAGGCCTTTAGCTTCATGCGCGGACGCCGTATTCAGCTGCAGGGCTTCCGTGGTGGCTTCGGTATGTACGCGTTAGGCTTCAACAAGGATTTCAACAATGGCAAAGGCAGCATTGGCCTGGCGATGGAGAACTTCGCCACCAACGGCTGGAACGTACGTTCCGAACTGGAGTCGCCGACCTTTAGCCAGGTTAGCAATATGCACCTGTTCAACAATAACATTAAAGTCAACTTCACCTACAAGATTGGTAAGATGGACTTTAAAGAAAAGAACCGCAAAACCCGCTCGGTCACCAACGACGACCTGATGGGCGGCGGTGGCGATATGAACCAGGGTGGTAATAACAATAAGAAGTAAACATAAAGACGTAAGTCACAATTTAAGTTTCATCATGCAGCCTCTGCGATTCGCTCGTAGGGGCTTTTTTGTCTTGCAGATGGTGCACGGTGGGATGGAATAGAAAGAAAGGGCAAGTTTAAATTATAGTTTCGTGTTTTTGCTGACAGGTTTTATCTCTGTCTTTTTCTTCTTAGGGTGTGAAAAGTCGGCTAATAACGATTATTTAGCTTCGATTTCCACGAATTGAATAGAATGGACCGAATGCTATGCACAGGGCTCTTCAGAAATTGGTATCTTAGTTCTCTCAAAAACAAAAATCTTACCTATGAATCGTCGCACTTTTGTGAAATCTTCCGCCGTGGCTACGGCCGCTTTGCATATTCCCTTTGCGGGCCGGAGTATGGCTTTCGCCAAAAAAAGAAAATTTAAACTTTGTCTGAGCCCTGGTAATTTAGGGGTCAGCCTGGACCAAAAAGGTACGCTCGAAGCCGCCATTAAATACGGTTACGAAGCCATTGTCGCCTCTCCTGGAGAATTACAGCAATGGTCGGATGAGGAGATCAAAGCCTTCCAGAAGAAAATGAAAAAGCATAAGATCTCCTGGGGATCGGCCGGCCTACCCGTGCAATTCCGACAGGACGAAGCTACCTTTCAGGAAGGATTAGGCAATTTGGCGGAAGCCGCCGCCGCCCTGCAAAAGGCCGGAGCCAGCCGCATGAATACCTGGATTATGCCTACCCATCCCAGCCTCCCCTATACGGCTAATATGGACCAACACGCCGGACGCCTGGGCGAATGCGCTAAAGTATTAGCCGATTACGGCGTCCACCTGGGCCTGGAATACGTGGGCCCAAAAACCCTGATGGCCCGCGATCGCTATCCCTTTATCCATACCCTGGGGGAATGTATGAACTTGATCGAGGCCACCGGCCAGGATAATGTGGGCATTCAGTTAGATGCCTTCCACTGGTACTGTGGGGAAGATACGGTGGAAGACCTACTCAAGCTCGACCCCAATCGGATCGTCACGGTCGACCTGAACGATGCCCGCTCCGATCTGTCCCGCGATGCACAAATCGATGGCACCCGCGAGCTGGTGGGGACTAGCGGTGTGGTGGATATCAGCGCTTTCCTGAATGCGCTGGTAGATATCAAATATACCGGTCCGGTACGCTCGGAGCCTTTCAATCAGCCTCTGCGTGATATGGATGACGACAAGGCTATGGAGCTGGATATGCAGAGCCTGCAGGCCGCCCTGAAGCAAAGTGGACTGAAGTAGAAAGGTTAAAGTGGAAAGTAAGGACCACCCGACTATATGACCAAATGAAACAAGACACATGAGTACACCCAAGTTGCATTTACTTACGCTGGTCTGTACGGCACTTTTCGGAGCCGCAGCTCATGCGCAGACGAATTACGACGAAAGCAAAGTGCCCGATTATGAGCTGCCCGAGTTACTGCGTACCCAGCAGGGCAAAGCCATAGCGACGACCGCTGATTGGGAATCGACCGTCCGTCCGGAGCTACTACGATTGTTCACCGAGCAGGTCTACGGGCAAATGCCCGAAGCAATTTCGGCTTTGGATTTTGAGGTATTTGATGAAGAAGTAGCCCTGGATGGCCGGGCTATTCGCAAGCAAGTGCGCCTTCGTTTTTCCCGCAATGGGCAAAGTCACGAGGTGTCGCTATTGATATACCTGCCGGCTGCCGCCGAAAAGCCGGTACCTCTCTTTCTGGGCCTGAATTTCTACGGCAACCATACGATCCATGCGGATCCTAATATTGCGATCTCGGAGGCCTGGGTACCTAATAATAACCGCTTTTGTATATCGGGCAACCGGGCCGATGAGGTATCACGTGGGGTGCGTTCCTACCGCTGGCCGGTAGAGCGACTGCTGGCACGGGGCTACGGCCTGGCTACCGTCTACTGCGGGGACATTGACCCCGATTTTGACGATGGTTTTGAGAATGGGGTGCACAGTCTCTTTCAGGGAGACGAAGCAGAGAAGGCTAAATGGAGTACCATCAGTGCCTGGGCCTGGGGGCTTTCCGGCGCGATGAATTATCTGGAGGAAGATGCGCAAGTTGATGGGCAGCGAGTGGCGGTCATCGGGCATTCCCGACTGGGTAAAGCGGCCCTATGGGCCGGTGCGACTGACGAGCGCTTTGCCCTGGTAGTCTCCAATGATTCCGGTTGTGGTGGTGCGGCGCTATCCCGTCGCCGATTTGGGGAAACCCTCAAGGACATTAACGGTAATTTTCCGCACTGGTTTTGTGACAACTTCAAGCAATACAATGGTAGGGAGGATGACTTGCCCGTGGATCAGCATCAACTCCTGGCGCTCGTGGCACCCCGGCCCCTCTACGTTGCCAGCGCTCAGCAGGATGAATGGGCGGATCCGCGAGGGGAGTACTTGTCGCTCTATCACGCGGCGGCGGTCTACCAACTCTACGAGCATGAAGCCGTACTTAACAGAATGTCGCCCGCGGTAAATACCCCTGTGTACGCTGCTCAATTGGGCTACCATATCCGCACGGGTACACACGATATTACGCGCTACGACTGGGAGCGGTATATGGACTTTGCGGATCGTGCGTTTGAATAATGGGATATGAATGAAATATTGGATTACCGTGCGTTACCCAAAGTAGAGCTCCATTTACACCTGGATTGCTCGATGAGCTACGCGGTGGCGAAAAAGATTAATCCCCAGCTGGCTTATGAGCGCTTTCAATCCGATTTTATCGCGCCCGATAAGTGTCGGGACCTGGCGGATTATCTCAAACGAGCCGATGAGCAGTTGGCGCTTCTACAGACTAAAGAACATCTGCGCTGGGCGGTGCAGGATCTATTTAAGCAGCTGTCTGCCGAAAACGTAATTTATGCCGAAATTCGCTTTGCCCCCCTATTGCATGTAAAGGAAGGTCTGAAACCAGAGGAAGTCGTGGCGGTCGTAAACCAGGCAGTAGAAGAAGGGGTACAAAAAACGGGGATAAAAGGCGGATTAATCCTGGCGACCCTGCGGAATTATTCGGAGGCGCAAAGCTTGCAGACCGCCGCATTGGTAAAAGAATTTAAAGGCAGCAGCGTAGTGGGCTTTGATATCGCCGGTGACGAGGCAGCCTGGCCGGTCGATGCCCACCGGTCCGCTTTTGATTTTGCCCATGAGCATCAGCTAAATATCACCGCCCATGCCGGCGAAGCAAGGGGCGCAGAAAGCGTTTGGGAAACGCTGGAATGTTTTCATCCCCACCGTATTGGGCACGGGGTGCGTAGCGTGGAAGACCCCACATTAGTAGATGATCTGAAAGATAAAAATATCCACCTGGAGATTTGTCCGACCAGTAATATTCAAACCAACGTTTTTGATACCATGGCTAAGCACTCGGTTGATCAACTCTACCGGGCGGGCATCTCCCTGAGTATCCACACCGATACCCGGACCATCTCAGATACGACCTTAAGCCGGGAATATCAACTACTCACGGAGCACTTTGCCTGGACGAAAGCGCACTTTCGTTACTGTAATTTGGAAGCCATCCAGCATGCTTTTACCGATGAAGAGACGAAAGCCAGATTGAAGGAGCGGGTTATGGAGGCTTATGGGGAAGGATAAAATGGAAGTATTTATCCGGTAAAATTTTTTATCTTCCCTAGAAAAGAAGTTAATCGTATGAAAAAGCATGCCTGCTTTGCGAAGGATGCCCTCCGCACCACGGTCGGTCTTTCAGGTGCTAGTATTCACTTATTCAGTTGGTGCTTATTTGTATTAGTTGCCTGTCAGAATACGTCGTCAGTAGATCACTCGTTGAGTTCGACCGACTACGGCCTGACCCCGGTCCCCTTCAACGAAGTACAATTACAGGATGACTTTTGGAAACCCAGATTAGTGACGCAGATGGAGACCCTGGTGCCCTTTGCTTTTGAGAAAACCCACGAAGCCCAGGAAGCACTGAAGCTGGCCGGTGATTACCTGGAAGGTCTGGATTCCCCGCTCCCGACCCCACATCGCTATCGTTCTTCTGATCTGTATAAAGTCATGGAGGGTGCGGCATATTTACTGAAAAGCAACCGGAATCTACAGCTCGAACAGCAGATGGATAGTATCATCCAACTGATCGGACGGGCGCAACGCGAAGATGGTTATCTATACGTGGCTCATACGACGGGTGTATCCAAAGATCACGATCACTGGGGTGGCGGAGGAATGGGGGATCAGCCCTATTCCTTTGTTTTACACAGTCACGAACTCTACAACATGGGACACATGTACGAAGCCGCCATCGCCTATTATCAGGCGACAGGTAAAGACGAGTGGCTACGGATAGCCGAGAAAAACGCCCAACACATCCATCGGGTGTTTTTTGAGGGGGATCCCAATTACAATAATGGCCAGCCCGTCAATCAGGCCCCTGGTCACGAAGAGTTGGAACTGGCACTCACCAAACTCTATCGCGTCACGGATAATCCCTTGTATTTGGAAATGGCGAAAAAGTTTCTGGATATCCGTGGCAAGACTTATACCCCGGAGGGGGAAGGGGTGATGTCACCCGAATATTCGCAGCAGCATCAGCCCGTAGCAGCACAGCGAAAGGCCGTGGGGCACGCCGTGCGCGCCGCTTATCTGTATTCTGGGATGGCGGAAGTAGGTGCCCTGCAAGGGACGGATGAATACGATCCTGCTCTCCAGAGTGTCTGGCGGGATATTGTCGATACCAAGATGAGTATTACCGGCGGCCTGGGTGCCGTGCGGGGTATTGAGGGCTTTGGCCCGGAGTATGTGCTTCCCAATCAAGAGGCCTACAATGAGACTTGTGCTGCCGTTGGTAATGTATTCTTCAATTTCCGCATGTTTCTTCTGACCAAAGAGGCTAGCTATATGGACGTGGCGGAGATCTCTCTGCTCAATAATGCCCTGGCGGGTGTCAACCTGGAAGGCAATAAGTTTTTCTACGTCAATCCACTGGCAGCCGATGGAGAGGAGCCCTTCAATCACGGGCAAGCCGGACGATCCCCCTGGTTTAATACGGCCTGTTGCCCTTCCAATATCGCACGATTGATTCCACAGGTCTCGGGCATGATGTATGCCCACCAAGAAAATACGATTTATACCACTTTTTACGCAAGTAGCATCACTAAAGTACCACTGGCGGCGGGTTCGGTTTCCCTAAAACAGGAAGCTGATTATCCCTTTAAGGGTGCGGTGAGAATCGCAGTAGAGGCGGCGACTCCAAAAATGTTTGAGTTGCGTCTGCGCATTCCGACCTGGTGCCGGGGGAATCAGTTTGTGCCGGGGGAACTGTACCACTATCAAAATAAGACGGAAAAGAGCTGGTCCGTATCGATCAATGGCGAGCCCTACGATGCTCCGCTGGAAGGGGGCTTTGCCGTGATCAATCGAACGTGGAAAGCGGGCGATCAAATTTTGCTGGATTTGCCCATGCCCGTTCGGTTCAATACCGCCGTAGCGGAGGTGGAAGCGAATCGAGACCGAATGGCTCTAACCCGGGGGCCGCTGGTATTTGCCGCCGAAGAGGCAGATAATGCGGGTAAGGTTCAGGAATATTTTATGGAGAATGTACCTAAGGCTGCGCAAATAGCCGAACAGCGGATCGATAGGGGTCTCCTGAAGGACGTGGTGCAGATTAGCGTTCCCGCAAAAAGAAAAGTGGACGACCGTCTGCTTGTGGAGGAATTAACCATGATCCCTTATTATGCCTGGAATAACCGGGGGGTGGGCTCCATGATGGTTTGGTTGCCAAATTCGACAATCAAAACACAATAAAGATTAAGCTATGGAAAAAATAATAACGAACGATAGAGGCGCTATCTATCATCTAAATATCAAGCCAGCGGAACTGGGCGATACGGTTATCCTGGTGGGCGATCAGGGTCGGGTAAAGCAAGTGAGTCAATACTTTGACCGAATCATTCACCAGGGCAATAACCGGGAGTTTCATTGGGCCACTGGCGTGCTGGGCAATAAGTTGATATCGGTGGTCTCGACCGGGATAGGGGCGGACAATATCGATATCGTGATGAATGAGTTGGAGGCGCTGGCTAATTTCGATTTCGAGACCAATGCGTACCGAGCTCAGCGTAAATCGCTTTCCCTGATCCGGATTGGCACCTGTGGTACCATCCAGTCCGGCGTGGCGGTGGGTACTTATTGTGTCTCCCAATACGCCGTTGGCCTGGACAATACGATCAAATTTTATGAAGGCAGTGAGGCGGTTTTGGGTCATCCCTTGAGTCAGGCGCTGTATGCCCATTTGGATTACGCAGGGGCCTTGGACCAGCCTTATAGCGCTGCTGGAGATGAAGCCTTGATCCAGGATCTCTTTGGTGCGAAGGAGTATAGAAAAGGCATTACCGTTTCTGCGCCTGGCTTTTATGGCCCACAGGGAAGATCCAGGATTATGACACCCCGCTTCACTGATCTTTACCAGCGGCTGGGTGATTTTTCTTTCCGCGACGCACAGATCCTAAATTTTGAAATGGAAGCGGCGCCTATTTATGCTTTCGCAAAACTATTAGGTCATAAGGCTGCTACCGTATGTTTAGTGCTGGCGAATCGGATTACCGATGATTTCCTTCCGGATTACAAGCCTAAGATGGACCAGTTAATTCGCAAGGTACTGGTCAAGATTAAAGAAATGTGACTATGAAGACTAAAAAAATATCCTTTACCATCCACCACTTCGAAGAGCTGGAAGAAATGCCAGCCGCAGATCGTATCCTGGTGGAAAGAGCCAGAACGGCCGCTGGCCAGGCCTATAGTCCCTATTCCAACTATTCGGTAGGAGCCGCTATTCGACTAGAGAATGGAGAAGTGCTTATGGGAAATAATCAGGAGAATGCTTCCTTTCCTGCAGGTATTTGCGCTGAGCAGGTCGTCCTGGCTTTCGCTAACGCCAATTGGCCAGCAGAGGCGGTAACGAACATTGCGATTTCTGCTATTAATACCCGGGGGGAGCGAGCTGAGATTATCCGTCCCTGTGGTATTTGCCGGCAGGTAATGGTCGAGGTGGAGAAGAAGTTCTCCCGGCCCATGCGGGTTATCATGGATGGGCAAGCCGGTATTGAAGTGGTCGACCAGGCCAATTATATGCTGCCCCTGACCTTCGATGGGTTGGATCATTTAATTGCTAAAGGATGAGTGGTTCTAAAAACCAAATTTATCATTATCTCGCAGGGAAACTCGTGTGCCGTTAGGCACAAAACGAGGGTAGAATAAAAATGAATATTATGAAATATCCATCATCTTTATTGCTCTTTTGCCTTGGGCTTCTTTTATTGGCCTGCCAGCCTAAACAAGAAGAGCCCAGACCGCCCAATATCCTATTTCTCTTTGCGGATGACTATACCTACGAGGCCATACATGCCCTGGGAAACGAGGTGATCGAAACCCCAAACTTAGATCAGTTGGTGGAACAGGGCCTTACCTTCACGCATGCCTATAATATGGGGGGCTGGAACGGGGCCATTTGTGTGGCTTCGCGAGCGATGATTATTTCCGGGCAGTCGATTTGGAGAGCCAGAGAGAGGTCTAATGAATGGCGTTCGGGCGATTCTACGGCGCTGGAGCAGACCTGGGGGAGGATGATGGCGGCTCAGGGGTACCGTACTTATATGACGGGCAAATGGCACGTCAATGCGCCGGCGGATTCGGTATTTCATACAGCGCGGCATATCCGCCCCGGGATGCCGGACGATTTGAGAGGACAGGTAGATTGGCCAGCGATTCGTAGGGCTTTTGCTGAAGGTAAGGATGTAAAGCCCATGGTGCCGGCTGCTTACTTCCGGCCCATCAACGAGCAGGATACGGTTTGGTCGCCCTCCGATCCTAAATTCAAAGGCTTCTGGGAGGGCGGTAAGCACTGGAGCGAAGTAGTCAAAGACGACGCCCTGGATTTTTTGGCGCAAGCCCAGCAGCAAGAGGCTCCATTCTTTATGTATTTGGCTTTTAATGCGCCCCACGACCCACGTCAGTCGCCAGTATCCTTTTTGGACAAATACGATATTAATGATATTCCCCTTCCGGAAAATTGGCTTCCAGTCTATCCCTACCGGGATGCGATGAATAGTAATTTTAATATGCGGGACGAGGCCCTGGCCCCTTTCCCCCGGACGCCTTTTGCGATTAAGACCCACCGGAAAGAATACTATGCGATCATCACGCATTTAGATGCGCAAATCGGCAAAATACTTGAGGCGCTGGAAGCAACGGGCCAAAAGGATAATACTTATATCTTTTTTACCGGTGATCATGGTTTATCCGTGGGGCATCACGGTCTGATTGGCAAACAAAACATGTTTGACCATAGTATGCGCGTGCCCTTAATGATGGTGGGGCCGGGTTTGCCGAAAGGCCAGAGATTGGATACAGACGTCTACCTGCAAGATATTATGGCGACCAGTTTGGAATTGGCAAAGGCAGAAAAACCAGCATTCGTAGAGTTTAATAGCCTTTTGCCCCTGGCGAAGGGGGAGACCAGGAATGGTCATCTGGAAGATGGTGTATACGGTGCCTTTGAAGAAGGTTCGCAAAGAATGATCCGCAAAGACGGGTATAAATTGATCGTCTATCCCAAAATAGAAAAAGTACTACTGTTTGACCTGAAAGCCGATCCGCTGGAAATGAACAATTTAGCCGATTTGCCGAAACATAAAGAAAAAGTGAAGACCTTATTAGCAGATTTAATACGCTTACAAAAGCGTATGAACGATCCGCTTGATTTGGCTGGGCTATACCGTAAGTGGTAGCGTAGAGGGCTTAGAACAATTCAATATTCACCCTGAACTGCAGACGGAGTAGGGGGAACCATTCGCTTCCCAGCGAATTCACCCTGGGATCAAGAAAGCCAGGGTCTGCCAATAAGCCAATGCCCGCATCGGCTGGGATATTATCGGAAGTAACCGACAGCCATTTCGCGCCAGCAGCTACCGAAAAATCCAGACTCAGCCAGGTTTTCGGCGTAAAAACGCGGCCATAGGCGACTAAGAACGCTAGTGTAGTATTCGTCACACTCACATCCGTCAGTTGCTGATAGTTACCATTGGCACGGTCCTGATAGATACGACCGTCGGCAAAGGTCTGTTTGAAATTTGACTGAACAGATAAGAAGGTGTTGGGATGTCTATTTTTTAAGGGCCGGTAGTGTCGGTACTCTCCGAGTATTTTGTAGCCATCAAAGTTTTTATTTGGGTGTATCCCAAAGTCATCAAGGTAGCTTAGACCCAAATAGAGACTGCCATCCATGGTAATCATTTTTTCAAGTCCAAGCTCAATACCGGGGGTGTAATTAATGATGGCAAATGGATTCACCTTAACGGCCCAATTCGGACGGTAGAGACGATCTGATTGCCCCCAGGCTAGAATGGGCAGGCTCAGGGTAAATAGCAAAATAAACAGGGGTTTAGCTTTAGATTGCATCAAGCCTTCCATTTAATTTCCGTAGGTAAAAGAAGACAGCAGGTTGATGTTCTCCAGGTCGGTATAGTCAAACTGATATACATTCTCCGGGCCGACCACCAGCAAGAGACCATCCAGTGGAATGACGTCGAAAGCGGTCAAGTCCTCGATGTGGGCAATGGATTTCAAATCGTAGGGATCACGGACATCAAATATTTTTAGGCCTTCCTTATCGTCACAAACAAAAAGCGTGGTACCATCTAATCCCACACCCTTAGGAGCGTACATCTCGTATTCGGAGAGTTGTACTGGCTGGCGCGGATCAGTGATATCGTAGATTTTCAACAGATTGACATCGACGGTAAAGGAGCCGCCACAAGGGTTATTCAGTCGGCGTTGGCCATTTAGCGTGACGTAGGCAAAACTATCATTAGCCACCACCGGATCGCAGGGGAAAATATCAAATTCAAAATAGCTGGTAGCCGATAGCTGCTCGGGAATGCCATTGGCCGCAATTTCGTAAATGAATAAACCTTCACCCGATCCGACGAATAGCTTATCTTCAAAATTGAAGATAGTCTCGATACGCTCCCCGATGGGTTGCTTGTCGATCTGGGTGGGATCATCAGCTTCGGAAACATCAAAGGTGATCAGGCTCTGCTCATCGACCACGTACATGTAGTCACCGACAATAATAAAGCGGGCGTAAGAGCCACCCACACCCGTGGCTGAACCCGGGGCCGCTGCGTCGTTAAATTCGGAGCCACAAGCCATAAGTAAGCTAATGGCTGCCAGAGCGAATATGGATAGGAGGTTTTTCATGCTGTAGTATTTTAATAGTAGTGGATATTACCGCAGGCACTCTGGATTTTCCAGCTCTGCCTCTTCCCAACCAATAACCAGACCTTTCGACTCATCGACACATTCAAAAGGACCAGAATAGCCTTCCGGGTAGGCTTTGGCATCCCGGGAATAAAGACCTTCCTCTCGATCGACCAGGACTACCTCATGGATATCGCTGATGTCGATGGCTACCAGATCGGTATAATTATCGGCGTAAAGAATGTTGTCCTTGATTGCAATGTCTTCCGAACCAAAAACCTGGATAAAGGCAATCGGGATTGGATTTTCCGGATCTGAATTATCAAAGACGTGGATGCCTTTGAAGCGCTCGTTTACGTACATGTAGGGCGCTTTATAATAAATCTTACCCAGGTTCTCAATCGGCTGTGGAGGGAGGCTAATGATCTCATCCCATTCCTCCAGGTCGGCATAAATGGGGCGTACCCCCATTTGGACCCCGAGGTCGGGTACCTGCTCCAACTCTACGAGTTCACAGGCGGTGTTGGTTACCAAAACCATGGTTAAAAGGGTATACCATCTTGCCATACAATAGCCGTTAAGTTTTCTTCTAAACGCTTACGCGCGGAGAAATGCTGCTTTAAAGGCTCTTTAAAACTAGAAAACCTGGCTAAAAGTGGTACCGAATGGTAGATTTTAAAAAGAAGGGAGTTCCGGGAGCAGAAAGTGCAAATCGACATAGCCCAGGCTTTGGGTATCCCCGGCCCGGATCTCCTTAAGAGAGAAGAAACCATCCAGTAAGGTATACCCACGAATGGATTTATTTTGATTATAAACCAGGGTGTACGGATTTTAGTGACCGTCACGTAGCTTCTTGATTCGGGCCTCCGCTTTGCGCAGTAGCTCCCGGGCCAGTTCCAGATCTACCTTTGCTTCGGCAGCCAGTTTTTTGGTGTCCAGCACTTCATTATTATTGATCAGCGGCATGGCCAGTTGGAGGAGATGGTTGATTTTATCTATCTCCTCGTCGGTCTGTGGGTTTTCCTGGAAGAACATTGCGTCGTAAGGATTTAAGGTCACATCGCGGCCCAGGATTTTTTCTATAGTAATCCGCATCCCCGGGCTAAGCCGGATGTGCGGTTCCGGATCGAGTGTCAGGCCCGTCTGCTGGAGTAGCTCCGTCATTTTTACATAGCCTGTCTTGGTGGCAGCGTAGCGAAAAAGTAACTTTTCCTTCTCATCATAGTAAGCATTTGCGAAATGAGGCGGTCCGGACCAGGCCTCCAGACTAATTTCGTAGACGTCCTCCTTCCAGCGGAGTTCGCTCAGTTCTTTTAGCGGCTCATAAGGCAGCTCTTCGAGTTCATCTTCGGCCGACAGGTAGACCATCGGTTCCCCCTGTGTGTCCAGTTGGGGCAGTGTACTTCCGGTAATCAGCATAAAGAAGGGCCAGGGGTCTTTTTCTGCTGCCCGCAGGAGCTCTGCATCCGTTTCGATTTCGGGGTGTAGCTCGGTGGCAAAAAAGAAAATATCATCAGTCGTGAAACTTTGCCAACCCATGATCACCCCGTAGGTCTGCCAGCACTGGCCGTTGTAGGAGATTAGGTTGCACCAAAGGCGAGCGGGATACTCGTCCAGCGTACGACTCATACCCGGTGAATAGAGCAGGTATTCCTCATCCCGGAAGATATCGTACATCTGGTAAAAATCCTCAGCTGGCTGCTCCCGGATGATCGCAAAGCTCAAGCGCCAGGGATGTGCATACTGGTAGCTCAGGTATTTGAATTCTTCCTTACCCAGCGCCTTAATTGTCGAGTGGTTCAGGTACTTGCCGATCAGTCCACCTTTCTTAAAGAGCTGAAGGGTAATGTATTCCGATTTGAAGATATTGAGGGAGGGAGTAGGTATTTGCCGGGCTACCTGTTTATACTGCTTCAACTTGCGATCCATCTTTGGTTCCAACCGTTCCCGTTCCGCTGCGTAGTAAATTAGAAATTTATCGATCAGGGGGGTAAACCGGGAATTATCCTGGCAGTGTTTTTTGATATCAGCAAAAGATTCCATAAGTAGCAATTTGTAGGTAGACTCCGGTTCAAAATGGGAGCCCCGCTTTAGGTAGGAAAAATAAGGAATAAATTGATATTTCCAATTTTGTTATTGGGGGCTTCTTCTATTTTGGATTGGAAAGCTTCGATGTGAATGAGCACAAAAGGTCTTCGATGCATTGTTGAATGGTTCCCCCCTGCTTGATGGTAAGCGAATCT
>Ga0102940_1000608_pt1 | contig 24258 bp, 23 predicted proteins | sample SalPonR2_C_D1_MG_FD_78215 | JGI IMG/M metagenome (GOLD analysis project Ga0102940, IMG submission 78215) | Salt pond soil microbial communities from South San Francisco under conditions of wetland restoration - Salt Pond MetaG R2_C_D1_MG | ecosystem: Environmental > Aquatic > Marine > Intertidal... | reverse complement strand
TAGGCACTTTGCGGTACCCCAACAACTGAAAACCGCATTCATCAATATAATCGTCGAAAAGCACCCGGCACTGATTGCGCAGCGAACGATCAGCCGGGAAAAAGACCATACCGACGCCGTATTCTCCAAATTCGGGCAGGGAGAAGCCCAGCTCCCGGCATTTTTTTAGAAAGAATTCGTGGGGGGTTTGGATCAGTATGCCGGCGCCATCTCCAGTATTTGGTTCGCAACCACAGGCACCGCGGTGCTCCATATTCACGAGCATTTGCAGGGCGTTCTCAATAAGTTGATGCGATTTGTGTCCGTTTAAGTTGGCTACTAACCCGGTACCACAAGAGTCTCTTTCCAGAGATGGGCAATAGAGTCCTTGCTGCTGATCTGTCCTCATAGAAGAATAGCGATTTTAGGCCTTCCCGGGTGTTCCTCCGGTTAAGCATGTTAACAGTGTACGATTGGTCGGTTTAGCCGGATAGCTTGTCTGGCACAAACAATATCCGATCATTGGTTAGGAGCGGAAAAGATTTGGTCAAATTTTACCGATAGTAAATAGTAAAATAATCATCAAGTGAAGTGTTTCCAAATTATCAAACAGAATTCACGGCCAATTGTTGCCCAGAAAATAAAAGTAGTCCAACCTGTAACCACCTGTTAATCTGATTTTTGTAAAAAAGAGAAAACCACTACGTAATCCAGTTTACGAACAATGCCCCGCCAAAAAGTATATTGACGGGGCATTGTTCGGCAGAATAAGCCTGAAAAAAATTTAACCCTGAATCAAAGATCTAAAGCTTCACACAGCCCGGAAAGGGATTTACGATTTACAACGGCAATTTGCGCGTGAGGTAATTGGCCCCTTCCAGTCCGTCAACCTCCAGGGTGATTACCGGCTCACCGCTACTCCAGTCGATGCGAATAATGCCGTATGCCAGCTGGGCAATCAGGTCACTGACCCGATATTGATTGGGCTCCTCCCCTACTGAACTCCAGGTATGAGTCATACCACTTGACGTGAACTCGTAGAGCGGATAATCGAGGCTATCCAGGGTGATCCTGGACAGCTCAGAGATGTGGCGGTCTCCGCTCAGCAAGATGGTATTAGCTGGTCTGGCTTTTTGCAACAGCGTGAAAAACCGCTCGCGCTCGGTAGGAAAGTTGGCCCACTTTTCGTAGCCGTGCTCGGCAGAAAGCACCTGAATGCTGCTGCCAATAATATGGACCTGCGCCTCGCTGTCCGTCAATTGTTCTTCCAGCCATTGCCATTGAGCCTCTCCCAACATAGTACCGGAGGTGTTGGGCGCATAACGCTTACCTTTTTCGGGTGATTTCTCCAGCGGATCTCTAAAATAACGGGTATCGAGCAGGATGATTTTAGTGCGTTGCCCCCGTGGGCCAAAAGTGTATGACTGATAGGTTCCCGGACGGGTGCGCACCGGGGCATCTTTTGGCACATCTAAAAAGTCAAGCATAAGGACCGCGGACGAATCGCGCTGCTGATATTCTCTACCACCGTCGTTGACGCCGTAGTCGTGATCATCCCAGATGCCAATTACCGGTACCGAATCGCGCAGGGCCGAGTAGGCGGGAGCGAACTTCTGCATTCGGTACTTTTTATCCATCACCGACATATCCTCGGAATCGCCATAAATATTGTCCCCCAGCCATATCCACAGGTCCGGTTTCTTTTTCATGATGTAGGGCCACATATCCTGCGGGGCATCCTGCCGGTTACAAGAGCCCAGGGCAATCGTCTGTAATAGCTGAGTAGTATCCATCTCCTGCCCGACAAACAGCGCCTGCGTGGTAGCCCCGGCAGAGGTCTCTTTTTGCTTTTGGCAGGAAGCCAGACCAAGTAGCAGAATCCATAATGGCCAATAATTACGCATAGTATTGTACGATTTTGGATGCCCGTATGGGCAACGTATCTACGATTGAAAATAAAGAACCCACCTTATCCGGAGGCTCATCCTGCGCGGTCCTGAGTATAAGTAAGCCCCATCTGAATGCGAATATCGTCAAGTAACTCCATTAGATCTTGAGAAAAAGACAAGGGCAAATGCGGACTTTCGGTAAGTCCCTCTTCCAGGCAGTGCATGACTTCCCGGGCTTCGTAGATGTACCCGTGAGATTCCTCTGGGAAGGTATGCAGCTCGGGGGCCTGCTTCGGACGAATTATCGAGAAGGAAGAAGGCTCATGCCACCGGGTATGAATGTGAATGGTTGCTGCTGATCCATAAATAAAAGCTTCGGTCTTCGTCATGTTGCGCAGCGTGCTGTGCAAATGCGCCATCTGACCATCTTTATATTTAAGGAGCACCCCATTCTCTACATCGACGCCGGTGTCACTAAATATCGCCGATGCCTGAACGCCCTCGGGTTTCCCCAAAAGCAGCAGGGCTAAGAACGCAGGATACAGACCGATGTCCAATAGCGCTCCACCGCCCAGTTCAAGATTAAACAGACGTCCTGCGGGATCGAACGAAGCCGGAAAACCAAAATCCGCTTTTACCGACAAAACATCGCCAATAACTCCATCTTCGATAAGCTCCAGGATCTGTATGGTTTGTGGTAGAAAACGGGTCCAAATAGCCTCCATGAGAAAGACCTCTCCGGTACGGGCTGCCTCAATCATTTGTTTCGACTGACGGGCATTAATGGCCAGGGGCTTTTCGCACAAAACGGCCAGTCCCCGCCCCAGGCACATCATGGTATTTTCGAAATGGCCGTGGTGTGGCGTAGCGATGTACACCACATCCAGATCGGGACAAGTGGCCAGCTCTTCGTAGCTGCCAAAAGCATGTGGGATATGATAAGCTTGCGCAAATTCCTGTGCCCGCTCCAGCGAGCGCGACCCCACAGCATGTAATCGCGCTTTGGGAATACGCTCCAGGTCCTTTGCCATTTTGTGGGCAATCTTGCCAGGACCGATGATTCCCCAGTTCCAAGTCTTCATAATAACTGCGTTAAATTCGACGCCCACCAAGGTAAGAAAAGCTATACGATATATACCGGCAATAAAAGGGTTTAGTAGTCGGTATTTACCGGGAAGGAACCGTTAGCCGGGAAGCAATTGAAAAATCTTTAGTTATTTAGAGTAAGCAAGGTAGAGATAGAGAACAAGTATACAACCAACGAGATAGGCATGGAAACCATCGACCAGATTACGATCAATTTTAAGCCCGACCAGCTTACGCTATTAAATGTTTGCCTCGCATTTCTCATGTTTGGGGTAGCATTAGATTTGCGGATCAGCAATTTTCGCGACGTTTTGCGCCAACCGCGGCGGCCCGTTTTGGGACTAATATCGCAGTGGGTGCTGTTACCTGCTTTGACGGTTGGGTTAATCTTAATTTTCCGTCCGGCAGCCAGTATTGCTTTAGGGATGCTGCTCGTAGCCTGTTGCCCGGGAGGCAACGTCTCCAATTACGCCGTTCACCTCGCTGGAGCCAATGCGGCGCTCTCCGTCATGATGACGACGGTATCAACTCTGGGTGCGGCGGTCATTACGCCCATTTATTTTAATCAATTGAGCACCCTACTCCCCGATACTCGCACTTTAGCCGAGAGTATTTTTGTTCCCCTCCCCAAGATGATCAATACCATTTTACTCTTGATCGTTTTACCCTTAATCATAGGCATGTTGACCAATGCGTTCCTGCCAAAACTGACGCGCATCATCAAAAAGCCGGTTAAGGTACTATCGATGGCCATCTTTATTGGTTTCGTTGTCGTCGCTATTTACGGTAACTATGACAACCTGATCAACTACCTGCACCTGGTCTTTTTCCTGGTCCTCATTCACAATGCACTAGCCCTGATTATGGGCTACAACTTCGCTCGCCTAACCGGGCTCGATCAGCGCGACGCCCGCACCATATCAATTGAGACCGGCATACAAAACTCCGGACTGGGGTTGATTCTTATTTTTAATTTTTTTGATGGCCTTGGTGGTATGGCGCTTATCGCAGCGTGGTGGGGTGTCTGGCACCTCATTTCGGCTTTTTCGCTTGCGATGCTCTGGAACAGCCGGCGCATCGTCCCCCTCCATACAAATTCGACGAATGTCTAGAAGCCATATTTAGCGAAAACTCGAATCAGAAACGGACCATAGCGTAATTATGCCCGCTTACTCTTTTTATATTGTACGAACATAATGGTGATTTTAACCATTAATCTTTGTACATTTAATATAGTAAACATGTTGGCAGTCAGTGCATCATGGTATATTTTCCAAAATACCGGGCTTATGATTAAAATTTACACCGTTCTATTTTCTCTGGCATTTTTACTTTCGACCACCCTGAGTGGACAATCCTCCGTGGAAGCGGTACAAGATCAGACCGGGTACATTGTCACGCTGAGTGGTGATCGCCTTACGGGCAAAATTGCCGATGTCATGGGAGGAGGAAATACTAACTTCGTGCTCTTCATCAATGATTTTGGAACGCCTTATATGATTCGGGCTGAAATCATTCGGGGCTTTGCGTTCAAGCAGGGAAAATCCATCGTACGCTACGAGACGCAATTTGACGACAGGCAGTGTATGTTTATGAAAGTGGTGGTAAAAGGAAAAGCCATAAGCTTATACCGCTCTATCAGCCATGGACAGCCGACGACCACCAATATAGCCGCCACAACCGTCACCAGTACCAGTACGCAGCACTATGTACCCAGCCGCTACTATATCGCGCAGGGCGGTCGTCAGGCTATTCCGGTAAAACGCTGGGGCTTTCGCCGAAAAATGCGAAAACTACTCAAACCTCGTGCCCCCGAGTTGGCGAGTAAAATCGGCGACAAAGGCTACCGGTTTAAGAATCTGGAAAAAATCATAAAAGAATACAATAGAGAGTTTGAATTAACCCGCTATACCCTGTAGCCTTACAGTGGTATGCCTATCTGGAGTATTGTTCTCCATTCATATTCATATTGATCTGTACCAGTGGAGCACTCGCGAGTGCTCCATTTCTATTTCACCTGGTAAATTCTTCCTTCCCAGGGGCGTAGGGTTTCTTTGTGTATGCCCTGCCCGGAATAATTACTGCGCAAAAGGGAGACTTTTCCTTCTTTTGGCCAGGGTAGCTCCCCCACCAGCTCATCACTGAAATTGAGCATCACCAGATAATCACCCTGCTCGTCCTGTCGGCGATAGGCAAAAATATCTGCGCGGCCACCATCTACCGGTTGGTAGTCTCCGTACACCAGAGTGCGATGCTTTTTGCGAAAGCTTAATAGCGATTGGTAAAAGTGAAAAACAGAGTCTTGGTCGGCCAGATTATCGGCTACATTAATTGCGGGATAGTTGGGATTCACCTTAATCCAGGGCTTCCCGGAAGTAAATCCGGCATGCGGTGTATCATCCCACTGAATAGGCGTTCGTACATTATCCCGCCCCTGTATGTGAACGGTCTTAAGCATTTTCTCCATATCGCGCCCTTCTTCTTCCCACAGTCGAACGTTATTCAGCGTTTCAATATCGCGGTAATCGTCAAAAGAGGAAAAGGCTACGTTAGTCATTCCTATTTCGGTACCCTGATAAATACAGGGCGTTCCGCGCAGGGTAAGCAGAAGCATCGCTAACATTTTAGCCGACGTTTCCCGGTACTCTTTATCGTTGCCAAAGCGAGAGACCAAACGCGGAAAATCGTGGTTATCGAGGTAGATATTAAGCCAGCCTTGCTCACCAATAGCCTTATCCCAGGTGGTAAAAACATCTTTAAAGGTATTCAGGTCGACCTCAACAATATCGAACTTTCCGCCGGGGCCATGATCAATAAACATGTGGCCAAAATGAAAAATCATATTGAGCTCATCGCGATCCCTGCCAACGTATAAATTAGCCTTTTGGGGTGGAATACCGACACCTTCACCTATGGTTGTCATATCGTAGTGCGCCATCACTTCGCGGTGCATCTCCTGAATAAACTCGTGTACGCGAGGACCATTACAGTACAGGTTTTCCACCACATTATTGAAGTCACTATAATCCGCGTCCGGCCAATCGCGGCGCTTGGATATCATCGGAATCACATCCATGCGAAAGCCGTCAATACCCTTGTCGAGCCAGAAGCGCATCAGACTATAGACTTCTTCCCGGACTTTGGGGTTTTCCCAGTTTAAGTCGGGCTGCTTGCGGGTAAATAGATGCAGATAATATTCGCCGGTGGCTTCGTCTTTTTCCCAGGCAGATCCACCAAACATAGACAGCCAGTTGTTCGGGGGCTCGGGCTCCCAGATGTAGTAATCGCGATAGGGGTTGTCTTTTGACTTTCTCGATTCCTGAAACCAAAAATGCTCGTCGGAGGTGTGGTTAACTACCAAATCCATGACCAACTTCATACCCCGCTCATGAATTCCCTCCAGTAAGGCGTCAAAATCGTCCATTGTCCCAAACTCGTCCATGATATTCCGGTAATCACTGATATCGTAGCCGTTATCATCGTTGGGGGATTGATAAATGGGGCTAAGCCAGATCATATCAATACCCAGTTGCCGGAGATAGTCAAGCTTTTCCAGGATGCCCGGCAAATCACCAATACCGTCGCCATTGCTATCGTTAAACGAGCGGGGATAAATCTGATAGATTACGCCTTCTTGCCACCAATTACGTGCCATGCCTATTTGTTTTGCTGAGGAAGCCTGGCAAATATACTTCGACCAGGAAAAGACAAAAGATACATTTTTTGCCTTGAATTTGGTCCCCCTCATCCTGGGTTTCCATTCAGGAATACAGTGGATATTGCAGCGGCACCTGTATCAGATGACTGAACAGGCCGGCCGTGGTTGGGTTATTCCCTGCCCCTATACCTCGATTACCCAAAGCTTTGCGTTCGCTTTCATAGTAGCGGTAAAATCCATATTCACCGATCAGGTTGAGCATGTCATTGCGCAGGTAAATAGCCAGGTCATCAAAATCGTAGCGCAGCAGCCCAAAAAACAACAACCAATTCAGCACGGGATCCAGTCCGCCGGCATCAATAGCCGTTGCCTCCATATTCTGGTTAAAAATACTATTGGTGGGAAAGTAGTAGTGCGAATCTTCCAAAAAATTGGCTTGCAGAATACTGCGCATGGCTTCCGCCTGATCCTGCGTGGCAATTTCCGCGATAAGCGGTACCACGCCTCCCAGAGACCCCGACAATACCGTATCGCCACAAGTATAATCACGGGGCAGGTAGATGCCGTATTCGGTATCCCACAATAGCTCATTCATACTGTAAACGGTCAATTCCTGCCACTCGGTAAGTTCCGGCGTCTTTATTTTAGTACGCCCCATCAAGTACAATAAGCTTTCGTTAGCCCAGGAAAGTAAAGCCAGAAAGATCGGTTCCTGTACGGCCCAGCGGCCGTCTTTTTGCTCCATACTCTCCCAGTAAGGTGCCCGGGGCAGCAGGGACTCTTCCGGATTAAGCAAGCAGGGAAGGCCATCTTCGGAAAAATCGCGTTGCTGATAGATCTCCAATTGATCGTTCAGTAGAAGGAGGGTAAAGTCCTTAAGCCCCGCAGGTATCTGCGTGAGCCGTTGACAAGCCATTGCGCAAAAAATGGGCACAAAAAGCCGCTCGCTGATCTGCATAGAGGAATGGTATACCGACTGCAGTACCTGAATCGCTTTGGAGGGATTGTCCAAAAGATAAGCAGCCAGTAGGAAAGGTTTTTTTCTATTCACTAAGGACATTGGTGCCGCTAATACCACCTGATGGGCAGCGTCCACCACTGATTTTTCTAATGTTAGCATAGTGTTTCACGCTTGTAACAGGGGTATTACCGGTTAATATTCTTCTTAAATAGGTATTCGAAAAAAAAGGAAAAAAGTTTCGACTTGTTCAGAATTTTATTTTTCCTAAATTTAGGTTGCATCTAAACGCTGGTTGGGATTTCGCTTCCAAAAGCGAAATCCCAACCAGCGCTAACTTTAATTCAAAACAATAATTCCTTATGAAATTTGAGATTTACAAGAGCGAATCTGGAGCTAAATTCTATTTTCGCCTCAAAGCCAAGAACGGACAAGTTATCCTGACCAGCCAGGGATACGCTGGCAAGCCGTCAGCTCTAAATGGGGCGGAATCTGTAAAAAAGAATTCCGCTTCCAAAGACAACTTCGAAATCAAAGAGTCTTCTGATGGAAAGCCTTACTTCAACCTCCTTGCGGCCAACAAGCAAGTCATTGGCACCAGCCAACGTTATTCATCCGATTCGTCCATGAAAAAAGGTATTGACTCCGTAATGACGGTAGCCCCTCAGGCTGAAATTGTCGACCTGACGCTGAAGAGCTAATCCTCGATAACACCGACACAACCAACATGCAGCCATTGGCATTCGTCAAATGGCTGCATTTTTTCTAAGGCTTACCTCTTCTGGCTATGCCCGCAATTAACCTTTGGTCCAGTCCCCGTAATATTTCAACGGCGCTCATGTATTCATTTGCGCAACGCCCCGATACCGAGGTGTTTGACGAGCCGCTCTACGCCCATTACCTGAGGCATACTGATAGCAAAGCACAACATCCGGCCGAGCGCGCTATTTTGGATAGTATGGAAAATGACGGGAAAAAAGTGGTCGCACAGCTCATCCTCGGACAGCACCAAAAACCGGTAGCGCTCTTCAAGCAGATGACTCACCACCTGATCGAACTTGATGACACGTTTTTGGGTAAAACCCATAATGTACTCCTCATCCGCGATCCACGAGCTATCATTTATTCCTACGCCAAAGTGATTCCCAACCCGACCATCCACGATGTCGGAATCATGAAACAACTGCAGTTGATGAAAACGCTGCGCGAAATGGGTACTCTGCACGCTGTAGTTGATACCGAAGACTTGCTGCGCAACCCGAAGGCTATGCTACAACAACTCTGCCAAAGGCTCGACATTCCCTTTTATGCGGAGATGCTGCAATGGCCTGCCGGTCCGCGCCCTGAAGATGGCGTCTGGGCCCCCTATTGGTATGGTAATGTTCACCGTTCTACCGGCTTCAGGCCCTACCAACCCCGGGAATACCACCTCCCCGAACCGCTAGCTAAACTGGCTCGTACCTGTCGTCCCTATTATGAGACCCTGTACGAACAGGCGCTGTCAACCACCCCGAAGAGCTGAAGCTCTTCGTATTTTATCATCTTCATCCGCAAAACCACCTCTTATGCTCCAAACATTTAACCCCGACAACAAAGACCTCAAAGTATTTATCGACGGCCAATTGCTGCACCGTGACGATGCCAAAGTATCGGTATTCGACAGTGTTGTCCAGGGCGGTGATGCCGTCTGGGAAGGCTTACGCGTCTATAATGGTCGCATTCTATCCCTCGATCAGCACCTGGAGCGGCTACAAAATTCAGCCCACGCCCTCGCCTTCGAAGATATCCCCGATAACGACACCATTAAAGATGCTATTTTTCAGACGCTGCGGGCCAATAATATGCGCGACGGGGTCCATATTCGCCTTACATTGACCCGGGGACGCAAAATTACTTCGGGAATGGATCCCCGGCTGAATCAGTATGGTTCTACCCTGATTGTCCTGGCCGAATGGAAACCTCCCGTTTACCCTCCATCGATTAGCCTAATCACCAGTTCGGTGCGGCGCAACAACCCCATGTTTCTCGACTCTAAAATCCACCACAACAACCTGCTCAATAATATCCTGGCCAAAATCGAAGCCAACCACGCCGGAGCTGATGCCGGCATTATGCTGGATAAAGATGGCTTTGTGGCAGAAGCCAACGGAGTCAACCTGTTCTTCATTCGCCACGGCAAAGTACACACGCCTTTTGCACACGCCTGCCTACCGGGAATTACCCGGCAAACGGTGATTGACCTTTGCCGGAAGCACGATATTCCCGTGCAGGAAGGCAACTACTCCATTACAGAATTCTATACCGCCGATGAAGTTTTTACGACCGGAACTATGGGAGAACTTACCCGGGTTCACAGCATTGACGGCCGTACTATCAGAGGCCGTCAATCTGGGAAAAAAACGCTGGAAAAACTGGAGCAACACTTCCGCAAACTGACCCAAACGGCAGGCATCGCCCTGCCCTTCTAAACTACAGACCATGACCCTAAATGAATGGAAACAGCAGGGTACCTTGCGCACGATTGCCGGTTACTCCCTTTTCAGCAAGGTGAGCGATAGTGATCAGGCACCTCTTGTCTTATTGCACGGTTTCCCCACCGCAAGTTGGGACTGGCACAAAATATGGGACGAACTGGAGGAGCACTTCCGCCTGATTACTTTCGACTTCCTCGGCTTTGGTTTTTCCGACAAGCCCTGGCCCCATGCCTATCAGATTACCGAACAGGCAGACTTGTGCGAAGCCCTGCTCCGGCAATTGGGCATCCGGCAATATCACCTACTTGCGCACGATTATGGTAATTCCGTCGCGCAGGAGCTAATGGCCCGGCAGGGTGCTGAGCATAATGGCCCTCTGCTCAAGACCGTTTGCTTTCTCAACGGTGGCCTTTTTCCCGAAGTCCATCATCCACGACCGGTACAGCAACTTCTTGCCGGCCCACTTGGCCCCCTGATGGCCCCCTTTATGAGTAAAGGAACCCTTGCCCGTTCTTTCCGGCGCATTTTTGGACCGGAGACACAACCCACCAATGCAGAAATCGACCAATTTTGGCAACTTATCCGGGAAAACCGCGGAAAACGTTGTATCCCCGCACTGATGCAGTATATGGAAGAGCGGCGTCAACAACGCGAGCGTTGGGCACCTCCGGTATTGGAAGGACTCATTCCGGTGCGCCTGATCAATGGTCCCGAAGACCCCGTCTCCGGTCGCCACCTGGGTGAGCATTTGCTCAACATGAACCCTGCAGCTGACGTTGTCTATATAAATGGTGTGGGACATTACCCACAAGTCGAAGCCCCGGCAGAAGTTATTCGCCACGTGCGCGACTTTCACGGGATACCTCATACATAAGAGCATATTGCCATGACCGTTACTGACCAAATGCAGCGCACCGTACAACTGAATCACCCCCCCCAACGGATTGTCTCCCTGGTGCCATCCCAAACAGAATTACTCCATCACCTGGGACTCGAGCAGGAGGTGGTAGGCATTACCAAATTCTGCGTCCACCCCGAGCATTGGTTTCGACACAAGACCCGCGTCGGCGGCACTAAAAAGGTTCATTTGGACCGTATTACCGAGCTGCAGCCCGACCTGATCATTGGCAATAAAGAAGAAAACACAAGGGATGAGATCGAAGCCCTCGCCCGCCGTTGGCCCGTTTGGATGAGCGACATTCATACCTTAGAGGATGCGTTGGAGATGATTCGTCAGGTAGGCCAAATTTGTCGTCGTCCGGAGTCAGCCAGTAATCTGGCCGAGCGTATCCAGGATGCCTTCCGGCAAATTCCATCGCCCGACCCTGCTCCCGGCAGGGTACTTTATCTTATTTGGCGGAAGCCCTATATGGCGGTGGCCAAAAATACGTTTATCGACGAAATGCTGCTACAGGCTGGATTTCGCAATGCACTGACCGACCGTACACGTTATCCTGAATTGACGGCATCCGATCTGCAAAAAGTCAATCCCGACCATATATTCCTCTCTTCCGAACCTTATCCCTTTCGGGAAAAACACTTTGCCGAGCTAAAAGAGCTTTGCCCCCGGGCAAGCATTCACCTGGTAGACGGCGAAGTTTTTTCCTGGTACGGTAGCCGGCTGCTGCAAGCCCCCGCCTACTTCCGCGAACTCCGTAAAACTACGACCTACCCATAAGAGCTTGCTGGGATTTCGCTTTTGGTGCGAACCCCAACCAGCGCTAATTATTTTGGCGAAAGCCAGCCTATCCCCATAATTGGCAAAGTATTTGCTGCATCTCTTACCGTAAGAAGCACCCCAAAGAAAATGTTGATTTAAGAGCAAGTAGGATAAAGGTCTGCTCAGGCAGGCCTTGATTTGGTATAGCCTTACGGCAAAAAACGGTCGTAGTTGGCACCATCACCACTTTTATTCGCCGGTCAGGCCCACAATAATGGTCTGCACCACTGAAAATACAATCTACTATGCTCAAAAAACTTTTATTCGCCATGATGTTGACCGGTACTCTGGCTAGCCTGCACGCGCAGTCGAACCAAATCCGACCGGTAAACGGACAAGTATTAGTAAAGCTGCGACCTGCCGTGGCTTCCCATACCTTTATCGCCAAGTTCGCTACGCAATCGCGAGCAGGTGGCGGAGTATGGGTAGATCGACAGTTGAGTCGATCCGGGAATGTCCATCTGATGAAATACGATACGAATACGGTATCCCGGGAATTATTGATGGAGGAGCTACAAGAAAACCCACAAGTGGAAGTTGCTACTACCGATTTGTACGTAGCACCACGTACCGACCCTAACGACCCGGAATACGAAGCACAATGGGGCCTGGAACGCATTCAGGTAGCCGACGTTTGGGATCATACTACCGGCGGCCTTACCGTCAATGGGGATACCATCGTCGTTGCCATCCTCGATACGGGTTTTGATATTTACCACGAAGATATTTTCCCCAACATCTGGCGCAATCATGCCGAGATTCCGGGCGACGGTATCGACAATGACGACAATGGCTACGTGGACGACCACTGGGGATGGAACTTTATTGACGACAGCCCCGAACACATTGCCGACCCGCACGGACACTCTGTAGCCGGTATTATTGGTGCCGCCGGCAACAATGGGCAGGGAGTTACAGGCATCAACTGGAAGATTAAACTAATGGTGTTGGAAGCCCGCACCATCAGCGAAATCATTGCTGCCTACGAATACATTATCGATCAGCGAGACCGCTACAATAAAACCTACGGCCGCGAGGGTGCTTTTGTGGTAGCCTCTAATGCCTCTTTCGGGATTAACCGGCTTTGGTGTGAACATCAACCCATTTGGGGCGAAATGTACGACCGGCTCGGTGCGGTGGGTGTCCTTACTGCTGCCGGCACCGCCAACAATGCCTGGAATGTGGACGAAGTAGGCGATATGCCGACCACCTGCCCGAGTGATTTCCTGATTACTGTTTTAAATACTAATCCATTTGATGAGCGCTACGCAGGATCAGCCTACGGCTCTCAAACCATTGACATGGGCGCTCCCGGACAGGGTTCGTACACCACTAAACCCTTCAACCGCTACGGAGTATTTAATGGTAACTCGGCAGCAGCCCCTCACCTGACCGGCGCTATTGGTCTGCTGTATAGCTTGCCATGCAGTCAATTAGCGGCTCAGGCATTACAAGAACCCGAAAATACCGCATTGCATATTCGCGATGTTTTGCTCAACGGAGTCGACCCCCTACCTCCTTTGGAGCATATTACCACAACCGGCGGACGGCTGAACGTGGCGCAAAGTATGCAACTTATTATGGATGATTGCAGTGAACCCACGCTGGAGGTTCAGGAGATTGGCATACGACCCAACCCCGTACGAACCGAAATGCAATTACATTTTCAGCTCGAACAAGGTACGAGTTGTAGCATCACCGTCATGGATGCACTGGGACGTATCCCCTACCAACGAACGCTGGAAAATGGCGTACAGGGGCCGTATACCCAATATATTAATGTCGACAACTGGGCAGCGGGCACTTATTTTGTCCTCATCCGGCAAAATGGAACGATTCTGAGTCGAAAATTTGTTGTAACCCACAGGAATTAATTTTTGAGCACGATGCTTTGAAAGTTACCCGGTAGTGCGTATGTTTGCGTCCCGATGCCAAGAAAGCGGTTGTTTTGACATTTTTTCGCAAAAAAAATGTACAACCTTCACAAAAAAGCTTATCTTTGCATCCGCATAAGAAACATACACACAGAGAAGGCTCTGTAGCTCAACTGGATAGAGCACTTGACTACGGATCAAGAGGTTTCAGGTTCGAATCCTGACAGAGTCACTTTCTCTATTCTCGGATAATATCGCGTTAAGTTCAAGGTTTCAGGATTCGAGACGTTTTCCCGATTTGATGCCTTGAACTTTTTAAATTTAAGGAGCAATGTCTAAAGTTTGTCAATTAACAGGGAAGCGCCCGGTGGCGGGTCATTCAGTATCGTTCTCCAACCAAAAGACCAAGCGTCGCTTTACGCCTAATCTACATAAGAAGCGTTTCTACATTCCGGAGACGGATCAGTGGGTAACGCTTAAAGTATGTACGACCGCGCTTCGCACGATCAACAAGCTAGGCTTGTACGATTATTTGAAGAAGTTGGAAACCAAGGGCATCAAGCACGGTGTCGAATTGAACGAACCTAAATAAATTATAATAGGCCATGGCTAAGAAAAGTAAAGGAAACCGCATTCAGATTATTCTGGAATGTACGGAGCATAAAGAGTCAGGGATGCCGGGCACGTCGCGCTACGTGACGCAGAAAAACCGCAAGAATACGCCGGGTCGCCTGGAGTTGAAGAAATACAACCCTATCCTGAAGCGCATGACGCTCCACCGTGAAATTAAGTAAGAACTTGATACGAAAGGTACACTTTTGTATATTGTGCCTTCTGAATCACTAAAAAATAACGAACAATGGCAAAGGTATCCAAGAACGCACGGGTAGCAAAACGTGCTGCCAACGCAGGTTCCGGACGTGACCACATCAAAGTTGTCGTATCCGTTAAAGATCCCAAAACGGGAAAATACTCCTTCAAGGAGCAGATTGTTCACAAAGACAAGAAAGACGAGTTTCTGAAAGCATTCAAATAGTGTTTTCTGCTCATTGATCTTTCGACAAAAAGGCTTCTCAGGTTACTGGGAAGCCTTTTTGGTCGTATATTATCTCTCCCCTGCCGAGAACGGACCGCCTTCTGACGATTACCACTTTCATTATTGCGTCCCTCTTTGTATTTTCGCAAGCCATACTTTGACAAAAAGTACCGGCCAGCATTTATTTCATTAGAAGCCTGACATTATGAGCGCATTTGGCAACCTGTTCAAAAAGAAGAAAAAGAAAGAAGATCTGGATAAAGGGCTGGAAAAAACCCGTACCAACTTCTTTTCTAAATTAGGCCGGGCCGTTGCCGGTAAAGCAAAGGTCGACGATGAAGTACTGGACAACCTGGAAGAAATTCTGATCTCTTCCGATGTCGGCCTCGATACTACCGTCAAAATCATTGAACGTATCGAAGCCCGGGTTTCCCGCGACAGATACCTCAATACCTCCGAGCTGAACGGCATCCTGCGCGACGAGATCGTGCAACTCTTGGCCGAAAACAACACGGAAGATGTCGATGATTTCACCCTGCCCGACGATGCCCCTAAACCCTACGTCATTATGGTCGTCGGGGTCAACGGAGTAGGAAAAACCACGACCATTGGTAAAATAGCGCATCAGCTCACCCAACAAGGCAAAAAAGTAGTCCTCGGTGCCGGAGACACCTTCCGCGCCGCCGCTGTCGACCAACTCAAAATCTGGTCGGACCGTGTGGGCTGCGACTTTTTTAGTAAAGGTATGCAGGCCGACCCGGCCGCAGTGGCCTACGAAACCATCACTTACGCCGTCGACAACAACTGCGATGTAGCCATTATCGATACCGCCGGCCGCCTACACACCAAGATCAACTTGATGCGCGAGCTCAGCAAGATCAAGCGCAGCATGAGCAAAAAACTGGAGTATGCCCCCAACGAAGTACTTCTCGTACTCGACGCAACCACTGGTCAAAACGCCATTGAACAAGCCAAACACTTTACCCAGGCTACGGATGTAACGGCATTAGCCCTGACCAAGCTTGATGGTACCGCCAAAGGGGGCGTCGCCATCGGAATCAGCGATCAATTTAAAGTACCCATCAAATATATTGGCGTTGGGGAAGGCATCGATCATCTGCAGACATTCAATAAACAGCAATTCGTCGATTCCCTGTTTGAGCAGTAACGGCTCACAATCTTGCGGAGTAAATCTGCGTTTTCTATGCGACATCATCGAAGTTAGTGCCCTGTTGTACTGACTTCTCATCACTTGACTTTTATCAAGATAAGACAACTATGCGTTACTTGATCCTCTGCTTATTTTTTACCCTGGGCATAAACCTGGTACAGGCTCAAACCTGGCGCCCCACCCCAACCAACCAGGAAGGATTCGCTACCTATTATGCCGATCGCTTTCACGGCCGCCAAACGGCTTACGGCGAACGATACGATCGCGCCGCCTTCACCTGCGCCAGTAAAGACTTCCCCAAGAACAGCCTCTTGCGCGTTACCCGCCTCGATACCCGCGAAAGCGTTGTTGTCCGCGTCAACGATAGAGGACCCTTTGGTAAAGAAAGCTACATCATTGACTTAAGCTATGCCGCTGCCGCAAAAATCGATATGATTCGCGACGGTCGCGTACAGGTCACCGTCGAAAAAATTGGCACCTCCTCATCCAACCCGGCCCCGGCCCGCACTCAAAGCAACAATCGCCGCTTATTGGGTAATCGCAACTCTGCCAGGGCGGCAACCTCCGTTAGCGTAACCCCTGCCGCCCGTACGGCCAGTAGTAATAAAAAGGGAGCAGAAGGTGTCTGGCGCTCGGGTAAGCAAAATACGTACGGCGTACAATTGGCCGCCTACACCCAGCGAACCCTGGCCCAACAACAAGCTGAAAAATGGATCAAGATGGGGCTGAGCGATCTAATCATCTGGCAAGAGTCAAACAACTCCTTCAAGTTGATTGCCGGATCTTTTTCTTCCCGCCAGCAAGCTGCCGGCCGTATGAATACTATCCGGCGGATCTACAGCCTCGAGGGATTCGTCAAATATTATTAACGTAAAATCCGTCTTCAGTACTGTTGACGGGGAAGACCATCCCAATAAAAGAGGACAATCCAGGCCAGCACCAGTACTGCAGTATGTATCGACGATCGATAAATAATTTTCCAAGATAGAAATACGCCCCCTGCCTAACCAGGCACACTCCACCCATTTCGCACTCCCTACAGGTTCAACCAATACGTGGCTTTAAAGACCAGGGCCCGGTTCTTACTGAACAGGTTCTCCGGGAGGTAATTCTCCGTATACACGATGAAGATATCGGATGCCGGCTGATAGCGCCATTGTAGCCGTGCATTGAGGTTGATATTGTCCAGCAAACTATTGTACTGTACAAAAGTCGTAAGGAACAGTGCATCGGTGAAGGTCAGGTCGATACGTGGTCCCACCAGGAAGAGTTTTTCCGCTCCGTATTCTCCGGGTAGCTGTAAATCGTTGTAATCAAAACGCAAAGACACATTGCCGTAAGGTTGGTAGCGCAACGTAACCTCTCCCGACAGGTTGAGATTAGTGCCATTATAAAACCCACCGTACGTAGCCGACACGTTGTAGTTAAACAGCCGCCGGGGGTTACTCTGGTACTCCATCGACACCGAATTCCAACTGTATTCTTCTCCCTCCCGAAAGGAGGTATATTCATTTGGATCAATCGGATTAAAATCAAAGGTCAGTCGCTGAAAGACACTATTGTACCCAAAACTAAGGCGCGATGCGTTGGCAAACGAAAGCCCATAATTCAAGTTCAGACTGCGGTCGGTATTGGTGCCCCCTGGAATGTAGGTGGTACTCACATCCACACTGGGCCCCATCCGGATAACGGCCTCGTTGTCTGGATAAAACGTATAGGCTGCATTGCTAAAAAACGTGTACTGCCCGGGGTATACCCGCGTACCTGGGGCAAACCCCGCCTCCGGGTTAAAGAATTCGTTGATAAAGTTGTGCCCGACATGGACACTAACATTCCGGTTTTGGAAACGGGTAAACAACAGGCCTGACAGATTTTCCCGACTATTGAAATCATCGAACGATTTGCCGATAAACGAGCTATGGTACCACCTGGCATCTTTACTGGTCATCTCCAGGTCAGCGGCAATTACCCGGTTGTAGACATTCCGGCGTAGTACATTCCTGTCGCCGGTTTGTATCTCGCGAAAGACCCCGTCGGCAAAATATTTCGCGGTATCCCCCGGTTCTACCCCCAGGGAAGCTTTGTTCACAAAGGTAACCGTGAAGCTAGATTGCGCCCAAAAGTTGCGCTGTAGGGCCGCCACCGTATAATTTTGGGCGGGCAGCCCAAAATCCAGTTGCTCCTGCGTCTGCATATTGAGTACTCCAATGCGCCATTTCTCATTAAGCGATCCGCTAAGACGGGCACCGTACAGAATCGGCACCTGCTGAAACAGGCCCGACGAATCGCGCGCCAGACCAATACGGCGCGAAAAGAACGGGCGTGCCTCCGGATAGCCAGCTTGTGAGAATAGGTCATTGTTCTCCAAAAAGAACTGTCGCCGCTCCGGAAACTGAAACTCGAACCGGGTCAGGTTGATTACCTGCCGGTCAACCTCTACCTGCGAAAAATCGGGGTTGACCGTTAGGTCCAGATTGAGAGAAGGGGTCACCGCCACTTTGGCATCAAAGCCGGCCTGTAGACTGGATGCTTGCGCTACCGGTTCTGCTTCCCGGTCGCTCGACGTTTGTCCAGCCAGATAGGGAATAAAAGAAATATTGGTTTTAGCTTCCGGTATCGGGTCTTCCCAAATCAGTTGACCACTGTAGGGAAAGGAAGCTGAAATGAACTGAATCGGCGTGCGAATCCACGAAGACTTGATATTGCGTTTCAAGTCCCAGCGATCCATAGCAATATTCCACTCGCGTACGTCGGAGCGGTAACGAAAACTTTTGAACGGGATCGCCAGCTCAGCAATCCAGCGATCCTCATAGCGAGCTACCTTGGAATACCATTTATTATCCCAGAAGGTATTAAATGAGTCGTCGCCGGTACCACCACCCGTCACGGTGCCCTCCATCTGCACCCCGGCGGGGGTGATAACGAAGAAGAAGCCATTCTGCTTATCGTTGTAGGGGCCGAGGGCAAATCCTACGTTATCGTTGAGGTCGTAGTTGAAATCACGCCGCAGCGAACTGATGATGTTCGGTGTATCATCATCGTAACACACGAAGGACACATAAAGGAAGTCATCGTCAAATGTCAGGCGACCCTCCGTTTGGAAAGGTGCCCGGGCCGTATCGACGGGGAAGTTTTGGTACCAATCGTCGGCCACGTCGGCTTCCTGCCAGGCCGGCTCGTCTAATCGGCCATCCAGCACGATTGCTCCTTCGGTACGCTTTATAGCCAGGGGTATTCCCGGCTGATTTTGGGCATGAACGAGACTTATTCCAAACAGGCACAACATACCCATGACCCATCCTTTACTACTCATGTTGGTTCGTTTTGGTTTGAGCAGCGCAAAGGTACGTATCTGTCGTATTTTTTTCACCCTAATCATCTAATCTCACAGCGGGCAACCTGCTACCTGTACGTCGTCCCTAACGGGGCAAAACGCTGAGGGATACATCTCTTTACTTTTTACGCTTGCGCAAATAGCGTTTGGGAATGGGGGTATCCTCATTCTCACTATTCCAGAGAATATTGACGATATAGTAGCGTCCATCCTTTTGGATGAGTTGAATGCTGTTGATCCCCCGCTGAAAAACGGGACCCTGCGCGGTGCGTCGAGAATCGTAGGTACTGAAAATCTGTACAATTTTTCCGAAGCGATCTGTCTTACGGCTCAACTCGCCCTCGAAGAAACCACTTTCTTCCAGGTAAGGGCCGTTGCGTTCGATGTATTCGTCAACCGTCATTGGCATAAAGCGTGGCTCTCCTTCCTGATCGCGCCCCATAGCCATCAGGCGCGCATCTTCATGAAAAAGGTAGCGCATTAAATCCCAATCGCGGGCTTCCCCGGCCGGTCCGGAAATCACATCGTACAGGGTAGCAATAATGGCGTCTTCGGTGCGCACCTTATCGAGGTCGGCATCAGTTTGCGCAAATAAAGGCCCTGTAAAGAAGGTAAAAAATAACATTAGAAGAGATAATCGGTACATAGGACATTGATTTTTGGTATAAGGTAAGATACTCTTTTTAACGTGAGGTCAGGGCTTAACCTAGATTATGGCCTCTACCGTGTTGGCGGCTACTTACTTCGCTATACTTTTTATATTTTTCCAAAAAAACGCATGCCGTCGCTCAAGCGCTTCTTGCTGAATATTCTCCGCCGGATCGATAATGCCATTGACGCCCTCAAGTTTAAGATGGTCAAGGCATCGGGGCGCGGACGAAAATACCCCATTAAAATTGCCACCTACCGTGGGTTTGGCAGCCACCATTCTATTTTTTTACAGGGCCGGGTACTCGTTCGCAAATCGTATCGTAAAGAAGAGGAAAAGTCGCGCCTTGATTACATCCTGAATACCTACAACCGCTTTGAAAGCGATGAAGTGCCAAATGCCCGCCTGCGCATAACGGTTGGGGATAATTCCTATGAGGTATCAACAGATCAGGAGGGATACTTTACCCTCGACCAACGCCTGCACATCCCCTTGCCTGTACTAGACGACCCCTGGTATCCCGTTGATATCAAACTCCTGGAAACACCGTGGCGGAAAATGGACCTCACGACCACCACCTCCGTACTTATCCCTCCCCGCCACGCCAAAGTTGGTATTATTACCGATATTGATGACACCATTTTACATACCGGCGTTACCTCCCCACTGAAATGGCGGGTAATTTATAATACCTTTTTCAAGAGTGCCTCCAGGCGTAAGGTTTTTGACGAAGCCGCTGCCTTTTTTCGCGCGCTGCAGCAGGGAGCAGACGAACAGCAGTATAACCCCGTTTTTTACGTCTCCAACAGCCCTCACAACCTGTACGAGATGATTAAAAAGTTTCTCAAGATTAATCATTTGCCAAAAGGCCCGGTGCTATTGCGCGACATTGGCATTCCTTATCGTCTGCATCCCCTGGGGTATCAGGGCCATAAGGCGGGCAGCATTACCCGGATTTTGCAGACGTTCCCCGATATTCCCTTCATTCTCGTAGGCGATTCGGGGGAAAAAGATGCGTACATCTATCACGAAATTGCGCACGATTACCCCGAACGGATTGCGGTCATCTACATTCGCGATGTGCGCAGTCCCCGGCGGGTACGGAAAATTCGTCGCTTTATGGAAGACCTCGACACCATCACCCTGGAGATTTTCAAAGCTTACCACGAGGCCGCCCAACTGGCAGCCAGAGACAAGCTACTTTCGTATCAACAATTTGCAGAGATTCGCCTGGCGCTAAAGGAAAAGAAAAAATGAATGGGGTCAGCATTGATCGAGCCGTTAGTCGTTGTGCCCCCCATTATTATCTTTTTTTTGCCGGCGCATTTCTGCGCGACGCATGGGCATACGGTCTATCCGCGCAAAGAGTGCCTCTATAGTGGCCTGATCGTCGGTGCACCACTTTTCGCCACCATCTTTTCCTACCAGAATGAACCGGAAAGCAGGATAGTCTTTGGCATATTTTTGCCGCAAGGCTTGTACATCAGCTGCCGATAGTTTTTTGCCGAAAGGCGCAATGCCTGCATTCCTTCCCACCTGGTAAATCACCAAATCCCGATCGTGTAGTCCTGCTTCATGCTTGCGCAAAACAGCAAGCTGCTCCCGCATGGAGGAGTCGGTGGTAGCTTCCGCAAAAATCAGAACGACGCGATGCTGCCAGCGGTGTTTGACCAGGGGCTGAGCACCGGCAGGCCCGGCCATCAAAAAGAAAAGAGTACTGATTAGAAGAATATTACCCGAATAGGCCATAGCTATTTTTTATCCGTTTACCCGCAGAACAATTTTACCCACGTTGGCATTCGCTTCCATGCGACCATGCGCATCCTTCACTTTTTGCCATTCATAGATAGAATCAATAACGGGGGCTATTGTTCCCTTTCCAAGATCTGACCAGGCGAATTCATAGAAGATACGAGTCAGGTCTTTTTTGTACTCCAGGGAGCGTGCCCGCAAGGTAGACCCCATGATATGCAGACGTTTCATTAAAATTTTGGCCAGGGAAATCTCCTCTGCCTGCGCACCGCCCATAAAGGCCAGAAGCACTAGCCGTCCGTCGGTGGCGAGTGTATCGATATTAGACTTAAGGTAGGGCGCACCGATAAAATCAATGATCACATCCGCTCCCCGACCCTCTGTATGATCATCGACAACCGCCGCAAAATCTTCACTTTTATAATCGATCGCTTTTTGCGCACCCAGGGCCAGACACTGCTCGTGTTTAGGCGCCGAAGCAGTGACCACCACTTCTGCTTGCATCAGGCGTGCCAATTGTATGGCAGCTGTTCCTACCCCACTCGCTCCGGCGTGAATCAGCACAGTTTCCTGAGGCTGTACTTTTGCCAGAAGGCGCAAAGCCTGAAAGGCCGTCAGGAAAACTTCCGGGATAGCTGCTGCCGTAGTGAAATCCATGCGCTCCGGTACGGGCAACGCCAGATCTTCGTGAATAACGGCGTATTCGGCATAGCCACCTCCAGGCAGTAGCCCACACACACGATCGCCTGTCTGCCATCGGGTTACCTTTTTTCCAATAGCGACTACCGTGCCGGCCATTTCCAATCCCAATACTGGACTCGCTCCGGGAGGTGGTGGGTACTTACCTTCGCGCTGCATAATATCGGCCCGATTCAGGGCTGTGGCAGCTACTTTAACCAGAATTTCATTAGGCTGTGGCTCCGGATCGGGGAAATCCCCCAGGTAGAGCTGATCCGCAGATCCCGGTTGGTCGAAGAGGATGGCGTGCATGGTTAATAAGGTTAGTGGTTAGTGGTTAGTGGTTAGTGGTTAGTGGTTAGTGGTAGCATACACAAATCATCTAGCATGCTAAACCTACAACAAATCAAAGAGGTGCCCCATTTTAAACTTTTTGGTTTGCAGGTAATCGCGATTTTCCTGTTGGGGCCGGATGATCAGGGGGACGCGCTCGGTGATGGCAATGGTTGAGGCTTCGAGGGCACCGATTTTTTCGGGATTATTGGTAAGCAGACGAATGCTATGCACCTTGAGGTCTTCGAGCATAGCCACGGCGATATCGTATTGCCGCGCATCTACCTCCAGGCCGAGGTGGAGGTTGGCGTCGATGGTATTATGTCCTTCGTCCTGAAGTTGGTAAGCTTTGAGCTTGTTGATAATGCCGATACCCCGGCCTTCCTGCCGCAAATAAAGGACAATTCCACCCTCGGCAGAGGCCATTTCCAGCGCGCGGGTGAGCTGTTCACCACAGTCGCAGCGCTTGGAGCCAAACAAATCTCCGGTCATGCATTCGGAATGGATACGGGTAAGCACCGGCTGGGAAGGATCCATTGATTCGTGTACCAGAGCGATATGGGGCATCCAATCGTCAGACGAATGGGCATAAGCAACCATATTGAAGGTACCCCAGGGGGTAGGGATTAAAGCCTCGGCCTGCCGTTGAATGCGCTTATTAAGTTGGCTGTCTTTCATGTTGTCGGGATAATAACAAATATGTATTGCAAACACAGCGGTTTGCCAAAGGGTTTATAATGTCCAAAAATGGCGAACAAAAAATCGATTTGCCTCCCAGCTGTTCCATTGTATATTCTTCACAAAAGCTTCGGAAAGCTTACCCGGGGACGGTACACGTTCGAAAAATGCCCCAATTTGTCAAAGATCTGCAATGAAAAACTCCAACAAAGGTAACATTTTGCAAAAAGCGAAATCATTTCTAATTTTGGGCGTCTAAATGGGTCGGTTGGTGGATAAACAACTATTCATTGCAATTCTTACCTGACTCAATGCATGCTATATCCCCCCTGAACGGGTACAGCAATAGACTCCCTCTTGCGCATTCGATATTCGAGCTACACACAACCTATATACAAAGTCAGTAGATGTTTTTTCTATGATAGACCGATTTTAAATAGGTATTTTCATTTTAAACAATTCGACGAATCACCAAATTTATTCTACAACCGTGCTATATTTGGCAGCGAATTAGCCATTACATTCGATTAAAGTATGTAATCCCAAAAAGAATATCTTTCTAAAAACACGCTAACATCCCATCAACTAATAGAAAGGTTCAGAAAGAAAAACGCAAACAATACGCCCTAAGCTTTACTTAGCTTTCGGCACACTCATTTAGCTCACTAAAATTTTTCATGATGAAAAAACTTTCACTAGTTTTAATGTTGGTCTTTGCGGGCGTTGCCACGCTCATGGCCCAGCGATCGATCCAGGGTACCGTCTCTGATGAGACCGGAGAAGCCCTGATCGGAGCCACGGTGCTGGTCAAAGGGACCGCTACCGGGGCCGTTACCGATATTAACGGCATCTACTCTATTTCCGTTCCTGAGGGCAGTAACACCCTGGTATTTTCCTACACGGGATACGCTACCCAGGAAGTAGAAATCGGAACATCCTCTACCATTGACGTCACGCTGGAGCAATCCATCGCCGAACTTGATGAAATC
>Ga0102940_1000607_pt1 | contig 24273 bp, 20 predicted proteins | sample SalPonR2_C_D1_MG_FD_78215 | JGI IMG/M metagenome (GOLD analysis project Ga0102940, IMG submission 78215) | Salt pond soil microbial communities from South San Francisco under conditions of wetland restoration - Salt Pond MetaG R2_C_D1_MG | ecosystem: Environmental > Aquatic > Marine > Intertidal... | reverse complement strand
CGCCTCAGGCGGATTCCAAGCTGAATGTTTGAAAAAAAGATGATTAAAGTACATTATATATTGAAATAAAAACTCCATTTTTTGGAGTTATGATAATAAGCGGAAGTAGCTCAGTTGGTAGAGCGTCAGCCTTCCAAGCTGAATGTCGCCGGTTCGAACCCGGTCTTCCGCTCTAAAGTTTGGTTTTAGAGCAGGTATGAATAGTAGAGGATTCATTTCTGAAGATGTTGAAATTGAGGGTAAGAAACCTGCCGAGTTGTGTTTTACATAACATAACGAAGTTTTACCCGGATTTTCGCTCTAATAGCCATTAAAGGCGGTTTCATTATGAACAGGCAAATCTAGTTCATATTGAGAAAACTTTGGCCGACGTAGCTCAGGGGTAGAGCGTTTCCTTGGTAAGGAAAAGGTCACGAGTTCAATTCTCGTCGTTGGCTCAATGAATTAATAAAAATTGAACGATAAAAACGTTAACACTAATATATAACTAAGATTAAATAATTTACTTATGGCAAAGGAAAATTTTGATCGCTCCAAACCACACCTTAACATAGGTACGCTTGGACACGTCGATCACGGTAAAACAACTTTAACAGCAGCTATCACTAAGGTAATGGCTGATAAAGGCTTTTCAGAGGCTTCAGCTTTTGATCAAATAGACAATGCTCCTGAAGAAAAAGAGCGTGGTATTACAATTAACTCTTCTCACGTTGAGTACCAAACAGAAAACAGACACTATGCACACGTAGATTGTCCTGGTCACGCCGATTATGTTAAGAACATGGTGACAGGTGCTGCTCAAATGGACGGTGCTATTCTTGTTGTTGCTGCAACTGATGGTCCAATGCCACAAACACGTGAGCATATATTACTAGGACGCCAAGTTGGTGTACCTCGTATTGTAGCTTTTTTAAACAAAGTTGATTTAGTAGACGACGAAGAATTATTAGAGCTTGTTGAAATGGAAGTTAGAGACTTATTAAGTTTTTACGAATACGACGGTGATAATGCTCCTGTAATTTCTGGTTCTGCTTTAGGTGCTCTCGAAGGCGATGAAAAATGGGCAGACAAAATTGTTGAATTAATGGAAGCCGTTGATGATTACATCCAACTTCCAGAAAGAGAAGTAGATAAAGATTTCCTAATGCCAGTAGAAGATGTATTTTCTATTACAGGTCGTGGAACTGTTGCTACCGGTAGAATTGAAACTGGTGTAGCAAATACAGGAGATCCAGTAGAATTAATTGGTATGGGAGCTGAAAAATTAAAGTCTACCATAACTGGAGTAGAGATGTTCCGTAAAATATTAGACAGAGGTGAAGCTGGAGATAATGTTGGTATCTTATTAAGAGGTATCGAGAAAAACCAGATCTCAAGAGGTATGGTAATTACTAAACCTGGTTCTGTAACACCACACGCCAAATTTAAAGCAGAGGTTTATGTTTTGAAAAAAGAAGAAGGTGGTCGTCACACTCCATTCCACAACAACTACAGACCTCAATTCTATGTTAGAACAACTGATGTAACAGGTACTATTACTTTACCTGATGGTGTAGAAATGGTAATGCCTGGTGATAACCTGACCATTACTGTTGAATTGTTACAACCAATTGCAATGAATACTGGTCTTCAATTTGCAATTAGAGAAGGTGGACGTACAGTCGGTGCTGGTCAAGTAACTGAAATACTAGATTAATAACAATAAGTAAAGAGTTGAGGTAATGCGATAAAAATCGCTATTACCTCGACTTTTTAATAAAAGGCTCAATTCCACTTTACATTAAAAACTAAAGTTTGAGTTATAAACGGGTTTAGCTCAGTTGGTAGAGCACTGGTCTCCAAAACCAGGTGTCGGGAGTTCGAGCCTCTCAACCCGTGCTAATTAAGCGAGGCGATCTCGAAATTTCGGAATGTCACGATGCATATCGGGAAGCCTCACAGTAATTAAAAATAAAAAGTTTTACATTATAATATGTGATGTCAAACACCAACTAATATTAATTTAAAATACGAGGTTCAATGATCCTTTATGTTTTAAAATAATTAATTTTCAAACATGTCAAACGTTGTAAATTACATAAACGAGTCATTTTACGAGTTGAAAAACCACGTAACCTGGCCTTCCTATGCAGATGCTCAAAGATTAATGGTTATTGTAGCTGTATTTTCAGTGCTATTAGCTCTAGCTGTTTATGGAGTAGATCAATTATTTAGTGGAGTTATTGAAACGTATTTTAATTGGGTAAAATCTTAATCATGTCAGAAGAATCATTAAAAAAATGGTACGTTGTAAGATCCATAAGTGGTTCTGAAAACAAAATTAAAGACTATATTGAGAAAGAGATTGCTCACGAAGGTTTAGAAGACTATGTTGATGAAATTTTAGTCCCTAAAGAAAAAGTAGTACAGATTAGGAATGGAAAAAAAATACAAAAAGATAAAGTTTATTTACCGGGATATATTGTGATTAATGCAAACTTGGAAGGTGAATTACCTCATATCATAAAAGGTGTAAATGGTGTAATCGGTTTTCTCGGTGAAACTAAAGGTGGTGATCCGGTACCACTAAGAAAGACAGAAGTTAATAGATTGTTGGGTAAAGTAGACGAACTAAGTACGAGCAAGGAACAAGTATCTATACCTTACACTATTGGAGAGAGCGTCAAGGTTATAGACGGTCCTTTCAATAGTTTTACCGGAACTATAGAAAAAGTAAATGAGGAAAAGCGTAAGCTTCAAGTTACTGTGAAGATTTTTGGTAGAAAAACACCGGTAGAATTAAGCTTTATGCAAGTAGAAAAAATATAAATGTTACATGATATTGATTGTTTTAATGCTTCCCCCTAAAACAATCCCATTAAAAACATAAACAAAAATGGCAAAAGAAGTAAGTAAAGTTGTAAAACTCCAGGTAAGAGGTGGTGCTGCAAATCCATCTCCTCCAGTAGGGCCTGCATTAGGTGCAGCTGGTGTAAATATAATGGAGTTTTGTAAGCAATTTAACGGTAGAACTCAAGATAAAGCTGGAAAGGTTTTGCCCGTGGAAATTACTGTATATGCTGATAAATCATTTGACTTTATCATCAAGACACCACCGGCAGCTGTACAAATATTAGAACTTACCAAAATTAAAAAAGGTTCTGGCGAACCCAACAGAAAAAAGGTAGGCTCAATAACATGGGATCAGATAAAAACGATTGCTGAAGACAAAATGCAAGATCTCAATGCTTTTACGGTAGAATCTGCCATGAAAATGGTAGCTGGTACAGCGCGTTCTATGGGTGTTAATGTAAAAGGTAACGCACCTTTCTAAAACTAATTAAAATCAATGGGACAAATAACAAAAAAACAAAAAGAAGCTAGAGCAAAAGTAGATAGAGATAATCTCTACACTGTAGCAGAAGCCTCTAAACTTGTTAAGGAAATATCTAGTGCAAAATTTGATGAATCTGTAGATTTGGCGATTAGACTTAATGTTGATCCAAGAAAAGCAAATCAAATGGTTAGAGGTGTAGTTACCTTACCAAACGGTACAGGTAAGCAAACAACTGTGCTGGCACTAGTAACTCCTGATAAAGCAGATGAAGCTAAAGCTGCAGGTGCTGACTACGTAGGTCTTGATGAATATATCGAGAAAATAAAAGGCGGATGGACAGATGTAGATGTTATCGTGACTATGCCTAGTGTAATGGGTAAACTCGGTCCGTTAGGAAGAATTTTGGGACCAAGAGGGCTTATGCCAAACCCAAAAACAGGAACAGTAACAATGGATGTTGCAAAAGCAGTATCTGATGTTAAAGGTGGTAAAATAGATTTTAAAGTGGATAAAACGGGAATCGTACACGCACTTATTGCAAAAGCTTCATTCGAAGCTGAAAAAATTGCAGGTAACGCTCGTGAATTATTAACTACCATTGTAAAGCTTAAACCTCAGACTGTTAAAGGTGTTTACATTAAAAGTATACACATGTCATCAACAATGTCTCCAAGTGTGGAAATTGATACAAAACGTTTTACAGAAGAATAACTTTAATTATGACAAGAGAAGAAAAATCAATAATAATTAAAGAGCTAACTGATAAATTAGCTGAAACATCCAGCATCTATTTTACTGATATTTCCGGGCTTGATGCTCAAAATACCAATAAGTTAAGAAGAGCATGTTTCAAATCTAATATCAAGTTACTCGTAGTAAAGAATACTTTAATGGCAAAGGCCATGAGTGGTACGGATAAAGACTTTGGTGATTTAGACCAAACTTTAAAAGGTAACACTTCGGTAATGTTTTCAGAAACTGGGAATGCCCCGGCCAAAATCATTAAGGACTTTAGAAAAAAGAACGAAAAGCCATTATTAAAAGGGGCTTTCGTAGACGAAGCTATTTATTTAGGTGACGACTATTTAGAAACACTTGTTAATATCAAGTCTAAAGAGGAAGTCATTGGAGATATTATTGGCTTATTACAATCACCTGCTAAAAATGTGGTTTCAGCACTTCAATCCGGTGGCGGAAAACTTGCAGGTATCATAAAAACCCTTTCTGAAAAAGAAAGTTAAATTATTGCACTAATAAACAATTATAAATACAATTAAAACGATAGAAAATGGCAGAATTAAAAGATTTCGCAGAACAATTAGTTAACTTAACTGTAAAAGAAGTTAATGAATTAGCTGATATTCTTAAAGAAGAATACGGCATTGAGCCTGCTGCCGCAGCTGTAGCTGTTGCAGGGGGAGGCGCCGCTGGTGGTGGTGAGGAAGAAGAAGAGCAAACTGAATTTGATGTAGTCTTAACTGCACCAGGTGGTTCAAAATTAAAGGTAGTAAAGCTTGTAAAAGAACTAACCGGCCTTGGTCTTAAAGATGCAAAAGGATTAGTTGATAACGCTCCTTCTCCAATTAAGGAGGCAGTCTCTAAAGACGAAGCAGAATCTCTAAAATCACAATTAGAAGAAGCAGGCGCTGAGGTTGAGCTTAAGTAATCTCAACTATTTGATATTTAAAGGTTTAGATCTCAGAGAACTTCCTCTGTAGGTCTAAACCATTTTGCGTATAAATACGCATGTGTTTTTACACCAATTTTTATAAATTTAGCTATTAGCATTAAATCCTTTCGTAGATGTCAGTAACCCAAAATCAACGTATCAGTTTTTCATCAGTAACCAACAAACCTGATTATCCGGATTTTTTGGACATTCAAGTTAAGTCATTTCAAGATTTCTTTCAACTAGAAACAAAACCAGAGGAAAGATCCGATGAAGGTCTCTTCAATACGTTTATGGAAAATTTTCCTATAACGGACACCAGAAACCAATTCGTACTAGAATTTTTAGATTATTTTATCGACCCTCCCCGATACTCAATCCAAGAGTGTATAGAAAGAGGTCTTACGTATTGTGTGCCTTTAAAAGCAAGATTAAAACTTTATTGTACCGATCCTGAACATGAGGATTTTGAGACTATTGTACAAGATGTTTACTTAGGTACAATTCCTTACATGACGCCAAGTGGAACTTTCATCATTAATGGTGCAGAACGCGTTGTAGTTTCCCAACTTCATAGATCACCAGGCGTCTTCTTTGGTCAGTCTTTTCACGCCAACGGAACCAAATTGTATTCTGCACGTGTAATCCCATTCAAAGGGTCATGGATAGAATTTGCAACAGACATCAATTCTGTAATGTACGCTTATATCGACAGAAAGAAAAAATTACCCGTAACTACTTTATTTAGAGCGATTGGTTTTGAACGCGATAAAGACATTCTTGAAATATTCGACCTTGCTGAAGAAATCAAAGTTTCAAAATCTGGACTTAAAAAAGTACTTGGTCGTAAACTTGCAGCAAGAGTGCTGAACACTTGGTATGAAGATTTCGTGGATGAAGATACCGGAGAAGTTGTATCCATCGAAAGAAACGAAATTATATTAGATCGTGATACAATTTTAGAAAAAGATCATATCGAAGAAATTCTGGAAACAGGATCTAAAACCATTTTACTTCATAAAGAAGACAGCAGTAATAGTGATTATGCTATTATTTACAATACATTACAAAAAGATCCAACCAATTCAGAAAAAGAGGCGGTTGAGCACATTTATAGACAATTGCGTAACGCAGAACCGCCTGACGAAGAAACAGCCAGAGGAATTATTGATAAATTATTCTTTAGTGATCAACGTTATAATTTAGGTGAGGTTGGTCGTTACAGAATGAATAAAAAATTAGGTCTCGATATTGCAGAAGATAAGCGTGTACTAACCAAAGACGATATCATTACAATTATCAAATACCTTATAGAATTGGTTAATTCTAAGGCTGAAGTAGATGATATCGATCACCTGTCTAATCGTCGTGTTAGAACAGTTGGTGAGCAATTATCTCAACAATTTGGGATTGGTTTAGCCAGAATGGCCAGAACAATAAGAGAACGTATGAACGTAAGAGATAATGAGGTGTTTACCCCAATAGATCTTATCAATGCAAAAACCTTATCTTCTGTAATTAATTCATTCTTTGGAACAAATCAATTGTCTCAATTTATGGATCAAACCAATCCTATTGCAGAATTGACAAACAAAAGAAGAATGTCAGCCTTAGGTCCCGGTGGTCTCTCAAGAGAGCGAGCAGGTTTTGAAGTTCGTGATGTTCACTTTACACACTACGGAAGACTGTGTCCAATTGAAACACCGGAAGGGCCAAATATTGGTTTAATTTCTTCTATGTCTGTGTTTGGAAAAATTAATGCATTAGGCTTTATTGAAACACCATACAGAAAGGTGAAAGATGGTGTAATAGATTTCAAAAACGAACCCTTGTATTTATCTGCTGAAGAAGAAGAGAATAAACTTATTGCACAAGCCAATATTCCAATAGATGATGACGGCAAAATACTTCCGGAAAAGGTTATTGCCAGAAAAGAGGGAGACTTCCCGGTAGTTGATCCAAAAGAGGTAGATTATATAGACGTAGCTCCCAATCAGATTTCTTCAATATCGGCTTCATTAATTCCATTTCTTGAACACGATGATGCTAACCGTGCACTGATGGGGTCAAACATGATGCGTCAAGCCGTACCCTTATTGCGCGTAGATTCACCAATCGTAGGTACAGGTCTGGAAAGACAGGTTGCTAAAGATTCGCGTGTTTTAATTAATGCAGAAGGTGATGGCGTCGTAGAATACGTCGATGCAGACAAAATTACCATAAAGTATGACCGTACAGAGGAAGATAGAATGGTAAGTTTTGACTCAGATTCTAAAACATACGATTTGATTAAATTTAGAAGAACCAATCAAGGGACTTCTATTAACCTAAAACCAATAGTAAATGCCGGTGATCGTGTTACTGAGGGTCAGGTGCTTTGTCAAGGTTATGCAACAGAAGCAGGAGAATTGGCATTAGGGCGAAACATGAAAGTTGCATTTATGCCTTGGAAAGGCTATAATTTTGAGGATGCTATTGTAATTTCTGAAAAGGTAGTAAGAGATGATATCCTAACTTCTATTCATATTGATGAATATTCATTGGAAGTAAGAGATACCAAACTCGGTAATGAAGAATTAACAGCAGATATCCCAAATGTTTCAGAAGAGGCCACTAAAGACCTTGATGAAAATGGAATGATTAGAATAGGTGCAGAAATCAAGCCGGGTGATATCCTAATTGGTAAAATTACACCAAAAGGCGAAAGCGATCCTACGCCTGAAGAAAAATTGCTCAGGGCCATATTTGGTGATAAGGCCGGTGATGTAAAAGATGCTTCACTTAAGGCTTCACCCTCATTAAGAGGCGTTGTAATAGACAAAAAACTGTTCGCTCGTGCTATTAAAGACAAAAGAAAACGAGCAAAAGACAAAGAAGAAATCAACAAACTTGAATCGAAATATCATGTTAAGTTTGAAGAGCTAAGAAATGTATTGATTGATAAGCTATTTGTTATTGTAAATGGTAAAACAGCTCAAGGTGTGCAAAACGATCTTGGTGAAGATGTACTTCCTAAAGGGAAAAAGTACACTCAAAAAATGCTGAACTCTGTTGAAGATTTTACGCACCTCACAAAAGGAACGTGGACAACTGATAATCATCTTAACAGCCTAATAGCAGATTTGCTTCATAATTATAAAATTAAAAAGAACGATCTTCAAGGTAACCTGAGACGTGAGAAATTTACAATCTCTGTAGGTGATGAATTACCTTCAGGTATCTTAAAACTTGCTAAAATTTACGTCGCTAAAAAGCGTAAACTCAAGGTAGGTGATAAAATGGCAGGTCGTCACGGTAACAAAGGTATTGTTGCTAAAATTGTGAGAGAAGAAGATATGCCATTCCTGGAAGATGGTACACCAGTAGATATTGTGCTTAACCCATTAGGGGTGCCTTCTCGAATGAATATTGGACAGATCTATGAAACGGTATTAGGCTGGGCCGGCCAGAAATTAGGTCAAAAGTTTGCCACACCTATTTTTGACGGTGCGACGATAGACCAAATTAATGAACTTACTGACGAAGCTGGTATTCCAAGATATGGTCATACTCATTTATACGATGGTGGAACTGGTGAACGATTTGATCAGCCTGCAACTGTCGGGGTCATTTATATGCTGAAACTCGGTCATATGATCGAAGACAAGATGCACTCCAGATCTATTGGACCATACTCCTTGATTACGCAACAACCCCTTGGTGGTAAAGCACAATTTGGTGGTCAGCGTTTTGGTGAAATGGAAGTTTGGGCACTTGAAGCTTATGGTGCATCGAGCACCCTTCGAGAGATTTTGACAGTAAAATCTGATGACGTAATCGGTAGAGCTAAGACTTACGAAGCAATCGTAAAAGGAGAGCCAATGCCAGAACCGGGATTACCGGAATCATTTAATGTACTAATGCATGAGCTTAAAGGTCTTGGATTAGATATTAAATTGGAAGAGTAAATGTTTAGTTTAAACATTAGATTTTTTAAAAATAATTCTTTTAAACTTGTATGATGACAAGACATAATGATAATAACACTCAAGTGAAATTTAATAAAATTTCTATTGGTTTAGCTTCTCCGGAAAAGATTTTAGGAGAATCCAGAGGCGAAGTTTTAAAGCCTGAAACGATCAACTACAGAACACATAAGCCCGAAAGAGATGGTTTGTTTTGTGAGCGTATTTTTGGTCCTGTAAAGGACTACGAATGTGCCTGTGGTAAATATAAAAGAATTCGCTACAAAGGTATCGTTTGTGACCGTTGTGGCGTAGAAGTTACAGAAAAAAAAGTGCGACGAGACAGGGTTGGCCACATCAATTTGGTTGTACCGGTTGCTCACATTTGGTATTTTAGATCTTTACCAAACAAATTAGGGTATCTTTTAGGTATTCCATCTAAAAAATTAGATATGATTATATATTACGAAAGATACGTCGTAATTCAATCTGGTATCGCTAAAAATGAAGATGGAGAGCCATTTAAAAAATTAGACTTCTTAACTGAAGAAGAATACCTGAACACTTTAGACAGTCTTCCTCAGGAAAATCAATATTTAGATGACGATGACCCTAACAAGTTTATCGCTAAAATGGGAGCGGAGTGCTTAATTGAAATTCTGAAAAGAATTGATTTAGACGAATTATCTTATGATTTGAGGCATAAAGCAAACCATGAAACTTCTAAGCAACGTAAAACTGAAGCCTTAAAAAGACTGCAAGTGGTTGAAGCTTTAAGAGATTCTAAGAATAACAGAAATAATAATCCGGAGTGGATGATTATGAAAGTTATTCCTGTGATACCGCCAGAATTAAGACCCTTAGTGCCTTTAGATGGTGGACGTTTTGCAACTTCAGACCTTAACGATTTATATAGAAGAGTCATCATTAGAAACAATCGTCTTAAGCGTTTGATGGAAATCAAAGCACCAGAAGTTATTCTTAGAAATGAGAAACGTATGTTACAGGAATCTGTAGATTCTTTATTTGATAATACACGTAAATCTTCAGCTGTAAAAACAGACTCCAACAGACCATTAAAATCCCTATCAGATTCTTTAAAAGGAAAGCAGGGACGTTTCAGACAAAACCTTCTTGGTAAACGTGTAGATTATTCAGCACGTTCTGTGATTGTAGTTGGTCCTGAACTTAAAATGTTTGAATGTGGTTTGCCAAAAGATATGGCGGCTGAATTATACAAGCCGTTTATCATCAGAAAATTGATTGAACGTGGTGTTGTAAAGACAGTGAAGTCTGCTAAAAAAATCATAGACAAGAAAGAACCTATAGTTTGGGATATTCTAGAAAATGTATTAAAAGGACATCCTGTATTACTTAACCGTGCGCCAACTTTGCACCGTTTAGGTATTCAGGCATTCCAACCTAAATTGATAGAAGGAAAAGCTATCCAACTTCATCCATTGGCTTGTACAGCATTTAATGCCGATTTTGATGGTGACCAAATGGCAGTTCACTTACCTTTAGGACCCGAAGCCATATTGGAGGCCCAACTCTTAATGTTAGCTTCTCATAATATTTTAAATCCTGCTAATGGCTCGCCTATTACAGTACCATCTCAGGATATGGTTCTAGGGCTGTATTACATGACCAAAGAACGCAAATCTACAAAAGATTATAAGGTAAAAGGGGAAGGTCTAACTTTCTACTCTTACGAAGAGGTAAATATTGCACTCAATGAAGGTAAAGTAGAGCTTAACTCTCCAATTAAATTAAGAGTTAAAGACAAAACTCCTGATGCTGAAAAGCCCTATAAAATTATAGAAACTACTGTTGGCCGTTCAATTTTTAATGTTCACCTGCCGGATGCAGTAGATTATGTCAATGAAGTACTCACCAAAAAAGCATTGAGAAATGTGATTAGTGAAGTTGTTGATAAGACAAGTATACCTGAAACTGCAGAATTCCTTGATAAGATTAAAGGCCTTGGATATAATTATGCATTCAAAGGCGGCTTATCCTTCTCATTAGGTGATATTATTATTCCAGAAGAGAAACAACAGCTTATTGATGAGGCCAATGCCCAGGTAGATACTATTGTATCAAATTATAACATGGGTCTTATCACTAATAATGAGAGATACAATCAAGTTATCGATATATGGACAGCCACTAATTCAAACCTTACTGAATTGGCAATGAAACGAATTACAGAGGACAAGCAAGGCTTCAACTCTGTGTATATGATGCTTGATTCTGGTGCTAGAGGGTCTAAAGAGCAAATTCGCCAATTAACCGGTATGCGTGGTTTGATGGCTAAGCCTAAAAAATCTACATCTGGCGGTGGAGAAATTATTGAAAACCCAATTTTATCAAACTTTAAAGAGGGGCTTTCAATACTTGAATACTTTATCTCTACACACGGTGCTCGTAAAGGTCTTGCCGATACAGCCTTAAAAACTGCTGATGCCGGATACCTAACGCGTAGATTGGTCGATGTTTCTCAAGATGTTATCGTAAGAGAAGACGACTGTGGAACACTTAGAGGTATAGAAGTTTCAGCATTAAAGAAAAATGATGAAGTAGTTGAAACACTTGCCGAAAGAATTATTGGTAGAACTTCACTCAATGATGTTATTGATCCAATTTCTGAAGAGTTAATTTTAACCGCAGGAGAAGAAATAACAAGTGCAAAAGCAAAATTGGTTGAAGATTCTGCTTTAACCAGTATTGAGGTTAGATCTCCATTAACCTGCGAATCTAAAAAAGGCATCTGTATAAAATGTTACGGTAGAAACCTTTCTACTGGTAAAACAGTTCAAAAAGGTGAAGCTGTTGGTGTAATAGCAGCCCAGTCTATTGGTGAGCCAGGTACTCAGTTAACCCTGAGAACATTCCACGTTGGGGGTATTGCAGGAAACATTTCCGAGGACAATAAGTTAGAAGCTAACTTTGATGGTAAAGCTGAAATAGAAGACCTTAAAACAGTAGATAGTAAAGATAACGAAGGTAATGATATTAAAGTTGTGATATCAAGAACTTCTGAATTGAAGATTGTTGATAAAAAATCTGGTATTGTACTTTCTACAAACGTTATACCTTATGGCTCTCAATTGTTTATAAAACCCGGAGATACCGTTAAGAAAGGTGATGTGATTTGTAAATGGGACCCCTATAATGGTGTAATTATTTCAGAATTTGCAGGTCAGGTTAACTTTGAAAATATAGAACAGGGCGTAACTTATCAAATAGAAACTGATGAACAAACCGGTTTCCAGGAAAAAGTTATTACTGAATCTAAAAACAAAAGAAAGATACCTACGCTTCATATCTTAAATGATAAAGGTGAAAACATTAGATCTTATAACTTGCCTGTAGGAGCTCACATCATCGTAAATGATGAAGAAAAAATTAGTGAAGGTAAAATCCTGGTAAAGATTCCTAGAAGTTCATCTAAAGCAGGTGATATTACCGGTGGTCTGCCGAGATTGACAGAGTTGTTTGAAGCCCGTAATCCTTCAAACCCAGCCGTTGTGAGTGAGATTGATGGTGTTGTTTCATTTGGTAAAATTAAACGAGGTAACCGTGAGATTATTATAGAATCTAAACTTGGTGAAACTAAGAAGTATTTGGTTAAACTTTCTAATCAAATTCTAGTACAAGAAAACGACTACGTAAGAGCAGGTATGCCATTATCAGATGGCTCCGTCACACCTAATGATATTTTAAACATCAAAGGGCCGAGCGCTGTTCAACAGTATCTGGTAAATGAAGTTCAAGAAGTTTATCGTTTACAAGGCGTACAAATTAATGATAAGCATTTTGAAGTTGTTGTTCGTCAGATGATGCAGAAAGTGAAGATTAAAGATTCCGGCGACACCACATTCTTAGAAAATCAATTGGTGCATAAGCTAGATTTTATCGAAGAAAACGATAATATATTTGGTAAAAAAGTAGTCGAAGACCCGGGAGATAGTGAGAATTTAAAAGCCGGTCAAATTGTTACACTTCGTGAATTAAGAGACGAAAACTCAATCTTAAAACGTGAAGATAAACAAACTGTTGATGCTCGTGACGCACAATCAGCAACGGCAATGCCTGTATTACAAGGTATAACACGTGCTTCACTTCAAACTAAATCATTTATTTCTGCGGCGTCTTTCCAAGAAACCACTAAGGTACTTAACGAAGCAGCGGTTAGCGGAAAAGTAGATAAGTTAGAAGGTCTTAAAGAGAATGTTATTGTTGGGCATAGAATACCGGCTGGTACAGGTCTTAGAGAATTTGACGACATTATTGTAGGCTCAGAAGAAGAACTCGAAAACATGTTGAAACCCGAAGACATGCAACCTAACGTGAGTGTTAATCTAAACTAAATCATAATTATGAAAGAAGAAGATAAAGCCAAGAAAAATCAATTAAATATTCAGCTGGATGAAAACATTGCTAATGGAACGTATAGTAACTTAGTTATCATCAATCATTCTGCTACTGAATTTGTATTGGACTTTGTAAGTGTAATGCCGGGTGTACCAAAATCTAAGGTGAAATCTAGAATGATTTTAGCACCGCAGCATGCCAAACGTTTACTTAATGCTTTATCTGAAAACGTTAAGCGCTATGAGGCCTCTCATGGAAAAATAAAAGATGACCAGAAACAGCAAAATATTCCAATGAATTTTGGGCCAACTGGTCAAGCCTAAACATCAAAAAAGCCTGGCTTTGCCAGGCTTTTTTAGTTATAAAATTTGATAACGCCTACCCTCTAGTTGCTTTTAGAATAACTTGAAGTCCGATTTCGTCGTAAATAAACCTTTCTTTAAGGTCATCAAATATTGAATTAGACTTATATTCAATACCCCATTTTGTTCTGTCTATTTCAAAGTTTTCAGTGGTCAATTTCATGGTATTAAAATCTCTTGAAAAATTTATAGTAGCTTTGAATTTTATGGAATTAGAAATACCTTTCATAATTAATTCACCGTAAATACTGTAAAAGCCAATCTTTTTACTGGCAGATTTAATTATAAATAAAGCTTCCGGATATTTTTTAACATTAAAAAAATGATCTTCTTTACCTTGAATATTTCCCTTGAGGTGATTCTCTAAATCTTTTTTCTCTTCACCAGTTAAATCTAGTACACTTATGCTATTCATATCAATGCTAAATTTCCCAGAAACTAGGGTATCGTTATTGAAAATAATTTCACCGGATTTGACTTTTAGTTTGCCCTTATGTTCACCGGCTGGTTTTGAGCCAGTCCAATATATTGTAGATAGGTCGGGTTCAATCTTAAATTGAGTATGCAATGTTTTATCCGTCTCAGATTCTGTATTTAACTCTTCAACAAATACAGCATCCTCATTTTTCTCTTTAGTCTCTTTCGGCTCATTTTTACAAGAAATAAATAAAATTAATACCAAAAAACAATTTAAAATGATCTTATATGTGCGCATGTATTTCATTTTGGTTATACTAACAAAAATAATCTATGTTTGCACCTCATTAACCGATGACATTTTGACACAACTACTGAATTGGCAATTAATTTGATGTTATAGATTAAATGAAATTAAAACAATGGAAAAGGAAGATACAAATACAAAAGTAAATACAGAAGAAAAAGTTGAAGATGTGAGCCAAAAATCTTCAGAAAACACAAAACAGCATACCCAAAAAGACAAAAATAAAAGCAATCCAAAAGAAAATTCTTCTGAAGAGAAGAAGAATAACTCTGAAAAAACAAAGCTTGAATCTGAAAAAAAAGAGCGTAATTCTGAAAAGGAAGATAAAAAAGAATTATCTAAGGAAGAAAAACTCAAGCAAGATCTGGATGCTCAAAAAGACAAGTATTTAAGACTCTTTGCTGAATTTGAAAATTATAAAAGACGAACCAGCAAAGAACGTTTGGAGTTATTTAAAACTGCATCTCAGGAATTGATGCAGGTGATGCTCCCGGTTTTAGATGATTTTGATCGTGCCTTAAAAGAAATCAAAAAGTCTGAAGATGACAGCTTGGTTCAGGGAGTAGAACTCATCAATAATAAATTTAGAGAAACTTTAAAATCCAAAGGTTTAGAACCTATGGCAGTCAAAGCAGGAGACACTTTTGATGCAGACCTTCACGAAGCTGTAACTCAAATACCTGCTCCAGATAAATCAATGAAAGGAAAAATTGTTGATGTGGTTGAAAAAGGATATACCCTTGGCAATAAAATAATTAGGTTTCCAAAGGTCGTTACAGGAAAATAATTTATGCTCAACATAGAGCTTAAATTAAAATTAAACACAAATCTATGAAAGAAGATTATTACGATATATTAGGCGTTGGTAAAAATGCTTCAGCAGCTGAAATAAAGAAAGCTTACAGGAAACTGGCTATAAAATATCATCCTGATAAAAATCCGGATGATCCTAAAGCAGAAGCCATGTTTAAAAAAGCAGCAGAAGCCTATGAAGTGCTTAGCAATCCCGAAAAGAAAGCTAAGTACGATCAATTTGGTCATTCTGCTTTTGATGGAAGCGGAGGCTTTGGCGGTGGCGGTATGGATATGGACGATATCTTTAGCCAGTTTGGTGATATATTTGGTTCTGCATTTGGTGGTCAAGGTGGTGGCTTTTCTGGTTTTGGAGGATTTGGTCGTCAGGGTCAATCCCGTTCTAAAGGAAGCAACCTTAGGATAAGAGTTAAATTAAACCTAGAAGATGTTGCCAATGGAGTTGAGAAGAAAATTAAAGTTAAACGAAAGAAAAAATCTTCCGGTACTACCTATAAAACTTGTTCTACTTGTGGTGGCTCCGGTCAAGTGACTCGTGTAACCAACACAATCCTTGGCCGTATGCAAACCGCTTCACCTTGTAATGTGTGTCAGGGTTCTGGTCAAGTGATAGAAAATAGAGGAGCTGGAACCGATGCACACGGCATGAAAACTGAAGATGAATTAGTTTCAATTAAAATTCCTGCGGGTGTAGAAGATGGCATGCAGCTTAAAGTATCCGGTAAGGGAAATGAAGCGCCGGGAAATGGCATTGCCGGAGACCTTATCGTACAGATTTTGGTAGAAGAACACAAACATCTTAAAAGAGATGGCGAAAATTTACATTACGATCTGTATATAAGTTTTTCAGAGGCTGCTTTAGGAACTTCTAAAGAAATTCAAACCGTATCCGGAAAAGTGAGGATAAAGATAGACCCCGGAATACAAAGTGGTAAAATATTGAGGTTAAAGTCTAAAGGATTACCAAATCTAAATAGATACAGAACAGGAGATTTACTAGTTCATGTTAATGTATGGACACCACAAAAACTCAATAGAGAGCAGGAACACTTTTTTGAAAACCAGCTAAATTCAGAAAATTTTAGACCTAATCCTCAAACTTCTGACAAGTCATTTTTTGAAAAAGTAAAAGATATGTTTTCTTAAACATTTATTTTAACAATATTTTACGTATATTTGAACATCACTACAAAGTGATGTTTTTTCTTTTTCATAGCAATTTTTCCCATCATTAGTCGTTAGATTAATGGTGGGTTTTATTTTTTTAAATATGCTTCAATTGTTTTATATCACCTCAACCTAACTCAAAACAATATTATTTTTTCATGAAATATGTTTCATGTGTTATAGGGCTGTTATTGACCTCCCAATTTTCGTTTTCACAATCTTCAGATATAGCTAGATTAGAATACACTTGGTTTCCACAAAAAGATTCCGACAACTCTTTCAGGCGTTTTAAAACTTTTGTAAACTACCCCATAAAGTTCAAAAATGAAGCTTATCTTATCCCTGGAATCGAATATCAAAATGTAGAATTTCAATTTAATGACGAGGTTCCTTTCAACAATCAAAATCTCGACCGTTTTCAATACTATAAAGTGAATCTGGCTTACTTGAAAAAATTCAAGGATAAGTGGAGATATGCCGTTGAAGCAGGACTTGTAGCGACATCAAATTTTCAAACAAATCTAGTATCCGATGACTTGCTTTTTAATGGATCTGTATATTTTATAAAATCTAATCCTAAAACAGAATATACTCCAAAAACGAGACTTATTTTTGGGCTTACTTTCAATACAAATGCTGGAACACCATTTCCCTTGCCCTTTATAAATTATTTTAAAGAAGTTAGTCCTAAAATTAATTATGCTTTAGGCGTGCCCAAAACAAACATTAAATACTTTTTAACTCCCAAGCATATTATGCAGGCTTTTGTAACTTTAGATGGGTTTTACGCCAATGTTCAAAAAGACATTTCAATTGTTAGAAATAATGTTACTGAACAGGCTTCAGAACTTTCAATGCTGGTTGCCCTGTCTGGTTTAGGCTACGCCTATAAATTTACAGATTACATAAGTTTTTATGCTTATACCGGATATACAATCATCAACAATATAAGATTGAGGAATGAAAATGCTAATGATATCTATACAATTAACGATAAGAACAGTATTTATTTTAGATTTGGACTCAAATTAAAAGTGTATTAAAATGTCAAAATTACTTATAGTAGAAGACGAAGAAGCAATAAGAAGAGTTTTAGTTAAAATATTAAAAGAAGACGACTCTAAATATGAGGTAGAAGAAGCCGAAGACGGTCTTAAGGCTTTGGATATGATTAAATCTCAAGATTTTGATTTGATTTTGTGCGACATTAAAATGCCGAAAGTTGACGGTGTTGAAGTTCTTGAAAAAGCAAGTAAAATTAAACCGGATTTGCCTATTGTAATGATATCTGGTCACGGGGATTTAGAAACAGCCGTAGAAACCATGAGAAAAGGTGCATTTGATTATATCTCTAAACCACCCGACTTAAACAGATTGCTGCAAACTGTTAGGATTGCACTGGATCACAATAAATTAGCTTCTGAAAATAAAACGCTTAAAAAGAAGGTAAGCAAAAAATATGAGATGATAGGGGAATCTAAGGCTATTGAGAATATAAAGTCTATGATTGATAAAATTGCTCCTACCGATGCCAGAGTTTTAATTACAGGCGATAATGGCACAGGAAAAGAACTGGTGGCGCACTGGATCCATCAAAAAAGTAAGCGTTCTAAATCACCAATGATTGAAGTTAACTGTGCAGCTATTCCTTCAGAGCTCATTGAAAGCGAATTGTTTGGACATTTAAAGGGAGCTTTTACATCTGCTAATAAGAGCAGAGCAGGAAAGTTTGAGACTGCTAACGGCGGTACGCTTTTTCTGGATGAAGTAGGGGACATGAGTTTATCTGCACAGGCTAAAGTTCTTAGAGCGCTTCAAGAAAACAAAATACAGCGTGTAGGAAGTGATAAAGATATTAAAGTTGACGTAAGAGTAGTGGCTGCAACAAATAAAAACCTTAAAGAAGAGATAAAGCAAAAACGATTTAGGGAAGACCTTTATCACCGTTTGGCAGTTATTATGATAAACGTCCCTTCGCTAAATGACAGACCGGATGATATTCCACTGCTGGTAGCTCATTTTTTGAAAACGATAGCTAAAGACCAGGGGGTATCGCCAAAAACCATAAGCCATAAAGCTCTTGATATTTTAAAAAAGTATTCTTGGACTGGCAACATAAGGGAATTAAGAAATGTGGTAGAGCGTTTAGTCATACTGGGAGGACAGGAGATAACAGCAGAAGATGTTAAAAGTTACGCCCAGAAATCATGATTTTAAAGGCTCATATTTCATAAAATACATCGTATCTCCACTGGGGTGCTGCCATTTGTGAAAGCATTCAAATTTATAACGCCTGTAAGCAATATAGACCCGTCTTATTCGGGTTTCAGCATATATGGGTAATCCGGTTTTTTTAGAAATTTCCAAGAATTGATTTTTCATATTGTAGGCGGTTTTGGTGGTGTCTACATTCCTGGCTTCCGGCATGATGCCCCAAAACCAACAGTATAAGTGTTTCTTGTTTTTAGGCCGTTGTTTTTTAACATAGCCTTGGGTTTTGAGCGCTTTCAGGCCTTTTTTTATACCAGTAACATGTATGGCCAGTTTTAAATCGGTTATTATTTCATTCCAAAACGAAGTCTTGTTGTCGCCCTCTTCAAATAAAATAGCTATGCCGTTATAATCTTTACTTACAATAAGCGCATCACGTGCTATGGCCTTATCTATCATATGTTCTGCCAGATACTTAAACCGCTTTTCTTTATGCTTATCATCTTTAATGATTTCCATAGAGGACGGCACTTCCTGTAGCAAGGCAGCCATATTAGAGACTACTTTTTCTTTGTCGATGTTCAATTTGTGTAATTTTTTCAAAAGTAAAGATAATTGCTTTGATAAAAAATATAAGCTTAGATACATTTTCAGATAACTTAAAACTTATTTTTGTACTTTTGAATTAAAGTTGATTTAATGTTAAAGCATTTTTTTATTTTAATTTTCATGTATGGTATTTCCATTTCTTGTGGAGGGAAAAAAACCGTGGCAGAGCCTAAAACTGCACCAGAAAAAGAGGTATATATCAATCAAAATGATGAGATAGCTTTAGCTGGCTCTGTCAACTTTGAAGATGAAGAAGGTCTTACGATTTATACTGCTATTTTAAAAAATGTAACTGGTGATAAAGCCGGAGCGTATATAGGACATAAAATGGATAAACTAGCGAACTTTCTACAGCAAAGCGGCATGTCTTATGCAGAACTTTTAAGAGCCGGCGAAGGGCTTATTTTAGAGTTTAATACTAAAAGTGATTTATATTTTGATACCGGTAAGACTTCTCTAAACTCTTCTTCTAAGGATGTCCTTGACAGACTTATAAAAGCTTTAAATGAGTTTTCTGATGTAAATGTTATTATTGAAACCCATACTGATAGCTCTGGTGATAATGAAGTCAATATGAAAATGACTCAAGATCGGTTAGCATCTATTGAATCATATTTAATAGACCATGGCATAGATCAATCCAGAGTTAAATCTAAAGCATTTGGAGAAAATCAGCCTAAATTTAAAAATGATAATGCAACAGGCAGAGCTAAAAATAGAAGGGTTGAATTTGGTTTTTATGCTTCTGAATCTCTTAAGGAAGAAGCCAAAAATAAGACAGATTAGTCTATTGCTTTTTCTCCGGCACAGGGTCATATCCGGAATCACCCCAGGGATGACATTTTGAAATCCTAACTGCACTTAATTTTATCCCTTTTAGTAAACCGTGTTTTTTAAAAGCTTCATAAGCATAAGCTGAACATGTAGGCTGAAAACGACAAGTGGCCGGTTTAAGGGGTGAAATCACATATTGATATATCCTGATAAGTACCAAAAAAGGAAATATCAATATAGATTTTAAAAGTTTCAAAAGCTCTGTTTATGGAATCATTTCGTAAGTAGTGCCTTCCGGTGTGTCTTTTAGTTGTATGCTCATATCCTTCAAACGGTCACGTATGTTATCACTTTGCTCAAAATCTTTATTAGCTCGAGCCTGATTTCGCAAGTCAATAAGAAATTGAATCAATTCGTCTTGTTGACTGCCATCATTAGCTTTGTCTTCAAAATGCTCCAGACCCATAATATCAAAACACATGGCATATAGAGTATCTTTTAAAATCTGAATATCTTCAGAAGTTAATTTAAGATTACCTTGTTTAGCAGAATTAATGTGTTTTACAGCTTCAAAAAGTTGTGCAATCAGTATTGGAGAATTAAAATCATCATTCATGGCATCATAACAGGACTGCTTCCAGGTTTCGATTTCAATATCAGATTGTTCAGAAACCTGTAAATTGTCTAAATGGCCAAGAGCCTGCATAAGTCTTTCGAACCCTTTTTCGGCGGCACTTAATGCTTTATCTGAGAAATCTAGCACACTTCGGTAGTTGGCCTGTAACATAAAAAACCGCACCACCGATGGATGATATCCTTTAGATAAGGTTTTATGATTACCACTAAACAGCTCTTCAGGCAGAATATTGTTTCCGGTACTTTTTGCCATTTTTTTACCGTTTAGGGTCAGCATATTGGCGTGCATCCAGTAATTTACCGGTTTTTTGCCATTCGCTGCTGTTCCTTGTGCTATTTCACACTCATGATGTGGAAATTTTAAATCCATACCACCGCCATGGATATCAAACTCTTCTCCTAAATATTTGGAACTCATGACTGTACATTCCAGATGCCAGCCGGGAAACCCAACACCCCAGGGTGACGGCCAGCGCATGATGTGTTCTGGCTCTGCTTTTTTCCACAAGGCAAAGTCTTGCGGGTTTTTCTTATCAGACTGTCCCGCCAACTCTCGGGTATTGGCTATCAGGTCTTCGAGTTTTCTCTTGCTGAGAATACCGTAGTCTTCGGTTTCATTATATTTTAAGACGTCAAAATAAACATTACCATTAGCTTCATAAGCCAAACCTTTAGCTTTAATGGTTTTGATAATTTCAATTTGTTCTACAATATGTCCTGTTGCAGTAGGTTCTATACTTGGAGGAATGTTATTAAACTTTTGCAAGGTGTTGTGGAAGTCAACCGTGTACATTTGTACGACTTCCATGGGTTCGAGTTCTTCAATCCTCGCTTTTTTTGCAATGCGGTCTTCCCCTTCTTCAGCATCATTTTCGAGATGACCTGCATCGGTAATGTTTCTAACGTAGCGTACTTTATAGCCCAAGTGCTTTAAATACCTGAATACAAGGTCAAAAGAAATAAATGTACGACAATTTCCTAAGTGAACTTTGCTGTAAACCGTTGGCCCGCAAACATACATGCCAACATGGCCAGGGGTGAGTGATTCAAATTTTTCTTTTTGGCCGGTAAGTGAATTGTAAATTTTGAGCTCTTGTTGTTCGTATAAAGCCATAATTGTCTTTAAAATGTTGTATCCAGTTTAATGTAGTCTAAAAACTCTTTTTTGACGTTTTGGTTTTTGAACTGTCCTCCAAATTCTGAAGTCACTGTACTGCTTTCAATATCCCTTATACCACGAGAATTTACGCAGAGGTGCTTAGCATCTACAACACACGCGACATCTTCGGTATTTAGAGCTTTTTGTAATTCTTCTACAATCTGCATAGTCATACGTTCTTGAACCTGAGGGCGCTTGGCAAAATGATCTACAATTCTATTCATTTTAGATAGCCCCACTACACGACCAGAAGAAATATAAGCGACGTGTGCTTTCCCTACTATTGGTAAAAGATGATGTTCGCAGGTAGAATAGACGGTGATGTTTTTTTCAACCAGCATTTCACCGTATTTATATTTATTGTCAAAAGTTGACATTTTGGGTTTATGATTCTCATTTAAACCTGCAAAAATTTCATTCACGTACATTTTGGCAACCCGAAATGGTGTTCCTTTTAGACTATCGTCTGAAAGGTCTAAGCCAAGGATGTGCATGATACTTTTAACATGTTCCTGTATCTGTTTTACCTTGTCTTCATCACTTATTGCAAAGGCATCTTCTCTTAAGGGGGTGTCTGTAGAGGTACCAATATGGTTTTGGCCAATTTCCTCAATTTCAGACAGTTTTTCATTTATACTCATATATCTAAAATATGTTACAAAGATAACGGATTTCGAAGTTTATGCCGTTTCATTGATTATAATATTTACAAAATATTATAATCAATATCAATAATTCAGATTCTCAAATTGGTTTTTAAAGTTTACCAACCAACACTCTTCACTGTCGTCAACTTTTACAACAAGTTAAGATTCAGCCTAACATTTAAGTTGAAAAGCATAAAAAAATTAAAAGATATTTTAATGCTAATATTTTAAAAGGTATATTGAAATTATAAATAGTTTTTGATAAAGTTTCTAAGATGAACAGATTATTTTGTTTTATGTGTATTATTCTTTACGGTTTATTTCTTAATTCGAATAACAAACCTGAAGTAAGTGATAAATATTGTATTCACGAAAAAGAAGATATTAGGATTCAAAATTGCAGACCACAGGAAGGCTTTACGTTCTCAACAGACCCAAATTACCTTGCCACTTTTAAAGAATTGACTGTGCCTGTTGTATTTTGGGGAGTAAATAGGGATGACGGTAGCAGCGAGAATGCCTTGTCTGAGGATAAAATTGGTGAATCTCTCAATCTTTTGAACTCGGCTTTTAAACAAATGAAAATTAAGTTTGAACTTGATGAGTTTAAAATGATTAATTCTTCAGAAATTTATTGGACTGATTATTATTCTTTTAGTAAATATATTAAACGCAATGATTTGCTAAGTGAAAATGCGTTAAATATTTATGTGCCTTATAGATTTACAAATTTTAAAAATAACCTTAGAGGCGGAAAGTGGTCTTGGAATCAATTGGGTGTAAATATGTTAAACTATAATACGGGCATCTTGCCTCATGAAGTTGGCCATATATTTGGACTAAATCATATGCATAACGGTTATAAAGCTGTAAACTGTGAACGTGTAACGAGAGATAAAAATGATCCGGAATACAATGCCCATTGTGCAGGCGACCTTGTGACAGATACTAATGCTATGCCTAATATGTATAATCGGTTTCATTTGATTAATGACAATTGCGAATACACTGGTAAATTAAAAAACTGTAAAGGCGAGTTCTATCAACTTACAGAAGATGATATTCGTAATTTTATGGGCTATACTCAACACGACTGTCGTTCAAAATTCACGACAGGTCAAAGTATAAGAGCTAGAGAATATATCAAAAAATATTCTTCTCAAAATAAATATCAATATTTGCGGTCAGAGTAAAATCAATTACACATTAGGCTTATTTATATGCCTTTTATAAAGTCGCCAAATAAATCTTCAAACTGACTGCCTTGGTCAAAACGATTTTTGCTTAACTTTTTGTGTATAGTCAAAGCCCACAAGACCAATTCCATGTAGAAATACTGGTCATTATCTGAGAGGTCTTTGGTGTATTTATGTACAAAATTTTTAAGCGGCTTCACTTTTAATAATTCTTCACGATAAAGACTATCTGGTGAATCGTCTAAAATCTCTATACCATTATTTTCTGCGAACCATCTTACAATTTTGTCGTGAGGTTTGTCTTCGCCTTCTTTCTCTAATTTTTTTATTTCAGGAAAATAAGTGTCATATAAATTTTTTATAGCACCTTCAATTAATCCTTGCGCGATAAACTCTACGCCTTCCTGTTCACCTTCATATAATAATTCAATTTTACCTGTAAGCGCGGGTAGAATTCCACCAAAATCAGATAACCTTATCTGTGTTTGATTTTCGTCATTGATCATGGCTCTTCTTTCTGCTGTACTAACTAAGTTTTCGTATGCACTTATACTCAACCTGGCACTTACACCACTTTTAACATCAATATACTCGCTGTCTCTGGCCTGAAAGCTAATTTGTTCAAGAAGTAATTGGGCAATTTTTGGCACTTCTATGTCATCTTGTTCT
>Ga0102940_1000606_pt1 | contig 24356 bp, 20 predicted proteins | sample SalPonR2_C_D1_MG_FD_78215 | JGI IMG/M metagenome (GOLD analysis project Ga0102940, IMG submission 78215) | Salt pond soil microbial communities from South San Francisco under conditions of wetland restoration - Salt Pond MetaG R2_C_D1_MG | ecosystem: Environmental > Aquatic > Marine > Intertidal... | reverse complement strand
GCAGGATTACAATGTGTTAATGATTGATGATTTTACCAGTTATGATGCTGTATTGAGGTATTCTAACCGGGTAAGAAATGATCTGGATCAGATTGTTGGTGAAATGGATGCTAATTCGCATGAAGTAGTACTGATATCAGAGGAAAATTACAATACACTTCTTGAGGAGAAGGAATTCATACCTTATTTGTTATTTTACAGGGAAAAATACCAGAACTAATGGCGAAAGAGATCCAAATATTATGGACAGATGATGAGATTGATCTGTTAAAACCCTACATTCTTTTTCTCGAAGAAAAAGGGTACTCGGTGCATACAGCAAGCAACGGAGAGGAAGCCCTCGAGTTAGTGAGGAAAGAATCATTTAATCTCATTTTTCTTGATGAAAATATGCCAGGTCTTAGCGGACTGGAAACCCTTGAGCGTATAAAAGAGGTAACACCTTCGGTACCGGTTATAATGATTACCAAATCGGAGGAAGAGGATATCATGGATGAAGCCATCGGTAATAAGATAGCCGATTACCTTATTAAACCTGTAAATCCGAAACAGATATTACTTACTATCAAGAAACACATTGATACAGAAAGGCTTGTGACGCAGAAAACCACATCTGCCTACCAGATGCAATTCAGTCAGATCAGCACATTGATTAATTCTGCCAATTCTTATAAAGACTGGACAGATATCTATCAAAAGCTGGTTTTCTGGGATCAGCAGCTTGAAGACTCGGGTGATTCCGGAATGAATGAGGTGCTTTCGATGCAATGGACTGAAGCTAATAATGGGTTTTATAAATTTGTGAAGGCTAATTATAACCGTTGGTTGGTAAATGGATCTGACGATACCCCTGTTATGTCGCCCCGGTTTTTTTCTAAAGGACTGTTTCCATTGCTTCATAATGAAAAGATAACGGTATTAGTCATTGATAATCTGAGATATGATCAATGGAAATTAATTGAACAAAAAATTGCATCATTATACAGAACCGAAGAGGAGGAAATTTTTTGCAGTATTCTTCCCACAGCTACCCAATATGCCAGAAATGCTATATTTTCCGGATTGATGCCTTCAGAGATTAAAAAGGTAATTCCCCGGTACTGGGTAGACGAGGATCAGGAAGAGGGAAAAAATCAATATGAGGCAGAGCTGCTTAAATACCAGCTGCAGAGCAAAGGTTATACGTCATCGATGAACTATGAGAAGATTATGAACCTTAAGCAGGGAAAAAAAATTGTAGATCATTTTAGTGATCTGATGAATTATGATTTAAACGTGTTGGTTTATAATTTTGTGGATATGCTTTCTCATGCACGGACAGAAATGAATGTGATCAGGGAGTTATCATATGATGAAAAGTCATATCGAGCTTTAACGACAACCTGGTTCAATAATTCATACCTCATGGAGTTGATTAAGCTTCTTTCTCAGCATAGAGTCAAGTTAGTTATTACCACAGATCATGGTGCAGTGAGGGTTCAGAACCCGGTTAAAGTAGTTGGCGATCGCAATACATCTTCAAACCTGAGGTATAAACAGGGGAAGAATCTTAGTTATAATGCGAAGCAAGTGTTTGAATTAAAAGATCCGGCTAATGGCTATCTTCCCAAATCCAATGTCAGTAGCTCTTATATATTTGCAGGAAATTATGATTACCTGGTATATCCAAATAATTATCACCATTTTGTTAATCATTACCGCAACACATTCCAGCATGGAGGAATATCAATGGAGGAGATGCTCATTCCCTTTGCGGTTCTAAGTCCCACATCATGATAGCCATTGAAATCCCCCACATCAACTCAATTGAAAATGCTGCACGACAGTTGCAAAAAGACATTGGAGATTACAGGAGAATTGCATTTGCAGGTGAAATGGGTGCCGGGAAAACAACAATTATAAAGGCACTTTGCAAGCAACTGGGTGTGGAATCTATTGTAGTAAGCCCCACTTTTGCGCTTATTAATGAATACTTCACTAAAGAAGGAGATTCAATATATCATTTTGATCTTTTTCGCATTGAGGATGTAAGTGAGATGTATGATTTTGGATATGAAGATTATTTTTATTCCGATGCCTATTGCTTAATTGAATGGCCCGAAAAGGCTTTGGAGTTAATACCAGAAGATACACTATTTCTTAATATTCGGGTGGAGTCTGACGGAAGCAGGACGATTGTTTCTGAAAACCCAGCCAGCATTAGCCAGTGATCTCCTTTATCCTTACTTGACAATCCACTTATTTTATGCTATTTTAGGTTCGCCAAAATATGAGAACGAAGCCAGATTGCTTTTATTAGAAATTTAGATTCAGTAGCGAATGAATAAAAAAGGAGGTAGCCAAATAAATCTTCAAAAAGAAGGATTGCTGCCACGAGAAGAGATGTTGGAAGTCGGAACCAGACAACAAGAGCTGGTTATAGGAATACCCAAAGAAGACCAGACCATTGAAAGCCGGGTGCCATTGACTCCGGAAGCTGTGGAAATTTTAACAGGGAATGGCCACCAGGTTATCATCGAAGAGGGAGCCGGATTGGCAGCAAATTATCCTGACAATCAATATGCCGATAGCGGTGCTTTGATTGTGGATGTTCGCAAAGAGGTACTCCAGGCCGATATTGTATTGAAAATCAATCCGCTTTCATTACAAGATATCGATCAAATGAAAGAGCGTGCGATGATTATTTCTTCATTTCAGGTGAAGATGCATAAAGAAAAGCAATATATTCAGAAGCTGTTAAGCAAAAAAGTGACAGCCGTATCCATGGAACTGATCAGAGACAATAATAATTGTTACCCCCTTGTAAGAAGCATGAGTAGTATTGCAGGCAGCACGGCGGTTCTTATTGCAGGCGAGTATCTGAGCAATGCACGCGGAGGAAAAGGGGTTATGCTCGGCGGGGTTACCGGAATCACACCCACAGAAGTTGTTATTCTTGGGGCTGGCACTGTGGCAGAATTTGCAGTAAGAGCTGCTTTAGGTCTTGGTGCACTGGTAAAGGTATTCGACGAATCGGTTAACAGACTCCGAAGATTGCAGTCAGCCGTGGGTTATAATATACCAACATCAATATTTCATCCAAAAGTTATTAAAAAGTCATTGAAATCGACTGACGTGGTTATTGGTGCAGTTCGTAATAATCCCGATATCTCCTCATTCCTTATCACCGAAGAGATGGTGAAAGAAATGAAAAAAGGGTCGGTTATAGTTGATATCAGCATTGATAGTGGTGGTTGTATTGAAACTTCCGAATTGCGAACACAGCAGAATCCTGTATACACAAAGCATGGAATATTGCATTATTGTGTTCCGAATATCACTTCACGCGTAGCGCGAACAGCCTCCATTGCGATTAGTAATTTGCTTGGACCAATGCTCTCAGATATGGGTCGGGCAGGAGGTTCGACAAAACATATGAAGCAGGATGAGGGCATGAGACATGGCATATATATTTACAAAGGAATTTTAACCAGCGAAACTCTGGGCAATCGTTTTGGCCTCCCTTCCAAAGATATTGAATTACTAATGGCCGCATTTTAAGCGCTGATAATGAAAGTACGTTACTTATTCTTTATACTCATTTTCATATGTTTACAGTCATGTGAAAATGAAGATTTTTCCATTTCCGGCCAGGTGCTCCTGAGTTCGGAATACGATTTTAAAAATTATACGATTGAAGGTTTTATTTTTGAAAGTCAGGAGTTTGTTCCATATTCATCCACCAGTGATATTGTCCCCGACATCCTGGTTGACCAAATTAGGTTAGTCGATGGCTCCTTAAAGGCAGGTTTTACCTCCCCCGGCAACAATAACGGATTCGCACTGGTGAATAGTTTTGATAGTTTCGAAAATTCGATGGATTTTTACAATGATTATACTGAAGCCGATTCGACGATGAGTTTTTCACCTTCTACCGATACGCTAAAGCTTTATCAAGTCTGGTTGTTTAAAAGTACAGACGATCATTATGCAAAGATTCATGTTAAGGAAATTAATACAGTCCAAGAACTTGAGGGGCAATATCTTAACGTGCTCCTAGATTACTATTATCAGCAGGATGGGACGCCCGCATTTCCCTGATACTGGTATTGTTTCAGATAAAAATTTTTTAATGTTGATCATATATAATGTCATAATTAGAGGATACTTTATACTAATAAAGATATTTTCCATTTGGAATGAAAAGGCCGGGATGTGGATCGATGGCCGGAAAGGATGGCGAAAATCCCTTGAAACCTCTTTTAAAAAATCTGATAAAGTGATATGGTTTCATTGTTCTTCTCTGGGCGAATTTGAGCAGGGAAGGAATATCATTGAGGAGGTGTACCATATATCAAAAGGCAGAAAAATTCTACTCACTTTTTTCTCGCCTTCTGGTTATGAGAAACAAAAGCATTATCGATTCGCCGACCATATTGCATATCTACCCCTCGATACAAAAATGAATGCAAAGGATTTCCTGGATGCTGTGCCTGTCGAATATGCTGTGTTTATAAAGTATGAATTTTGGTATCATTTTCTTAACGGAATGTTCAAAAGAGGAATTCCCGTTTATCTTGCCTCCGGTAATTTCCGTTCCAATCAGTTGTTTTTTAAGTGGTACGGAAAGTGGTACCAGAAAATGCTCGGTTTTTTTACCCATTTATTTGTTCAGGACGAGCGTTCGAAAATCAATCTGACAAAAATTGGTGTTACTAATGTTACTGTTGCCGGTGATTCCAGGTTCGACAGGGTGATAGATATCGCTGCACAGGAAAAGAATGATACACTATTTCAATCCAATGGCAGCAGCATACCGGTAATGGTGGCTGGAAGCACGTGGCCGCAGGATGAGAAGATCATCAGCGAGATTTATAAAATGAATTATGGTAAGATGGGACTTGTTATTGCGCCCCACGAGCCATCAGAAAAGCATATTGAACAGATAAAACAACTTTTTCCAAATGCCATTTTATTCACAGAGCTAAACGAAAAACCGGTTTCTCGCCACGATGTCATTATTGTAAACACAATCGGGCATTTGTCTTCCCTCTACCGTTTTGGAGATTTAGCGTTTATCGGGGGAGGTTTTGGCAAAGGGATTCATAACATCCTCGAAGCTACAGCATCATCTCTTCCTGTTATATTCGGCCCTAATTATTCCAAATTCACAGAAGCAAAGGAACTCTTAAAAGCAGGCGGAGCTTTTGCTGTCAGAAATGCAAATGAAGCAGTTCATGTGGTGAGTACCTTACTTGAAAACGACAGTAACCGGGAGAAAAGTGCAGCCATTGCCAGGGAGTATACTTTGCAGCGGAAAGGGGCAACGAAAATTATTACTGATTTTATTTCGACTACCTGATTCAGTTTTAGTGCTGAAAATTTATATTGGAAAGTACTTTTTTGAGCATTTGATGAAGTTTTTTTTGCTTTAAAAGCTTATCGCAAAGAATGATCCTTTAATGCTGATTAGTAAGCTGTTTGTCAAAAGGAAATCTTATAAAAAGCAGAAGGACAGCAAGTTGTCAAAATATGTAATAATTACGGTAATCGATTTTCATTTGTCAATTGTCATTTGGTTGACTGTTACTCCTTTAGCACGCGGGTTAATTTCTTGTTAATAAAAACGGATGGATTCTTACTGCTTAGTAGTTGATTTCTTCCTAATTTCATTCCTCGATTTAAAGATCATCACCGATTGCAATAAATTCTTTTTTACAATTTACCTTGGAGGGGGTAAAAACAGGAATGGTTTATACATCTATTAGTGTTATGACTAAGGGTGTGGAGAAAAAAATACATATGTTGATAACTATATCCAAAGGTAAAAAACATGATTTGTAATTTGGGTGTTAAAACTTGGTGATTTCTAAAGAGAAATTTGTTAACCATTATAAACTAGAGAACTGTATGTCAGACCAGGGAGCAACAACAGCAGGTGCAGCTGTTAAAGAAACAAAAGCGGTAACTTTAAAGAACGCGGCTAATAAGAAAAATGAGAGAAAAACCTATTCTAATGATGAGGCATTTAAGGCGTCCCTGGAGTATTTCAAAGGTGATGAACTGGCTGCCCGTGTATGGGTAAACAAATATGCTCTGAAAGATTCTTTTGGCAAATTGTATGAGCGTACGCCAGACGATATGCACCATCGTCTGGCAGCAGAAGTAGCCCGAATTGAAAAGCGATATCCCAATCCATTATCACATGATGAGGTATATAAACTTATGAAGGGTTTTAAGTATATTGTACCTCAGGGATCTCCCATGACCGGTATTGGGAATAATTTTCAGATTGCGAGTCTTTCAAATTGTTTCGTGATTGGCCATGATGGGCCATCTGATTCTTATGGCGGAATTCTGAAGATTGATCAGGAGCAGGTTCAGCTGATGAAACGGAGGGGAGGTGTAGGTCATGACCTATCACACATCCGACCAAGTGGAAGTCCTGTATTAAACAGTGCACTCACATCTACTGGCGTTGTTCCTTTTATGGAAAGGTACTCTAACTCTACCAGGGAAGTTGCTCAGGATGGGCGAAGAGGCGCTTTGATGTTAAGTATTTCAATTAAGCATCCCGATGCTGAACATTTTATTGATGCGAAAATGGAATCTGGTAAAGTTACAGGTGCCAATGTATCTGTTCGGATTGATAATGATTTCATGAAGGCTGTTGTCAGCGGAGAGAAATATACACAGCAATATCCAATAGAATCGGATCAGCCAATATACACAAAAGAGGTAGATGCGAGAAATTTGTGGAACAAGATTGTTCACAATGCCTGGAAATCAGCCGAACCAGGAATACTTTTCTGGGATACCATTGAGTCAGAATCAGTAGCTGATTCATATGCTGATCAGGGATTCCGCACTGTATCCACCAATCCCTGCGGAGAAATCCCGCTTTGTCCTTATGACAGCTGCAGGTTACTTGCTGTAAATCTTTTCAGTTATGTTGAGCAACCCTTTACTGATAAAGCTGTTTTTAACTGGCAGAAATTTAAAAAACATGTTGGTTATGCTCAACGAATTATGGATGATATTATTGATCTTGAGTTGGAGAAGATAGAAGCCATCCTTGGGAAAATAAAATCAGATCCGGAAGATGAAGATATTAAGCGGGTAGAGATAAACCTGTGGGAAAATATTCGTAACAAGGCACTTGAAGGTCGGAGAACAGGTGTTGGGATTACTGCTGAAGGAGATATGCTTGCAGCACTCGGATTACGCTATGGTACAGAAGATGCGACCGACTTTTCAGAAGAGGTGCATAAGACTATAGCCGTTGAGGCTTACCGCTCAAGTGTGAATATGGCAAAAGAGCGTGGTCCGTTTGATATTTTTGATGCTAAAAAGGAATTGGATAATCCTTTCATTGTGCGTATAGGAAATGAAGATCCTGAGCTTGTTGAGGATATGAAAAAACATGGTAGAAGAAATATCTCTTTGCTCACTATTGCGCCTACCGGGACAACAAGTCTTATGACGCAAACATCTTCGGGAATTGAACCGGTATTTCTGCCTGTATATAAGCGAAGGAGAAAAGTAAATCCAAACGATAAGGATGCGAATGTTACATATGTTGACGAGGTCGGAGACAGCTGGGAAGAATATAATGTATTCCATCATAACTTCCTTGTCTGGATGAAGGTAAATGGTTATAATCCGGAAGAAGTTAAAACATACTCTGATAAGGAGGTTGAGGAGGTTATTAAAAGGTCACCATATTATAAGTCCACTTCCAATGATGTTGATTGGGTTTCAAAAGTATCAATGCAGGGACGGGTGCAAAAATGGGTGGATCATTCCATCAGTGTTACCATAAATCTTCCTTCAAATGTTTCAGAGGAGTTGGTTGGAAATTTATATGTTGAGGCATGGAAAAGTGGATGTAAAGGAGTAACTGTATATCGCGACGGCTCAAGGTCGGGCGTACTGATTTCTGCCTCAGAAAGTGAAAAGAAAAATGACTCCCCATTCCCGAAAAAACGACCTAAAACACTGAAAGCCGAGATTTTACGGTTTAAAAACCAGCAGGAAGAGTGGATCGCTTTTGTGGGATTGATAGAAGGTAAACCTTACGAAATTTTTACCGGTAAAAAAGAGGATGATAACTTCCCAATTCCAAAATCGATTAAAACCGGGAGAATCATCAAAAATAAAGATGAAACCGGAGAATCGAGATATGATTTCCAATATGTAGACAAATACGGTTACAAAGTGACCATGGGTGGGTTGTCTCATCAGTTTCACAGCGAATTCTGGAATTACGCAAAACTTATATCAGGTGTGCTGCGTCACGGAATGCCTATAGCAGATACGGTAGAACTTATTTCATCATTACGGCTTGACAATGAAACGATCAATAATTGGTCGGCCGGAGTTGCCAGAGCATTGAAGAAATATATCCCAAATGGTACAGAAGTGAAGGGTAAAACATGTGAGGATTGTGGCTCCGGAAACCTTATTTATCAGGAGGGATGCCTTATTTGTACTGATTGCGGTTCATCTAAATGTGGTTAGATATTTTGAAAACTCCAGTTATTATATAAATGTTAGTCGATTAAAAAAGCCGGTTTGTTCCCGGCTTTTTTATATCCTGCTTATCAGCAAAGATCTTTAAATTTTTTAATAATCCAGTTCATGAATAGATACTGGTTAGATCACACTTAGTTCTTTCCCAACTTTGATAAATGCCTGAATGGCCTTCTCAAGGTGTTTTTTCTCATGTGCTGCAGATAATTGCACCCTGATCCTTGCTTCACCTTTAGGAACAACAGGAAAATAGAAGCCAATCACATAAATGCCTTCATTCAACAGCTTCGAAGCAAATTCCTGCGACAATTTTGCATCATACAGCATCACTGCACAGATGGCCGATTCAGTTGGCTTAATATCGAATCCTGCAATTTTCATTTCCTTAAGGAAATAACTTGTATTGCTGTGCAATTTGTCTTGTAGCTCAGTAGTTTCCGACATCATATCAAACATTCTGATGCCTGCGCCGACAACAGCAGGGGGTAATGAGTTTGAAAACAGGTATGGGCGTGAACGTTGCCGCAGCATTTCGATAACCTCTTTTCTTCCGGTGGTGAATCCTCCAATGGCGCCGCCAAAGGCTTTGCCAAGCGTTCCTGTGATGATATCGACCTGGCCCCTGACATTAAATAGTTCTGTTACACCTCTACCGGTTTTGCCAACTACACCTGCTGAATGGCATTCATCTACCATAACCATGGCATCATACTTTTCCGCCAGTTCAATCATTTTATCTATTGGTGCTACATTCCCATCCATCGAAAAAACGCCATCTGTAACAATTACTCTGAATCGTTGATCCTGCGCTGCTTTTAATTGTTCTTCCAGGTCGTGCATATCGCCGTTTTTATACCTGTAACGTTGTGCTTTGCAGAGTCTGACTCCGTCAATGATAGAGGCATGGTTCAATGCGTCTGAAATAATAGCATCTTCAGATGTCAGTATCGGCTCGAAAACGCCTCCGTTGGCATCAAACGCTGCAGCATAGAGTATGGTATCTTCGGTTCCAAAAAATTCAGAAATCTTTTGCTCAAGAGATTTATGCATATCCTGGGTTCCACAAATAAAACGGACCGATGACATGCCGAATCCCCTTTCATCCATGGCGTCTTTTGCTGCCTGAATAAGTTCGGGGTGGTTGGAAAGTCCGAGGTAGTTGTTGGCACAAAAGTTTAATACTTCTTCACCAGTATTTACTTTGATTAAGGCATCCTGGGCTGAAGTGATAATACGTTCTTCCTTGTAGAGCCCTGCATTCTTTATTTCCTGCAGCTCATTATCAAGATGTTGTTTGATTTTACCGTACATGTATATTATTTTTTTAGTTTTTCAGTAATTTCACTAAGCATAATTTCTGTCATCCCCGGTAAATCATATGTTGAAGCATATCCCCAGTCTACATTTGCAATGGTATCATCCACACTTTGCGGCCATGAGTCGGCAATCTGTTGCCTGAAATCGGGGTTATACGTAAGTTTAAATTCAGGAATGTGTTTTTTAATCTCTGCAGCTACTTCCTCGGGTGTGATGCTGAAGCCGCCTAAATTGTAGCTGCTGTGCACCGTAAGCTTTGTGCGGTCGGCTTCCATAAGGTCTATTGTGGCTTTGATAGCATCGGGCATAAATAGCATTGGGAGTCTTGTCCCCTTCTGGAGAAACGATTCATATTTTCCATTACGGATGGCTTCATAATATATTTCAACCGCATAATCTGTTGTGCCACCACCAGCTTCTGTTTTGTAACTAATCAGTCCTGGGTACCTGATGCTTCTCACATCAACACCATATTTGTTATAATAATAGTCACACCATCTTTCTCCCGCAAGTTTTGAAATTCCATATACCGTAATTGGCTCCATATCAGTGAACTGGGGGGTATTTACCCGTGGTGTGGTAGGTCCGAAAACAGCGATCGAACTGGGCCAGAATACTTTCTTTACATCTTCTACCATGCGCGCTACTTCAAGGATGTTCATCAAACTGTCCATGTTAATTTTCCATGCCTGGAGCGGGAGCTTTTCTGCGTTGCCCGATAAGACAGCTGCCAGGTGATAAATCTGGGTGATTTTATGTCGTATGATAAAATGGATAAGCTGCTTGTCATCCATCACATCCAATACCTGGAAAGGACCATCACCAATGATATCTGACGAAGGTGTTTTAATGTCTGTGCCCCATACATTTTCATTTCCATGTTTTTTCCTAAGTGCCAGCACCAACTCAGAACCAATCTGACCAGCAGCTCCGATTACCATGATCTTTTCCATATTATATATGTAATTTTTCTCTGCGAAATTAGGTGTTTAAGCGTTTCAAAAAAAATGATGTGTAACATGGATACATTCAAAAATTCCAGCCAAAATTGATGTATCCCAATAGTTTGTTTTTCTGTGGACTGTAGGAAGCGGTAACAGTAAGTGGGCCAAGTGGAGAAAGGTAACCCAAACTCAGACTGCCTCCCAGTATGAGATTGTCTGTATCAATATCGTTGATATGCTCAATATCAAAATCATACAAGCCAGTCCCCACAAGGGGTGTGAGATAAATGCCTGACCATGTATTGATATTCCATCCCAGTTCGGCAATGATTGCTGAAGGGGTAAGGATACCATATTCATCAATTCCCGGGAATACAATTTGATCACGAAGAAATGAAGATGTACCTCCCAAATTGAACATATTTATGAATCCCTGCGTATAGTTGTAGTTGTATCCTGCCTGCATCCGTGTAAAAAATGAAGATTTCTCGAATATCGGATGATACTGTTCATAAAGAAATTTAAACTGATAAAAATCATTAATTGCAACATCAGCTTGTGCTAAGCTATTTACGTTCTCATTTTCACCAACGATACTTAGTGAAGGTTTTTGATTCAGTATCCAGGATGTTTTTAACGTTATATTTTGCCCATCCCTTGGGAATGTATGTTTTTCGAGCGTATATTTTTTTAAACCGATAAAAATTTCATTGGCAGAATTTTTCCCATCGATGGAGAAATTTGTTTGAATGGTTGGTTCAAATATCTGGAAATTGTACGATGCACCAGTAAATAGGTAGGTGTTTTTTCCTGCAGTTTGGTTAAACGAAGCATTCAATCCGAAATACCGTTTTTTGTATGCGGCTACAGTGACAAAATTCTCTTTGTATGGAAAGTCAAGCATATTCCCCTCCATTTTCAGTCTCATCCAGTTTTTCAAATAGTCTGAAGTGAAAAAATCTACTTTTAATCTATAAGCTGGAAATTTACCCAGACTAAAACGGAAGTCACTATATAGATTATGTAGTAATAACTTTTTACTTGTAATGCCCCCCATCAAACCAATTCCGAGGAAATCATTGTAATTTAGTCCCACATTAAGCGAATTCATCGGTTTTTCCTCGAAAGAAAAAACCAGATGCTTCATTTTTAAATCTGTTTTCGAAGGAAGATAAGTGTAGGTTATGCTATTAAAATAGCCAGTGGCATATAATCTGTCTTTGAGAAGGCTGATATCATCAGCTGTTGTTGTATCACTTATATATGCGTCGGTTATATTATCGAGGAAGCTTTCTCTAATGTTTTTAAGACCCTTATAGGAAACCTGATCAACCAGGATATATTTATTATTGGTTATTGCAGAATCCGTTTTGTCGGTGGAAGGGTTTATTTTTGCAAGCTTATTCAATTCAGGAATAAAGTTTCTGGCCATTACTTTGCCTCTCTCAATGATTTGAGCTACATCAGTAAAATCTGAAACGTCGTAACCATCCAGATCAGGCTGAATAAAAAGGTCAGTATTCTTTTTGTTTTTCTTAAAAGAGTCATTGTTTTTGAACATACCCATTTGATAGATGATATCAAATGGGTTCTTTAATTCTTCTGCATCCAGTAATCCCAGAGAAACATTTACACCTATCACATATTCAGCCCCCATTTCTTTTACGACATCAACCGGAAAATTATTAACAGCACCTCCGTCTACCAGGTATAAACTGTCTCTTTCAACTGCAGTAAAGACCGCCGGAATAGCAGTGCTGGCACGAAGAGCTGATATAATATCACCTGATGAGATTTCTACTGCTTCACCGGTTTCTATGTTGGTTGCTACGCATGTAAATGGCGTTGGAAACTGATGAAAACTTTCTGTTTCACGTATATGAAATAGCAATTTTTCCAGTATGCCCCAGAGCTGTTGACCTTTAATAGCTCCTGTTCTGGCAGCAATCTTTAGCTGTTCAAATGGTAACTCAATGATATATTTACCCGATTGGATGCGGTTGCGCACATGAATATTGCTTATACCTGGACTGGATGTGAAAACATTAGCCCAATCAATAGAAAGTGCAATTTTTTCAAGCTCGTCGGACGAATAACCGGCTGAATACAAACCTCCAACAATACTGCCCATACTGGTGCCCGAGATATAATCTACTTCTAAACCTAGACTATCAATTATATGCAGCACCCCAATATGAGCAAATCCTTTGGCTCCGCCACCGCTTAGTGTGAGTCCGATCTTTCCTTTTACCGGACCTTCAGAAAAAGCCGGGAACTGGACAACCAGCAGAATGGCTATAAAAGCCCATTTTTTGAAATAATGAAAAGGCCCATATCGGATCGTTGATATTATTGCTTGTGCTTTAGACATTTAAGTTAGAATATGTTTTATGGTTTGCTAAAAAAATGAAATGCATAAATTATTGATCAAATATGCCAAATGTTAAAAAAAATGCGGGTTTCCGTCTATTGAAGCTCGCATATTTAGTTGTCGTAGTCGCTGGTTAAATATTTGGCAGACCTAAATTATAAAAAGTTCAGGTGTTCACCTAATTGATAATTTAATCGGGGATTGATTTTTTAAACTTAATAAGCGATTAAAACCCGCTTACCCTGTCTAATTTCATTTTTTGCTTGAGATTTTCCGACCCATAAGTATGAAGAAGCCATTGGTATATAGTGAATGCAGGGATGAGCATTCCCAGCAGGTAAATGAAATCTTCAATAGGAATTGTTGTTATGCGTAGCGCAAGGTTTTCATAGTTATTATACCATACCACTGGAATACGTGTTAGAAATCCATTCACTATAATAAAAGGTATAAATGAAACCAGGTAAGTCAGGAGAAAGCCCGAAAACCAGGTTTTCCAGGTTTTTAATATTAGCTGAAGCGCCAGGAATGGAATCACAAATGCGATGGTTGTAAATGTATACGTCTTACCCCACACAAATGGCAAAGAGATGATTCCGGAAATCAACATCACCCATATTACCACTTTTGAAAATGTTGGGAAATAGAACGTTTTAACAAAATATCGCAATACTTCGTGAAGGAAAAATATACAGTATGGGATAATCAGGAAAAAGAGCCACTCTTCAAGTGGAAGTCCAAGGATATAGAAATTTTTTGTATAAGTATGGTTGAAACCCCATATTCCCGCCTTGGCAAAAAAAACATCCCAGATAATAAAGAGTGTTCCGGAAAAAAAGATCCCAGGGAAAATAAACTTCATTTTGCGGTACATGAATATCCGCCACTCAAAACTTTGCGCTACTGGGTACAACAGCGAGAGTCCAAGAATTAGAAAATATGTCCATGTGCTATCCATTATTTTATACCTAGTTTTACAGCCAGCGCGCACCTGACCAGGATTAAAATTTTCCGTGTGTTAGAAATGCGGTAGCGTTTTTTAAAGATGTTAGAGGCATCGGTTTTTTGAATTTTCTTAAAGAGTTTAAGATAGTAAGTGTATGAAACCAGCACCCCAAGCCTTGAAACATTATTTAGTTTTTTTACGCCGAGATAGGCGTCATCAAAATCTTTCTTTATATCTGCTTCAATAATCCTTTTGTTTTCATTATTGAAGTGTTGCATTTCCACTCCCGGGAAATAAAACCTGCCACGTTCTTTATAATCTGATTGAATGTCGCGCAAGAAGTTAATTTTCTGAAAAGCCTCACCCAGCTTCCTTGCAGGAGGGATCAATGATTCATATGCATTGTCCTGGTTTTTATAAAAAACCCTCAGGCACATCAGACCGACAACCTCGGCCGATCCATATACATATTTTTTAAACTCATCGGCGTTATACTCCTTTTGCGTCAGATCCATTTCCATGCTGTCGAGAAAGGCTTCAATGAGGTGGTGGTCTATATTGTATTCGTTTACCACCCACTGGAAACTGTGCAAAATGGGATTGGTACTCATGCCATCCTTAATCGCCTGAAAAGTGTCTTTTCGGAAATCGGCCAGCTTTCTTGCCTTGTCCTGGTCATGAAACGTGTCAACAATTTCATCAGCCACCCTTACAAATCCGTAAATTCCATAAATGGGTAATCTAAAGTCTTTTTTTAACAGACTTACACCAAGTGAAAAAGAGGTGCTGTAATTTTTGGTGGTGAGCTTGCTGAGATGAAGAGCATTAAGCGTGTACAGGTCCATGTTCTTTTACAATTCTTTCTGTTACTAGTTTTGAACTTATCACTGTCATGGGAAGTCCGGTACCCGGTATGGTAGATGCGCCAACATAATAAACGTTATCAAATTCTTCGTCGTTATTTTTAGGTCTGAAATATCCGATCTGATTAAGGTCATGCGCCAGTCCCAATCCACTGCCTTTGTATAGATTAAATGCATCTCTCCAGTCTACCGGATCATATATGGTCTTAGATACAAGGTTCGCCTTAATATTGTATCCCGATCGCTCTGACAGGTCACTGATAATGTCGTCTGCCAGTTTCTCCCTGTCACTCCAGTCGGGTTTATAACGCAAGTCTGGCACAGGACAAAGAATAAAAAGATTTTCATGTCCTTCGGGAGCCATATCGCTGTTAAATTTGGAATTGACATTCACATAATAGTAAGGTTTATCGAGGGTAATGCTGTTTTTGAATATTTTATTCGCATAATCCTCAAAGTTGTCTCCAAGGAAATAGTTATGATGTTCAAGGTTATCGATTTTCCCTTTCACCCCAAGGTACATGGTATAAGGGGCAAGGGTCCATTTCATTTTATCAAGTTTTTGCTCAGTAAATTTTGGCCTGTTGAATATGTGATGCCTGAATCCTGCTGCATCACTGTTGACAACATACATATCAGCTTCCCATTTTTTGCCGTTAGCATCAACAAGAGCTGATATTTGTCCGTTTTTCTGCTCATACCCTGTAATTTCTGTATTGTAATGCACTTTAATGTTCATTTTCTCCATCTCACTGAGCAATCCTTCTACAATTTTGTACATCCCTCCCCGAACATTGTGATATCCATCGTGTACCAGTTCTGTGTAAGTTAACAAGGTGTATACCGCGGGAGTATCATAGGGCGTTGCGCCCAGGAAAAAAGCTACCAAAGAGAATATTTGTTTTACCTGCTCCGATGTAAAATGGCGGTCCAATTCCTTCCAAACTGTCCTGATCATTTTAGGTCCGTGATGCCAGGGAACCCTTGCAAGGGTAAGTAGATACTGCATCATAGAGTTATAATTCTGTTTAATTACCAACTCTTCAGTATCATGAAAAAAGCTTCCGGCCGACTTGAGAAGCTTCTCCATATTTTTCTTGAATTCCGGCTCAATTTCTTTAAATTGCTCTTCCAGTTTATCAAGATCTTTATAAATGGTGTATTTACGGTCGTCATTCCGAATATTTACCGTGTACAACGGATCCAACTCGACAAATTCAAAAGGTGCTTTGATGCCCAAATCTTTAAAAAAGTTGTCAAATTCATAGCTCATGCTGAAAAATGACGGACCAAGATCCCACGTGAAACCGTCCTTTTTTAATTGATTAAGTCTTCCGCCTGCCTGGTGATATTTTTCTACCATTTCTACTTTGTATCCCTGGTGCGAAAGCCGCATGGCTGTTGTTAAACCACCTAAACCGGTTCCGACGATCAATGCTTTTTTATCCATTACAGCTTTTTTGTTAAATTTTTGTTCAGTTATAGATTGCAAAAGTTAAACAATATTTTTCAATTTTTGTTTATATTGCCATAATGAAAATGAAAGTTTCTGTAATTGGTGCCGGAATAGGCGGACTTGCGATCGCGACCAGGCTTGCCCTCAGAGGGCATGATGTAACGGTATATGAACAGGCTGATGTTCCTGGAGGTAAGATGGGACAGGTGCGTTGGAAAGATTTCAGATGGGATGCAGGTCCCTCCCTTTTTACCCTGCCCGATCTGATGGAAGAACTTTATGTAATGGCCGGAGAGGAAATGAAGCTTAATATCCGCTACGAGCAGCTTGATATAGTTACAAAATATTTCTATGAAGATGGGATGGTGATCAATGCTTATGGCGATCCGGAGCAATTTGTGCGGGAGGCTGCAGAAAAGACAGGTGAAAAGACGGGAAGGATCAGGCGATTCCTGAAGAAATCGAAAATCATGTATGAACTTACCCGCGATGTATTTATTTTCGGGGTGTTTAATACTATCTCCACTTTTGTCTCCAGAAAGTTTTTATGGGCAGCCCTGCAGATATATCGCCTCGAAGTTTTATCAACCATGCACGGTGCGAATAAACGGCGCTTTAAATCTCCTCACCTTGTGCAGTTATTCGACAGGTATGCCACTTATAATGGCAGTAATCCATACAAAGCACCAGGAACACTCAACCTAATTTCGCATCTGGAACATAACCTGGGAGCCTATTTTCCGGAGAAAGGAATGTATAAACTTGCAGATGAGTTATACAACCTGGCTGTGAGAAAAGGGGTAGCATTTGAGTTTAATACCCCGGTGGAACGCATTGTCCACTCAGAGAAGGTGGTTAAAGGGGTGATGGTCAAAGGTGAAACCCGGACCGCAGATATCGTAGTGAGCGATGTGGATATTTACTATTTATACAAGGACCTGATTCCAGATATGAAGTTCCCGGAGAAATATTTTAAACCTGAGCGATCGACATCAGCCATGATTTTCTATTGGGCCATCGATCGGCCCTATAACGATCTTGAGCTTCATAACCTCTTTTTCAGTGCTGACTATAAAGCAGAGTTTGATCATCTTTTTGGAAGTAAAACGATTTTTGAAGACCCCACAACTTATATTTTTGTAAGTTCAAAAATTGTAAAGGGCGATGCGCCTGATGGATCGGAGAATTGGTTCGTCATGATCAATACGCCAGAAAATATCGGACAGGACTGGGACAAAGAAATAAAAAATGCGCGTGTTAATATTATTGCTAAAATCAACCGCATCCTGAATACTGACATCGAGCCACACATCTTGCATGAAACAGTGCGCGATCCAAGGAGCATTGAGGCCGAAACATTCTCTTACCGGGGCAGCCTTTATGGAAACAGCAGCAACAGCAGCATGTCAGCTTTCAACAGGCATCCAAACCACCGAAACGATTTCCCGGGTTTGTACTTCGTGGGAGGGAGCGTTCACCCGGGAGGAGGAATACCGCTTTGCATGGCATCGGCAAAAATAGTTGACAATCAAATTAAAAAACATATTATACAACAATGATCAACACTATTATTGATAAAATCCGTAATTTCAACATGGTACCCTATCTGATTATTTTTTATTCAGTGGGTATAGCCGGACTGATTATTCCACAAACACGAGCGCTTTTTATTGCACTGGTGCCTTTAAATCTGATTTTGAATATTGGATTGTTGTTTATTTATCATGGGAGGATCGATTTGGGCTTTGTATGGAAGGCAGGTGTGGTTTTTGTTGCCGGGATACTTGTGGAAATGATTGGCGTCAATACAGGATTGATTTTCGGGGATTACAACTATGGGCCTACACTCGGACTTCAGATTAACCATACGCCGTTGATGATTGGCGCCAACTGGCTGATGCTTGTTTACGCCAGCCTGGTAATTACTTCAAAATATTTCGAAAAACAATATTTTAGGGTACTTGTGGCGGCAGTGACCATGGTCATCTACGATTTTGCCCTGGAGCCATCTGCCATCGCTATGGATATGTGGGATTGGGGAGGTCCGGTACCATTGCAAAATTATGTTGCCTGGCTGGTCATCTCTTTAATTCTTATCTGGTTTGCAGATGTTACAAGAATGGTGAACAGGAAAAACAAAATTGCTCCTGCGCTGTTTTTTGTTCAGTTGGTGTTTTTTATCTTGTTAAATACATGGAGGTTTATTTCTGAAGTATGGGAGTTTTAATCGCTTTAGTTATTATCTTGTCCTGGTTGGGACATCTGGCCTACATCCTGCTTAATGTGGAGGTGGCAATCGACAATCCATGGATGTATTTTCATATAGCTTTACAGGCTTACCTGTATACCGGACTCTTTATTACAGGTCATGATGCTATGCACAGACAGGTGTCGAAGAATAAAACAGTTAATAATATGATTGGCTATCTCTCCGTTTTCATGTTCGCGGGAATGTCATACAAGAAACTCATTCAAAATCACTGGGAGCACCATAAATATCCTGGAACAGAGCAGGATCCTGATTTTTTCACGAAATCGCAAAACTTCTGGCGCTGGTGGTTTAAGTTTATGGTGCGTTACACCACCTTTTGGCAGATACTGGCAATGGCAATTATATTTAATGTACTTTACAGGCTTGTAGGATTGGAGGTGCCTGCGCTCCTTGTGTTATGGATCATCCCTGCATTTATAAGTACCTTCCAGTTGTTTTATTATGGTACCTTTGTACCCCATAAACGGCCTCATACGGAAAAAATGGGTAAGCATAAGGCACGCACATTGAGAAAAAATCACCTATGGGCAATGCTTTCATGTTACTTTTTCGGCTATCACTACGAGCACCATGCATCTCCGGGAACTCCCTGGTGGCAGTTATATAAAGTGAAGGAATCGGGAAAATATAAAGACCTCAACACCGTATGAGGGCAGTTTTTTCGAATATTTCATCCAACATGTTCTGGTTTCAATGGGGCTGCAGAATAGAAAATACATCAGTTTTCAGTTCTTTTTTCAAAATCTCATTTACTAAATCAGATAATTTGGACCTTGATTCAAAAAATATTGATACTTCCTTCAGCATGTTATGCCGTAAACCGGACAATAGTATTTTTCTTGCACAGAAATCTTCCTGTTGCAGCCAAAGGGTTATCTTTTTTTTCCTTCTTCTCTTTCTATCTGCTCAAATCTATTCACAAGGATTTAACGAGCAGATTTATAATGCCTACATATCAGGTAATATGGAACAATGGAAGGAGGTGATGAATGAGATGCAGTCGACCATTGATTTAGTTAAGAGTGAAGATTTAACCTATGATCTTGTGATTGCGCAATACGGATACATTGGATTCAAAATCAATGCTGGTGAAAAGGATGAAGCAAAAAAGTATATACGGTTTATTGAAGATAACCTCGATTTTCTTGAAAATACCTATCCGGATCCTGCTAAAATACATGCAATCCGAGGTGCTGTGCAGGGTTATAAAGTAGGATTAAACGCTTATAAAGCTCTTTTCTTTGGAAGGAAAGCATTTACCGAAAATAATGTTGCGATGGAACTCTCTCCTGACGATCCACAGGTATGGATGGAGAAAGGGAATATCGAACTTTTCAAACCTGAGATTTTTAATCCTGATAGCCGCGAAGCAGCAAAAATCTACAGTAAATCTATAAGGTTGTACGAAGCCGACAGAGCGAACCTTAAGTATAATTGGCTCTATTTAAACACATTAATTAACCTGGCCACAGCACATATTACCAGCGGAGATTATGCCGCAGCAAACCTTGTATACGAAAAGCTGCTTAAACATGAGCCGGCGCTTAAGTGGGTGAAAGATGAGGTATACCCTGCATTTAAAAGAAAACATGGCTTTTAGTCAACCCTCTCCAATGATTCTTTATCTTTGCGAAAAATATAATTAATATGACCCAGGTGAGAGTACGATTTGCACCCAGTCCCACAGGTCCTTTACATATCGGAGGACTCAGAACAGCACTATTCAACTACCTCTTTGCAAAAAAGCATGGAGGTACTTTTATACTACGTATAGAAGATACTGACCAGAAACGCTACATTGAAAGTGCAGAGAACTACATTATTGAATCATTGAAGTGGTGTGGCATTGAACCCGATGAGGGTGTAAACTATGGAGGTGATATGGGACCATACAGGCAGTCGGAACGGAAAGCCGATTATGCTCATTATGCTGAGAAACTGATTAATTCGGGCAAGGCCTATTATGCATTCGACACTACCGAGAAGCTTAATGAGATGCGTTCAGCAGCCGAGCAAAACAAAGCGGTTTTTACCTATGATGCCAAAACACGCGGCGACCTGGAAAACTCCCTTACACTCACTGCTGATGAAACGAAAAAGCGTATCGAAAGAGGTGATCCATATGTCATCAGGTTCAAATTCGAAAACGACCGCGAGCTGGTAATGAACGACCAGGTAAGGGGAGAGGTCATTGTTAACACCAATACACTCGATGACAAGATCCTTTTTAAATCCGACGGGATGCCCACCTATCACCTTGCCAATGTGGTTGATGATTATCTCATGAAAATTTCGCATGTTATCAGGGGAGAGGAATGGCTGCCATCCTTACCGTTGCATGTCGCTTTATATGAGGCTTTTGACTGGGAATCGGAGATGCCGGAGTTTGCCCACCTGCCACTTATACTGAAGCCAAATGGTAAGGGAAAGCTCAGCAAGCGCGATGGCGATAAAGGCGGCTTCCCTGTATTCCCGATCAACTGGAACGATCCGAAATCAGGTGAATTATCTCCCGGTTTTCGTGAGTCAGGATATTATCCCGAAGCATGCATCAATATCCTGGCATTTTTGGGTTGGAATCCCGGCACAGAGCAAGAGATTTATTCGCTTGAAGAATTGGTAAATAGTTTTGATATCAGTCGCGTAGGCAGAGCAGGGGCAAAGTTTGATCCCGAAAAGGCCACATGGTTTAATCATCAGTACCTTCAGCAGCAACCTGTAAAATCACTATCGGAAGCGTACATGGAAATCCTGCAGGATAATGGTGTGGAGGCTGATAAAAAAATGGTTGAAAAGGTTGTGGATCTTGTACGCGAAAGGGTGAGTTTTATTTCAGAACTGTGGGACCAGTCATGGTTCTTTTTCAAAGCACCTGATGCGTACGATCCAAAGGTGGTAAAGAAACGCTGGAAAGAGCAAACTCCCGAATTGATGAGAGCATTGGCAGACATCATCTCAGAAATTGACCCTTTTACTGCAGAAAACATTGAATTATCGGTTAAACACGAGATTGAAGTGAATGAATGGGGAATGGGAGCAGTGATGAATGCATGGCGGCTGGTGCTTGTGGGCACATCCATGGGACCATCCCTGTTTCAATTAGCAGAAATACTTGGTAAAGAAGAGGTTATTAACAGAATTATGAAAGGTGTCGAGCACATTCAACGATGAGCTATGCTACCCAAAGCAGGACAATATGTGAATATCCACACCCACCGCAAATCCATATCCGATAATGAGTGGGTACTCCAAAGCCTGAGGCATGCACAAGCACTCCCGGCAGCAACAGGAAGCAGAGCATATTCAGTGGGCATTCACCCCTGGGATATCCATGCGATAAATATCGATGAAGCGCTTGGCCAGTTGGATAAGATGCTCAATAATCCACATGTTATTGCATTGGGCGAGTCAGGCCTTGATAAGTACGCAAAGGCGCCGTTAACCCTTCAGACAAAAGCTTTCTCTGCTCAACTGGAGTTATCAGTGCGCAAAAATATACCTGTTATCATCCATGCAGTAAAAGTAAACCAGGAGCTTATTGCAATCAAAAAAGATATTCCCTCGTCACTCCCCCTTATTATTCACGGTTTTAACGGGGGAGCGCAACTGGCATCGTCGCTGGTAAAAGCAGGGTTCTACCTCTCTCTGGGAGATAAATTATTGCGATCACAAAAGCTGGAGGATACTTTAAAAACCATTGGAATACAATCTGTTTTCCTGGAAACCGATGAATCGGATATTGCAATATCAAAGATCTATGATTATGTGTCAAACCTTTTGAAAATCAGCAATAAATACCTGGTGACTCATATGGTTGAAAAGGCTTCTAAAGTTTTATCATTACATAAGGAATTTAAATGAACCTGACTCCTTTTAACTAACATGAAAATTATCGTGGTCAGATAGATTATTTAGAACATAATAATAATTTAATTGAGACTTTAGTGGCAGATGAAGCATTCTAAACAAAGCAATACTGATGAAAACCTTCAATGGGCCCAACGAACCATGCAGCTCATAGGAAAGGAGCGGTTTGATATGCTTAGTCAGGCTCATGTATTGATTGCAGGCATGGGAGGTGTAGGGGCCATGACTGCTGAAATGCTTGGACGTGCAGGGATCGGAACACTCACGCTGGTAGATAATGATAAAATTCAGGCATCCAATATTAACCGACAGATCGCCGCGCTAAATTCTACCGAGGGAGAATATAAAGCGGATGTCATGCAACGTAGGCTGAAAGATATTAACCCCGCTGTTCAAATCAATATAGTGAAAACATATATCCGGGAAGATACTATTGACGAGCTTTTGGACAAACCTTTCGATTTTGTGGTGGATGCCATCGATACCCTGTCACCCAAGATGGATTTCATTGAAAAGTTGTATAAAAAAGGATATCCCTTTTCCAGTTCAATGGGATCGGGCGGTAAAACAGATCCCTCCAAAATTGCTATTGCTGACTTTGGTAAGACCTATAATTGTAAATTGGCATATATTTTGCGAAAAAAACTTCGAAAGCGCGGTATAAATGGCGGTTTTAATGTCGTTTTTTCTACCGAACTGACAGACAAAGCGCTACTGAGAATGAGTGAAAATGAGCCAAATAAGAAATCCATCCCGGGAACCATATCGTATATCCCGACTATTTTCGGATGCTTTTTGGCTTCCATTGTTGTTGAAGGACTCACTCAGAAAGCTGTATAGATTGCAACTAATTGTCTGTTAATTCCGTCGTAAATGAAGGATGATTAAGTTCGAGAACAGATGCCGTTTGTCTTAATAATAAAATACGTGCGCTTGCAATATAGCTTCGGATACGACATTCGAAGTTATTAATAACCAGCATACTATGTATTCGATATGTTATAATATTTCTCCATAACGCGGTTATCAGAATTAATAAACAGGCACTATTTAATTAAAATATTCGTTATTTTTATATTCTAAACTTAAAAACCAAATTATGAAAAAGACACTGGCCATATCAGTTATACTGACATTTATTGGGATTGGAGCATCTGCCCAGATTTTTCAGTACGGAATTAAAGCAGGATTGAATTTTGCAACCCTGCCGATGGACGATATAAATATTTCTACGCCTACCGAAGCCTATGAGTTGGTTACAGGTGAGTCTGTTACAGGTTTTCAGGCCGGAGTAATGACCCGCCTCAAAATTGCCATGATTTTCGTACAGCCCGAAGTATATTTTAATACTTCCGGAGGGGTGATTGAAAGGGTTGTCGAAAATGGAACTAATGAACTTTATGATGTTGAATTCAACCGGTTTGATATTCCCCTTCTCGTGGGAGCGAAATTTGGACCGGCGCGGATCAATGTAGGTCCTGTAGGAAGTGCAGTGATAAGTTCAACAAACGAACTTACAGGTTTTGTAGACGATGGGTTGGAAAGTCTGAGTGAAGGGCTAACCTGGGGATTTCAGGCAGGAGTGGGCCTTGATTTCTTTAAAAAGCTGACCATTGATGCACGTTACGAGACTTCGCTATCTAAATATGGCGACTCCTTTGAGATTGCTCAGTCATCTTATAACCTCGATGCACGGCCGACGCAATGGATTCTTGCTTTAGGTTGGTGGTTCTGATATCATTCATCGTTTCCTGCATGTTGATGGCTCCGGGATCTGAAATCAATCAAAATATTGATTTTTGGTCTATG
>Ga0102940_1000601_pt1 | contig 24431 bp, 22 predicted proteins | sample SalPonR2_C_D1_MG_FD_78215 | JGI IMG/M metagenome (GOLD analysis project Ga0102940, IMG submission 78215) | Salt pond soil microbial communities from South San Francisco under conditions of wetland restoration - Salt Pond MetaG R2_C_D1_MG | ecosystem: Environmental > Aquatic > Marine > Intertidal... | reverse complement strand
GGCAAAAGGATAAAGTAAAAAGGGTAAAGGTTAAAATGTGACATGACTTTAACCTTGGGACTTTAACCTTTAACCTTCGAATTCAACCTAAGCTTAAGCACTACATAACTATCTATAAAACAAGACTTTACTAAAAGTATATACAGATGAAATACACCTTTGTTTTTTTGCTTTCTATCTTGCTGATCCTTCCTGCCTGTGTTTCCAATACAGAGGAGGAGACGTCGGAATCGCTCTCAACTACCGAAAATATTAATGAAGCAGCAGTCTCCCCTCAAGGACTGACTACCTTACAAGGAACGATTAGTCATCAGGATAATGGTAAGACGATCCCTCCCAGTGCTTATGTCTTTATACAACTCGTGGATATTACGGATGGGGTAGAAAAGGCCGCGCTGGTAGAAGACTACGTATATCAGGCCGGACAGAGCGAAATTCCACTTCCCTTTAATATTCGCTACGACGATGAGATAATTCAGCCGGAGCGTAAATACGGTTTGCAGGCGGAGATTAAGTTTACGGATTTAAGTTTATATTATGCGCTGGAGCCGGTAGAGGTGATCAGTAACGGCGTCAAGAGAGACATTGATCTAATATTAGCGAAGGGTCCAAAAAACTAAGAATTAGATGGCATTATCAGAAATTCGATTATTGGGAGATCCTATTCTCTACGAACGATGTGCTCCCGTAAAAGTAGAAGAAGTAAAGGGTTTAATGGACACGGTGGACCAAATGGCGCGTCTGGTCCTGGAGTTTAGAGGGAAATATGGAGCGGGTCGGGCCATTGCCGCACCTCAGGTAGGGGTACTCAAGCGCCTGGTGGTGCTGAATATTGATCAACCGGTTGCTATATTTAATCCCGAGTTATTTGCTCACAGTGAGGAAACGATGGAATTGTGGGACGACTGTATGAGTTTCCCGAACTTACTGGTGCGTTTGCGACGACATCAGTCAGTTAAACTCCGGTTCCGGGATGAAAACTGGGCGGAGCAGGTATGGACCCTGGAGGGGGATTTATCTGAACTCTTACAGCACGAAGTAGATCATCTGGATGGTATTCTGGCGACCACCCGCGCCATTGATGGGGCCTCTTTTCAGTGGCGTGTAACTTAGCTGACATTTTAGAATGGCTTTTTTGCGAAAGCAGACGGACGATCATAAAAATGTTTATCTTAAAGCAAGCATCTCCGTTGGTTATGAATAAACATTCATTTTTCTATTGGTTTTTACTTTTGCAGGCTTGTACTATCCTTAGGACGAGCGGCCAATCTACGGCTATGCAGGTGATCCCCATGGGAAGTATAGATTCATTGGTACGGGAGGTCTTCATCAAGGAGGGAGACTGTGCCAAGGTGAGAAATATTCAATTGATCGGGAGGCAAGCGGGGGTGGGATCTTTTAGTGTCGAAGAAGGAGCCACTTCTATCGGCATCCAGGGCGGTCTTATTCTGTCTTCTGGTGATGCGATTGACGCGGTTGGCCCGAATAGTATGAACAACACGACGAGTTCCGGTTCTTTAAACAGTAGTGATGATGATCTGCGTCGACTTTCCGGGCAGGACGTATTTGATGCGACCGGTATTGAGTTTGACTTTGTACCCACCAGCCGGGAGGTTTCCTTTAATTACGTTTTTGCTTCCGAAGAGTACTGTGAATTCGTGAATCAGGAATTCAATGACGTCTTTGGTTTTTTTGTCAGCGGCCCGGGGCTGAATGGTAAGTTTAATCGCAAGGCGATCAACGTGGCGATTTTACCCAACACCGAAGAAAGGGTAGCAATTAACTCGGTTAACCATTTGCGTAATGCTCAGTTTTTTATCCCTAATTTCTTAGAAAAAGACATAGAAGAGTGCGGTTTGCCACCGAGAATTGGGCCTCTGCGGGACGTAGAGTTTGATGGTTTTACGACCCGGCTGCGGGCTACCATTGAAGTTATTCCCTGCGAGACCTATCATATCCGCCTGGTGGTAGGCGACGTAGCGGATAATATTCTGGATTCCGGTGTTTTTCTGGAGGCTAATAGTTTTGATCTGGGCGGAAGCATTGGAGTCAGTGCCGAGGTGGTCAACAGTACGGGCAATACCCTGTATGAAAATTGCTTGGAAGGAAATTTTGTTTTTGAGCGCAAGACTCTTATGGATCGGGCCCGGCCTCTACAGATCAATTACCGGGTGGAAGGGGTTGCCGAAAATGGTATTGATTATGAACAAATTCCCCGACAGATCACCATTCCGGTGGGGCAGCGCTTTGCCCGCTTACCGATTAAGGCGTTGACTGACGATTTGCCGGAAGGCACCGAAAGCATACGGATCATTACGGAGCTTCCTTCCTGTGATTGCGTAGAAAGGGATACCGCCGAGCTGTTTATTGGAGATGAGAAGGTCGGAATGTCCGTCGATTTCGAGGAGGAGTTAGCCTGCCTTAATGATTCTTTCCAACTGGCGCCGCGCCTAGAAGACGGGCTACCTCCGTACCGGTACCTTTGGAATACCGGTGATACCAGCCTGAGTATTGAAGCATTGGTTTCGATGCCTACTTCCTACAGCCTGACGGTGACCGATGCCTGTGGTGCCGTCGGTATGGACTCGGTACGAGTGGGTATTCAGCTACCCCCGCAGGCCAGCCTGAGTGGTACGACAGACTGGTGTGTGGGTGCGCAAGGGATTAGTTTACCCGTTTCTTTGGAGGGGAACCCACCCTGGTCACTGACCTACCGCGATGGCCGGGATAGCCTGATTAATTTGGCTAACATTAGCCAAAATCCCTTTGCCTTGCCCGTCAATACAGTGGGTAAATACGAATTAGTCCGGTTTAGTGATAAGCATTGCCGGGGTGCTGCAAGTGGTTCCGGGCAGGTGAATAGCCGCTCCTTCACGGCAACGTATTCAGTCTTGCCTCCTTCCTGCCGAACGGCCAGTGATGGGGAGATTCAGCTGCGGCTGCGCGGCGGGACTCCTCCTTTTCAGGTGAATTGGGAGCGCCCTACGGTGGATCCCTTCCTCCTGTCTTCGGTTGGAGTGGGAACTTACGAAGCCCTGATTCGCGATGCCAGCGGTTGTACAGAGACCTTACAGGCCAGTATAGACGCCGCAATGGTGCGAGAGGATTGTTTTCTGCCACGGGAATCTATTTACATCCCCAATGCATTCTCCCCCAATGGTGATCAGGTCAATGACATTTTTCAGGTGTATCCGCGCCTGGGTAGTTTCCAATCGCTGAGTTTTGAGGTTTACGACCGCTGGGGAGGTTTACGGTATCGATCGGAGTCCTTTCAGGGGGCTCGATCCGGCATTGGCTGGGATGGCGGGCAGGCACCCATTGGGGTCTATCTTTGTAAGGTCAGGGTCGAATTAACCGACGGCAGGTTAGAGACCTTAAGCCAGTCTTTTCAGTTGTTGCGGTAGGCTTTCGCCAAAAAACTAAAAATAAAGCGCGTACGGGCCACTGGGTTTTTTGTATATTTGATTAGGTCAGCTCAGTAATGTGGCCTACTATTGTGATCTATCCCGGATGACAAAACCCAAAGAACGATGAAGCAAACCTTGACCATTCTTCTTACATTTTTTTGTTTTCAAGTCTTGTCCGGACAGCAGCAGCAGAGTCTGGAGCTGGCTTCCAATATCTATCACGAGGGAGAGGTCGCCTTGCTAAAGGGCAAGTATAAAAAAGCCATCCGTCTGTTTAATAAGGCCCTGCGGGTGAAACCCGACTTGCGGCCCGCTCAACGCGGTATTGGTATGGCCTACGATTTACAAAAAATGCCACGCGAAGCGCTTAAATATTATATAGAAGTGCTGGAAAACGACCCCTGGTTCTCGAGGGTACTCTATTACCAGGTTGCCGAGGCCTACTACAAACTGGGCGCTTATGATGAGGCGATTTTTTACTTTGAAAAATTCGACTATCTACAGGCCGAAAACGATACCAAATTTACGGTAAACGGCGAAAAAGAACGGATTCGGGAAATAGAGTTATCCGCACAGTTGAATGATGCCATTCGCGCCTGCCAAATATCAATGGATTCGGCCTCTTTCCGCCGGGATGTGAAGGTGCTCAACCTGGGGCCTACCATCAATTCCAGGGCAGATGAGTATTTCCCCTTCCTGTCTAATGACCAGACCACTCTTTTTTATACCAAACGTAAAGACCGGGATACCGATGAGAATTTATACATCAGTCTCTTTGAGAAAGGGCGCTGGCGCAATGGGAAGCTGGTGGACGGAGATTTCAATACCGACGAAAACGAAGGGATGTGCACCATGGTACGGGACGGCCGGAAGATGTACTTCACGGCCTGCAATCGAGATCAGGTCGACGGGCCCTGTGATATTTGGGAAGCCACCGTCACCGGTACGGAGATTAGCCTCATGCAGCCCTTACGGGGTGAGGCGAATACGCCGGCCTGGGAATCACAGGCGGCCGTGAGTTGTGACGGGCGGACCCTGTATTTTGCCAGCATGTGGGAAGGTCCGGGGCATCAGGGCGGCGCAGATATTTGGTACGCTAAAAAGCTGCCCAGCGGACTCTGGAGTGCCCCCATCAATATGGGGCCGAGAATCAATACCCCCAAAGACGAAGAGTCGCCTTTTATTACCAACGATGGCAAGGCCCTTTATTTTTGCTCAACCGGGCACCTGGGCCTGGGCTCTGCCGATATCTTTATGACCATGTTGGGTACGAATAACGAATGGACCATGCCTATTAATCTGGGCCCTAAGGTAAATAGTCCCTACGAGGAGCTGGGTTTCTTTCTGTCGGCAGATGGTTCTACCGGTTATTTTGCTTCGGACCGGCCGGGGGGCTACGGTGGTAAGGATATCTATCGCGTGTTATTATCGGATGAATTGACGACTTCGCCCGTTACCTTTGTGGAGGGCTTTGTCAAAGATGCCGCGACGGGAGCACAGATCCAGGCTACCATCACTATTAACGAAGGGGAAAAGATTCGGACCGATCGGGCGGGGCGGTTTTTTCTTTGCCTTCCGGCAAACTATGAATTACATACCAATATTTTCGAAAACGACGATTATCATCCCTGGGAGAAGGTCTTCTATATTCCGGAATCGGATAACCGCAGTTTTTATGGTATCGATTTACCACTGCGCCCGGTGGACATACCCGCGGAAATGGTAAAGGGAATCAACCCGGACTTACCAGCCGTAGAGGATAGCCTGTCGGCCGCTACCATTGCAGAAGACACCCTGGAGGCCAGTCCAGTTTCGAGTCGCATTCGGGTGCGCCGGCATTACCAGCATTCCGTATTTTTTAAATTCGATAGTGCGGATGCAGAGAATTCTGAACTCCTGAGTTTTGATGCCTTTTTATCCGATTTGCAAGGCAAAGAAATCATTAGTATTGAAATCAATGGTTATGCCGATGATATTGGTGAAGATTTCTACAATCTGGAGTTGTCCGAGAAACGCGCCAAACGTATCGCACTTTACCTCTACGAGAAGGGTCTGGTCATCGATAATATCTCCATGAAAGGCTTTGGTTCGGTAAATAATGATTTTCCCAACGAACGCAATCGCCGGGTAGATCTGAAAATCACTACGCTGGAATAATTACAGTAAGAATTGGTACAGCTCTACCAGCTCCGTAGTCACCGGCTCGGGCCGAAAACGCTGCGCGTAGGCGTAACCCTTCTGCGTCATGGTTTCTCGTAGTTCGGTATCGCTTAATACCCGGTCAATCGCCTGGGCAATCGCCTCGGGCTCGTGGGGATCAATCAGCATAGAATCCGGTCCTGCAGCCTCCGGCATAGAGGAGCAATTAGAGGTGATGACCGGGGTATGGCTAAACAGTGCTTCAATAATCGGAATGCCGAAGCCCTCGTAAAAAGAGGGGTAAATAAATAAATTGGCCTTTTGGTAAATAAAGGGTAAATCTTCGTTTTCGGGCTGAATGAAATGCACAAACTTTTTTAAGCCTTCTTTTACCAGAAATTGTTGGACCTCCTTGAGGTAACTTCGGCCGCCTCCTACAATGACCAGCGGTAATTCCATATCCCTGGGCAGGCGTTTCATGGCCTGTAGTATACCGATCAGGTTTTTTCTTTCCGTAATGGACCCCACGTAAAGCATATATTGGCTGGGTAAATTATACTTTTTACTGACCTTTTCGATCAGTGCCTCTGACTTGTCCTGGAAGAAATCTTCGGCGCAGGTCTGATAAATAACGGATATTTTATGTTCGGGTACGCCGTAATAATGAATCAAATCGGCTTTGGTCGAGGCACTAATGGCTACGATCTGGTCACTGTGTTGGCAGGCGTATTTGGTTTTGAGATCGTATATCTGCCGGTCAATAGCGGGGTAGTGACGTGGGAAATGTTTATAGATCAAATCGTGTACACTAACTACTTTTTTTACCGGAAGGTGATCCAAACCAAAAGGGATTTCATTGCTCAGGCCATGAAAAAGATTGATCTTGTGCTGTTTCAATTGCTGTCTGACCCGATAAGTGCGCCAAATGGGGCGTTCGATTCGTCCCGGAGTATGCACGGAGTAAGCCGGACTATTTAGAAAGACGGTGGTATCCGGATTCTTTTGAATCTTTGGGGTATACAGGAAATAGGCAAAGTCGGGATAGTAGTACACCAGGTTCCGCACCAGGGTGCGACTGTAGTTGCCCAGTCCCGTAAAATTATTAAATAGTCTTTTGGCGTCGAAGCCGATTCGATGCATAAAGCGTAATTCAGATTGGATTAGACAGAAAAGCTCTCTCCGCAGGCGCAGGTGCGCGAAGCATTCGGATTATTAAAGTTAAAGCCTTTCCCTTCGAGGCCACCTGAGAATTCGAGGGTAGTATTGCATAGATAAATAAAACTACTCAGGTCAGTGACGATCTTCTCCCCATTATCTTCAAATACCTGATCATCTGGTTTCGCTTTATTGTCAAATTCCAGATGATAAGACAAACCGGAACAACCACCGCTGGTCACAGCCACCCGGACAAAATAGTCCGCATCGTATTGTTCTTTTTGGCGAATCTCCTCGATTTTGGCTTTAGCACTATCTGCAACGTATATCATATCGTATTGCTTTTATTCATTTCAGCACTATTGTAAGTGCTATTACTCTAATATACAAACCAAAGACAATTTGAGTTCTTTTTTTTAAAAAATTAATCCACCACCCGACCACATGACCACATGACCACATGACCACCCGACTAAGCCCATCCCATGGGGGCCAGATCCACACCATCCTGAAACAACTGCCAGGCGGGGCTCTCGGCCCGCACTTTGGCCACCGCTTTTTTTACTACCTCAATACTGCGGTCGATCTGCTCGGTCGTGGTAAATCGACCCAGACTAAAGCGCAGCGCCGCCTCGGCCATGTTTTCGGAGATGCCCATGCTGAGGAGTACATGTGAGGGGTCGGGGTTAGCGGAGGTACAGGCCGAACCGGAAGAGACGGCCAATTCTTCTTTAAAGGCCATCATCAGGGCTTCTCCCTTAATATACTTGAAGGATAAATTACTAACCTGTGGCAGGCGTGGTGAGGCCGGGCCATTGCGGTACACTTCCGGTAGCTCCAGTAATGCGGTCTCCAGCCGATTTCGTAGTTTTGCCAAACGTTCGGCTTCTTTGGCCATTTCGGTTTTTGCCAGCGCCGCTGATTTACCAAAACCAACGATACCCGGTACGTTGAGCGTGCCCGAGCGCATACCCTCTTCGTGTCCACCCCCGACAATCTGCGCACCGATCTTGACGCGTGGTTGCCGATTGCTGACGTAGAGGGCACCTACGCCTTTGGGGCCGTAAAGTTTATGGGCGGAGCAACTGAGTAAATGCACCCCTGCTTCTTTAGGAAAGATGGGTATTTTGCCAACGGCCTGGGTCGCGTCACTCATGAGTAGGGTGTTTTGCTCGGCACAGACTTTCCCAATGGCTTCCATAGGCTGAATGACGCCCGTCTCGTTGTTGGCCCACATAATACTGACCAGTACGGTGTCGGGTCGTATGGCTTCCGCCAAAAGGTCCAAATTTACCAGGCCCTCTTCGTCTACCTCGAGGTACGTTACCTCGCCGCCCATCTTTTCTACAGCTAGGCAGGCATCCAGTACGGCTTTGTGCTCCGTTTTGACGGTGACTATATGTTTACCTTTACTTTGGTAGGTTTGAAAAACCCCTTTGATGGCCAGGTTATTCGATTCGGTGGCACCGGAGGTGAAGACCAGTTCTTTGGCCGATACGTTGATTAGGTCAGCCACTTGCTTGCGGGCCTGATCAACGGCATCTTCGGCCGCCCAGCCGTAGGCGTGATGGTGGCTGGCGGCGTTACCAGGGTGATCGTAGAAATAGGGGAGCATGGCGTCCACGACGCGGCGGTCAACCGGCGTTGTGGAATTATAATCGAGATAGATGAGTTTGTTTTTATTTTCCATCGCTTTGCGGATGAGTTTTGTCAAAAAGCTTCTATTTATAAAAGAATTTCGTTAAAATTGTTGACTAACAAGATAAACTACTATGGCAGACATGTCCAGCTTATTTTCTGATTTTTCTCCCGTCTCGAAGAAAGAATGGCTACAAAAGGTCGAAAAAGACCTAAAGGGCAAACCGCTCGAAAGCCTAAACTGGGACCTGGAAGCAGGTATTCGCCTAAGTCCTTTCTTCCATCGGGAAGATCGGCCTGAGGCCCGACTCCCGCTCGTACACCAGGACGGGAAAAACGACTGGGAAGTTGGAGAGTACATCGCCGTAAAAGATGTCCCTGCGGCGAATAGCATCGCCCTGGAAGCGCTTGCCGGTGGCGCCAATGCCCTGGGTTTTCAATTGTTTCATCCGCTGCAGGCTAAAGATCTCAGTGCCTTGTTGGAAGGGATCGACCTGAATATGATTTCTACCAACTTTGGTGAAATGTACGCCGAAAAACACCCGGACCAGTTGCTGGACCTGGTCATCAACTATATCAAGAAAAAAGAATACGATGCCACCGCAATAGAAGGATCGATCGACTTTGACCCGATTCTCGATTGGTCAGAACCACCGATGGGATTAGCGGCGCAGAGTCTGGAAAAAGCGGCAGAGTCCTTACCATCGTTTAAAGTATTACAGATCAATGGCACCCACTACCACGCGGGCGAGGAGGAAAGTAGTCGGGAGTTGGCGCTCATTACGGCAAAGTTTAGTGCCTATCTGGAGCAAATGGGAAAACAGGGTCTGGTAGCCGATAGCGTCGTAGGTAGTATGCAGGTCTCCGTATCCTTAAGTACGAATTACTTTGTAGAGATGGCTAAGCTACGGGCCTTAAAGATTTTACTGGCGAATGTCGCCAGACAATACGGTTGCCAGCGACAATTCGTACCGCAGATCGTAGCCCACCTGGCTAAAGAGTCGCAGGTAGATAATCCGAATACCAATATGATTCAGGCGACCACTCAGGCCATGTCGGCTGTGATCGGTGGGGTAGATCGCTTGTATATTCTACCGGCGAATGCATTCCAGGCAGAGTCTTCTACACCCTTTACCCGGCGCATTGCCCGCAACGTCCAGCATTTGTTGAAGGTGGAAAGCTTTTTACAACAGGTAAGCGATCCGGCTGCGGGAAGTTACTACCTCGAGCAATTGACCCAAATTTTAGCAGAGCAAGCTTGGACACAATTTCAAGGCCTGGAAGAAGAAGGGGCTTTTCGCCTGGACTAAATCTCCGCCTCGTCCATTTTTCGCGTAAGCCGCTGCACGAGCTTGAATTGCTTAAAGAATTCGCGACCAACGACCCGGAAGATAGTATACGTTGGGATAGCCAGTACCATACCCATGATACCTGCCAGGCTAGCACCCATCAGAATAACCAGAAAAATTTCCAGCGGATGGGCCAGTACCGAATTCGAAAAGATAAAAGGTTGCAGGATGAAGTTATCAAGCATCTGCATACTGGCGAAGATCACCACTACCTTAATGAGTAGGGGCAACAACTCTTCGTAGAAAGAAAGATCCAGATTGGAAGAGATGGTAATGAAAACGCCAAAAGCCGCACCAATAATGGGCCCCAGGTAGGGAATGACATTGATACCCGCCGCAAAGAGGGCAATCAAAAAGGCATTTTTTATACCAAAAACACTTAGCAGAATGGTCATATAGACGGTAATAATGGTGATCTGTAACAAAATACCACTAAAGTACCGCGAGAGTAAATAGACGATATCTTTGATCGATTCACGGGTAGGCTCCTCGTATTTACTGGGTATAACGGCCAGGAGTGCACTGACAAAGAGCCCCTGCTCTTTTAAAAAAAAGAAGGTTATAAAGATTACCGAGAACAGACCAATGATAATATTACCAGCCGCCCCAACAATAGAACTGATGATCTCTCCAAATCGGGACGGATCAAATATACCATTCAACGACTGTCGAATGCTTTCTTCCAAAGATCGCTCCTCAACCTGAAAGCCGTAGCCACTCATCCATTCCTGAAACTGTTGAAAAGGTTCTTCCAGCGCTGCGGCGATGGCGGGATAGTCTACCCCTGCGAGATTAGAAGCCTGCTCCAGAACAATCGGAACAAATAAGATGACCACCGCACTGCCCGCCAGGAAAAATAGCAATATGGTCAGTAAGGCACTCACGTTGGCCCCCAGCCGCCACTTGCCAATCTTTATTTTTTGGAAAAGACGCATTAGCGGGCTGCCAATTAGCGAAAGCACCCAGGAGATCAGAATATAGGTCACCAGGTTGGAAAATCGGTAAACTAAAAATCCGACGACGACAAAACCAAGTACAACGGCCAGGTATCTGCTCCAGTTATTCGCTTTCATCTGTATATGATTTTATTAAAAGTCTGTTTTACAGTTGGTTGTGAAGTTAAAAAAATAAAAATCCAGCGAAATCATGTGCCGTGCTTACCTTATCCAAATGGCTATGTAGTCACATGGCCATTTGGCCACATTGCTACCCGATCACCTTAATATTCCCGCGTCTCAGCCATTTTAGCGAAGTCTTCCGGAGGAAAGCCGTTAAAAAGCTGGCCTTGTTTGAGTAAAAACAAAACCCCAGACTTACCGACTATGCCAAGTTTACACTACTATTAAGTTTAGTACTCCGTATTTCGCACGAGTTTGCCAGCTTTAGGCTTTACACAGGTAGTCCGCCTTAGGCGCAGGGGCATTTCATGTGATATATTGATCAATTACTTAGCTCTTTTAAAATAGTGTCGCGTTTGCGTTTTTGCAGGAGAGATATGGCTGCCTGCAGGTTTTTCTTACGCATTTTTAAGGATCGCAAGGTAACAATTAATTTGTCGCGGGTAGAAGATACAACATTTGTGGCATTCTTTGCTTTGCCCTTCAGTACCCAGTCGATGATCATACTATCGTAGAATCCTTCTGAAAAGCGACTGAAAGCGGTTTGGTTATAATCCAGTTTTGCCTCATCGTCGAGGTAGATATCTTTTAATTCCAGGATGAATTTTTGGAGCTTATGGTTAGCAATGGGGATGAGTTTTACGGCCGTATCAATACTTTCAATTTTGTTGGCTGCCACCTTCAGTGGATTGTCCTTGCGCCATTCCGGCGCCCCCCACCAACCCGCTCTGTCCAGTAATTTCAGAATTTGATCGAGTTGTTCTTCCACTGCCTGTCCACTGTTGATGGCTTCATTGATTTCTTTTAAGTCTCCCAGTTTGGACTGAATGGTTTTTTCGGTCTGCAGTAGGTACTGGCCGGTTTTGGTGTTCTGTTCCACTAGATAATGACTATACTTTTGGAGCTCCTGATCAAATTGGACTTTGATTTGATCGGCATTAGTCAGTTTATCCCGCAGTACTTTTTCCTCGAATTCGATGAGCTCCAGTTCTTTGCGTTTCTGATTAAAGCGGAGTACGGCTTCCAGGTAGTCCTGCTTTTCTTTTTCCAGCTGGTCTTCTCCCTTCCCCAGAATCTTATTAAATAGCTTACGCATGCTGGCATTTTCCAGGTCCTGGTATTCGCGGTATTCCCGGTCGACTTTCTTATCCAGTACTTGCAATTCCTTGCGGGCCGCCTGGATGCGCTCCCGGGTATGCTCCAGCTGCTTTTGCGCTAATTGTAAACTCTTGTAAGCTTCGGCCGCTCTTTTAAAGGATTGCTGCATAGGTTAAAGGATAAAGGATAAAGGATAAAATTACAAATACTGATCTCTTGGTCGTTCAAAGATAACATCCATATAGTAGCCTTCGGAGGCCGTATACCAATTTTTGGGTACGACCTGTACAAAACGCCAACCGGCTTCGGCATATTCAGCTATGACATCGCGATAATCCTCTTCCGGCTTGGAGGTCCACATGTTGATTTTGATGCGTACAATTTTATACTCAAACATAGTTAATGGTTTCCGGTGGTAAAGGTTAACTTCCAGAATCAGGGATTAAAAATATCATCAATGGATTGCTGTAGCTCATCAGCTTCGCTGGAGTCGGGTAAGTCCCAGGGGGGAGCGTCCTGGCTTTGGGGGCTGGGCCGTTCTACCATCTCTGATTGATCCAGATCGAGGATTTCGGCCACCGTACTCAACAGGGCCGGATCATCGCAGCGGCTGATGGCTTTTATTAAATCCAGTTTTACTTGTTTTAAGTCCATACACTTAGGTAAAAAGATTATCAAGACTAAGGTCTACCATTTGCCGTAAGGCGTTGGTGCTCCGCTCACTTTTACCCCGTGCGTAAGCGCCGAAAAGGTTGGTGTATAAAAATTGAGCCAGGGTCTTGGCATCGTAATCGCTGCGTACTTCCCCTAGCTCCTGGGCTTCGCTAATGCAGGCGGTTAATTCTTCGGTCCAATAGTCAAAAATATCCGCGTTCAGCCGGGCAAAACTATCTTTGTAACCCGCCAGCTCCACGGAAAAGTTCATCGACAGACAGCCGTATTGCATGTCCTCTTCTTCGTTGGCCTGAATGGTGATCTCCAGAAAATTAACCAATCGCTCGTAGGGGCTCAAATCTTCATTGCGGGTGAATTTTTGCATCAGCCGTAGCATAGACTCCCCATAAAGCTCCAGGGCTTGTAAGCCAAAATCTTCCTTACTTCGAAAGAAGTTGTAAAAGGAGCCTTTCGGTATTTGGCATTCCTGCAGAATGTCGTTAATACCCGTATTGTGATAGCCTTGCCTGCGCAAGAGAAAAATTCCCTTAAGTAATATTTCCTGCTTGTCGTGTTTTTGATTCATAGTTTGAGTAGACCGGTTGGTTCAAATTTAGGGAAACTATTCTTGGGATGCAAGTCCTTGGGTAAATATAAAAGGTATAGCCTGGTAAATCTTCTGGATTCCGGTCCGGGTAATACGGGAGTCATCCCTTCTCTCTTAGGATCACATTAGCGAAAACAGGCGCAGTCGGGCCCACCTAAAAGATATTTAGGTGATAAATTTGTGGGTTGTAATTCGGCCGTCAGAAAGCAAATTTACTTTTACGTAAGTAATATAGAAAGAAAAGTAAACTCAACAAAACCGAAAATCCACCTGCGTAGATGTGCGCCTCTGATAAACCTACCTGGTTGACAATGGGTTGTAGGGCAATGGGGGAGAAGAACTGACCCAGGAAAACGGCGCCCGTCATCCCGCCCATAATCCGGCCCCGGTTATGGGCCTGCGATAAACTTAAGAGATAAAGGGAAGTATTGGGCATCAGTAAGCCAATCCCGGCGCAGGCGAAAGCAGTATAAATGACGACCTGCGTAACGGATTGAGTAAAGCCAATGAATATAAAGCCGAGGCCAAACATAAAAAATAAAATCGCGTAGATCTGATTAAAATGTAGCCAGCGCTTGATACGGTTATAAAAGAAAGAGGCCACTGCGGCACAAAAAGTACCGACAATCAGTCCCAGGCTGGTCATGATGCCTTTTTCGGCGCCCAGTTGGGCTAATAAAAAGGGAGATTGCACCGGGATAATATAAAAGAGGAGCATACCAAAAAAAATCGTTGTATAGATTAGGTACTGCAGTGGTCGTATGTTTTTGTTTTCTTGCCTGGCCGCTTTTCGGTCGCTTCCAGCTTGCTGTGTATTTTCCGGCTCGTAAAGTACCCGGGCTGCCAGTCCCAGTATCAAAAAGGCCGCCAGGTATACGGCAAAAGGGAAACGCCAGCTTAGCCCCGCCAGATAGCCGGCAATACTGACAAACACCGTACCTCCAAAGGCCATAAATGCTCCCTGCATACCCAGGAATTCCATTCTTTCTTTTCCTTCCAGATAGTCGCCCACCAGTGCAGTTGCGCCAGTCATAATAATACTGACGGCAATGCCCAGAATAGCCCGGCTGACCAGAATGTGATACAGATTATTGAGCACCAGCCCGGAGGCCCCGGCCAGGGCGTAGACCAACATGGTGATTAGTAGTAGTTTCTTTTTGCTATAAGTATCCAGCAGCCATCCGGCCACCGGAGAAAACAAAGCGATAAATAAAGCGGGCATGGTAATGACCAGGCGGGTGAGCAGATCGGCATTGGGGTAATCCGTGAAGAAATCGCGCATCATGGGTAGGGCAGGGGCTACGGTAGCACCCGCCATGACGGTCAGGGTGGAAATTAAGAGTAGGGTAGCTTTGAGAAGGTTCATTGTGGCGTAACTTAAAATGCACGAAAAAAAGGCAGAGTCCCCGGGACCCTGCCTTTTATTTTTATCACTTACGGATAGTATTAGACCAATAGTCTAACGGGATCTTCCATGATGTCTTTAAACGTATTGAGGAATTGGGCGCCAGTAGCCCCGTCGACCACCCGGTGGTCACAGGATAAGGTGACCTTCATGCGGTTACCTACCACAATTTCCCCGTCTTTTACGACTGGTTTCTGAATAATTCCACCTACGGCCATGATACAGGCGTCGGGGGGATTAATGATGGCCGTGAATTCTTCAATACCAAACATACCCAGGTTAGAGATAGTAAAGGTATTCCCCTGCATTTCATCGGGTTGTAGCTTGCGATTTTTTGCTTTGCCAGCCATCGTGCCAATCTCTGTTTTCAGTTGAGACAGGGACTTCATATCGGCGTATTTTACTACGGGGACCAACAATCCTTCATCTACGGCTACGGCCACGCCAATATTGACGTCTTTGTTGTAGCGTATTTTATCCCCCATCCAGGAGGCATTGATGGCCGGATGCTGACGTAGCGCCACGGCAGCGGCTTTGACCACGAAATCGTTGAAAGAAATTTTAACCGGTGCCACTTCATTAAGTCGCTTTCGCATGGCGATCAGCTTATCCATGTCCATCTCGATGGTCAGGTAGAAGTGTGGTGCCGAGAATTTACTTTCTCCCAGGCGTCGGGCAATGACCTTCCGCATTTGAGAGACGGGTTGTTCCTCATAATTATCTCCACCACCACTGAAGCTAAAGGCCGGAACGGCGGGTGCTTCTTTTTCTTCTTTGGCAGGTGCAGCCTGCTCTTTGGGTGCCTGTGGTTGTGGTGTGGGTGCCTGCTCCGTAGATTTGGCGGCCTCTTCCGGTTGGTCTTCCATATAGGCTTCAATGTCTTTCTTGACAATGCGACCCTGATCGCCACTACCGGAGACGTTTTCCAGCTTAATACCGGCTTCTTTGGCCATACTGCGGGCCAGCGGAGAAGCTTTGATTCTTTTATCCTCATCCGAAGAGGAGCTCTTTTCTTCTTTTTCGGAACCACTTTTTTCGTCGGCGGTTTCCTGCTCAGCACTTTCTTTTTCTTCTTTATCGTCTGAGTCGCTGTCGTCATCACTGTCCGCGCTTTTTCCTTTTTTGTTTTCCGCTTCTTCGATCGCTGCTTTCCAGTCTTCTCCTTCTTCTCCGATTACAGCGATGATACCATCCACGGGTACGGCACCTTCCTTAACAGCAATATGTAATAATACACCGTCGAAGAAGCTGTCTAATTCCATGGTGGCTTTATCGGTTTCTACCTCGGCGAGCGTTTCTCCACTTTCTACGGTATCACCTTCGTCCTTTAACCATCCAATAATATTACCTTCTTCCATGGTGTCACTCATGAGAGGCATTCGAATGACTTCTGCCATAATTCTTGTTTTTATTTCTGAGTAATGCTTGATAACTTGAAGCCAGGTATATTCTCCCTCTGGAGATGACCTGGCCGGTCGGAGCCAAAAATGACTTTATTTGACCGGACCCCAAATTTAAGGTAATACATAAGGTTCTCAAATTTTGTTCAACTTTTTTTTGTTCTCTTCGGAGTAGACTTCAACTTCAGGGGCGTTTCAGCGAAAAAATGTACATTTGTTCCTATGAATTTTTCATCTAAAAATATTGAAGCGGCGGTGAATGCCTTTGCGGCTTTACCGGGTATCGGTAAAAAGACGGCCCTGCGACTGGTCTTACACCTGGTTGATCAGGAAAAAGAAGTGACGGAACAATTTACTTCGGCGATTGCGAGCATGCGACAAGAAATTAAACATTGCCGGCGCTGCTACAACCTTTCGGATACCGATCTGTGTTCGATCTGTCAGGATAAGCGTCGCGATGAAAAGGTCATTTGTGTGGTAGAAAGCATTCGCGATGTCATGGCGATCGAAAACACCGACCAGTACCGCGGCTTGTACCACGTACTGGGGGGCGTGATTTCTCCTATCGAAGGTATTGGTCCCGAGCAGCTAAATATTGATGCCTTAATGGACCGAATTAAAAAGGAAGAAATAAGCGAGGTCATTATGGCGATCTCTCCGACCATTGAAGGAGATACGACCATCTATTATCTGTCCAAGCAACTCGAAGCAAAGGGGGTGAAGATCAGTACCATTGCCCGCGGGGTCTCTTTTGGCGGCGAACTGGAGTACGCCGATGGTCTTACCCTGGGACGTTCTATTCTGGCCAGAACACCTTACTCGAACCAAGCGAAATAAGACCATGCAGGAGGTTCAGCTGTCCGTTATTATTGTCAATTACAATGTCCGCTATTTTTTAGAGCAGGCCGTCTGGGCTGCCCGCTTGGCGGCCGACAAACTAAGTCATGAGATATGGGTGGTTGATAATAACTCTTCCGACGATTCGGTGGCGATGATAAAGGAGCGATTCCCAGAGGTACAACTCCTAATCAATACCGATAATCCGGGGTTTTCCAAAGCTAATAATCAGGCCATTCGGCGGGCCTCCGGTAAGTATGTACTACTTTTAAACCCCGATACCATCGTTGGGGAAGACACCTTTCAGGCTTGTTTTCAATTCATGGAGGCCCATCCCAAAGCGGGTGTCCTCGGGGTCAGGATGCTCGATGGCTCGGGGCAGTTCCTCCCGGAATCCAAGCGTGGTTTTCCCAAACCTTTTGTGGCTTTTTGTAAGGCTTTTGGCTTGTCGAGGCTCTTTCCTCAATCTCGCTTGTTCAACCGCTACCACCTGGGTTTTCTGTCAGAAAAGGAGACTCATCAGGTGGATGTTTTAGCCGGTGCGTTCATGTGGATGAGAAAAAGTGCTTTAGAGGAAGTCGGCTTGCTAGACGAGGCTTTTTTTATGTACGGGGAGGACATTGATCTTTCTTATCGCTTTGTAAAAGCGGGCTATCAAAATTATTATCTGCCCGAGACTTCCATTCTTCACTACAAGGGAGAGAGCACCAAAAAGGGCAGTCTGAACTACGTACGGGTTTTCTATAAAGCGATGATTATTTTTGCCAGGAAGCACTTCCGGGGTCAACAGGCGCGATTTTTTGTGGGCTTTTTGCAATTAGCAATTTACCTTCGAGCGGCAATGACTCTCCTGGCGGGCTGGGCCAAAAAGGCCTTGCTTCCTATTCTGGATGCCTTATTGCTCTACCTGGGGCTTTACTGGCTAAAAGACTTCTGGGGCGTATATCATTTCGATACACCTTCTTACTTTGGCCGCTCTTTTCTTATTTATAATGCGCCTTTGTATACCTTGATTTGGCTTTTGAGTCTCTATTTCAATGGGGCCTACGATCGCGGTAGTAGTGCGCGTCGGGTTTTGAACGGGGTACTGGCCGGTACTGTCGTAATTGCGGCGATTTACGGCTTTCTGGATTTGGAATATCGCTCCTCACGGATGCTTATCCTGCTGGGCACTTGTTGGGCCTTATTGTCGCTCAACGTCTACCGTGGTTTATTCAACGGATGGGACTGGATCGATTTCTCCTGGCGCCCTCGCCCCGAGCCGCGGCTGATTATTGTGGGCTCAATCGGGGAGGCCGAACGGGTACAAACGCTCCTGGGCAGGGTAAGGCAACAGAAGAACCTATTGGGTATAGCTACGCCAGCAGGCGGAGAAACCCACGATCAGGTGCTGGGCGGTACTGCAGAACTAGCATTGCTGATTCAGCGCTTTCGGGCCAACGAACTTATCTTTTGTCTGCGGGATGTTTCCCCCGCTGAAGTCATTGCACTCATGGATCAACTGGGCCACAAAATTAGCTACCGAACGATTGCTCCGAAGGCTTCCAGTATTATTGGAAGTAGCTCCAAGAATACTTCCGGGGAATTGTATACCGTAAATACTGCTTTTCAGCTCTCCGAACCACTACGCCAGCGAAGTAAGCGCGTGCTGGATATTATACTGTGCCTGATTTTTCTAATAACGCTACCCATCCTATGGCCACTGGCCCGATCATCGAACCGTCTGTATCGGCACTGGTGGGCAGTACTGCTGGGCCGCATGACCTGGGTAGGTTATTTTTCACCCACCGGTTCCTCAAATTTACCCGCCCTGCGACCCGCCGTCTTCCCTAATACAGCCTCATCCGCTCCCCTTTCAGAAAAAACGAAACAACAACTCGACTTTTTCTACGCCAAGGATTACCACTGGACACAGGATCTGAAGACCTTAAGGAAGCAATTGTTCACTTAAAACCACCCGACCACACATTTACTGCGCGACCAAAGTAATTTTTGTTTCGCTGGGACTAATCGCAATCCGGGAGATACCCTTGATATTATAGGCGCTGAGATCGGCAATCATCTTCCAGGTTTCGTCACTTCCGGGCCGATAAAGGTATACCTGGCTATTGGAAGCCGCAATCAGGCTGCCATCTTGTAAGACGGCAAAGTCTTGACTGCCGGGCAATCCGGAGATGAGTTTTTTACGTTTCTGATCTTCAAAATAAGCTCTTGAATCGTATTGGATTAGTTCGGTGCTTCCGTCCGGATTAATTTGCATGTAGATCAGGGTGCCGCGGCTACCGGGCTGAAAACTGCGGCCGACATTTTGCGCGATGACCTCTTCCTGCCCGCTGTAGATGTCCGTTTTAACCAACTGGTTGGGATTTTGCACCTTAAAGAGTACAATGTCGCGGCTATTGAGCCAGGCGTAATAGCCGATATTGAATTTATCTGCGAATACCGGGCGTCCGTTACTACTGCGGTCCAGCGGGAATTGCCAGAGGCGGATCAGGGTGTCGTTTGGTAAATACTCCATGCGGACGGCCGAAAAATTGAAGTAGTCGGGCATGCGCCGTGGCGAGTATTCTCCCGGTTCGGTATCCGTGACGCGGGTGCGTTCTTTTGACTTTAGGTTTAGGGTGTAAAGGTCGGGTTGTACCTGTCCGGGCGTACTGGCGGAGACTATCAGTTCTTCTTCGTTGAGGAAGTGCGGATGGTTGTTGTAGCCGCTGCGATTATAATCACTGAGGAACTGGGGATTGGCCAGGTAAGTAGAGTCTTTTTCAAAATCTCGTTTTAGGTCAAAAACGAAAAGATTGGAGGTGGGCAGCTGTGCTTGCAGAGACAGCGTAAAGGTAAAAGCCAATATCAGGAAGATAATTTTTCTCATAATTTCTTTTTTGCTTGCGCTAAAATAGCCGATTCCATTGGTTTTTGGAAGCGAAATGGAGATGAGTGCCTATTCCGCAGGTAAATAGGCTGCTTTTGTGCGAATTACTTTGCGCGCATAGATCGTTTGAATTTGTAAAAAAAGCGATTAGAGGTTTGTTACTTAGCAAAAGAATATTTAGGTTTGTACGAAACAAAGATAACAGTCCATGTCTATTTTTTCGAACAGCTTCTTTTATTTTTTTAGCTTTTACTTTTTTACTAAAAAGTAAGGGGGCTGCTATATTAATATAGATATGTTGAAAAAAGTGGTCCCGATTACGGGGCTTTTTTTTTGCCCATAACCAAAGAGCCCGGGTCCGTGTAGGGCGAGCAAAATCTCGTCTTCGTTAAATTTTTTGAAATCATAGGGAGCAAAAAAATGAACCGGCTCCCGGCAAATAAACACGCAAATCATGCTAAAAGCAAAAACCTCAATATCTGAATCTGTTTCTCCTTCCGGAGATCCATTACGCGTATGCATCCAGGGATATTCCGGTGCTTTTCACGAAATCGCCGCCCGGTTTTGTTTTGACGGAGAAGCCCTGGAGATCGTTCCGGCTCATACCTTTGAGGATTTAGTGAGAGAGTTGGAGAGCGGAGATAAAGTCGATATTGGTTTAATGGCTATTGAGAATACCCTGGCCGGCAGCCTGATGCACAACTACAAGTTATTACACAAATCTAATTTGCACATTGTAGATGAGGTCTATCTGCGGATTAAGCAAAACCTAATGGTATTGCCAGGGGTGAATATCGAAGACCTGGAGGAGGTGCACTCCCATCCGGTTGCGATCGATCAGTGTCGGGAATTCTTTCGGCAGTACCCACACATCCGCCTGGTACAAATTGAAGACACCGCCCTGGCCGCCCGAAACGTTCGGGAAAAGGGCCTCACCAAAGTTGGTGCCATTGCCAGTTCCCTAGCCGCCGAGCTATATGAAATGGAAACAATTGCAGCGGGTATTGAAACCAATAAAAAGAATCATACCCGCTTTTTAGTTTTACAAAAGTCCGAAAAAGTAGCGGAGGAGGCCGATAAAGTCTCGCTGTGCTTCTCCGTAGACCACCAGGTGGGGAGTCTGTATAAACTACTGGCCGTTTTGGCAGCCTATAATATTAACCTGACGAAAATTCAATCGGCACCCATTATCGGACGCCCCTGGGAATATATGTTTTTTGTAGACTTTATCTCCGAAGGGCACATCGGAATGGAGCAGGCCATCGATGCGATCCGGCCACTGGCCCATAATTTGCGGGTATTGGGTATCTATCCCAAAGGACAACATCACGATTATTAACGAAGACTTATGAAGAATATAATAAAGACCGCCAGTCGCCTGGGAGAAGTGAAGGAGTATTACTTTTCCGTAAAACTCCGGGAAATTGCAGAAATGCGGGCAGAAGGGAAGGAAGTACTCAACCTGGGTATTGGTAGCCCCGACCTGCCCCCGCCCGCCGATGTGATCGAAGAGCTGACCAAAGAGGCCAGACAGTTAGAGAACCATGCTTACCAATCGTACAAAGGCATTCCCGAACTACGCGATGCCTTTGCCGCTTGGTATCGCAACTGGTTTGGCGTAAGCCTGGACCCCGATAGTGAGATTTTGCCCCTGATTGGTTCTAAGGAAGGCATCATGCACATCTCAATGACCTACCTGGAGGCCGGCGACGAGGTACTGGTGCCCAATCCCGGCTATCCAGCCTACCGCGCGGTGGCCAACCTGACGGGGGCTACCGTTCGCGAATACCGGTTGGAGCCAGAAATGGGCTGGTACCCTGATTTAGAAAAATTAGCGCAGCAGGATCTGTCAAAGGTGAAAATCATGTGGGTAAATTATCCAAATATGCCCACGGGTACACCGGCCAAGCGTTCTTTTTTTGAGCAGCTGGTGGCTTTCGCCAAAAAACACGAAATCCTCATTTGTAATGATAATCCTTACGCCTTTATACTGAATGAGGATCCCCTCAGCCTGTTGGATATCCCCGGCGCGATGGATGTGGTGCTGGAGCTAAACTCACTGAGCAAGGCGCATAATATGGCGGGTTGGCGTGTAGGTATGATCGCCGGCCACCCCCAATACCTAAATACCATTTTACGCTTTAAAAGTAATATGGATTCTGGTATGTTCAAGCCTGTTCAGTTGGCTGCCGTCAAAGCACTGCACAGTCCACCTTCCTGGTACAAAGAATTAAACGCCGTCTACCGGGAACGACGCGGTAAGGTGTTCGAGTTACTCGATCTGCTGGGCTGTGTCTACGATCCGGAGCAGGTGGGCATGTTTGTCTGGGCCAGGGTGCCCCCAAAATACGTGGATGCCTTTGCCCTGTCGGATGAAGTGCTGTATAAAGCACATGTATTCATGACACCGGGCGGGATTTTTGGCTCCGCGGGTAATGGATACATTCGGATTTCCCTCTGTGGTGATGGTCGTTTGTTTGAAGAAGCTATCCGCAGGGTGAAAGCGAATAATTTAGTCGTAAAAACAACCGTATAAAAGAGGATAGAGATTATGGTAGTGACCATTATTGGAGTGGGATTGATTGGGGGCTCTTTAGCGATAAGCCTCAAGGAAAATGGCTTTGCCTCCCGGGTGATTGGGGTAGATGCCAGCCAGGATAATTTGGACAAGGCCATCCGGCGGCGGCTCATCGACGAGGATGCCAGCCTGGAAGCAGGTATTGCTCAGGCGAACCTGATCGTCATTGCCACCCCGGTAGACGTGATGTTGGGTTTAATTCCGCAGGTCCTGGATCTGGTAGATCGGCAAGTGGTGATTGATATGGGCTCTACTAAAATGCGCCTGATGGCGGCGGTGAAGGATCACCCCAGACGCAGTCGCTTTGTGGCCACGCACCCAATGGCGGGTACCGAATTTTCGGGACCAGAGGCCGCTATCCCTGACTTGTATACCAATAAGTATACGGTACTTTGTGATCCGGAGGATAGCGATGCAGATGCCCTGGACCTAGTACGGCGCATGTACGATTCTATCCCCATGCACATTATAGAGATGGATGCCAGGCATCACGATATACATACGGCTTACGTGTCTCATATCTCCCACATTAGCAGCTTTGCACTGGCACTGACCGTTTTGGAGAAGGAGAAAGATGAGCATCGCATCTTCGAGTTGGCCAGCACCGGTTTCAGTTCGACGGTGCGTCTGGCAAAAAGTTCTCCGGATATGTGGGTGCCTATTTTCCGGCAAAACCGGGATAATCTAATGGATGTGCTGGATGAGCATATCAACCAGTTGGCCCGTTTCCGGAGCTTACTGATCAAACAGGACTTTGACACCTTTTATCGGCTGATCGAAGAGTCGAATAAGATTAAGAAAATATTGCAATAAATTTGTTATTTAGTCGGGGAGCTTTCGCAAAAAATAAAACCAGGCTTCCTTTAAAAATTAGAAATCATGGAATTGACATTCAAACCCGTCATCGAAAAGCCGAAAGGACAGCCGGTTATTATCGCTGGTCCTTGTAGTGCAGAATCCGAAGAGCAGGTCGTCAACACGGCTAAAGAATTGGCCACGCACGGCAATGTAGATCTTTTCCGCTCAGGTATTTGGAAGCCCCGTACCCGCCCGGGATCTTTCGAGGGAGTAGGAACAGTAGGCCTGAACTGGCTAAAGACCGTTAAAGAAGAAGTCGGTCTGAAGGTAACCACGGAGGTAGCTAATCGCCAACACGTCTTCGAAGCGCTAAAATACGGTATCGATGTACTGTGGTTAGGTGCGCGCACCACTGTGAACCCTTTCTCCGTACAGGAAGTAGCGGACGCCATTAAAGGTGTCGATATTCCAGTACTGATTAAAAACCCCATTAATCCTGACCTGAAATTATGGATGGGGGCCATCGAGCGGATCCTAAAAGCAGGAGTGACTCGGGTAGGGGTGATCCACCGGGGCTTCTCTTACCATGGACAATCCGAATACCGCAACGTACCACGCTGGCAGATTCCAATCGAATTAAAGCGCCACTTCCCGGAGGTTCAGATTATTTGTGATAACAGCCATATTTGTGGTCGTCGGGATACACTGTACGCCGTTGCCCAAAAGGCGATGGACCTCAGCTTTGATGGGATCATGACCGAAGTACACCCAACGCCGGATGAGGCTTGGAGTGATGCTGCCCAGCAAATTACACCGGCTACTTTCAAAGAGCTGGTGAATGCCCTGCAAATTCGGGTGACGACCAGTGAGAATCCGGAATACAAAAACACCATTGATCACCTGCGTCAGGAAATCGATGAGATTGATAATGAACTACTGAATTTGCTTGGCCGCCGGATGAGTCTGGCCGAGAATATCGGGGAGTATAAAAAGCGCAATAACATCGCTATCCTACAGAGTGATCGTTGGAGCGAAATCCTCGAAACCGCCAAGACCGTAGGTAAAACCAAAGGTTTGAGCGAAGATTTTGTTGCCGTCATCCTGAAGGCCATCCACCAGGAGTCGATCAACCACCAGGAACGCATCATGGTTAGCGAATAGGCCACCCGCGGCTGCCATAGCGGTAGAGACGCCATTATGGCGTCTCTACCGCTATTAAATTTAAATATACAGATGAAATGTCCATGCGCCTAAGGCGCACCAGAACGCGGATGAATATAGGGAAGATGCTTAGTGATCATAGTTTTGCCCTTTAGTGCATCTTCTTTTTGACCGCAAAAAGAAGCCAAAACTCCCCGCTAGGATTAGCCATTTCT
>Ga0102940_1000596_pt1 | contig 24514 bp, 21 predicted proteins | sample SalPonR2_C_D1_MG_FD_78215 | JGI IMG/M metagenome (GOLD analysis project Ga0102940, IMG submission 78215) | Salt pond soil microbial communities from South San Francisco under conditions of wetland restoration - Salt Pond MetaG R2_C_D1_MG | ecosystem: Environmental > Aquatic > Marine > Intertidal... | reverse complement strand
CGGGTACCGGATCAAACCCGGTAAAACAGAACACCCGGCCCAGGGAGATCGAAAACACCACCGCCTGGTTCACCGGCTTGAATCTTTCGATGGCCTCACACATGGCCGCTTCGACCAGTACAGGCTGTTTCAGTCCAGACTGGCCCTGTGGCAGCACATCCTGGGCCCGGGCATGGGGCCCGAAAAAAACAGCTGCAGGCAAAAACAGCAAAAGACAGATCCGCATGAAAGAAAACAGTTTCATGACCGTGATGATACCTGTGGATCAATTTTTTTTCAAGACTGAAGAAATCATAACAAATCTATCCGGTCCGCAAAAGACATTACCAACTCTGATAGATTTTTGGTAATATGGTTTATGAACTTATAAATACCATGTTACAAAAGGGTCTACCCATGAAACCACGCGTTGTCATACTTGCCACCGGCGGCACCATAGCAGGCGTCAGCCATGAACCGGACCGGGCCGGATACGCCTCCGGACAGGTAACCATCCAGCAGATGATCCAATCTGTCCCGGATCTGGATCGCCTGGCGGTTGTCACAGGAGAACAGATCAGCAATGTGGGATCCCAGGACATCTCTTTTGAGATTTTGATGTGCCTGACCGGCCGCATCAACGCTTTGCTGGAACGAGCCGATATCCACGGCATTGTGGTGACCCACGGTACCGATACCATGGAGGAAACCGCATTTTTTTTAAACCTCACCGTGAACAGCCCCAAACCGGTGGTGGTGACCGGGGCCATGCGGCCCGCCAACGCCATCTCTGCTGACGGGCCTTTGAACCTGTTCAATTCAGTGGCCGTGGCAGCTGACCCTGATGCCCGGGAACGGGGGGTGCTGGTGGTCATGAACGACAGGATTCACGGGGCACACTCTTTGACCAAAACCAACACCACCTCTGTGGAAACCTTTCTGTCTCCCGTGAACGGTCTGGTGGGTACGGTGAACTACGGCACAACCGCATACTTCAGGTTCCCCTTTCGGCGCCATACCTTTTTGAGCCGGTTTTCGGATCTGTTCCCCAGCCAGGACCGGAAGTTGCTGCCCCGGGTCGACATTGTCTATGCCTGCATCGATATGCCGCCGGATCTTATTGACGGCTGTGTTGCCAACGGCGCACAGGGCATTGTCATTGCCGGGGACGGCAACGGCAATATGAACCAGGCAACCGTAAAAAAGGCGGCCCGGATGGCCGGCCGGGGTGTTTTCATTGTCAGAAGCTCCCGGGTGCCCACCGGTACTGTGGGCAAAAATGTGGAGGTGGATGATGATGCCTGCGGCTTTATTGTGTCAGATGAACTCAACCCTCCCAAGGCCAGGATTCTGCTCATGCTGGCCCTGGTGGAAAAACCTGATCTGAAGACCGTGCAGCAGCTGTTTTACACCTATTAGCCGATATCATATGACAGGGGCATATCAGCCGATATCATCCAGGGGCAAATACACCTGTGTGCCTTTGGGCAGATTGGAAAAATCTGTTATGCTATCTCCGGTTCTGACATGGCCCGGCGGTAGATAATATACCGTGCCGGGATCCTTGTATTTTTGGCCGGCAATGCCGTAGGGGGTTACGGCATCCGTGATATGAAACGGCCCCTGATATCCCACGATCAGCCGTGTTTTTTTGGGCAGGTCATCCCAGTCCGGAATGCGGGAACCTGTAAAAATTCTCCCCGACGGCAAAAAATAGATGGTGGAGTCAAAGCGGTAGGCAGGGCCGGCATGAGACCAGGCGGTCATGCGGTCGGTGATCACCTTTACCGGCGTTTGAAAAACCTGTACCTGCTTTTTTTCGATCTCCTGGTCAAGCAGGACTTTTGTGTTGACGGGCAGCAGGTGCCACCCGATGGTCTCATTTATCTGATCCCCTCTCAGGGTGCGGTCGCCGGGAAGGACATAGACGGTTGTCCGGCTGTCATAGTCCCCCCCTGCAATGGCCCAGGCGGAATTATTCTTTGAAATGCGGTTGGATACCGGTGCGGTGGCAGCAACCTGGGCAGCAACCGGCTGTTCACCGTAAAACAGATCCGCCAGATAGGGATCCGGCAGCAGACGACCGTTCCTGACATCCGGATCAAACCCCAGGGTGGGACCCAGCCCGGCCCTGGCCCTGTCAAAATTCTTGGCACAGCGTTTTCTGCCCCTGTGATCCTTTGGAAACCAGGGATTGGGCCTGCCAAAGGCTATCTGGCTGTGGGTGAGCACGGCAGTGTCATCCAGATTGTAAACACGCTGCAGAATATCGATGAGCATGGCAGCAGACCGGTACTGCTGGTCTGTCAAAGGTGCGGAATGATACCCCACCAGCTCGATGCCGATGGAAACAGCGGATATGTCCTGTTTTCCCTGCCACATGGAAAGACCGGCATGATCGGCCCGGTATTGTTTGTCCAGAATCCGGTAAGTGCGGCCGTTTCTGGCAATCACGTAGTGGGCATGCCCCCCGGGTGTGCTGTGGCCGCTTTTGAACTGTTTTCCTTTCGAGACCACCCGCAGGGTGGAGGACAGTCCCAGTTCCGATGTGTGAACAATAACATACCGGGTTTCGGGACGCCGGATTTTTTTAAATTTTTTGTTCAGCCGGTTTCTGTGGTCTATGATGGCATTTTGAAACTGTTGATAATCAGACCGGCTGTAGGCAAAACAGATACCCATCCCACAATAACCGGTCATGAAAAACACAAGCACCCATACCGGAATCAGCCATACATATCCTGCATTTTTTTTCATCACACCTTGAACTGTCCCACCATCTCCCCCAGCCGGGCCGCCAGTTTTGCCAGATCTTCAGAACTTTCATTCACCTGGGCGCTGCGGTCTGCCATATCAGCAGCTGACTGGTGGACATCAGTGATATCTTTTGTTATTTCATCGGCCACAGCGGAACTCTGGCCCACATTCTGGTTGACCTCTTCAACACCAGAGGAAGCCTGGCCGATATTGCGGGCAATTTCACCGGTGGCAGAAGACTGTTCTTCCACAGAGGTGGCAATGGTGGCCACAATCTCGTTGACCTCCCGGATCACCTGGGAAATGTCATTGATACCGGCCATGGTACCGTCGGAACTTTCCTGGATGTGATCAATTTTTGACTTGATATCCATGGATGCTTCCGATGTCTGTTTGGCAAGTTCCTTGATCTCATTGGCCACCACGGCAAATCCTTTGCCTGCTTCACCCGCCCTTGCCGCCTCGATGGTGGCGTTCAAAGACAGCAGGTTGACCTGTTCGGAGATATCGGTAATGGTCTCCACCACCTTGCCGATGGCTTGGGCCGCCTGACTCAGCTGCTGCATTTTTTCCCTGGAATCGCCTGCTTTTGTAACGGCATTGTCTGAGATGGACCGGGCTTTTTCCGCATTCTGGGCAATCTCGCTGATGGTGGCATTCATCTCATCAGCAGCAGCCGCCACCGTGTTGAGATTGGTACTGGATTCTTCCATGGCTGCGGACACCGAGGTCATATTTGCGGTCATCTCCTCTGCAGCCGCTGCCACAGTACTGGCTTTTTCCGTGGTATTTCCCGCTCCCCCGGTCATCTGTTCGGAAATGGAAGACAACTGTGTGGCTGAGGAAGAAATGGTATCCACACCTTGTGAGATATCGGTGATCATGGTCTGGAGCTTTGCCATGAATGTGTTGACCGCTTTTGATAACACCCCGACCTCATCCTGGCTGTTCACTGCAAGCCGTTTGGTCAGATCCCCTTCGCCTGTGGAGATATCTTTGAGCCCCGACACCGCATCATTGACAGGTCTGGTAATGCCTCTTGCGGCAAATACCAGGCATATGCCCACCACCACCATGGCGATGAGGCCCGTCACAACATTATACAGGGTCATTTCCCTGACATCAGCCATGAACTCCGACTGGTCCTGGGTTACCCCGATGCTCCATCCGGTGAGCGGTACATGGGCGAATCCGGCTGTTTTGCGGGTGCCCCTGAAAACATATTCCTCCACCCCGGATTCTGTGGCCATCATGCGCCGGGTGATCTCTTCCATGCCTTCCAGGGTTTTAAGATTCAGTTCAAAAATAAATTCCTTGTTGGGATGGGCAATGATGACACCATCTTTGTTGATCATAAAGGGATAACCGGTATCACCGATTTTTATGGAGGTGATCTTGTCAGACAGGGCATCCAGTTTCACAACCGCGATAAATACCCCGGCAAAGTCACCGGCGCTGGTTTTCACAGGGGTACTTGCCACCACCACGGGATTGCCCGAAGATTTTGAAGCAACCGGTTCGCCGATAATGGACTTACCCTGTTTGGCAGCCGCAAAATAATCTCTGTCCTTGATATTCACCTGTTTTTCCCGCATGGCGCCGCCCATACTGTCACTGACAGACAGGCCTGCGGCATCGGCCAGGACAAACAGTTCATACCCCTGCCCCGCTGATGCAAAAACCCTGGACAGATGGTTGTCCAGGGCAGCGAGGGTATCTTCGGCCCCGGTCACCCCCTGCCGGGCCACCTGGTCCACGGCATCCTGAACCAGGGGGGTAAGTGCCATGCCCCGGACAAATTTCAGCTCCGCTGCCATGACCATACCGGTCATGGCAGCCAGGTCATCCGCCACCTGGTAAACCTCTCCCCCGGCCTGATTGAGAAGCCCATCAGCCGCCTTTCGCAGGGAGATCGCCCCCACCACTATCAACGGCACCAATACCATGAACAGGCCCCCGGCAACCAGTTTCACACCCAGTTTCATATCCCTGATTTTTTTCATTTTCCATGCCCTCCCGTGTAAGATGGATCCTGCCCAAAGCAGCAGCGAGCAAGATGTTTCCCCCCTTTTTTGCCCAATTATCATACCCTGTGCATACGAAATGTCAAGTGTCCATTAGTGCCACGGATATTTGCCACAGGCATGCCAGATTTTTGATCGTTCTGTGCAGCACGATTTCTTAAGCCCCGCCCCTGGTGGTATCCTGTGCCCGGCCCGAGATCTGCGGGGGCCTGTCTGCATAAGAACAATGAAGTGCAGCCACCCGCCCTCTGTTTGGAATCATCCCGGCAAATTTTACCAGGCCCCCTCCGGATCTGACGGTCCGTTCACAGGATACCACCAGGGGCTCCCCATAGCGGGTAGGCTGCTATGGCAAATATCCAGCAGTGCCTTACCCCTCAGTTCCTGTCAAGACAAACAGGAAAACGCGGAGGGGCTTTTGGGTTGCGGATTTCCCCCGTTAGACACAGACAGGATGACAGCGCTAGACCACGTTCAATTCTTTATACAGCCTGTTGGCAGCAAACCGCTCAAAGGCAAAACAGGTCAAATCCAGGGTTTTATATTTGCCGTAGGTGACCAGTTCAGAAACCGCCCTTCCCACACCCGGCGACTGCTGCAGTCCATGTCCGCTGAACCCGTTGGCGAAAATAAAATTGGTCACTTCGGGATGTGCGCCGATGATGGCATTCTGGTCCCTTATATTATAGGCGTAATGACCGGCCCAGGAGGATATCCGTTTGATGGCGTCAAATGCCGGCACGCGTTCGGCCAGAATCGGCCACAACGCCTCTTCAAACACCGAATAATCCATGTAAAAATCCTCACAGTCCGGATCGTTTTCCGGGTCCGGAGATTTGCCGCAGATATAGTTCTGCCCCTCGGGCCGGAAATAGGCGCCGGAGGGATCAACCACCAGGGGGCAGTTTGGCAGCTGGGTATTGCATTTAAACAAAAACACAAACCGCTTTCGGGAATGGACCGGCAGGTCATCAATGCCGGCCATTTCAGCGATACGTGCCGCTTTGGGTCCGGTTGCATTGATAAATGTGCCACCATTTATGGTTTCGCCGGACTCCAAAATTATGTGCGAAAGTTTCTGCCCGGTGCGCTGGATCCCCACCACCTTGTCTTTCAGATATGTTACGCCCAGGCTTTTTGCCTTGTTCTTAAATGCCATGGTAAGGCAGTGGGGATCGAACCAGCCGGCATCGGCAAATCCAAAAGACCCGGCACTCAAATCATCTGTGTGCAGCCAGTCAAATTTTTCTTTTAAACCGGCCTGGTCCAGAATCTGCACATTGGCGCCTGCGGCAGTCTGTGTTTCATGATTTTTCAGCAAAACCGGCATCCCCTTTTCCGTTGCCAGAAACAGATACCCGTTTTCCATAAAGTCTACATTCACCGGGTCGTCATCAAACTGCAGATATGCATTGATGTTTTTGATAAATGATGCGCCGAACTGCGACAACTGAATATTTTCCGTGTTGGAAAACTGCTGGCGGATGCCGCCGGCAGACAGACTTGTGGAACACTGGGCATAGGTGGGATCTTTTTCAACCACCAGAATTTTCCCTGTAAAGTCGGGATTGCCGGCCAGAAAATACGCTGTTGCGCTGCCCATTACCGCCCCGCCAATAATGATTACATCATAGGTCTCCATAAACAATTACTCCTTTTTTCCGGCTGTGGCACCCCATAGACACGCCGGTTTACCTTGGCTGACAATTTTTTCCTGCAATGGAAGATTTTTATAATATTTTATTGGTATACCAAAAGAATATTTAATGTCAATATCTATTTTATCCCTTTTTCAATGGTAAAATCTGGAAAAAGCAGATATGTATTAACGTTGTATACCAAAAAAATATTAAAAAAGGCCCATGAACCAGCACATTTATCATACCCTGCACAAGCGGATTGTTTTCCTGGCATATGCACCGGGACAGATTCTCAAGGAACAGGTTCTGGCAGAAGAATTCGGTGTCAGCCGCACGCCTTTGCGCACGGTATTGTTCCGCCTGGAATGGGAACACCTGGTCAAAATACTGCCCCGCACCGGCATCCAGGTATCAGAACTGGAACTCAATACCATCACCCATGTGTTTCAAGCCCGGCTGGAGCTGGAATCGGTTATCGGTACCATGGCAGGGGAACGGTTTTCCAGCAGCCATTTCACCCGCCTGGACGGGTGCATGGAACAATGCCAGCACCTGCTGGTTCATCGGGACATCCAGACACTGGGCCGAGTGGACATGGCCCTGAAGCAGATTTTTCACGATGCTGCAGGCAACCCGTTTCTTGCCGAGATGTCGGATCGGTTCTATGTGCTGACGTTTCGTTTGTGGTATTTCAACCTGATGAAAATGGACAACCAGGCCTGGAAACAGGAAGTTCTGTGTCTGCAGTCAGACATAAAAGAGCTGATAGATATGCTTGCGGCAGGAACCCCGGAAACGGTGGGAAAAACCAGAAAAAACCAGCTTCTGGCACATGTGGAACGTATCCGCTCCACCTTCCTGGGGCTGTCCGGAATCTGATATCTTCCCACCACGGGTCGGAATTTTATCATCCCGGCATCCTTTACCTAATTCAGGACGCGGTTTTTTTATCCATGGCTGCCTGGACAAATGCCAAAGTGGCCTTTACCTCCCTGTTCAACAGGGCATTGCACATGCTGTCCTGCCAGTTGCGGGCTGCCAGGTCTTGGGCAATCTTTTGGGCGGTATCTGATTTCAGGCTTTTTTTGAGCTGGACAAAGGGCTGGTTCGGGGTATCGATCCACAGGCTGATGATCTGCTTTGCCCGGGAAATCAGCTGGTCTTCATCCACCAGTTCATCCACCATCTCCTGTTCCAGGGCCTGTTTCACATCCATCATCTCCCCGAAATACATGACATCCCGGAACCGTTTGTCAGAATCCAGTCCGAACCGCATGACAGCGGTTTGGGCAATGGTCAGTCCCAGGCCGATCTTTATCTCGCTCATGCCCAGTTTTATTTTTGGATGGTTTTTCACCAGCCGATAGTCCGAAGCCATGGCCAGGATAAGGCCCATGGCTGCACAATGGCCGTTTATGGCGCTCACCACCGGCTTTGAGCAGGTAAAGTAATCCAGCAGCACCTGCTCTTCTTTTGTAAAAAAAGAAACAACCGCCTCCCTGTCCGCAAAATCCACAAACATGGGCAGGCTGAAGCCGCTGGAAAAAAACCGGCCCTCACCGGTGAGGATCAGTCCTTTTATACCGGCATCCTGGTTTACCTCTGCAATAAGATCAGCCAGCTGTTCCAGGGTTTTTCGGGTAACGGCATTGGTTTTTTGGTCTGACAGGCAGGCAATGATGATCTGGTCTTCCACGGTTTTTTTCAGCATCTGTATATTCCTTTCTTTTCATGAACATTGTTCTATATCATAATCTCAATGGATTCAAGCATTGAAAAATGTTTGACTGAATATTTGCTCTAGCAGCGTGCGTTTTTATGGTGAGCCCCTGGTGGTGTCCTGTGAACGGACCATCAGATCCGAAGGGGGCCTGGTAACATATGCCGGGATGGGCTTCAATCAGAGGGCGTGTTAACGCTCTTCATTGTTCTCATGCAAACAGACCCCCGCAGATCTCGGGCCGGGCACAGGACACCACCAGGGGCGGGGCCTGGGAAAGTATGCTGCACAGAGCGATCAAAAAACGGACATACTTATGGCAAATATCCAGATGTTTGAAATAACCTTTGACTTTGCAGGGAATTTGGTCATATCGTTGGATAATCAGCACACCGGCCGCCTAATACAGGCCATGCCCTGACGGGCAGATGAAAGCTGTTAGCTGTTAGCTGTTAGCTATTAGCCTTTAGCTGTTAGTTGAACCAGCAGTGAAATAATTTGCTATTGTGTACTGGAAGCTGATAAATGGGTACTGACGGCTTTCATATACATATAACCGGGGGAAAAAATGCCATGACAGATTTTATGGAAATACCACCCGCCAGACATTACTGGAAAAGATGGTATCTCTCCTGCATGCTCTGGTTTTTCGGCCGGGCTGTCCAGGCGGCAGCCCGGGTGGATGATGGGGTAAGATCCGAATTTGCCGCCATGCCGGACAATTTCACCTTCTGTCTCGGGGCTTTTCCCGCAGGTCCCTGTATGGTGGTGGGAAAAGATGCCGGCGGCCGGGTCAGGCACCTGGGATCTGCCATTGCAGACCGCACCATTCACCTGCACCTGATGTTCAAACACCCGGCCCTTTTGTTCCGGGTGTTTGCCTTTCGGGAAAGCACGCCTGTGGCCAATGCCCGAAACCGGCTGTATGTCCGCGGAGATGTGCCCCGGGCATGTGCTGTGGTCCGGATCATGGACATGGTCCAGGTTTTTCTGCTGCCGAAATTTCTGGCAAAACGGGCTGTCAAGCGCTATCCTGCCTGGTCCTTGAAACGCCGCACCCTGGACAGGGCACAGGTATATGTCCGGGCGTTTGCCGGATTCTAAGGAGATATCCATGACCGCTTTGCACCATTTTTTGTGCCGAACCAAAACCGCCTTCGGCACCCATGCTCTGGCCCACCTGCCCTTTGACCTGTCCGGCATGCACGCGCGCAAACCGTTTGTCATCACTGACCAGGCAGCCAAAGATGCAGCACTGCACCTGGAACTGGCCCGTGCATGCAGGGACACGCACCTGCCCCTGGGCCTGGCCATCCTGACAGATGCCGGCGACCTTGAAACCCTGTATCATTTGTTTGTGGACAAGGGATATGACAGCATCATGGCCCTGGGTACCGGACAGGTGGTACAGACGGCCAAAGCCCTGAACCTGGCAATATGCCACGGTCCTGAGCGGCTGCGAACCCCTGCCGGCGCAGAACAGCTCAACAACCCCCTGCTGCCCCTGGTATACATTCCCACCCACCCGGAAACAGGGCAGGACACCGCCGGTGAAACCCTTTTTTCAGGCCGCCGCTTTGTATCCCCCAACCTGATGCCCGATATTGCGGTGATCACGGCGGACACCATGCTCGGCACCCCGGGGGCTGCTGTCCTGGATTCCGGGTTATCCAGCCTGGCCATCTGCTGCGAGGCGTTTGCGTTTTCCCACAGCCCGTTTGCCAGATCCTATGCCAGTGCCGGCATCTGCCTGGTCATGGATACCCTTCTGCCGCTGGCCCGGCAGCCTGACCATAAGGATCTTTTGTGCCAGAAAGCCCAAAAAAACCGGCAGCTGCCCCTGGCAAAACTGGCCCATGCCGCTGCAATATCCGGGTATATCCAATCCAATTATCCGGATCTGAAAACCCGGCAGGCAGGTGCCCGTGTCATGGCGGTGCGCTCTGACCAGCCGGCCCTCCTGTCTGCCGGCCTGTGCATGGTCCTGGCACTGGTGCAGCTCTTTGAAAACAGCAGACACACCTGTCCCTGGCTGGGAAAACTGCTGCTGCCCCTCACTGATACAGACCATTACACCGGTGTTCCCGGCCCTGAACAGCCGGATGAGGCGGTCCGGATTATCCGGCAACTGCTGCATGTATTGGCTGAAACCGTTCCCCGGGGTATGCCCCAAACCCTTGAAGAAGCCGGCATAACTCCCCGGCAGATATCTGAGATGTCAGACCTGCTGACATATACACCCCCACAAGGAGCCCCATGAAGGTACCTGATTATTATGAATTTGGCTGCAGGACCCGCATCATGGCCGGCCATGATGTCCTGGAACAGATTCCCGGCCTTCTTTCATCCATGGCTGCCCGCCATCCCATGGTCATAACAGACCAGGGAGTAGCCCGGGCAGGGCTTGTGGATATCCTGTGCCAGGCCCTGGACAGCCGGATTACGGTAAAAACCATCCAGGATGATGTGCCTGCGGATTCAGACCTGGCAACCGTGCACACCCTGGCCGGCCAATACAAAAAATACGATTGTAATGCCATCATAGCTTTAGGCGGCGGATCTGTCATGGACACCGCCAAAGGGGTCAATATCCTGGTATCAACCGCTTCAGACAACCTGCTGGCATTCAGCGGTGCCAATGCACTGCCGCACCGGCTTGCCCCCCTGGTGGCGGTTCCCACCACTGCCGGCACCGGATCCGAGGTTACACAGGTGGCGGTGATATCAGATCCGGACAACCTGCGCAAACTGCTGTTCACCTCGGGTTTTCTCATGCCGGATGCTGCCGTGCTCGATCCGAGAATGACCCTGACCCTGCCCGCCCCTGTCACGGCGGCAACTGCCATGGATGCCCTGTCCCATGCGGTTGAAGCCTGCCTGTGCCTGGGCAGAAACCCTTTGAGCACTGCCCATGCCCATGAGGCCATTGCACTGATATCACACCACCTTGTGCCGGTGATCCAGCAGCCGGACCATACACCTGGCCGCCTGGCCCTTGCCACAGGGGCTGCCCTGGCTGGCATGGCGTTTTCCAATTCCATGGTGGGCATGGTCCATACCCTGGGCCATGCAGTGGGATCTGTGTGCCATGCCCCCCACGGCACCTGTATGGCGGTTCTGCTGCCCTACGGCATGGCATACAACCTGCACAAAACACAGTCCCTGCAGGCTGATCTGCTGCTGCCCATGGCCGGGGCAGATGTATATGCCAGAACCCGGCCACAAGACAGGGCCGAAAAAGCCATTGACTGGGTAAACCGGATGAACCGGCGGCTGCACCAGGCCACGTCCGGCGCACATGCGGTCTGCCTCAGGGATATAAAAACCCCGGACGGCAAAAGCCTCGTTCCCGCGCATCTGCTGCCCGGAATTGCCCGCACCGCGTTAGGGGACGGCAGTATTTTTTACAACCCGGAAGACCTGGATCATGACGACTGCCTCATGGTACTGACGGCTGCCTTTGACGGCACGCCCCTGGACCTGTCCCGGGTGAAGAAAGGATAAAAAGCAATTAGCTGTTAGCTGTTAGCTGGTATTGAGTACTGATGGGTGACGGCTTTGATATAAACACCCATGCCTTGGCGGGCACAACAACGTATGAAAGCGTTAGCCGGTGGTAACAGCAGGGAAAATGTTGTTTACTGGAAGCGAATAATTGCGTACTTACAGCTAACAGCTAACGGCTAAAAGCTGACAGCTAACAGCTAACAGCTTTCATATAAACAAAAGGGCCGCAGCCAGCAGGTTTTCCAGGTGTCATTGTTCGCCTGTACAACAAGAATTATTTGGAGATGTATTATGACCATATTCGGCCGGAGCAAAGGGTTCATGGGAGGTATCATGGTGGTGGACCTGTCTGCGCATACCATTGAAAGGCAGACGGTATCGCCGAAGGTGTACCGCACCTTTTTATCCGGCATGGGGCTGGCCGCCCATGTGCTGTATCACCGGATTCCCGAAGGTGCCGACCCTTTAGGGCCTGACAACATGCTGGGATTTGTGTCCGGCCTGCTCACCGGCACCGGCTCCCTGTTCACCGGCCGGTGGATGGTCACTGCAAAATCCCCATTGACCGGCGGGTGGGGCGAGGCCAACTGCGGGGGCCAGTTTTCTCCTGCCATCAAGCGCTGCGGTGTGGACGGCATATTTTTTGCCGGCACAAGCCCAAAACCGGTGTATCTGTATGTGGATGACACCACTGCCCAGCTGCGGGATGCCGGCGGCATCTGGGGAATGGATACCGTGGAAACCGAAACCTTTCTCATCGCACAGCACCCCGGTGCCAGGGTGGCCTGTATCGGACCGGCAGGCGAACGCCTGTCCCTGATGGCAGGGGTATCCACAGACCAGGGCCGTATGGCTGCCAGATCCGGCCTGGGGGCGGTCATGGGGGCCAAACGTTTAAAAGCGGTGGTCCTGGCAGGCAAAAAGCGCATCCCTGTCCATAACAAAGAGGCCATGAAAAACATTTCCCGCGTCTGCAACAAATGGGTCCAGTTCCAGCCCCCTTTTCTGCCGGGATTTCTCACTGGGCCGGTGGGGGCTTTGCTGCGGATCATGCCCTGGGCAATCACCCAGGACGGGCTGTTGTACAAGATACTGCTCAAAAAATGGGGCACAGTGTCCATGAACCAGATGTCCGTTGAAATGGGGGATGCCCCTGTCCAGAACTGGAAAGGCAGCAACCGCAACTGGGGTTTTTTCAAAAGCCTGTCCGCCAACCCGGACCGGTTAACAAAAAAAGAGATCCGCAAGTATCACTGCTACTCCTGTCCGCTGGGGTGCGGGGGCATCTGCCGTACCAACGGAAAATATGCGCACACCCACAAGCCGGAATATGAAACCGTGCTTTCCTTTGGGGGATTTGTGCTGAACCGGGATGTGGACACCATCTTTGCAGTCAACGAAACCCTGAACCGGGCCGGCATGGACACGATTTCCGCCGGACATGCCGTGGCTTTTGCCATGGAATGCTTTGAAAAAAAGATCATCACCCGAAAAGACACCGCAGGCATGGCCCTGGAATGGGGCAATCCCGATGCGGTTACATGGCTGGTGGCGCAAATGGTCAACCGGCAGGGCATCGGCCACATCCTGGCGGACGGGGTGGCCCGGGCAGCCGCCCGCTTAGACAACGGTGCAAAAAAATTCGCCTTTCATGCCGGGGGCCAGGAACTGGCCATGCATGATGGCCGCAATGATCCGGGATTTGTCCTGCACTACAGTGTGGAACCTGCACCGGGCCGCCATACCAACGGGGCCTGGCTCTATTATGAGATGTATCAGCTGTGGAAAAAAGTGAACACAGCGCCCAGGATGCCCCTGGTGTATGCCAAGGCCCGCAGGTATGAAACCGGACCGGACAAGGCTGCCATTGGCAGTGCCAACTCCCGGTTTTTGAATGTCCTGAACGGGTGCGGGGTCTGTCAGTTCGGTGCATTTCTGGGTATTCACCGTATCAGGATATTTGACTGGCTCAATGCCGCCACCGGCTGGCACATGACCCCGGATGAATACATGGACGCCGGCACCCGGATCCAGACATTGAAACAGGCTTTCAATATCAAGCACGGCATCCAGCCCAAAAATTGTATTGTCAAAGGCAGACCCGCAGGGGACCCGCCAATGAACCACGGGGCAAACAAGGGCCGGCGTGTGGATATCGACACCCTGGCCGCAGATTACTGGGCAGCATTCGGCTGGGACAGAAAAACCGGGCACCCGTCTGAACAACAGATCGCTGCCGTTACCGCCATTTCATAACCCGGGAGAAATGTCATGTCCTTTTTCATTACCACAGACTGCACCGGATGCACCGCCTGCAAGGCTATCTGCCCCACCCATGCCATTGTTGGCAAAAAAAAACACCGGCATCGTATTGAAGATAAAGCCTGTATCAACTGCGGGGCCTGCGGACGGGTCTGTCCGGCCATCGCTGTGGCAAATCCCTTTGGCACAATTGTGACAAAAATCCCGAGAAAAGAATGGCTTCGACCCCTGTTTGATTTAGGGCTGTGCATGGCCTGCCATATCTGTATAGAAACCTGTCCGGTCAATGCCCTGGATGCGGCCCTGCAAACGGTGCAAGATTTGCACCCCTATCCAATGCTGGCCCGGGAAAACGACTGCATGGCCTGCGGGTTCTGTGCGGCAGAATGCCCGGTGGATGCCGTCACCCTGGAAAAAAGGCAGGGATGATCGGCCAGGACCTTCAGAAAATCCGGTGCGGGACAACCAAAAAACAAATTTTACGCTGTTGCCATGGATGCATCACCGCTTCAGTGAATATGCAGATCCGCCTTGATGGTATCCAGTCCGATACGTTCCACCATCCTGCCCATACGTTCCCGCTTTGAATTTTCCCGGTAATAGTCCACCACCTTTGCAACCATTTCCAGGGCATCCTCCCTGGACAGATCTTCCATCAGCACATCGGCAAGCCTGGGATTTGCAGAGCCGTTGCCGCCGATCAAAAGGGTCCAGCCATTGGCAGTGCCGTAAAGGGAGATGTCCTTGATGCAATTTTCAGAACACTGAATCTTACAGCCGCTGACAGCCATTTTCATTTTACTGGGCAGCACCATGCCATGGTAGATCTCATCCAGCTTCATTCCCATCTCAATGCTGTCCTGCTTGCCCAGCCGACAGAACGTGGTGCCGGGACAGACCTTGACACTTCTGACACAAAGGCCGACAGCATGGCCGGGGTCCATTCCCAGATCCTTCCAGACACCATCCACCTGGTCTTCTGTAATGCCGACAATGGCGATCCTGGCCGCACTGGTTATTTTCAGGGCCTGGACATCATATTTTTCAGCGACCCCGGCAAGGGTTCTCAATTGATCCGGGCTGACAATACCACAGGGGATATGGGGGGCAACGGCATAGGTTGCATTTTCTTTGCCTTTCTGGCGGATAACGCCTTTTTCACCATCTTTCAACATATTATTCAAGCCTCCTTTTGGTTTTTCTCTCATCGTTGGTGTGTGCGAATCAAAAATATGTACTGTGTATCATCTTTTATGATGCAACCGCTCCTGTGTCAAGGATGTCTTCTTGTTCTGCGTGACCTTCTTGGTAAAATAATTTGCCGTCCTGATGATCTGAAATGGATGGATTGACGGTTAGAATGGATTCTCCGGGGATAGAACCGCAATCATTGACTTTGTGGGGCCTCCTGGTTTATAACCCTGGCTGTACCATATTTTTGCATCAGCCCGTGCATCCCGGGCATGCAGCATTCCCGTGACCGCAAGGAACCTGAAGAATGAAAGAACGGCACCCATGAAAGAAGTGACACCGTTTTATCGGGCCATGGATGATCCTGCGGCCTCAGGCCGCAATATCACCCATAAAAAAATCCTGGGCACCCTGTGTTCCTATGCGCCCGAAGAATTGATTTACGCGGCCGGCTACCATCCCATGCGCCTGTTTTCATCCAAAGCAGACAACCATCTGGCCCAGAACCATCTCCAGACCTATTGCTGCTCCGTGGTGCGGGGCATACTGGAGGACAGCCTGGCCGGCCGCCTGGATTTTCTGCATGGCACGGTATTTGTCCATACCTGTGATTCCATGCAGCGCCTGTCCGACATCTGGCGCCTCAAGGGACGGTACCCATTTTTTACAGATGTGATCCTGCCGGCCAAAATGCATGCACCCAGTGCACAAACATACATGGCAGCCGTTCTGGAAAGATGTAAAACCGATCTGGAAACAGACACAGGCAGACCTGTTACCACACAGGCCCTGGCCGATGCCATCCGGATTTACAACCGGATACGGAAAAATCTTGCCCGGATATATGCGCTCAAAAGCCGGTATCCTGCTGCTCTCCAAAACAAGGACCTGTTGGCCCTTGTCAAGGGCTCCATGGTCATGGACCGGCAGGCAGCTGCGGATCATCTGGACAAGGTAATTCTCAGGCTGGCATCTGCGGTTCCGGACACAAAAGATGCGCCAAAAGCCCCTTTCAAACGCCTGCTGCTGTCCGGATCGGTTTGTGACATGCCCGGTCTCTATGACCTTTTCCAGGAAACCGGTGCTGCGGTGGTGGGCGATGATCTGTGCACCGGCCGCCGCTGGTTTGACGGACTGATACCAGAGGACATGGAACCTATGGCCGCCATCACCCGGCGCTATGCCCAACGGCTGGTCTGCCCGGCCAAACACCAGGACCTTCACACCCGGGCACAGCACCTGATTGACCAGGCCAGACAGGTGGCGGCGGACGGCGTGGTGTTTGTCCTGCTCAAATTTTGTGATCCCCATGCCTTTGACTATCCCCATCTCAAGACCTGCCTGGATGATGCCGGCATAAAGTCCCTGGTACTGGAACTGGATGACAGCCAGGACAGCCAGGGGCAGCTGGCCACCAGGATCGAAACCTTTATCCACATGATATAACCTGGAAGGCTGTTCCCATGACCCGGACCGATGAAAAGGAAAACCGCAAAATCGCCGCCGCAAAAAAAATGCGGGATATCATGACCACCTATTACCTGGATGCATTGTCCGCATCCCAGAACCACAGACAGGTGGCCTGGATCACCTCGGGCGGTCCTGTGGAACCCCTGGTGGCCATGGACATCATCCCGGTTTATCCGGAAAACCACGGTGCCATGATCGGCTCTGCCAAGATGGGGGAGGATCTTTGCACCAAAGCGGAAGAGATGGGGTATTCAGCAGATCTGTGCGCCTATGCCAGGGCCGATATCGGCTGCGCCGTAGCAAAGGGCGGTCCCATAGGCGGCCTGCCCAAACCGGACATGCTCATCTGCTGCAACAACATCTGCGGAACGGTTCTCAAATGGTACGAGGTCCAGGCCCGTTACTATGATGTACCGTTGTTCATCTTCGACACCCCGGTATGCCACACCGATTTTTTCCCGGAAACAGCCGCCTATGTCAAAGCCCAGATCACAGAATATATTACATTTCTGGAAACCGTTACCAGGCAGAAACTGGATATGGACCGTATGAACCAGGTGGGGCACCTGTCTTTTGAGGGACAGAAACTCTGGCAGCAGGTACTCAGGACCACTGCCCACAAGCCATCTCCCATGAGCGCCTTTGATGCGTTCTTTTTTCTGGCCCTGATTGTCACCCTGCGGGGTACCACAACGGCTGTGGATTTTTACAAAGAACTGATCGCGGAAATGGAAGACAGAATTGCCAACGGCATCTCGGTGGTAGCGGATGAACAGTACCGCCTGCTCTGGGACAACCTGCCGGTGTGGCACCGGCTCAAATGGCTGTCCAAAAAATTTTCAGACCACAAGGCCTGTCTTGTGGCTGACACCTATACCTCGGCCTGGTGCGGGGCCATCCAGTATATTGACCCGGACAATTTTCTGGACTCCATTGCCCAGGCCTATACCCGCATTTACCTGAACATCGGCATCGACCAGATGGCGGACCAGATCCTGGACATGATCGCATTCTATGATGTCAACGGACTGGTCATGCACTCCAACCGGTCCTGCAAACCCTATTCCTTCGGCCAGATGGACATCATGCACATTGTTCAGAAAAAGGCCGGCATTCCTGTTCTCATGCTGGAGGCGGACATGGTGGATCCCAGAAGTTTTTCCGAATCCCAGATGGACACCCGCATTGACGCATTCATGGAAATCATCCAGCACAAAAACAGGCCTCACACAAGCGCTGACATGCAGACAGGCACAGGACAAAAGGCAGGTGGCAGATGATTTGTGCCGGCATCGACATCGGCTCCATTACTGCCAAGGCCGCCCTGGTAGATGATGAAAAATTGGTGGGTACCCACATCATGTTCACAGGATATAACCCGGCCGCCGCCGGAAGGCAGGTGTTTGATGAACTGCTCAAGCAGACCGGTATATCAGCCAGTGCCGTCAAGCGGGTGGTGGCCACCGGATACGGCCGGGCATCCGTGGATTTTGCCCACAAAACTGTGACCGAAATCATCTGCCACGGTGCCGGGGCCCATTTTCTCGCTCCTGATGTCCGGGGTGTCATTGATGTGGGGGGCCAGGACAGCAAAGCGATTTTGCTGGATGCAAACGGACAGGTGGAAAATTTTGCCATGAATGACAAATGCGCCGCCGGTACGGGCCGGTTCCTGGAGGTGATGGCCCAGGCCCTGCAAATCCCTCTGAACCAGATGGGAGAGATCAGCCTTGGGGCCAAAACGCCTGTAAAGATATCATCCATCTGCACGGTCTTTGCAGAATCAGAGGTCATTTCCATGATTGCCAGACAGAAAAACCGCCAGGACATTGCTGCCGGCATCCACATATCCACTGCGGCCCGGGTAGCTTCCCTGGCCGGCAAGATACCGCTTTGCCCGCCGGTTGTCATGACCGGGGGGGTGGCAAAAAACAAGGGAATGGTCAAGGCATTGAAAGACCGGCTGGGATATCCCGTCACAGTGGGCGCAATGCCCCAGGAAAACGGGGCTGTGGGGGCTGCGGTTCTGGCAGCCGGCACCTGAATGGAAACAGCCTGAAAATAATCATACAGACGGTTTTCACGGAAAAGACATATGGAAATCACTTGGCTGGGCACAGCCGGTTTTGACATCAGCACCAACGACAGCCGGTTTTTGATCGATCCCTTTGTCAGCCGCAACCCTGAGGCCGAGCCGGTGCAGCCCAAAAGACCGGCTGATCTGGCCGGGGCAGACCGAATTTTTGTCTCCCACGGCCATTTTGACCACCTCATGGACCTGCCTGAAATCCTGGGGCAGGACCCGGAAAATCCGGTCCGGGTGTTTTGTTCTGCAACCGCTGCAAAAACCCTGGAAAAAATGGGAGTTCCTTCAACCCGCATCTTTCGGGTCACATGGGACAGCACCATTGTCCGGTTCGACCAGGTGGCAGCCCGGGCCTGCTTTGGCCGCCATATCCGGTTTGATCTTTCCCTGGTAGCCGCCACCCTGGCCAGAATGCAGCTGCGGTTTTTCCATATCCTGCCGCTGTTTACCAGATATCCCTGCGGCCGGGTACTGAGCTGGCAATTTTCCCTGGAAGGCAGAACCATACAGCATTTGGGCAGTGCAGGGATCCCCCCCGGAGGACTGGAAAGGCTGAAGCCTGCAGATGTCTTGATGCTCCCCCTGGAGGGACATTCAGATATCTGCCGGATTGCCGCGGACCTGGTGATGCGCCTGGCTCCCCGGTCTGTCATCGTCCACCACCATGACAATTTTTATCCCCCGGTTTCCCGGACCGTGGATATCGCACCATTTGTGGAACAGGTGAATCGGCAACGTCCGGATACCCGCATCATTGTTCCCCGGATAAACACCCCCTTTTTCTTGTAATGGCATCATGCCACATTAAAAAAAAAGATTTCAACCTGAAAAAACAGCATGACATTCTGGATGTTGAGATTGATGTCTGAGGCGTTTTTACCATACCTCAGGATAGGCCACGTCCACAAATTTTTCTTCCATCATGTGCTTATGGCCCCTTTCCATGGATGCCAGGTCCATAAAAACAGCTTTCAAACCGGGGTCAGTGCAGTTTTCTGCCAGGCTGGAATATTTTTTCATGGCAATCTCCTCGTTTTTCATGGCCAGGCCGATGGCATTCTTGAGGTCCATATCTGCTGATACTTTCGGCATCTCAATGGTTTCCGACACATGAAAATCCTTGTCACAGTCAAAATGTTTGGCATCCACCTTTTTCTGGTTCAAGATATCGGTAAGGATCTGTTCATGTTTGGCTTCTTCTTTGGCAAAACCAGCAAACACGCCCTTGAGATAATCATCTTTGATCCGCTGGGAAACCTGTTCGTAAAAATTTTTTGCATCAATCTCACTCTGAATGGCATCGGAAATTGCCTTGCGGTATGCATCTAAGTCCATAAAAAACCTCCCTTATCTTTTCCGGTTATTATTTTTTCGTGATAAAGTTGCTTTACAACTCACCGCCACCAGCCTGCATGGATAAAAAACAGGTTCATCTGGTATGCATATACCGGTATCATGGCAACGGCGTTGCTGTATAGGCAACCCCTGCCTCTTCTGATCCATACAGCGCCAGTTTTCTGCCTGCGGCGATATCCGACACCAGATCTGGATTCAACAGCATGGATTTGCCGGACAGCACCAGATCTGCATCCTGCAAAGCCTGTTCTGCAGTGGATTTGTCATGAATTTTTCCACAGATCAGCAGGGGCAGGTCTGTGGCATCCCGGGTGATGCCTGCCATGGTTTTGTCCGTACCGAATGCGGGCTGGGAAAAATCATAGGTGGAAACGGAAACCGCATCAATGGGTTCTTCTGAAAACAGCTTGATCATTTTCTGCCACTCTGCCGCATCGGCGAACAAAGAGACTTCCATGTCAGCAATACCCCAGTTGGAAACCCGTACCAGCAGAAGCCGGTCCTCAGGAATATGCGGCCGTACCGCCTGGATCACCTCATGGACGAACCGGTACCGGTTTTCCATGGACCCGCCGTAGGCATCGGTTCTCCGGTTGGCATAAGCAGACAGAAACTGGCTGAGCAGATATCCGTGGGCACAATGCAGTTCCAGGCCGTCAAATCCGGCTGCCATCACCCCTTTTGCGGTTTCCACAAACCCGTTGATCACATGGTCCATGTCAAATCGGCTCATCTGCTCCGGCACTGGATAGGGTGCACCGGTCATGGGATTTTCCTGCATCGGCGCCACCGGACTGGGGGCAATGACCCGGTTGGCCGGGTTGATCCCTTCATAGGCCATACGTCCGCAGTGAAATACCTGACACACAGAAACCGCCTTGTGACTGCGAGTCTCATCTGTGACCTTTTTCCAGGCATCCACCTGGTTCTGGTTCAATATCCTGGCCTGGCCGGGATAGCCCTGGCTGCTTTCATAATCGGTTACAATGGCTTCGGTGTACACCAGGCCGGCCCCGTTCTTTGCACGGGTGATTAAAAACTGCAGCACATCCTCTCTGGGAATGCTGTCGTTGGATGCTGACATCCGGGTCATGGGTGCCACACCGATGCGGTTCTTACAGGTAATATTTTTGATGGTAAAGGGTGAAAACAGCAATGATGTCATTTTGATCTCCCTGATTAAAGGTGGGAACCAACGTCTTATAAGACAATCTAAGCCTGATTTCTGGTCATGTCAATGTGGGCGATCCCATCTTCCAGATAAGGGTCGGAGACCGGCACAAACCCGTGACAGCGGTAAAATTCCTTCAGATAGACCTGGGCCCCGATGGTGATGTCCCTGCCCGGCCAGGCCCGGCCGGATTCCGCCAGAATCTTTTTCACCAGCGCATGGCCCAGCCCGGTTTTCCGGTACAGTGGTGCCACCACCACCCGGCCGAAACTAATGTCGGGAAACCGGACACCCGGCGGCAGTATCCGGGCATAGGCAGCCAGGCTGCCTTCCTGTGACCGGCCGGTGAGATGCAGGGTATCTGCCAGCATATCTTTGCCATCCAGTTCCGGATATGCACAGGCCTGTTCCACCACAAACACATCCACCCGGAGTTTGAGCAGCTCATACAGCTGCTTTACATCCAGTGCATTAAAACGGCTTATCTGCCATGCCATCGGGTTAGCATCTGTCATTTTCTCACGTCCCTTTTCAATCCTTATGCTTGATACCCCATCAGCCCGACAAGTGCAAGACCTGAGATAGACAGATCCGGCAGACGGTGCCTGTGAATCCAAGACCCGTGCCGGGGGGGGCATGGTACGATTTGCCGGGATGGTTTTCAAACAGATGATGGGTTGTTGCACTTCATTGTTCTTATGCAAACAGGCCCCGCAGGATCTCGGGCCGGGCACAGCACACCGCCAGGGGCGGGTTTCGGGACAGAGTGCTGCCCAAAAAGACCAAAGACATGACATGATTAAGGTAAATATCCAAGGCTGATGAAAATGATTGACATTCCATCAAATGCCTGACAATTATGGACTGTGAAAACAGGTATGCCTTTGGCTGCCCACCGGAGAGGGCGTTTTGCTGGATCCATGCCCCCATGCCGGCCGGGTCGGCCGGTATGATAAAGGAGAGCCATCCGTGAAATTTTATGAGAAAGACCGTGTGCAGACCCTGCCTGTAAGGGAAGCTGTGGGAAAAATGCTGCTCCATGACATCACCCGGATCGTTCCGGATGTGTTCAAAGGGCCGGCCTTCAGAAAAGGCCATATCATCACTGAGGCAGATATAGACCAGCTGCTGGATCTGGGCAAGCAGCATGTGTATGTGGCCTGCCTCAACGGCGAAATCCATGAGAACGATGCTGCGCTGCGCATTGCCCGGGCTGCTGCCGGAAAAAACATTGCACTGTCCGATCCCAAAGAGGGCAAGGTGGGGTTTACCGCCACAACATTCGGCCTGCTCAAAATCAATGTGGAAGGTCTGGCACAGCTCAACAGCATACCGGAGGTGATATGCGCCACCATGCACACCAACCAGACCGTGGATCCGGGGCAGGATTTGGCCGGTACCCGGGTGATCCCGCTGTCCATTGATGAAAATCATGTCATTGCCGCCGAAAAAGTGTGTGAAACCTTTTTTCCCATCATTGATATCAAACCCTTTGTCCAGGTGAATGTGGGGCTGGTGGTCACTGGATCGGAAGTGTTTTCCGGCCGCATCAGGGACGGTTTCGGCCCGGTTGTCCAGAAAAAATTTGAAGCCCTGGGCTCCCGGATTATGGACAAAAAGATTGTGTCCGATGACATGGACATGACCGTGGCAGCCATCACAGATTTTGTGGACAGCGGGGCAAAATTTATCGCTCTCACCGGGGGCATGTCAGTGGATCCCGATGACCTGACACCGGCTGCCATCAAAAAAGCCGGCGGTGAAGTGGTGTTTTACGGGGCACCGGTACTGCCCGGCGCCATGTTTCTGCTGGCGTATATCAAAGATGTGCCGGTGATCGGCCTGCCCGGCTGTGTCATGTATTTTCGGGCCTCCATTTTCGATCTGGTGGTACCCCGGCTGCTGGCCGGGGAAACCGTCACCCACAAAGATATCATCCATATGGGCCACGGGGGGTTCTGCACTGCCTGCAAAACCTGCCGGTATCCCCAGTGCAGTTTTGGAAAATAAACATGGAACTTTCAAACCGGCATATACTGGACTGTCTGAAAAAAGGCGCCCCCTTTGCCCTGGCCGCCATCATCAGCCATAAAGGCTCCACCCCCAGGACATCGGGTTCCCGCATGATCGTTCTGCCGGACCGCACCATTCTGGGCACCATCGGCGGTGGACTGATAGAAGCGCAGGTCATGGATACCTGCCTGGAACTGATTCCCAATAACACCTGCCGTATCCAGTCCTTCACCTTGAACCAGGAGCTGAAAGACGGCCTGGACATGGTCTGCGGCGGGAACCTCACCGTACTCATGGAAACCCTTGCGCCTGAACCGGAACTGATTGCGATATACCAGGCCATGGTTGATTTGGAACAGGCCGGGAAAAAAGGCGTTCTGGTTTCAAAAATTGTCGGCACCAGCCAGGCGGATTTCACCTTACAGAAAACGCTGGTGGCATCTGATGCCACCATGACAGGGTCCTGTGTCATCCCCAAACCCCTGCTGGATGATATCGGTGACAACCGATTTTCCGGCAGTTTTCCCATCATCCATTCTGCGGGCCTGGAAGAATTCATTCTCCAGCCCCTGGTGTTGGCTGATACCATTTTTATTTTCGGTGCCGGACATGTGGGATTCCAACTGGCAAAAATGGCCCATCTCACAGGCTTTTCCACGGTGGTGATCGATGACCGCGAAGAGTTTGCCAACCCGAAACGCTTTCCCCATGCCCGGGCGGTCCGGGTGGTAACAGATTTTGCCGCCGCCTTTGACAGCCTGACCATTGATGCCCGCGCCTATATCGTCATTCTCACCCGGGGCCACCTCCATGACCAGACAGTTCTGGAAGGGGCTCTGCACACCCATCCCGCCTATATCGGCATGATCGGCTCCCGGACCAAGCGGGACAAGATCTATGCCAATCTCCGGAAAAAAGGGGTGTCACAGGATAATTTGAACGCGGTCTATTCCCCCGTGGGCCTTGCCATAGGGGCCCAGACCCCGGCGGAAATCAGCGTCAGCATCATGGCCCAGATCATCCAAATCAGAGCTGGCGCATAACTGCCTTTTGACCACCAGGGACAGGCCTGCGAACAGAATAATGCGGGCAACAGTCTGACATCCGGTCCACTTATGGTCAATTTTCTTTGAATGATTTTCTTCTTGACAAGCCACACATATCTATTTATTATATGAACAATTGTTCATATAATAACCTGTTACCCATGCGATAAATGGTATTTTTGTTTATGGAAAAAATATTTAATATTACATATGCCATTCTGGCAGCATCCTGGGACCTTTACCTGGATGTGGCCATTTTCATGCTGTTCGGATTTCTGGTGGCTGGTCTGCT
>Ga0102940_1000595_pt1 | contig 24552 bp, 25 predicted proteins | sample SalPonR2_C_D1_MG_FD_78215 | JGI IMG/M metagenome (GOLD analysis project Ga0102940, IMG submission 78215) | Salt pond soil microbial communities from South San Francisco under conditions of wetland restoration - Salt Pond MetaG R2_C_D1_MG | ecosystem: Environmental > Aquatic > Marine > Intertidal... | reverse complement strand
TTCAACTGGATAGCCTTCCATCACGGAGCGCAGGCCGATGGCCCCGCCCATGGAGTGGGCCAGCAGATGAAAGGGCTCGGGCAGGCCCAGGGCGCGGGCGTGGTCCACCGCGGAGCGGGCATCAATCTGGTAGTCCGCGAATTGCCCCACGTGGCCCACGACCGGGTTGTCTTGCAGCCTGTCGGCCAGCCCCTGGCCACGCCAGTCTATGGCCAGAGACGCATAGCCCCGAGCGGCGAAATCCGCAGCGGCGGGGCCATACTTCTCGACATACTCGGTGCGGCCGGGAAAGATGAGGACGGTGCCGCGGGCCTCGTCCATTGGCCAGTGGCCGATGCGCAGGCGCACCCCGTCCGGGGTTGTCACCCAGTGGGCAACGCCGGCCGGGTTGCGGGCCGTCCGCCCGTTGTAGGGGGCCTGCTCCATGGTGGGGTCAGCCCAGGACGCCGGCCAGTTTCATGGCCATCCCCATGTCGCCATCCACCGACAGCTTGCCGCTCATGAAGGCGGCGGTGGGGTTCTCTTCACCGTCGAGGATCGCCTTGAATGTCTCGGCGTTCGCCGTCAGCGTCACGTCGGCCTCCTCGTCGGCGGCCCGCGCGCCGTCGCCGTCGATAATCACGGCGCCCGCGTCCTCGATCACGAACTTGGCGGTGCCGTCGAAATCGGCACCGTCCATCTTTGCGTTCAGGGCGGTGACGGCCTCGGAGATTACGTCGCTCATGTCTGTCGGTCCTCTTGCTGGAATGTGACCACCCGCCTCTGGCGTCGGGCGTTCGTTGCGTTACATTGTCAGTTATGGGCATCGACCGACACGGCTTCAAACATATCGTTGCGGCATTTGTGCTGTTGCTGGGATTTTCCGCGCCCGGCGCGGCTGAAACCGACCGCCTGGACAGCCTGTTCACCGATCTGAAGACAGCTGATACAGAGCAGACCGCCCGGATCGAGGCGCAGATTCGCGACGCGTGGTCCAGGAGCGGCTCTCCGGCGATGGACCTGCTTCTGCGGCGCGGGAGCGAGGCGCTGGAGGCGGGTGAGGTCAAGGTTGCCGCCGAGCACCTGACCGCCCTGATCGACCATGCGCCGGAGTTCGCCGAAGGTTACCAAGCCCGCGCCACGGCGTATTTCGCGCAGGATCTCTACGGGCCAGCCCTCGACGACCTGCGCCGAGCATTGGTTCTCAATCCACGCCACTTCGGGGCGATGGCCGGGTTTGCCCGCATCCTGCAGGAGCTGGACCGCCCCCTGGAGGCGCTTGAGGTCTACCGAAAAATCGAACAGATAAGCCCCAATTCGCCCGACCTGGCGCAAGCCATCGAACGGCTGGAAGTGCAGCTGGAGGGGTCCACGCTCTGACCCTTCCCTTCAAGGGGGCCACCCATGCCCGAGCCTGCCCGGATCACGGCGGTCCTTGGCCCGACCAATACCGGCAAGACCCATTACGCGATCGAGCGGATGCTGGCCTATCGCACCGGCATCATCGGCCTGCCGCTGCGGCTGCTCGCGCGCGAGGTCTATGACCGTATCGTCGCGGTGCGCGGTCCGTCCGTGGTTGCGCTGGTCACCGGCGAGGAACGTATCGTTCCGGACCGGACCCAGTACTGGGTCTGCACGGTCGAGGCCATGCCCGAGGGGATGGGCTGCGATTTCCTGGCTGTGGACGAGATCCAGCTGGCCGCCGACCCCGAGCGCGGCCACGTCTTCACCGACCGGTTGCTACGGGCGCGCGGGCTGAACGAGACGCTCTTCATGGGGTCCGAAACCATGCGTGGCGCCATTTCCGCCATGGTGCCCGGTGTGCAGTTCATGAAACGCGAGCGATTTTCCGACCTGACCTATTCGGGTTCCAAAAAGATAAGCCGGATGCCGGGCCGCTCGGCGATCGTCGGCTTTTCGGTCGATAATGTCTATGCCATCGCCGAGCTTCTGCGCCGCCAGAAGGGCGGCGCGGCGGTGGTGATGGGCGCGCTCAGTCCGCGCACCCGCAACGCCCAGGTTGCGATGTACCAGAACGGCGACGTCGACTACCTGGTGGCCACGGATGCCATCGGCATGGGGCTCAACCTCGACATCGACCACGTGGCCTTTTCGGCGTTGTCCAAGTTCGACGGGCGGCGGATGCGTCACCTGCAACCCGACGAGCTGGCCCAGATCGCGGGCCGCGCAGGGCGGCACATGAACCACGGCACCTTCGGCGTCACCGGCGAGGCGCCCGGGATCGACGCACCCGTGGTCGAGGCCATCACCAACCACCAGTTCCGCGCTGTCAAGAAACTGCAATGGCGCAATTCCAGGTTGGATTTCGGCACCCCGGAACGGCTGATCCGCGCGCTGGAAATGCGCACCGACGACGACTGGCTGACCCGTGTGCGCGACAGCGACGACCTGTTGGCGCTGAAGACCCTCGCCGAGGATGCCGAGGTCCGCGCCCGGGCCAGCGACGGCAAATCCGTGCGACTGCTCTGGGATGTCTGCCGCATCCCGGATTTCCGCGGCATCTCGCATACCGAACACGCGCAGATGCTGACCCGGATCTTTGGTTTCCTTCACGAAAACGGGCGCGTGCCCGACGACTGGATGGCGCGGCAGGTCAAGCGCATCGACCGGGCCGACGGCGACATAGACACCCTGTCCAGGCGGCTGGCATATATTCGCACCTGGACCTATGTCGCGCAGCGCAAGGGCTGGGTCGCGGACGAATCTCATTGGCGCGGGGTGACTCGCGCGGTAGAAGACCGATTGTCGGACGCGTTGCATGATGCGCTGACCCAACGATTTGTGGACCGGCGGACCAGCGTGCTGCTTCGCCGGCTCAAGCAGAAGGAGGGCCTTGTGGCCGAGGTGAACGATCAGGGCGAAGTGACTGTCGAGGGGCAGTTCGTGGGCAAGTTGGAAGGCTTCCGTTTCAGGCAGGACAAAAGCGCCAGCCCTGACGAGGCCAAGACCCTGCGGCAGGCTTCCCTGCAGGCGCTGCAGCCGCAGTTCAGCCTGCGCGCCGACCGCTTCTACAACGCACCCGATACCGAGCTCGACTTCACCGAGCAGGGCGGGCTGATGTGGGGTGGGCAGGCCGTTGGAAAGCTGGTGGCGGGCGACGAACCGCTCAAGCCGCGCGTCGAGCCCTTCGTCGATGACGAGGCCGGGCCGGAGGTTGCCCAGAAGGTGCAGCGCCGGTTGCAGCACTTCATGGACCGCCGCGTCGCCACGCTGTTCGAGCCGATGCTGGCCATGCAGAAGGACGAAACGCTCCAGGGCCGGGCCAAGGGCTTTGCCTTCCGCATGATCGAGGGGTTCGCCGTGGTTCCGCGTGGCGAGGTCGCCGACGAGGTCAAGGCGCTGGACCAGGAGGCACGCGGCGCCCTGCGCAAGCATGGCGTGCGCTTCGGACAGTTCACCATTTTCATGCCGGTGTTGCTGAAGCCGGCGCCAACCCGTCTGCGGCTGGTGCTCTGGTCGCTGTCCAAGGGGCTGGACACATTCCCCGAGGCGCCGCCGCCCGGGCTGGTCACGGTGCCAACGGTCGAGGGGGCGACGCCGGGCAGCTATGCCATGTCGGGCTACCGCGCCGCCGGTGAGCGGGCGATTCGCATCGACATGCTGGAACGCCTGGCGGACATGCTGCGCGATCAGGACACGCGGGGCGGCTTCGAGGCCACGGCGGACATGCTTTCGATCACGGGCATGACGCTGGAACAGTTCGCGGGGCTGATGGACGGCCTGGGGTATCGTGCCGAGCGCGGCGAGCGCGAGAAGGTCAAGCCGGTGGACGCGGCGCTGGCCGATGTGCCGGAGCCGGAACCCGAGACTGCACCCGGTTCAACGCCCGGGGCTGGAGCCGGCGACCCGCCTGAAACGGCGGAAGACGCGGTCGAGCGCATCCCCGATGCAGGCGTGGCCCCGCTGGCCGAAACCGCCCCCGAGACGCCCGAGGTGGCCCCGGATATTCCCGCGGCCCCGGAAGAAGAGACCCCCCCGGGCGAGACCCCGGCGGCCGAGGCTGCCCCCGCGGAAGTCGAGGTTTTCTACACCTTCACCTGGGGCGGGAACCGGCGCGGCCAGCAGGCCCGCAAGCCGCAGGGCCGCAAGGCTGCGCCCAAGGGCAAGCGCGGCAAGCCCCAGGGCGGTGGCAAGGACGCGGGGACCGGGGCGCAAAAAGGGGCCTCGAAACCCGCGGGCAAGAACAAACCCATCGACCCTGACAACCCCTTCGCCCAAGCGCTGGCAGGGCTCAAGACCAAGTGAGCGCGGCGCCCTCGATCCGGCTCGACAAGTGGCTCTGGCAGGCGCGATTCTTCAAGACGCGCAGCCTGGCGGCCAAGGCTGTTCAGGCGGCCAAGGTCCGTGTCGACGGCACGCCGGTCTCGAAACCGGCCCGGGCGGTCGGCCCCGGCGCGGTGCTTACCTTTCCCCAGGGCGACCGCTTGCGCGTGGTGCGCATCCGCGAGCTGGGCACGCGGCGCGGCCCGGCCCCCGAGGCGCAGGCACTCTACGAGGATATCGGCCCGGCCCCGGTGCCCGCGTCGGATCGCATGTCCGGGGCCGAGCGCCCGCGCGGGACCGGGCGCCCGTCCCGGCGCGACCGCGAGAATCGAGCGGCTTTCCTGCGCGAGATCGGGGCCTCTGCGCTTGCGGATGACCCTTCGGTGGACTAGCTAGGGGCGAAGGAGAATTTTCGGACCGCCATGACCTATATCGTCAACGACAACTGTATCGCCTGCAAGTACACCGACTGCGTCGAGGTTTGCCCCGTGGACTGTTTCTACGAGGGCGAGAACATGCTGGTGATTCACCCTGACGAGTGCATTGACTGCGGCGTCTGCGAACCCGAGTGCCCCGCCGACGCGATCCGTCCCGATACCGAGCCGGAAATGGAGAAGTGGGTGGAATTCAACCGCAAGTATTCCGAGGCGTGGCCGGTCATCATCACCAAGAAGGACCCGCTGCCCACCGCCGAGGACATGGACGGCAAACCCGGCAAGCTCGAGCTTTTCTCGGAAAAGCCGGGCGAGGGCGGCTGACGTTCGATTCGCGCCACAGTCCCGGTGCAGGTCATTGATCTGAAAAGCGAAAATGGTATCCGTGTCATGCTGCACCGCGGCACTTCCTCAGGTGCCATTTTTATGCTATATTTCAAATGATGCTGCGAAAGTGTTGACCCGAGATTTGCATGGGAGGCCCGACGGGACCGGTTTGGTCCCGCCGGGTCTTCTGTCGCCGGAATTCTGCCACCCGGGTCGCGGGACCCATGCGGGCGGCGCCTTTGGAAGGAAGTCATGACCAAGAAGTCACAATACAAGCCTAACCAATTCGTGGTTTATCCCTCCCACGGGGTGGGCCAGATCGTCTCGATCGAGAAGCAGGAGGTCGCAGGCTTCGAACTGGAGCTTTTCGTGATCTCTTTCGACAAGGACAAGATGACCCTGCGCGTCCCCACCAACAAGGCCGACGAGGTCGGCATGCGGTCGCTCTCGACGCCCGACGTGGTGGCCGATGCCATGAAAACCCTGCGCGGCAAGGCCAAGGTCAAGAAGGCCATGTGGTCGCGCCGGGCTCAGGAGTATGAACAGAAGATCAACTCCGGCGACCTGATCGCCATTGCCGAGGTCGTTCGCGACCTGCATCGCGCCGACGACCAGCGCGAGCAGAGCTATTCCGAGCGTCAACTTTACGAAGCCGCGCTGGAACGTCTGACCCGCGAAATCGCCGCCGTGAACAACGGTGACGAGACCGATGCCGCCAAGGAAATCGACGAAGTGCTGATCAGCCGCGCCGCCTGACCCGTCGGGCACGGTTCTGGAGTCTCGGGACAGCCGCGTTCGTCAGGACGCGGCTGTCGCCGTTCTGACCGAATGCTTGGTGATCTCGGTCAGTCCAGCGCCCGCCAGCCAATATCGCCGCGGTTGAACCCCTCGGGCCAGTCGATCCGCCCGATCATGGCATAGGCGCGGTCGCGGGCCTCGCCCAGCGTCGCGCCGCGGGCGGTGACGTTCAGCACCCTTCCACCGCTGGCAATGATCCGGCCATCCCGTTCCGTGGTGCCGGCGTGGAAGACCATGCTCATGCTGTCCTCGGGCAAGTTGTCCAGTCCTTTGATGACGCTGCCTTTCTCGTAGGACCCTGGATAGCCCGTCGCGGCCATGACCACGGTCATGGCGTGGTCCTCGGCCCAGTTGACCTGGGTCTCGTGCAGCCGGCCCTCGGCGCAGGCCTGCATCAGGTCCAGCGCCTGCGCGCCCAGCCGCATCATCAGCACCTGGCATTCCGGGTCGCCGAAACGGACATTGTATTCCACCAGGCGCGGCTGGCCATCCTCGATCATCAACCCGACATAGAGCACGCCCTGGTAGGGGGTGCCGCGTCGGGCCATCTCGGCGATGGTGGGCTGAACGATCTCGTCCATGGTCTTCTGCACCAGGGCATCTGTCAGGACCGGCGCCGGCGAATAGGCGCCCATTCCGCCGGTATTGGGGCCCTCGTCGCCGTCGAAGGCGCGCTTGTGGTCCTGCGCGGTGCCCACGGGCAGGGCGGTATTCCCGTCGCAAAGCACGAAGAATGAGGCTTCCTCGCCTGTCATGAACTCCTCGATCACGACCTCGGCCCCGGCGGCGCCGAACTCCCCCGAGAACATGTCGTCGATCGCGGCCAGCGCCGTGTCCTCGTCCATGGCCACGATCACCCCTTTGCCCGCGGCCAGCCCGTCGGCCTTGACCACGATCGGGCAACCCTTGTCGCGAACATGGGCCTTGGCGGCCTCGGCCTCGGTGAAACGGGCATACCCGGCGGTGGGGGCACCACAGGCCGCGCAGATTGCCTTCGTGAAGGATTTGGACGTCTCCAGCCGCGCGGCAGCGCCTGAAGGTCCGAAAACGGAAAGCCCCGCGGCGCGCAACTGGTCTGCCATCCCGGCCGCCAGGGGGGCCTCCGGGCCGATGATCACCAGGTCGACGGCATTCTCCGCGCAGAACCCGGCCACCGCCTCGCCGTCCAGGATGTCCAGCCGGGGGCATTCGGCGATTTGCGCGATGCCCGCATTGCCCGGGGCGACGATGAGCCTGTCGCACTTGGGGTTCTGCATGACGGCCCAGGCGAGGGCATGTTCACGCCCGCCACCACCGAGGATCAGGATGTTCATGGTCGCTTTCCCTTTGACTGCGGGCCTTTTAGGATCGGCGGCAAAGCAGCACAAGGGCGCCGCGCATGGACCTGATCGACGAGCCGGAAAAGGCAGGAAATACGCCGGAATTCACCGTCAGCGAGCTGTCGGGTGCGGTCAAGCGCGCCATCGAGGGCGAGTTCGGCCATGTCCGCGTCAAGGGCGAGGTGGGCCGTGTCGTCCGCGCCCGGTCGGGGCATCTCTATTTCGATCTCAAGGATGACAGGGCGGTGCTGGCCTGTACCACCTGGAAGGGCCAGATTTCCGGCCTGAGTGTCATCCCGGAAGAAGGCATGGAGGTCGTCGCCCATGGTCGCATGACCACCTTCGCCAACCAGTCGAAATACCAGATGAACGCAACCGAGGTGGCCGTGGCCGGGGTCGGCGCGCTCATGGCGATGCTGGAGAAACGGCGCAAGGCGTTGCAGGCCGAGGGTCTTTTCGCCCCTGAACGCAAGCAGACGCTGCCCTTCCTGCCCGAGGTGATCGGGGTCGTGACCTCGGCTCAGGGTGCGGTGATCCGCGACATCCTGCATCGCTTGCGCGACCGTTTCCCGCGCCGGGTGCTGGTCTGGCCGGTTGCGGTTCAGGGCCGCGACTGCGCGCCTCAGGTGGCCCGTGCGATCCGGGGCTTCAATGCGATGACGCCCGGCGGGGCACTGCCACGGCCCGACCTGTTGATCGTGGCCCGTGGTGGCGGGTCGATCGAGGATTTGTGGGGGTTCAACGAAGAGGAGGTCGTCCGCGCCGCCGCCGCCAGTGACATCCCGCTGATTTCGGCGGTAGGCCACGAGACGGACACGACGCTGATCGACCATGCCGCCGACCGGCGCGCGCCCACGCCGTCGGCGGCCGCCGAGATCGCGGTGCCAGTGCGGCTGGAGCTGATCGGGGCCATCGAGCAACTCGACATGCGGTTGAACCGTGCCGAGACCGAAGGTCTGCGCCTGCGCAAGCAGCGGGTGAAGGATCTCGGGCGGCTGTTGCCCCGGCCCGAGACACTGGTCGAGGACGCCCGCCAGCGGTTGGACTACTGGTCGGAAAAGCTGGACCTCGCGCTCAAGGGCCGGGTCAGTGCGGGCGAATTGCGGCTGAGCCGTGCGGCGGGCAGCCTGCGGCCGGGGCTGTTGCAGGGTCGGCTGGACCGTGCGCGCGAGCGGCAGGCCGCAACGGGCGCACGGTTGGCCCCGGCGTTGGATCGGGCGGCCCGCGATGCCCGTGGACGCTTCATGGTTCAGGCGGGCCGGCTGAGCCCGCTTGCGGTAGAGCGCGCCGTCGCGCGCGGGAGGCAGGACGTTCGGGCCCGGCTTGAGCGGCTTCAAATGGCCGCCCGGACAGCCCAGGATCGCCGCGCGGCGCGGCTGGAGGCGCTTGACAACCTGCGCCGGACGCTCGGATACACCGAGACCCTCAGGCGCGGTTACGCCGTCGTGCGGGGTGATGGCGCGGTCGTGACCACGGCCAAGGCCGCCGGAAAGGCCGCGGCGCTGGAACTGGAGTTCACCGATGGCAAGATTGCGCTCGGTCCGGGGACGCCGAAGCCGCCAAGGGCCTCCAGGTCGAAGCCACCGCCAAAGGACCAGGGCAGCCTGTTCTAGGCGGGTTCGGCTCCTGTTGGCGGGTCCTAGGACCCCATGTTGTCGCAGATCAGCGGCGCACTCTCGTCGACCTCGTAGAGAATGGTGGGCTCGGCGCTGTCGAGAAACTCGGCCCGGATTCCATTGTCCGCCTTGTAGACCTTCCAGCACTTCGGCTCGGGGTCGTCATCGTAGACGAAACAGATCGCACGGTCCTCGGCATACCATTCGCCCTGCATGCAGGCGCCGTCGAGGAATGACCAGATGACCCGCTGCGAAGGGGCGTAGTATTCCACGCCGTAGGGCTGGCCATTGGCCGAAAAGGTCAGGGTCTTGCCGGTCATGTAGGCTTCGAATTCCTCGCCGCTCATCGCGGTTTCGGCCAACGCGGGCAGGGGCACGAGGGCGAGGACGGCGGCAAGCTGTTTCATGGGCGCCAGTCTGGCAGATCGTCAGGCCGCCCGTCCATCCGGTTCTGCCAGGCTGTCGCCAGCGGGTCCATCAGCCGCCGCCAGTGACCTGGCCAGAGCGCGATGCAGGCCATGACCGGCAAGGAATAGGGCAGGTGTGGCATGTCGTCTTCCAGTCGCAGGGCCGGGTAGGGTCGGGCCGGGTGCGCGTGATGGTCGGAATGGCGCGGCGCGTTGAGCATCAGCGCCGCGCTGAACCAGTGCGGGGCGTTCCACGAGTGGCGCGGGCGCACCGGCTCGGGTCGGCCGTCGGGGCCGGTTTCGCGGCGCAGCCCGTAATGCTGCACGTAGTCCGAGGTCATCAGCTGCAGCTGGGCAAAAGCCGCCAGCCCCAGATACCACGCCAGCCCCACCGGTCCCCCCAGCCAGAGCGCCAGCGCCAGGAAGGCCAAACCGCCCAGAAGATACGCCGCGAAAGGATTGTGCCAAGGCGGGCGGCCCGTGGCGCGATCACGCGCGCGTTCGGCGGCGAAGGCATGGCGCAGCTCGCCCGGCCAGGCGCGCAGGAAGAACCGATAAAGCCCCTCGCCCCAGCGCGCCGAATTGGGGTCGGCGCGGGTGCCCACGTGAACATGATGCACCAGCAGGTGCCCCGAGACATGCTGGCCGTGCAGCACCGAGACATAGGCGAGCACACCCGCCCGGCGCAGCCTGCGCGTGGATCGGTGGATCAGCTCGTGGGCGTTCGAATTGCCCACCTGGCCCAGGAACAGCCCCGTGCCAAGGGCCAGTGCAAGGGCCTCGATCCCGGCCACCCGGCCCTGCCCCAAGGCCTGGATCACCAGCCCCAACAGCCCGATCTGCGCGACCACCAGGACCAGCGATAGCGCATCTGCACGGGGAAATTCGGCAGCGGGGTCTTCGGACGGCAGGGTCCAGGCCACGGCCTCGTCCAGCACCGCTGTCAGCAGGGTCATCCACAGCAATCCCGCCCAGGCCCAGCCGCCGCCCATCAATGCTCCAAGCGCCAGCAACGCCGGGGCGGTAAGCGTCGCAAGCGCAAAAAGAACAAGCGGGTGGCGCATCTTCGATCCTCAACGAATTTCGCGGCACCAGACTAACCCGCCAAGTCGGCGGGATTAAGGCCAAAGTGGCGAGCGGGACGGATCACGGGCCCCACCTCGGAGCGACCCGTCGTCGTAGAGAATCGCGCCGCGGCCCTTAACCTTTGCCCGGCATATGGTTAGATAAAGTCCAGCACCCACCGGAGCGCGCGCGCATGGCCTTTTTCAGCAAACTCAAGGATCGGTTGTTCAAGTCCTCGTCGAGGATCGAGGAGGGGCTGGACGCCATCGTCGAAGAGGGTGGCGTCGCTGAGGAAGAGCGGGCATCCGCGGTCCGGGAACCGACCCCCGATTCCACCCCGGAACCGGCGGCGCCTGACCCGGACCCTGCGCCCGAGCCGACGCCCGTTCCGCCACCGTCGCCCGATCCCGTGCCCGCCCCGCAGCCCGATCCGGAGCCGACCCCCGAGCCGACACCGGACCCCGATCCGGACCCGGCCCCGCGGCCTGAGCCCGCGCCGCCTGAACGCCCGGTGCGCGCGCCGGAACCCACGGCACCCGAGTCGCCGCAGGAGGTGCCACAAGCGCCCGAACCGGCGCCCGAGCCGACCCCGCAGGAACTGCCTGACAACCCGCCGACCGAAATGCCGCGGCCGATGGATGTGGCGGGCGCGGCGCAAACGGCGGAGGCATCGGCAGGGCCAGGCCTGCTGGGCCGCCTGCTGGGCCGGGGCGACAAGAAGCCGGTGGTCCGGCGCGAGCTGGACGACGCGATGCTCGAACAGCTCGAAGAGCTTCTCATCACCGCCGACATGGGTGTCGATACCGCCCTGCGCGTCACCGCGAACATGGCCGAGGGCCGGGTCGGCAAGAAGCTTTCGACCCTCGAAATCAAGGAATTGCTGGCTGCGGAAGTGGCCCGCGTCATGGAGCCGGTGGCCCGGCCCATGCCGCTCTACCCGTCAAAGCCGCAGGTCGTGCTTGTCGTGGGCGTGAACGGTTCGGGCAAGACGACAACCATCGGCAAGCTGGCCAGTCAGTTCCGTGCAGCCGGCAAATCCGTGGTGATCGCCGCCGGCGACACCTTCCGCGCGGCCGCCGTGGAACAATTGCAGGTCTGGGGCGACCGCGCCGGGGTGCCGGTGCTGACCGCGCCCGAGGGCTCGGACCCGGCCAGCCTGGCCTGGGATGCCATGGAGAAGGCCCAGACCGATGGCGCTGACTTGCTGATGATCGACACCGCGGGCCGCTTGCAGAACCGCGCCGACTTGATGGAGGAACTGGCCAAGATCGTCCGGGTGATCCGCAAGAAGGACCCCGAGGCGCCGCACAACACCCTGCTGGTGCTGGACGCGACCACGGGCCAGAACGCGCTTTCCCAGGTCAAGACCTTCCAGCAGCTCGCAGATGTGTCGGGCCTGGTGATGACCAAGCTCGACGGCACGGCAAAGGGCGGCGTGCTGGTGGCGCTGGCCGACCAGTTCGGCCTGCCGATCCACGCCATTGGCGTGGGCGAGCAGATCGACGACCTGGCACCCTTCGATCCGGAGGACTTTGCCGCTGCGCTGACGGGGTTGGATCGGTGAGGGCGCTGGCCGCTGTCGTGCTGGCCGTCGCCTTGGCCGGCCCTGCCGCCGCCCAGGACCGGATGAGCACCGCGGTCTGCGAGGCCAGCTGGGACATTCTGGCCCGGACCGTCGGCTGGCCGCCAGAGGACACCCGCCACGATCCGCCGCGCGCGACGGACGACGGCTGGTGCGGCATTGCAGACCTGCGCTGGACCGGAGGCGTCTCGCACGAGGTTGAATTGACCGACCTGCGTTGGCGGCTGGGTGATCCCGTCCGGTTGATCGAGGATGGACTGCCGCCGCGGTCGGTCGAGGTGGAGGTGGGGCGCATAGCCACCTGGCCCGAGATCGGCAACCCGGTGCGCAACTACGCCTATCGCCTGCAAGGTCCGCAATTCGAGGGATCGGGGGCGCTGCGGCTGCAATGGGACGGGGTCGCCAAGGCGCTGACGCTCAATGAATTCGTGATGGATTTCGGTGGACTCGGCGGTTTCGGCGTCACAGCGCGCGCCAGTGGCGTCGACCTGGCCGACCGCGCGGCCATGAGGCGCAGCCTTGGCACGGTGACGCTGGAGACGCTTACCCTGGAGGTGACCGCGACCGGTTTTCTCGAACGCTACCTGGCCGTGCCCTTGGCCGAGGCGCTGCTCGATCCCGACGGCCCCGTGCCCGAGGCGCAGGTGGCCCGGTTGATCGCGCGGGCCAAGGCGGCGCTGGCCGAAGTGGACGATGACCTCTTGCCGCCGAGGTCGCGCACCGCGCTTGCGGCGGCGCTGGACAGCCTGCCGCGCCCGCGCGGCACGCTGCGCGTTCAGCTGCAGACAGACGCGCCGCTGCCCGTCGGTGAGATTCTGACCGACGCGCTGGCCTTGACCCCGCTGCGTGCGCGCCTGGACTTGCTGCGCCCTTACTTGCCGCAGATGCGTCTGGCTGCGACCTGGACCGCCACGCGGGGTGGGCAATGAGGTATGTGTCCTTCCTGATGGCGTTGCTGCTGGCGACGCCGGCCCTGGCTTATGCGCCGATGCAGCGCGATCAGTGCCGGGCGGGGCTGGCCGCCGGGGCAGCTGCCCTCGGGCTCGACCAGGCAGACATCTATGCCGCCGATCGCGCGCGCCATGCGGTGACGCCGGACGGATGGTGCCGCCTTTTCGGAGATGATCCACGGCTGGGCGCCCCGCCCTTTGCCACGCTGGACTGGCGTGCCGAGGGGGTTGATCGCCTGATCGAAGAAAAACGCCCGCCAGAGGCGCTGGAACTGCGTATCACCGACTGGCGCGCGGAGCCGGGCGATGCCTTCATGCGCGGCGCCGCCCGGCGCGCCCTGCCGGTGGACGTCGCCCTGGCCCTGCGCCACGTTTCCGATACGCGTCAACTGATCGTGGAGCGCCTGCGGATCAGCTCGGGTGCGGGTGACGAACTGTTCCTGACCGCTGTGCTGGAGCGGGTGGATTTCTCGTCGCGGGCCATGACGCAGGTCAGCATGGGCAGCGTTGCCCTGGGCCGCCTGAACACGAGGGCAAGGTTGAACGGCTGGGTCGAGAACCGCGTCCTGCCGCAGTTCGACATCACGGGCGACCCGCGCGAGATCCGCCGGATGGTCCGCGAGGGGCTCGCCCGCCTGCCGGGCAACCTGTTCGATGAAACGGCACGCGCGAACCTCGATGCCTTCGTCGCGGCGCTGCCCGCGCCGCGCGGCACGCTGGAATTGGGGCTGCGCTCGGACAATCGGGTGATGTTCTCGGGGCTGGCCGGGCTGTTGCTCTACGGCAAGGCCATGAGCGGCGACGACCCTGTGGCGGCGCTCTTCGACGGGGTTCGGGCCGACGTGATCTGGTCGCCGGATCCTAACCAGGCGGAGTGAGCGACTGGATCCTCTCCATCGCCGGAACGCCTCAGGGGGCGCTCTGGGCGTCGCTGCTGGCTTTGATGTCGGCATTGGCGCACGCCGGGTTCGGCGCCCTGCAGAAGGGCCGTCATGATCCCTGGTTGATGCGCGGGGCCATCGACGGCTGGCTGGTTGTGATCTCCGCCCCGGTGGCGCTGTTCCTGGTGCCCTGGCCCACGCCGCGGACCTTCGCCATCCTGGCGGGCGCGCTTTGCGTCCATTTCCTCTACAAGTTCGCCGTGGCGCTGGCCTATGACCGGGCGGCCTACACGGTGGTCTACCCGGTGATCCGCGGCACCGGGCCGTTGGTGACGGTCTTCGCGGCCAGCCTGCTGTTCGGGGAACTGTTCACGCCGTTGCAATGGGCGGGCGTGGCGTGCCTGTCGGGGGGCATGGCGCTTCTGGCGCTGCGCAACATGGCCGCCGACGCGGTTGACCCGGCAGGGGCGCGGCGGGGCCTTGTCTGGGCGTTGATCGGCGGGCTGCTGGTGGCCTTCTATACCGTCTACGACGCCTGGGGCATCCGGCAATCGGCGGACCCCTTCACCTTCCTTGCCTGGTTCTTCTTCATCACCGCGCTGGATTTCCCGATTCTGGCATGGGTGCGGTATCGCCGCCTTGGTGCGCCGGGCGGGATCGGCTCCTTGATGCGGCGGGGCTTCTTCGGGGCCATCATCGCCTGGGTCAGCTTCGGCGGGGTCATGCTGGCCACGCGACTCGACAAGGTGGGCGAGGCGGCGGTCCTGCGCGAGACCTCGACGGTCTGGGCGGCGCTGATCGGCTGGTTCATCCTGGGTGAGACCGTGGGGCCGCGCCGCCTGTTCCTGATGGGATTGATCGCTTTGGGGGCTGTCATCGTGGAATTCGGAGGGTAAGAGGGAGCCATGTCAGAGAAACAGATAAAACCCTGGGTGAAACAGCTTCTGGAACTGGGACCGACCCTGGCTTTTTTCCTGCTGTATCTGCGGATCAAGGATGACAGCTTTACCTATGGCGAGACCGAGTATTCCGGTTTCATCGTCGCCACCGTGGCCTTCGTGCCGATCCTGCTGGTCGCCATGGCGGTGCTGTGGCACCTGACCGGCAAGCTCAGCCGGATGCAGATATTCACGGCCTTCATGGTGATTTTCTTCGGGGCGCTGACGGCCTGGTTCAACGACGAGCGCTTCTTCAAGATGAAGACATCGATTGTCTACGGCACCTTCTCGGGGCTGCTGGGGATCGGGTTGTTGCGAGGACGCAGCTACCTGGAGTTCGTGATGGGGGAATTCCTGCCCATGGAACACGCGGGCTGGATGATCCTGACACGGCGGTTGTTCGCGCTCTTCATCGGTCTGGCTGTCGCCAACGAGATCGTCTGGCGCACCATGTCCGACACCACCTGGGTGACGATCGAGACTTTCGGCTTTCCCGTCGTTTTGTTCGTGTTCCTGTGGATGCAGATCGTCGGCCTGCAACGCTACCTGATCGAGGAAAAGGAAGAGGACTGACCTGCCCGCGACACCCGTCATGGCTGATCTGACGGGGCTGTTTGCCGGGGGCGTGCAAGTGGCCGTCTGTCTTGACCCGAAGGCAGGCTTGGCCTATGCGGGACGCCAGTGGCGATTTGTTACCGGATTGCGGGCCACTCTAAAGATGCCGCTAAAAGGGTCGATGGGATGCTTGCCCCGATGCCTTTGTCCGGTATCGGGGTTTTTTCATGCCTGAAGGAGGGCACAATGGACAAGTGGACGCGGCGCACTCGGGCGGTTCATGCCGGCACGCGGCGCAGCCAGTACGGCGAAGTGAGCGAGGCGCTCTTTCTGACCCAGGGGTTCGTCTACGACAGCGCCGAGGCCGCCGAGGCCCGGTTCAAGTCGGCCGGCGCGGACGAATTCATCTACGGCCGCTACGGCAACCCCACCATGCGCATGTTCGAGGACCGCATGGCCGACATGCTGGGATACGAGGATGCCTTTGCCTGCACCAGCGGCATGGCGGCCGTTTCCGGCGCTCTGACAGCGCTGCTGAAGGCGGGTGACCACGTGGTGTCATCCCGGGCGCTGTTCGGGTCGTGCCTCTACGTGCTCGAAGACATCCTGGCCCGCTTCGGGGTCGAGGTGACACTGGTCGACGGCACGGACAATGCCGCCTGGGCCGCTGCGATCCGCCCCGACACGCGGCTGGTCTTCTTCGAGAGCATCTCGAACCCCACGCTCGAGGTCGTGGACATGCCCAAGGTCGTGCGCCTGGCCCATGCGCAGGGCGCCCTTGCCGTGGCCGACGATGCCATGGCCACGCCGATCTATTCCTACGCGCGGGACTGCGGCGCCGATATCGCCATCGTGTCCACGACCAAGCACGTGGACGGGCAGGGGCGGATGCTGGGCGGCGTGATCTGCGGCTCGCGAGAGCTGATCCGCGGACCCGTCGAGACCTACATGAAGCACACCGGCGGGGCGATGAACCCATTCACCGCGTGGACGCATCTCAAGGCACTGGAAACGCTTGACCTGCGCGTGCGCGCCCAGGCCGAAACCGCGGCACGGGTGGCCGAGGCGCTGGCGCAGCATCCGGCCGTCGCGCGGTTGCGCTACCCGACCCACGCGGCTCATCCGCAGCAGGCCCTCGCGCGGTCTCTGACGGCGGCGGGCGGCACCGTGCTGGCCTTCGAGGTCCGGGGCGGCAAGGCGGCTGCCTTCCGGGTGCTCAACGCGCTGCGGCTCGTGACGATCTCGAACAATTTCGCGGATGCCAAGTCCATCGCCACCCATCCCGCGACCACGACCCACCAGCGTCTGCCGCAGGACCAGAAGGACGCGCTGGGCATCAGTGACGGTCTGGTGCGGCTGTCCATCGGGCTGGAAGAGCCTGCCGACCTGATCGCCGACCTGACGGCGGCACTGGGGGCGGCCTGATGTGGATCCGCGACTCACGCCCCGAGGAAGCGGGCGCGCTGGCCGGGGTGTTCTGGCGCGCCGTGCGCGAGGGCCCCAGCCCCTATGCCGAAGCCGCCCGCGCCGCCTGGGCGCCCCATCGCCCCTCGGCCGGGGACTTTGCCCGCCGGCTAGACGGGCTGGAAACCGTCGTGGCCGAGGTGGAGGAGATCATCGGGTTCATGGCGATGGACGCGGCAGGGAATCTGGACCTGGCCTTCGTGTTGCCCACGCATCGCGGGCAGGGGGTGGCAGATCGTCTGTATGCGGTGCTGGAAAGCCGTGCGCGGGCGCGGCAGCTGCCGGTCCTGACCACGCGTGCCAGCCTGATGGCCCGTCCCTTTTTCGCCAATCGGGGGTGGCGGGTGGTCGCCCCCGACCCGCTGATCCGTGGCGGCATCGTGCTGGACCGGGTGGCGATGGAAAAGCGGCTGGTGGCAAGAACCTTGGCTTTTTCGGGCGCAAACGGCAGGATAGCGTGATCCGTCGATGTCGCAAAGTCGTATAGGGAAGGCATTATCTGGACAAGCGTGCGGCAACGCCCCATGTCATGGGAGGCACACACGCCGATCAAAGAGGCCGACATGAACCTGCATTCCAAGGACCTTACCCGTGAGCTGACCCGCGAGGATGCTGCCGATGCGCTGGCGCTGCTGCGCCGCTGGGCAGAGGGGGTCAGCGACGCCGAAGCGGCCGATCTTGACCCGCTGGTGTCGCGTCTGATTCCCGGCGGCGAGGTGTCGAACTATCCGGCACTGGCCCGCGCCTATCCCGAGGATTTCCGGGTTGACGAGGCCTACAAGGCCACCATGCCCGATCTTCAGAACGGCCCGGCCAGCATGATCCGCGGCGCCCGCCGGGCAATCCAGCACGTCGGCATATCGAACTTCCGCCTGCCGATCCGCTTTCACACCCGTGACAACGGCGACCTGACGCTCGAGGCCAGCGTCACCGGCACCGTCAGCCTGGAGGCCGAGAAAAAAGGCATCAACATGTCCCGCATCATGCGGACATTCTACAAGCACGCCGAAGAGACCTTTTCCTTCGAAGTGATCGAGCGCGCGCTGGATGCCTACAAGACAGACCTGGAGAGTTTCGACGCGCGAATCGAGATGCGCTTTTCCTTTCCGGTGAAGGTCGACTCCCTGCGGTCGGGCCTGTCCGGTTTTCAGTATTACGATATCGCGCTGGAAGTGGTTGAAACCGATGGCCAGCGCCGCCGGATGATCCACCTCGACTATGTCTATTCCTCGACCTGCCCCTGTTCGCTGGAACTGTCCGAACACGCCCGGCAGTATCGTGGGCAATTGGCCACCCCCCATTCCCAGCGGTCTGTCGCGCGCGTCTCCGTCGAGGTGGATGCCGGCGCGCCCTGCCTGTGGTTCGAGGACCTGATCGACCTGTGCCGCGCCGCGGTGCCCACGGAAACCCAGGTCATGGTCAAGCGCGAGGACGAACAGGCCTTTGCCGAACTCAACGCCGCCAATCCCGTCTTCGTCGAGGATGCCGCGCGGCTCTTTGCCGAAACGCTGCAGGGTGACGCGCGCATCGGTGATTTCCGGGTGATCGCCAGCCACCAGGAAAGCCTGCATTCCCACGATGCCGTCAGCGTTCTGACCGAGGGGCCGACCTTCGAGTCGGAAAGCCTCGATCCCAAGCTGTTTTCCACGCTGATCCACGCGCGCTGAGCGGGCCGCCGCGGCGCACGCGCTTGACTATCCCGGCGGGGCGGGCCAACGCTTTTGACCATGTTGGACCTGCGCCCCGTGGGATATGTCATCGGCCTGCTTGTGGCGGCGCTGGGTGTGACGATGGCCGCGCCGTTTCTGGCCGACCTCGTGGCCGGAAACGGCTATTGGCCGGTCTTCCTGGAAAGCGGTGTGATCACGATCATGATCGGCGGGCTGGTCTCGTTGTCCTGCTCCAGCGGAATTTCCACCGGGCTGACGATCCGGCAGACTTTCCTTCTGACCACGCTCGTCTGGCTCACGTTGCCGCTTTTCGGGGCAATTCCCTTTCTTCTGGCCATTGACGGGCTGTCCTTCACGGATGCCTTCTTCGAGGCCATGTCGGGGCTGACCACCACCGGGTCCACCGTGCTGAGCGGCATAGACACCCTGCCCGAGGGCATCAAGCTCTGGCGCGGCATCCTGCAGTGGCTGGGCGGCATCGGGATCATCGTCGTGGCCATGGTGTTCCTGCCCGAACTCAAGGTCGGGGGCATGCAGATCTTCCGCTCGGAGGGGTTCGACACAATGGGCAAGATCCTGCCCCGCGCGACCGAGATCGCCAGTTCGATCTCCGTGATCTACGTCGGCCTGACGCTGGGGTGCGCGCTGCTTTACGGGGTTGCGGGGATGTCCACCTTCGATGCCATCATCCATGCCATGACCACCATCGCCACCGGAGGTTTTTCAAACTACGACAGTTCCTTCGGGGCCTTCGGGCCGGGGGTGGAATACACGGCTGCGGTCTTCATGCTCCTGGCGGCGCTGCCCTTCGTGCGTTACGTGCAGTTGATCTCGGGCAGCGGCGCCCGGCCGCTGTTCCGCGACCGACAGATCCGCGCCTTCTTTGTCATCGCCGCGGTGCTTGTGCTGGTGCTGGCGACCTGGAACTGGGCGCTTGGTGACGCGCTGACCGAGACAGGGTTTCGCAAGTCTCTGTTCAATGTGGTCTCCATCCTGACGGGCACCGGTTATGCCAGCGCCGACTACATGCAATGGGGGCCCTTCGCGGTCACGGTGATCTTTTTCACCGGGCTGATCGGCGGTTGCGCCGGCTCCACCGCCTGTTCGGTCAAGGTCTTCCGTTACCAGTTGTTGTTCTCGGCGGTGAAGGCGCAGATCCGCCGCATCCACAGCCCGCATGGCGTTTTCAACGTGCGATACCAGGGCCGCCCGGTCAGCGAAGAGGCGCTGAGTTCGGTCATGGCCTTCTTCGTCGCCTTCATGGTGGCCATCGGGGTGACAGGCGTCTTGCTGGGCATGACGGGGCTGGACTTCATCACCAGCATCAGCGGTGCGGCCACGGCCATTGCCAACGTCGGGCCGGGACTGGGCAACGAGATCGGTCCGGCGGGCAACTTCGGCGGGCTGAACGACGCCGCCAAGTGGATCCTCTCGATCGCCATGTTGGTGGGGCGGCTTGAAATCATGGCCGTTTTCACCATCCTGACATGGCATTTCTGGAGGGGCTGATGCGGGGCATGGCGTCTGATGGCCGGACACCTGCGGGGTGGCGGGACATCCTCAAGGACATATCGGTGGCCGAGGCCCGGCTGGAACCGGCGCGCAAGCCCCTGACCCTGGGGCGATGATGGGCCGGGTGCGCGACCAGTACGAGGCCTATCCCTATCCCGACCGCGACCCTGCGGACGAGGGCAAACGGCTGATCGCCGGGTCGCCGTCCGAGCCGCGCGAGATCGACCATTTCATATTTGCCGGACATCGAGACTGGTCCACCCCGCTGCGCGTGCTGGTGGCCGGCGGCGGCACGGGTGACGGGCTGATCCAGCTGGCGCAGATGATGGCCTGGGCGGGCAAGCCCAGCGAGATTACCTATCTCGACCTGTCGACTGCATCGCGAAACGTGGCCGAGGCCCGCGCCCGCGCGCGCGGTCTGACCGGCATCCGGTTCGAGACCGGATCGCTTCTGGAGGCGGGCGACTACGGCGCATTCGACTACATCGACTGTTGCGGCGTGCTGCACCACCTGCCGGACCCGGTGGCGGGCTTTGCCGCCCTGCGCGCCGCGCTTGCCCCGGGGGGCGGACTTGGCTTCATGGTCTATGCGCCCCACGGGCGCAGCGGTGTCTACCCTTTGCAAGCCGCTTTCGGCGCGTTGCTGTCGGGGTTGCCCCCGCAAGACAGGCTGGCCCGCGCGAAAGAGATCTTCGCGCGTCTGCCCGAGGATCATCCCTTCAAGCGCAACCGCCTCGTGGGCGACCATGAACAATCCGACGCGGGCTTCTATGACCTGCTGCTGCATTCGCGGGACCGGGCCTTTGCCGTGGCCGAGCTGCTGGCGGTGATGGAACGCACCGGCTGGCAATTGTCGGGCTTCGTGCAGCCGGCGCTCTATGATCCGTCCCGTCTGGCACACATCCCGGCCGACATGGACCAGGCGACCCGCATGGCCGTCGCCGAGCAATTGCGCGGAACCTTCAAGGTCCATGTGGGTTACGCGGTCGAGGCCGGTCGCGCAAACGCCCGCGCGCGGCCCTCGGACCTGTCGCTGGTCCCCCACCTGAAGGGCGTGGCGCCCGCCAAGCTGGCCCGCGAGATCGCAGCGGGCAAGGCGCTGCCGCTGCGTTTCGGCATGGTGAGAGAAACCCTGCGCTTGCCGAAACGGGCCGCCCCGCTCGTCGCGGGTATCGACGGCCGGCGGACCCTGGCGCAAATCGCCGGGGCAGCGCGGCTTGATCCGCTGGCCTTCGGCACGCTCTGGGCGCAGGTGGACCGGGAACTGGGCGGTTTCGGCCTGCTGCTCTATTCCGGACTCGGGAGATAGGCGCGATGTGTGGACGCATGGCCCTGACTTTGCCGCATGACGCGATCGCACAGGTCTTTGACGCGGCCCCGGCCAACGACCTGCCGCCGGTGCCGAACTACAATGTGTGCCCCACCGCGCAGGTCGCTACCGTGACCAGCGACGCGGGGACGCGCCACCTGCGGCCCATGCGCTGGGGCTTCGTGCCGCATTGGTACAAGGCGGTGAACGACGGCCCGCTGCTGATCAATGCCCGCGCCGAAACCATCGCCGAGAAACCCGCCTTTCGCGCCGCCTGCCGGGAACGCCGCTGCCTGGTCCCGGCCAGCGGTTTCTACGAATGGACCCGGCTGGAGGACGGCACCAAGCTGCCCTGGTATATCACCCGCCGTGACGGCGCCCCGCTGGCCTTTGCCGGCATCTGGCAGGACTGGGAACGCGGCGGCGAAGCGCTGAGCAGTTGCGCCGTGGTCACCACCGGCGCCAATGAGGCCATGTCGCGGGTCCATCACCGTATCCCGGTGATCCTGGAACAGGACGATTGGCCGCTCTGGCTGGGCGAGGCAGGCAAGGGCGCGGCGACACTGATGCACGCTCCGAAGGAGGACGTGCTGGACTTTCACCGGGTCAGCCCGGCCGTGAATTCCAACCGCGCCAGCGGGCCGGACCTGATCGAACCGGTCGACCCGGAGGACGAAGGCTAACTCGCGAACAGTCTCGCATGACTCTTGCGCAGCGCCGCCTTCTGCACCTTGCCCATGGTGTTGCGGGGCAGTTCCGAAACCACCTCGACATGGCGCGGTTGCTTGAAGGGCGCCAGCCCGCTCAGGCCGCTCCTGACCGTATCGGGCGCGATGTCGCCTACGACCACGGCGACCGCGGCCTCGCCCATATCAGGGTGGGGCACGCCGATCACCGCGCTTTCGACAACCCCGGGCAGGGCGTCGATCGCCTCTTCCACCTCCTTGGGATAGACGTTCAGCCCGCCGGAAATGACCAGGTCCTTGGCGCGGCCGACGATGGTGACATAGCCATCCTCCGCCTGCACGGCCAGGTCGCCGGTGATGAAAAACCCGTCGGGCCGCAACTCCTCGGCGGTCTTGTCGGGCATGTTCCAATAGCCCTGAAAGACGTTCGGGCCGCGCACCTCGATCACGCCGATCTCGCCGGGGGGCAGGTCCGCGCCGGTTTCGGGGTCGCGGATCTTCAGCTCCGTAGCCGGGAGCGGCTGGCCCACAGTGCCCGCGCGCCGGTCGCCCTCGTAGGGGTTCGAGGTGGACATGCTGGTTTCCGTCATGCCGTAGCGTTCCAGGATGCGGTGCCCCGTCCGCGCGGTGAAGCGATCATGCGTTTCCGCCAGCAGCGGGGCCGAGCCGGAAATGAACAGCCGCATGTCGGCGGTCAGGGCCCGGTCCAGCCGGTCATCGTCCAACAGGCGGGTATAGAAGGTCGGCACGCCCATCATGGTGGTGGCGCGGGGCAGGGTGGCGATCACCGCATCCAGGTCGAATCTCGGCAACAAGATCATGCTGCCCCTGGCAAGCAAGGTGACATTGGTCGCCACGAAAAGCCCGTGGGTATGAAAGATCGGCAGGGCGTGGATCAGCCTGTCGCGGTCGGTGAAGCGCCACAACTCGCGCAGGGCCTGCGCGTTGGACAACAGGTTGCGATGGGTCAGCATCGCGCCCTTGGAGCGTCCCGTTGTGCCCGATGTGTATAGCAGCGCGGCAAGGGTGTCGGGCCCGCGTTCGGCGACCGGGGCCACGTCTTCCTGTTTCGCCATGAGGTCGAGGAAACTGCCGCTGTCGCCATCGGCGGCCAGGGTCAGGACAGGGCCACCGCCCGCCAGCGCCTGCTCCGAGACAGGGTCGCAGATCAGTAGGCGCGCGCCGCTGTCCTCGCGGAAATAGGCGACCTCGTCCGGTGTATAGGCGGTATTGAGCGGCAAGTAGACCACCCCGGCCTGCACGGCCCCGGCATAGAGCGCCAGCGCGATGGGCGACTTGCCCACCTGCACCACGACTCGATCTCCGGTGCCCAGCCCGGCAGCGGCATAGGCATTGGCGGCGCGCGCCGCCAGCCGCAGGAATTTGGCATAGCCGATCCGCCGGCCCTGCCATTCGAGGAAGGGGGCGGCGCTGTCCATATGCGGCGCGAAAAGCGCGTCATAAAGCGTGTTCGGCGCCATGTCGGGCGGCGTGTCGTCCGGCGGTGCGGCATGCAGGCGGCAGCCGCAATCGGGCGGGTGTTCGGTGTGGTCATGCATGGGCACATCTTTGCCGGGCCCAGCGTCGGGGGCAATGGCTAGATCGGCCCGGGTCGGCGTTCATCCGAGAGCAGCACGTTCGCCTCCACGTCGCCCACCCCGGGCAGGGTCATGATCCGGCGCCGCAAGACCCGCTCGAAATCGGACAGGTCGCGGGCCACGACGCGCAGGCGGTAATCATACATCCCCAGCACGTGCTCGACCAGCTGCACTTCGGGGATCGCGGTCACCGCCCGCTCGAAATCCTCGAGGCTCACCCGGCCCTTGGTGGCCAGCTTGACGCCCAGGAACACCGTTACGCCGAACCCCAGCGCCTCGGCGTCCAGATCGACCCTCTGCCCAGCCAGTACGCCCGCATCGCGCAGGCGCCGCAGGCGCCGCCAGGTGGCGGGCTGGCTCAGCCCCACCGTGTCACCCACGGCCGCCGCGCTGCGCCCGGCATCGCGGGTCATCTCGCGCAGCAGCGCGCGATCGGTGGCGTCCAGGTCCGTCACAGGGGCAGGCTTTCGTCGTTCTTGAGTGTCGCGACCGTCATCAGCGCCTCCAGTTCGGCGATATGGGGCAGGGCGAGGATGCGCTCGCGGTAGAGCTGCTGGTAATGGGCCATGTCGCGGGCGATCACGTAAAGCCGCACGTCGACCCGGCCAAGGAAGGTCTGTATTTCGACAACCTCGGGGATCTCGCGCGCGGCGGAGATGAAGGCGTCGAAGGCGTTCGACTGGGTCTTTTCGAGGGTGAAGCGCAGGCTGACTGCCACGGCATATCCCAGCGCCGTCCAGTCGATCCGCGCGCGACGTCCGCGCAGGATGCCGCGCTCTTCCAGCCGGGCCAGCCTGCGTGTCGCGCGCAGGGCCGTCACACCTGCCCGCCCGGCCAGGTCGGCGGCGGTCAGGCTCGGATCGGCCTGCAACTGGCGCAGGATACGGCGGTCCAGGTCATCTAGCATGAAAAATTCATTATTAAAAAAAATAGCGAATAACAACATCATTAAGGCGGTAAAAAGACTGTTTTGCCCTCTCGCTATCCCTGCCGGCTGGCGGCATAACGGCGCCCGAGACAAGCAAGCCAAAAGAAAGGACCGCCCCATGCGCGTCTATTATGATCGCGATTGCGATGTGAACCTGATCAAGGACAAGAAGGTCGCCATACTCGGCTATGGATCGCAGGGCCACGCCCATGCTCTGAACCTGCGTGACAGCGGCGCCAAGAACGTCGCC
>Ga0102940_1000594_pt1 | contig 24600 bp, 11 predicted proteins | sample SalPonR2_C_D1_MG_FD_78215 | JGI IMG/M metagenome (GOLD analysis project Ga0102940, IMG submission 78215) | Salt pond soil microbial communities from South San Francisco under conditions of wetland restoration - Salt Pond MetaG R2_C_D1_MG | ecosystem: Environmental > Aquatic > Marine > Intertidal... | reverse complement strand
TCTATATAGCCTGAAAAACGAGCAGGGTAAAATACTCGCCACAAAACGCCTTGTGGTCGTACGCCCATAATTTTTTTTGCCGGCGCATAGGGGTATGGGGGCAGCAGCTACATCTTATCAGTGAAATCCAAACGCAAAATGCACTGATTATGAAAAAAGCAATTGTACTCTCCGTCCTATTGATGACCGGCCTGTGTACCCTGCAGGCACAGGAAGAAACCCTCTTCGGGAATAATGCTCTCGACCTCACCGGTATCTGGTATAATAACCGGCAGAATTTCTCCTTCTTTGAAGATGATGCTCACCACGTGCGCGGTGGTAGTATCGACCTGGAATTTGGTCGCTCCATCTACCTTGGGTGGGCCTGGCACCGCATGCGCGATGATCTCTTTCTGGAAGAAGGAAATCTAAACTTTAAGCTGCGCCATAATGGCTTAAAACTAGCCTATGCTCCAGCCTCGGGGCGGGTAATTCACCCTTATTTTAGCGTGATGGCAGGTAGCGGGCGCCTCGAAATACGCAATGACCGTAATGATCGCATCTTCGGCATTACGCCCGCCGGGGGATTGGAAGTCAATGTACTGGAGTGGTTTCGCCTGGGGGCAGAAGCCGGCTACCGCTTTATTACCGATGTTGATGTACAAAACCTCGACAGCAGCGACTTCTCCACACCTTTCGTACAACTCCAACTGCGCTTCGGCTTTAGCTGGGGGTACTGGTAAGTTGGCAGCCAGCTCAAAATAGTTAACCGCTTTTACGCAAAATCCCCTGCCGGACATGTCCGGCAGGGGATTTTTGCATTCATGCAGACTGGATGCAACAAGCACTTACTCCAGGAGTAGCATCTTACGGGTTTCGATAAAATCACCCGTCCGCAATGTATAATAAATAACTCCCGTTGCCGGCAGCTCTTGTCGACTGACAGCTATTTGATGGTAGCCTGCGCCCAGGTCTTGTTCTACGGTGCGTAATTGCTTACCGCTAATATCCGAGAAGATAACGGTTACCGGACCTGCTTTTGCCAGTTCAAAGCCGATTACCGTGCTTTCCCGGAACGGGTTAGGCATATTCTGGTAAACCACGGTACGTTCGGAAGTGTGCTCATCGCCAACCCGCAAGACTATGGCCGTAGGCTCTAAGCTTCCCGCTTCGTAAGCTTCGGCCGTTGTGTAGCGCGACGACAACAGCAATACATCGCTAAGTTGAACATCACGTTCGGGGCGTACAACGACGTGGAAAAGTGGCTCTTCTGCTGTTGGTGCTTCCGCAAAAATGCGCCCCCAACTGGTCGTTACGGTATTGTGGCCTGTAAATACTCCGAAGTATTCCGCGGGAATCTGTTCTGAAACAACATCCAGCAGATCGGCTCCCTGAAGTTCCAAACTAAACTGATAGCCATCTACCTCATCCAGATTTTTGGCGTAGACCGGAATAGAATATTCCCGGCCCGCTTGCAGGAGCTGATCATGGGCAAATAACTCCAGCGGATCGACTGTCGAACGCGTATCGGCCACATTGGCTGTGCCATTCAGGTCACCTGTTTTTACAGCAGTGAACCGCACCTCAATATCACCGTCCAGGTTATTGATGTTCCGGACACGCGGAATATCCTGCTGCAGAGGATGACGCTGTGGGTCAAAGCGGAAATCACCGTCAATAAATTGCCAGCTCGACTGATCGGGAAACGCGGCGGTCATCCCCAAAACCATAGCTCGCACCTGTATCATATCGATAGTGGTAACGCTTTTATCATTGTTCACGTCGGCCGCCATATACTGATAGGGTGTACGGAATGGCCGGGCGCCAAGAATGTGCTCACCAATCATAATCAGGTCGGCGGTAGATACGCCATTGCGTGGATGCTGATCGTGTGCTGGAGTAATCGTATAATCATACCCTGTTTCCAGATTGTCAAACTGATAAGCTCCATCGAACAACGTCATGGCGGATAAATTACTACGTCCGGAGAGGCGTACTTCTACCCCTTCAACCGATACGTTGTTTTCGGTAGTAATCGTACCGGACACCACGCCCGCTCCCTCGATATCTGTACAAAGGTCCATATTATCGTCAACCTGAACGTAGGATACGCAGTAACCGCTGTTCCCAGCCAGGTCGACAGCATGAATTTCTACCGGAACGACCTGTCCGGCATCGTTACAATTGAACGGAACCCCTGGCATTGGATTATCCGGGTCGAACTCAGATACCCCGTCTATCTCATCCCGCACAATAAAGTAATTCTCCTTGGTAATCATGGGGAGGTTAAAGGTACCTCCCGGTTCACCTTGCCCGGTGCAGTCGAAGATAGCCGAAGCAATAAAATCACTGGCCCATACTTCCATAAAGGCTCCTGTAGAGTCGGTCTGGGTTGCCATCAATTCGATAACAATACCATTCAGGCAAGACGGTGCCGGGGCTACGGCATCAACTACACTGAATACCCGCTCAACAGTAACAGAATTCCCGCAGCCATCATCAGCCGTAAAGATCAGCCGGTGCTCGCCGATTGGATAGGTCGCAGCAAATACCTGACCCTGCAAATTATCGGTTACATCCGCATCGATAATGCCATCATTATTAACATCGAGTGCAACTTCGACGGTCACATCCAGGGTATCATCGGTACAAATATCCGTGGCAATGACGTCGAACATAACATCACCCTCGCAGTTTTCGCCATCCAGTGCCGGGAACGTATCCTGATTGCTTACTGTCAGCTCGGGGGCGACATCATCGTATACGTCGATGTGTTGCGTATATTCCCAGTAGCCAAAGCTACCGTAGCGATAATCGTTGTCATCATTTTGGGCATTACCCGAAATATCACTATCCGTTTGGTTGCCATCATCGGCCCATACCGAGCCATTACCTTCGTAGTACGCTTCTTCGGTAGGGTCGTCGCTGCCTGACAATACCCGCCACCAATATCCGTAGAATACGCCACCGGGGCCTTCTACACTCTGATCGTTCGGGTCGTCGTTATTGTCGTAATAGACCGTATCCACCAATCTATCAGAAAAATCTCGTTTTATGTGTACATAAATAGCCTCATCCCCGGGATTGTCATCGCCGTCGGGCTGAGTGGGGTTAGTACCGTTGAAGCCATCCCAATCGCGGGACACCACAGTGGGTAAAGCCTCACCGTCGTATTCACACCAGTTGATTACACGGTATGTGCGCAAGATCGTGTAGCACGCATCCGGATCAGAGGTAGCAGTGAATCGTTCGTCTTCGGAAGAAACGGCTATCAGGTCACAGGCATTCTCTACATAAGAAACCGTTCCGGCTTCCGGTACTACCCCGCATTCTGCCCGCACATCAGCCGGGAAACGGATCCAGTAATCGTGCCGGGCTACTACCGTAATTTCCTGGGTACAAATACCGGATTGATCGCCATTACCCACAGCTACAAACTGACGGGTGACCATACCGATGTTGCATTGATCCAGATCAACAATGGGATCCAATTCCTCAATCCCAAAAGTCTGGCAATTGCCAGAAGTAGCTTCCGGCTCCCCAAAATCACTCAGGTTACCCAGGTTGTTGAGGCGTACATCATCACAGGTCGTCACGACAGGCGCTAAATCAACGCACTGAGGAGTAGCTCTATCCTCGATCATAATTTCCACACCACAAATACTCCGATTGGGCATTGCCATTTGCATAATGGGATCTCTAGCCGCATCGGTTCCTTCCAATTCGATCACCACATTTTGCCCGGCATCGCAGCAGAAAAATTCTACAAAATTATCGAAAGGGGTATAATATACACCACGTTCCAGTACCAGATCGGCCTCATCAAAACTACCTGCATCAATACAAGCCTGACTTACCGAACGTCGTACTTTTAAGCTAGCTAATTCACAGTTGTCAGTACTTCCTTCATCAACATCAGAAGCAAAAACGCGGGCGTACCCGGCATTACTAAGCGTGACGTTCAATTGGTCATCACAGATCATATTCGGGCTTACCTGATCTTTAACCTGGAAAAAGACAACACCTTTGGCATTGTTATAGCATTCATCGGTGATGTCCATCACTATGGCATGAATCCCTACCGGAATCCCCATCGCCAAACCATTCATCATAGGATAGTTGCCTTCGCGCCAGATGGATGCTCCGGTTGGAAAACCAAACTGAATCCGCGGCCCAAAGGTGAAGATGGAAATACTGGGATCACTCAGGCTACAATCGTCTATGGAGAACCCAAACTCTCGTTCCAAATCATCCAGTGCGATGGAAATAGATCCGGTACAGTCCCGGGCACGGGTAGAAATAGTCGGCACCATACCCATGCGTTTCAGATCCCGGAGTGAATCCAGGTCGACGATCACCTCATCTTCGGTAATAGAACCATTCCGGTTGTCGTCAAACTGTAATCCATCCCCAAACTCTTTAGCATTCCCCTCAAACTCCGGCGGGAGGAAGTCGCCTACCTTAACGATAATTGTGGTGGTAAATCCTGATTGACCGGTACACCAGTCGAGCACGCGGTAGGAGCGCTCGATCTTCTTGCCGGCCCCACCGCATACGGGAAATGCAGCATCGACCACAGAAACTGAATAGTTGCAGTCCACCTCGTCTAATCCTAACCGCATATCACCGTCAGCGGTGGGGAAAGGTACTTCCCAGTAGGGATAAACAGCCGGCACCTCAACACCATCGGCGGAGCACGTTTGTATAAGAGTATCCCGAGGGCTAATCAAGTCCGCTAATGCCGGGCGGATAAAATCATATACGATGGTCGTATCAAAAGAATTTCCCTCACAATCGGTGGCCGTGAAGCGCCGCAGAAGGCGCGCATAGGCATATTCATCGCCAAAGCCTACTTCCTGATCTTCGCAATTGAGGTAATTCACCTGATCGTAAAACTTCGTTTCCGTTTCGCAACCACAAGAACCGCAGTTATCCTCAAAAAAAACAGTACCCAGATAGAAGGGAGAAGATGGATCCACCGTTTCTTCGTTGTTAAACACATCATTGATGAAAGTACAGGGAATCGTCTCGTAGGGTTTCTCTACTCTTGATACTACCGGTGCTCCTTTATCTTCGGCTAATACCCGTCCCCCGCAAATCAGGTCACCCTCCGCGTTAAAAAGTCCATAGGAGTATTCACCCGGACAATCAATGATATTGCGGTTTCCGGGATTATTGTCGTTGACAATCAGTACGGCAGCCTCTTCGCAAGTACCCGCTCCCACCTGACTAATACTCAGAGTGTAGGTACAATCTCCACGCATTTGTACGTTTACCTGATCCTGGCAACCGCACGACGACTGTACATCCGTTACCCCGGCACTCGGGCTGTCAGGATAGGAAGATATTGTTTTTGGGATGGCCGACAGAGGGGCAGCAAGAGGGGTGGTCGCCGTTGCTTGAGTTATCGCGCCAGCTACCAGGAGTAGCACCATAACCACGCCCGTATATCGACACAGACTGTAAAGTAAATTCATGGTAATAATTTGTTAGATGTTGATAAAGTTTTTGGAAATCCTTTTACCTGATAAACCATAACAAAAAGTCTCCGCTCACGGAGTAAGCCGCAAAACAAGAGAAATTCAGAGGTAGTGTAGTTTATACAAGACTCATTCACTCCGTACCAAATGAGTACGTAGTAAAACCATAGATGTGTGAAGGGTTGGTAAGGTCGATTTCAAAAATCGAAACGAATCCAGGAACAACGAGTATCTTAAGAATTTTCTTTTGATAGCAGAAAAGGCTAAAAGGAAAATCCCCTACTATGCTCTAATATACAAACTATTAGCCTAAAATGATAACCCTGCTCTAATTCTATGCCATTTATACCGCTCACAAAGTGGTAGGGGCTTTACCCATCCACTTCTAGCGAGTATACCTTCTACCCTGTACCGGGAAATTGAGTTTTGACTACCATCACTTTACGAAATAGTCTACACCCAACTTCACGCTTATTTCGGTTGCCAGATATCTTCACAATTAAAGTAATTGCTTACTGTGCAGGTTTTTGTCTGCTCCGGGATCAGAGTTTGCTGCTCTTTTTTGCGCAGCAGCATCAGTCGATAGATGGCACGACTCATCTGATCATAATAACGCAGTAGTGGCTTGTCATTCCATTCGTGCCTTCCCCCACAATCAGCGACTAAAACATAGGAGCGATCTAATTGATGCAACCGCCGGGCAATGGCGTTAGCTCCAAATAAAGGCAGGTAGCCCGTGTCTTCCGGTGCGCAGTAGTGGTGCGGAGCAGCGCCAAAAGGCACTAGTCCGTCACAAGTACCATGGTACAGTAGGGTAGGCATGGCCGATTCCTGATTGATCAGCGTGAGGTCGACCAAAGCCCCCGCCATACTGATCACCCCGGCATATCGAAATGTTGCGGGCAATACCGGGCTACCTGCCAGGAGGTCCTTGTTTTTCCAGTAGGCAGCGTGGAGTACCGCTTCAGCCCCGGCACTACTTCCCGCTAAAATGATTTGCCCGGTATGGATACGCAATTCGTCGTGGCGGCTCAGAAGGAATTTTGTGGCCGACCGAATATCTTCCACGGCCAACTGAAAGGTGCGGATTTTATTGGCCGCCGGTTGGTCGCAACCAAACGATTTTCCGCGCATTGTCAACCGGTATGAGATAGAAGCAACCGTATATCCACGTTTTGCCATGCGTTGCGCAAACTGCACGTAACGCTCTTCATCCCGGGTTCCGCCGGCAAAACCACCTCCATGGACATAGAGAATAATCGGTCGCGCGGTCAGGGTATCCCCCTGAGGCTGATAAAAATCCAGCCGCAGCGTCTGCGCTTCCTTTTTGGCATAAGCCATCGTCGTACGCTCTACTTCAGCAAAGACAGGCTGCTGATACCGATCGGTGGAGTGGGTAAGCCTTTCGGCAAAAACACCGATATGGCCCATTGCCGTCAGCAACGGCGCCGGCAGGGTGGATTCCTGCGCAGGACGTTGCTTTTTGGCGTAAGCCACTCCCTGACTGGCCAGGCTTGCCACTACCAAAATGCCAAAAGAAAAAAGAGCAATCCGTACACTGCGCATGATTAAAGGTTTTATCCAGATGAACGATATCTATTTAAAGTAGTTTTTTTTACCTTCTTTACCCAAATCTGTTTCTCCTTATCCTTAATTTATGATGCGTCAGCTGCTTTGCTGGATTCTACTCCTTACCGTTGCTTGGTCATCTGCTCAGCCGGTACCCGACATTCGCAATATTTCAGCTACTGACTACGGTGCCGGAAAACAAAACTGGAGCCTGGCCCTAGACGGCCGGGGGATCCTCTACGTCGGAAATAATAATGGGCTGCTAGAGGGTGATGGCCTGTCGTGGACGTTGCGCGAACTACCCAAACGGCAGATTGGTCGCGCCGTGGCTACCCGCTCCGGCGACCACCGTATTTATGTGGGCGGCTACGGCGAATTCGGCTTTTGGGAGCCCCATCCTTACCGGGAATCCGTTTACCACTCGCTGAGCCAGGGAGAATTATCCGAAACAGAGAAGCGAGAAGAAATCTGGCACATCCTGGCGGTAGAGGAAGGCGTTTACTTCCAGTCGTTTTCCGTACTCTTTTTCTGGGATGGCCAACAACTCTCCCGGGTTCCGGTGCCCGGAAACATCATGTTTCTGCAACAGCTTCACAATCGCCTCTTGCTACCCGTTATCGATCAGGGTATTTATGCACAAAAAGCGGATGGATCTTTTGCCTTCATGCCGGGCAGTGACCTGGTCAGCGATAAAACCGTCAGTTGTATTATACCTATTTCTGATTCCAGCTTTTTAGTCGGCACTGAAAAAGCCGGAGCTTTTCTCTACCAGGACGGACGTTTTCAGCCGTGGACCGGAGCCGTCAATGCCCAGCTCCGAGAATTTCAATTAAATAAGGGCATTGCCCTACAAAATGGCCGCCTCGCATTTGGCACCATTTTATCCGGACTTTTCATTACCGACCGCGCAGGGAATATCCTGTATCATCTACATCAGGAAAACGGGCTACAAAACAATACTGTACTCTCCCTGGCAGAAGATAGCAACGGTAATGTTTGGGCAGGTCTCGATCAGGGCATCGACCTCATCACCTGTAATCACCCCCTGCAGTACTATCGCGATCGAGACGGGTTGATTGGTTCTGTATTTGACGCTGCGGTTTTTGACGAACGCCTTTACCTGGCCACGAATCGGGGTGTTTTTTACCGTTCCTGGCCGTGGCGACCATCGGAAAAATTCCAGATGGTTTCCGGCATTCGCGGACAAAGCTGGGTCTTTTTTTCAGGAAAGAAGCAATTACTCCTGGGACACAATGAGGGGACTTTTCGCATTAAAGGGACGCAGGCCGAGAAAATATCTGCCGTGACCGGCGGCTGGCATTTCCGGCCCGTAACCAGCGATACCACCCGGCTTCTTCAAGGGTGCTACACTGGCATAATCCGATTTGACTATACAGATCGGGAGTGGAGGCAGGCCGGACGCATCAATGGCATTGGCTACCGCGTTAAAAACATCATCCCCATTGACCTGAACACCTTCTGGGTCCAAAGTCTTAACGAAGGCATATTTCGCATTGCCATCAACTGGACGACCAATCAGATCACGGAGCTAAAGCAGTATGGACCGGAAGCAGGACTCCCTGCGGAGGTACAGACGCATTTACAGCAGTGGCAGGATACCCTGTTTGCGCAGACCGGGAACCATATTGCCCACTATGATACTGCCCTCGACCGGTTTGTTCCGTTACGCACCATAGAACAGCCCGGTAACCATACCCTGCAGCAACGCATCTACCTAAAAGACGATCTGTTTGTTGACGTTTTCCCCGACATCGTTCGTTGCCATTTCGGTCACGAGACCAGCCGCATTTATCCTCTGCGTCTGGTTCCGAGGTTTGAAAGGGTGCGCGTAGTCAATGATTCTATGCTGCTCTTTTGCCTGGATGACGGTTTGGCTTTGCTTAACCTGAACGAAGCATTACAGCAAAAATCCACGCCGGTGAAGCCGCTGATCAAATCCGTACAGTTTCGCAATAAAAAGCGAGCGCTGTTCGATCTTTCGGATATCAGTAAGCCCTTAAGTATTTCGCCCGGTTTTAATACCATTTATTGTCGGTTTGGCTTGACCGGTCACCTCCAACCGGCACAAGTGCGCTACCGCCTTTTACCCATACAGACCACGTGGTCGGCTTATCAACAAAGCGCCGATAAATCCTTTTTTAATCTCCCCCCCGGTACCTATACGCTGGAAATACAATCGGTACTGCATCCCCTTCCCTCCCGGCTCAACTTTACCCTTGAGCCCCATTGGTATCAAACAACATGGATAATCGTTCCGTACATCCTCTTTTTACTACTCGTACTTTACGGATTATACCGCTGGCATGCTCATCAATTGCGCATAACCCAAAGACAACTCTCCATAGAGAACGAACGACGGCTGCAGCGCGAGCGGATAGAAAGCCGGAATCAACAATTACAACGCGATGTCATCAACAAAAGCAAAGAATTGGCCAACTCGACCTTTAACCTCATCCGCAAAAATGAGTTGCTCATCACGATTCGCGATCAGGTACGCCGCTTGCGCAAAATGGATGATAGCTCCCGGCAAGATGCCGAGTTCGGAAAAATGATGCGCCTCATCAATCGGCAACTTAACCATCAGAAAGACTGGGAAATATTCGAGCAGAACTTCAATCAGGTACACGAAGCATTCTTCCAACGATTAATGGCTACCTACGAAGACCTCACCCCGGGTGACCTAAAATTGGCGGCCTGCCTAAAAATGAATCTCTCGTCCAAAGAAATTGCTCCCCTACTCAACATTAGCCTGCGCGGCGTGGAAAATAAACGATATCGCTTACGCAAAAAACTAAACCTCTCCGCTTCCGAGAACCTCACCGAATTTATGATCAACTTTTAGCAGCCACCTCAAAATTGCTTTGAGCTATACCATTTCCCGGCCCGCTATCCCTGACCATAGGGGTTTCTGACCGATGGTGTAGTATTGGTGAGGTACAATTTTAGATTTAACATTTTAATATCCCTATAATTATTTCCATACACAAGTACTTGCCAGACAAGAGAGAAAACAAATGACCTTCTACCGCTTTTTATTCGGTGAAGGCTTATGGAAAAATCGTACTGGTGTAGTACCGGGAGGCTTCATTAACGCAAAACAAACTATGACAATCGTCGATCCAATCAACGTAAAACGCATCCTGAAAACCGGGATTAGCAGCATATGCTTTATCTGCCTGTATGGTGCATTATCAGCGCAGACCGCACCTCCCCAACTTGATACCATCGCCGCTTACGACAGCCACCTGGAGCTTCGCTGGAATGCCCCTTCCGGACAATTCATTCGCATCTTCCGGGCAGGAGAGGGGCAGGAGTGGCAATTTCTCGAACGAGTGCCGATACAAGATTCCCTCTACATTGATTTTGTGGGGCACAATAACGATACCTCCTACCAATATGCTATCACCACACTTGATCAGGTCGGACGGGAATCAGCACCATCTGATACCCTCTCCGGACGAGCGAAGCCTATGGATGATGAAGACTTCCTGGATATGGTTCAGGCTTATACGTTCCGCTATTTCTGGGATTTTGCCCATCCCGAATCGGGACTGACCAGAGAACGTAACACCTCCGATGATGTCGTCACCATGGGAGGTAGCGGTTTTGGGTGTATGGCCATCCTCGTTGGCATTGAACGCGGATATATTACGCGTAGCGAAGGGCTGCAACGGTTGCTCACCATAGTCGACTTTCTGGAAAGTGCCGACCGGTTCTACGGAGTATTCCCCCATTGGATGAATGGTACCAACGGCAGCACCATTCCCTTTAGCACCTTCGATGACGGCGGCGATATTGTCGAGACCGCCTTCCTCCTGCAAGGTCTCCTTACGGTACGCACCTACTTTTCCGGTAACAGCGCTAATGAAGTAGTCTTACGACAAAAAATAACCAACATCTGGGAAACGGTCAACTGGAACTGGTACCGCAAGCAGGATGAATCAATCATCTACTGGCACTGGTCGCCCAACCACGGATTTCGCATCAATCTGCCGGTGCGGGGTTTTAACGAAAGTCTTATTGTTTACGTACTGGCAGCCTCCTCGCCCACCCATACCGTACCCGCCCGCACCTACCACGAAGGATGGGCCGGTAATAATTACGAAAATGGCCGTACCTACTTTGGTACTCAATTACCCCTGGGGCCCGGACGGGGCGGGCCACTATTTTTCACCCATTACTCTTTTATGGGTCTTGACCCGCGAGGACTATCAGATGACTACGCCAATTATTTTACGCAAGGCGTAGCACAAACGACCATTAACCGCGACTGGTGTATTGTCAACCCCGGCAATTACGAGGGCTACGGCGAGAACTGCTGGGGGCTTACGGCTAGCGATGACCCCATTCAGGGTTATCTGGCCCACGAGCCCGACCAAAGCCGCGACAACGGTACCATCACCCCCACCGCCGCGCTCTCCTCTATGCCCTACACCCCCGAAGCATCTATTGCTGCCCTCAAACACATGTACCGCACCTACGGAGAAGAACTATGGGGCCCCATGGGCTTCTACGATGCCTTTAACCCCTCCCTCGGCTGGACAGCTGATTCCTACCTGGCCATTGATCAGGGCCCCATTATCGGCATGATTGAAAATTACCGGTCGGGGCTGCTCTGGGATTATTTTATGCAGGATGAAGCCGTCCTCTCCGGTCTTGACCAGTTGGGGTTCCTTCGGGATACTACCACCGTTTCCGTACCATTCGTGCCAGCTAAAGCATTGCACTGGAGGGTGTGGCCCAACCCCGTAGCCTCCGCAATGACCGTAGACATTACCCTCGATCAGGCACAGCACGTGTCGCTACAACTTAGCGATACCCGGGGCCGCCCCGTTTGGGCACCCCGAAACCGACAAAATCTACCTGCCGGGCAATCGACCCGTACCTTTTCGGTGCCCGATCGTCTGCCGGCAGGCATGTATTTTCTCACCGTCAGGGGCAGCACTTTTCGCAGTGTTCTGCCGGTGCAGATAACCAAATAAATTATTTATTCACTAATCCTTAATTAACCATGATTAAACGTATACTTCTCTTGCCACTGATTGCCTGCATGGCCCTTACGGTCAGCTGGGGACAAACAGTGCTGGAAGACTTCGAGAATGGAGCTAACTTGCCGTGGAATGCCGATTTTGGCGACAGCACCGTAACCGTTGTTGCCAACCCGGATAGCCTCGACTTTTTGGGGATCAACCCCAGCGACAGTGCCGGCTCATACACAAAAGTAGCCGGAACAGGGTTTAGTCTCCTCATTGCCGTACTCGATGATCCGATTGATATGTCCACCAATAACCGCTTCACCATTCAGGTGAATAGCCCGGTTGCTTCTTCGTTCATTATGAAACTGGAAGGTGGCGGAAATGCCATTGAGCAAACCAAAAATATCGCGGTGACGAATTCCTGGATCGAATACACCTTTGACTTCAGTGATGCCGCCGATATTCAGACGCTCGATCGCATCATTCTTTTCTTTGACCCGGGCAATGCGGAATCCAGCGACACCTACCTGTTTGACAACCTGGTAGCCCGCCCGGCCAATGAATGTTCCGGCGTTGCGGCAGATCCCGCTATTGTCGACGATTTTGAATGCCAGCGCAATGTGCAGATTGGCAGCCCGGGATACCTCGACGTAACCACTATCGCCAACCCCGACCCAAGTGGCATCAATACCAGTGCCCAGGTAGGTCGCTACAATGATGCGGCCGGTGGCTCTTTCCACGCACTGGTGTATGATTTCGGTAGCGATATTCCACTAACTGAGCGCGGCCAGGTCAATATCAAAATATGGGCGCCTACAACCGGACGACTCCTCGTCAAGCTGGAAGGCGGCTCCTCTACCCCCATCGAGCGCGATGCTCAGGTAACGGAGACCGAGTCCTGGCAGGAGTATTCCATTGACTTCAGCGATCAGGCCGGTGCCAGTCACGAAAAACTGGTTTTCTTTTTCAACGCCGGAGTAGAACCTGATTCCAATGATATTTACTTTATTGATGACATTACTTTCTCCATGGCCCCCACCGGCTCGGTATTGGAAGACTTTGAAAGCGGTGCACAATTAGGCTGGGCATCACTCGGAGCAACGGACGTTTTTGGCTCGTTTGACGGTGCCATACCCAACCCCGACCAGGCTTCCGGCAACGACAGTGAAACCGTGGGTTCCTACACCAAAGGAAGCAGTCAGTTCGGTGGATTGGAAGCACAGTTACCCGGTGACTTCACGCTGGAACAATTTCCACAGCTGAATCTGCAGGTCTGGGCCCCCGCCAATACCAGTGCCATTACCATGCGGTTATTCAGTCCGGCAGAAGGCCTTAAAGAAATCACCCAGGATTTGCCCGCCAACGAAGCATGGGTTGACCTGACGTTCAACTTTGTCGACTTCCAGTCGGTGACTGATTTCGAACGGGTGGAGCTGATCTTTGACGAGAACGTTGCCGCTTCCGGTACCTGGTACTTCGATAATCTGACCCAGGGCGAAGGTACCACTGACCCCTGTGAAGGTGTAGTTGCCATACCGCAAATATTCGATGATTTTGATTGCCAACGCAATGTGCCCATTACAGTAGGAGGAGACCGGCTGCAAGTCATTGGCAACCCCGATGGTTCCGGCGTGAATCCTGACCCACTCGACAAAGTAGGCGAATACAGCGATCCTAACGACCCCTGGTCGGCTCTCGTGTACGAGATGGACGGCCCTATTGACCTGAGCATCTACAACCAACTCAGCGTACGTCTTTGGTCACCCGACGCAGTACCCATGCTATTTAAGCTGGAAGGGGGCACTACCGGTCCTGTAGAAGTTTCTGCTGATATCACCACTACGGGAGAGTGGGTAGAATATGTCATTGACTTTAGTAGTGCTGCCGGTTCAGATAATAACCGTCTGGCTATCTTCTTCAACGCAGGTCAAATGGCCGGCGAGGAAGTAACCTACTATATCGATGACATCGCCTTTGGCCGGGCTCCATACACTGCTTGTGTATCGGATTTCGAGACCGCAGCAACATCGGTAACGAATTGGATGTACTTTGAAAATGGATCCTTTCAGGATTCCGAGTTCCCCGTAATCGACAACCCGGATATCAGCGACGGTAATATGAGTCAGCGCGTTGGTGTCTTTCGCGAGGCGGCCGACGGTACGCAACCCTTTGCCGGTGCTTTTGCTCGCCTGGAAAACATCATTTCCTTCCCCGATCCAATGAATAAAACTATTCGGATGAAGGTATGGTCAGATCAGGCGGCACCCATTGTCATGAAGCTGGAGGGCTCCAATAATGGTGCTCCAGGTTCAGGTGATGTCTTTGCCGATTACACCACGCCCGGTGAATGGCAGGAGTTGACCTGGGATTTCTCGGCAGTAGCCGACGACGGAGAGTATCAAACCCTGACGTTGATTCCTAACATTACCGAGATACCCGCGGAAGACCGCACCTATTACATTGACGATATTGTCATTGGCGATGCCAGTTGTCAAACGTCTACGTCCGTATTCAATACAGAGGTAGCTACGTTGCAGGTGTTCCCTAACCCGGCCCGCGAACAGCTGTTCATCAACAACCCTGACGAACTCCGCGAACTCGTTCTGTTCAATATGCTTGGACAGCCGGTACGACGGATGGTCGTCGAAAATGCCCTGCAGGTACGGATGGACCTATCCGGGCTGGAGCAAGGCATGTACTTATTAAACGGTTTCGATCAATCTGGTCAATTAAAGGCTAACGCTCGTATCGTTAAGAAATAATGCTGACGAAAGTATAGCGCCTGTGCTCATACCGGGCATAGGCGCCCTTTTTTCCATCTAGAAATCTGTCTCCATGTTTCGGCTCAAAACTATCCTCATTTCTGTATGCTCCCTGGCTTTGTCTCTGACCGCTTGCCAGTCGGGCAATCAATCAGCCGCAACAACAAACAGTACATCTCCCTCTTTTCACCTCGACAGCTTGCAGGCCCGGACTTTCCAATATTTCTGGGATCTGGCTGATGCCAAAAATTTTCAAATTCCCGACCGCCACCCCAAAAAAACATTTTCCAGCATTGCGGCGACCGGTTTTGGCCTGACCGCCTACATCGTAGGTATTGAGGACGATCTCGTTACACGTAATGAAGCCGCCCAACGGGTAGAACAAACCCTGCAGACCCTCTGGCAACTACCACAGGGCCCCGACAGTAGCGGCGTGAGTGGCCACCGGGGGTTCTTCTATCATTTCCTTACCCTCGACAAAGCCCTGCGCTACCGGCAGGTGGAGCTATCCACCATTGATACAGGACTTTTAATGGCCGGTGTACTCAGCGCTATGAGCTATTTCGACCGGGATACTCCCACCGAACGCAATATCCGACAACTGGCCGATCAACTTTATCGGCGTGTGGAATGGGATTGGGCCCTAAATGATGACAACCGCCTTTCTATGGGTTGGCGTCCTGAGCGAGGGTTTATTTCCCACGATTGGCGCGGGTACAACGAAGCTATGATTCTCCTGGTGCTTGCCCTCGGTTCCCCGACCCACCCCGTCCCGGCATCATCCTGGGATACCTGGTGCAGCACCTATCAATGGGAAGAATACTATGGGTACGAACACATCAATTTTCCGCCCCTGTTTGGGCATCAATACAGTCACATGTACATTGATTTCCGGGGCATTCAGGACGATTACATGCAATCTAAAGGTATCGACTACTTTGAAAATGCCCGTCGGGCCACCTTAGCAAACCGAGCCTACTGCATGGATAATCCCCATCAGTTTACCGGATACAGCGGCGAATGTTGGGGCCTTACCGCCTGTGATGGGCCGGCCAACGAACGTCGTTTTTTTCGGGGCGATACCATACAGTTTCGCACCTACTCCGCCCGGGGTGCTGCCGCACAACGCGAGATTGACGACGGTACTATTGCCCCCACCGCTGCCGGCGGGTCGGTACCTTTAGCGCCGGAAGTCTGCATCCCAACCCTGGAACATTTTTGGACCGAACACCACGAGCAACTGGTGCGTCCCTATGGGTTTGCCGATGCCTTCAACCTAAGCTATACCTGGGGGGCGGAAAATGAGCAGGGATGGTTCGATACCGATTACATTGGTATTGATCAGGGCCCCATTCTGATCCAGATTCAAAATCATCAGACCGAGCTGATTTGGTCGCTAATGAAGCAAAACCCTTACATCGTAGAGGGATTACAACGAGCCGGCTTCCAGGGAGGCTGGCTGGAAGAACATAACAACAGAACCGAAATGTGATGAGCACGGCACACTGGAAAAAACTGGTATTCGGACTCGCACTACTATGTGTGGTTGTCTTCTTAGACCACCGTAAGTTTCATCGCAAATATTTTGCGGCACCTACGGTTTCACCGGTAATGGTGGACACCACGCAGCACGCCCTGTCTCTAACCAGCCAATCAATACCTCTTAAAAAAGAAATTTATTATAAACCATGAGAATACTCTACACGCTATTTTTTCTTTCCCTCACCGGGCTTTGCCTGGGACAGGCTTATCGGCTTTCGCCAAAACAAGAGGCTTTTCTCGACGATCTGATCGAAGAAATGACCCTCACCGAAAAGATAGGCCAACTTACCCTCTTCACCAGCGACTGGGATGTGACCGGTCCCACTCTGCGCGACAATTATAAAGAGGATATACAAACCGGGCGGGTCGGCGCTATTTTTAATGCGCATACCGCTGCCTATAATCGCGAGTTGCAACGTATCGCCGTCGAGGAAACCCGGCTGGGTATTCCACTGCTATTTGGTTATGACGTCATTCACGGATACCGGACTATCTTCCCCATTCCCCTGGGTGAATCGGCCAGTTGGGACCTGGACGCTATGGAAAAAAGTGCCCGTGTATCGTCCATGGAAGCTGCGGCCTCCGGTTTACACTGGACCTTTGCCCCTATGGTCGATATTGCCCGCGACCCCCGCTGGGGTCGGATCGCGGAAGGCCCCGGAGAAGACCCATATCTGGCCAGTCGCATTGCCGAGGCCAGAGTTCGTGGTATTCAGGGAGAGGATCTTTCTGATGTCTATACGCTTCTCGCCTGCGTCAAACATTTTGCCGCCTACGGTGCAGCTCAGGCCGGCCGGGATTACCATACCGTCGACATGTCCGAACGCGTCCTACGCGAGGTGTATCTGCCCCCGTTTAAAGCTGCGGTGGCTGCCGGTGCTCAGACGATTATGACCTCCTTTAACGAATTATTCGGTGTCCCCGCCTCGGGAAGCAAATTTTTACTCACCGACATCTTACGGGATGAATGGGACTTTCAGGGTTTCGTAGTGACCGACTATACCTCGATTAATGAGATGACAGACCACGGTGTGGTTGCCGATTTCCAGGAAGCCGGGGAACTGTCGCTGCAGGCCGGAGTAGATATGGACATGCAAAGCGCTGCTTTTTATGACCACCTGCAAGCCTCCCTGGAAGAAGGTGCCGTCACCCAGGCAATGATTGACCGGGCCGTACGCCGCATTTTACGCAGCAAACTCCTACTAGGCCTATTTGACGACCCCTACCGCTATAGCGATGTCGAACGGGAAAAAGAACTCGTTTTGGCGGAAGCCCACCTGGACGAAGCCCGCGCCATGGCCCGCAAGTCGATGGTGCTCCTAAAAAACAACGGCGTACTCCCCCTGTCGCAGCAGGGACAAAAGGTAGCCCTCATCGGACCTCTAGCGGATAGTCAGGAAGATTTACTCGGCTCGTGGCACGCCGCGGGGCGCAACGACGAAGCTATTAGCCTGCGCACGGCATTAGAAGATATGCTCGGGCAAGGCTCTGAGCTAATCTACAGCCAGGGCTGTGAGGTAGAAGGCGAGGTCCGCGCCGGATTTCCCGCTGCCCTCGCCGCTGCCCGGCAGGCCGATGTAGCTGTGCTTGCCGTCGGTGAAAAATGGTGGATGAGTGGAGAGGCCGCCAGCCGGGCCAATATTGATTTGCCCGGTTCCCAACTGGACCTGATCCGCGCTGTAAAAGAGACCGGTACACCGGTCGTGGTGGTACTGATGAACGGACGCCCCCTGGCCATTCCCGAGGTACACGAAACGGCCGATGCCATACTCGAGACCTGGTACGCCGGCACCATGGGTGGCCCGGCTATTGCCGATGTCCTGCTGGGTAAATACAATCCCTCGGGACGCTTACCGGTCACTTTTCCCCGTCACGTAGGGCAGGTGCCCATTTACTATGGCATGAAAAATACAGGTCGGCCTATGAATCCCAACGACAAATACACCAGCAAATACCTGGACGTCCCCAATACGCCGCTCTACCCCTTTGGCTATGGCCTCAGCTATACCAGCTTCGCCTACGGCACTCCGCAGGTTTCGGACACTATTTTTCAAGCGGGCGAAACGGTCACCCTCAGCGTTGCAGTACGCAACACGGGCGACCGCCCCGGCCGCGAAACCGTACAGTTTTATGTACGCGATATGGTCGGTAGCGTAACGCGGCCCGTCGCTCAGCTGAAGGGGTTCCAGCAAATCGACCTCGCACCGGGCGAAGAGCGTACCGTACGCTTTACCCTGATAGCCGATGATCTGGCTTTTTACCGAAAAGATATGAGCTATGGCTGGGAGCCCGGCGCCTTTACCTTATTGGTTGGGCCTAATTCCGCCGATGTACAATCCGTGCAGGTTCACCTGCAATCGATTCAAAAATAAAAACCTTATGGCAATGAAAAAGATATGTCTAAACCTGGCGCTGTTTCTATTGGGAAGTATTCCAACTATTTTGGCACAAACGACCGTCAGTGGCACCATACTGGATGAAACAGGCCTGCCACTGCCCGGGGTAAATATTCTATCCGCCCTGGAAACCAACCTCGGCGTAATTAGCGATATTGACGGTTCGTATCAGATTGAGCTGCCCAATGCAGCACAGGATACGCTCGTCTTTTCCTTTATTGGCTATCAGACCCAGCGCATTCCCGTTCAGGGGCGAAATACCATCGACGTTACCATGGCCATACAGCAACAAATGCTGGAAGATGTGGTCGTGGTCGGATATGGGGTACAACGCAAGAGCGATTTGACGGGATCTATTTCCAAGATTGATAACGAACAGCTCACCCGCATTCCCACTCCCAACGTCACGCAAGCCCTGCAGGGACAGGTTGCCGGGGTGCAGATTACACCTACCTCCGGACGGCCAGGGGCGGGAGCCGCCATCCGGATTCGTGGAGTAGGAACGACCAATGATAACACCCCGCTCTTCGTAGTCGATGGAATGATCTTGTCGGATAATACCTCCAACCTCGATTTCCTTAACCCCAATGATATTGAATCCATCGAAGTGCTAAAAGATGCTTCGGCCACGGCCATTTATGGGGCCCGGGGAGCGAATGGGGTCGTTATCGTCACCACTAAAAAAGGCTCCTTCGACAAAGAACCCACCATCTCCTTCAATAGCTATTACGGCTGGCAGCAAGTTACTGACCGGGTCGACGTGGTCAACGCCGCCCAGTACGCACAACTGACCAACGAAGCCGCAGTAAACGAAGGTGGAAGCCCCCCTTACGACAACCCGGAGCAATTTGGACAGGGAACCGACTGGCAGGATCTCATTTTTCGCACCGCTCCTATTCAAAACTACAACCTAAGTGCCCGCGGTGGTTCAGAACGCATGAACTACAGTATGAGTTTTGATTATCAACAACAGGAAGGTATTGTACGCGGCTCCGACTTCGAGCGTTTTAGCATACGACTGAATAACGAATACCAGGCGCACCCCAATATTACCCTCGGGCACAATATTGCCCTGGTGTACGACAACCGCCTCAATGGGCCTACTGCCGTCAATACCGCCTTGCGCTCCTCCCCTATTGCCGTCCCCTTCGATGAGAATGGCGACTTTTCTTCGTCGACGGCGTCGATTTCCTCCACCGGAAATATTGAGGCCTCGTTTTTTTACAACGATAATACCTCATTCAGCTACCGCGGAACCGGTAACGTCTTTGCCGAAGTTTCTTTCCTGAAAAACTTCCGCTTCCGGACCAACTTTGGACTGGACTTATCGCAAAGTCAGAGCGAATCATTCGTACCTGTATTTGAAGTATCCCCCATACAGCAAAACGAAGAGTCGCGCATCTCCGTGAGTCAGGGCCGCAACCGTAGTTGGCTGTGGGAAAATACCCTGAATTACCAGCTCGACCTCGGTGACCACCGGGTGACAGCACTGGCCGGGGTAACGTCCCAGGAAGCCTTCAATGAATTCCTCAGTGCCGGACGTACCAACCTCATTGGCGAAGAAGATGCTCTGCAATTCATTAATGCCGGTGACGAAACAACCGCCTTTGCTAACGGAGGCGCCGGAGAGTGGTCGATGCTCTCCTACCTGTTCCGCGCAAACTATACGGCTTTTGACCGCTACCTGCTCACTGTCAGCTTTCGCCGCGACGGATCGTCCCGCTTTGGACAAAACTTCCGCTATGGTAATTTCCCCTCGGTAGCCCTCGGCTGGAATGTTACCAACGAGCCGTTCATGTACGACCAGGATTGGATCAGCCGCTTGAAAGTCAGGGGTAGCTGGGGCCTGATCGGTAACGACCGCATTGGGAATTACGAATCTGTTGCCGTCATTACCAGCAACCAAAACGTTATTTTCGGCGATAATTCTGTTCTGGAAAACGTACAAAATGGAGCCACTATCCTGGCGCTGGCCAACGCAGACTTGCGCTGGGAAGAAACCGAGCAGTATAATATTGGTATTGAAGCGGGCTTTCTCAACAATCGTCTGACGGCTGAGCTTGACTACTATAACCGCACGACCAACGACATTCTGGCCCGTATTCCTATTCCCGACTACATTGGGTCACAATCTAACCCGATCGTCAATTCGGCCCGGGTGCGCAATCAGGGGATCGACCTGCAACTTAACTGGCAGGATGATATCGGCGATTTCTCCTATGGCATCAACCTTGTTGGTTCCACCGTGAATAACGAAGTCCTGGCCCTGGGCGGCAACCGTTCCGAGATTTTCGGAGGATTTGTGCAGGGGGGTAACCTGGCGACCCGCACGGTAGTAGGTGGCGAAATCGGAGCGTTCTTCGGCTATCAGGTTGCCGGTGTTTTTCAGAATGCCGATGACCTGCAGAACTTTCCCACCCGGGGTACCGAAAGTGGCCCCGGCGACCTACGCTTTGCCGACCTCAACGGCCGCGACGATAACGGAGAACTCACGGGGCAGCCCGATGGGGTCATCGATGAAGCCGACCGCACCGTGCTGGGTAGTCCGATTCCAGATTTCATCTACGGCTTTAGCGTCAACGCCCGCTACAAAGGTTTTGACCTGGTCGTCGACTTCAACGGTCAGAGCGGTAATGAGATCTACAACGAGAAAAAGGCCTTCCGCTTCGGAAACTACAATTTCGAAACCTCCTACCTCGACCGCTGGACCGAAGAAGGCAGCAGTGATTTTGAACCACGGGTCACCAATGCCGGGCACAATTACATCCCCTCCGAGCGGTTCATCGAAGATGGCTCTTTCATACGGCTCCGCAACATCACACTGGGCTATACGTTCCCCAAAGAGCTGCTGGGCCGCGCCAATATTCAGAACCTGCGCATTTACGTAGGAGGCACTAATTTAGTAACCTGGACCGACTATACCGGCTACACCCCGGAAATTGTCAATGCCAACAACCCATTTGATACGGGCTTTGACGCGGGAATTTTCCCCATTGCTCGTACGTATACCGTGGGAATCAATTTTTCATTTTAAACGCTGGAAAACGTTATTGTCATGAATTACAGAACAATTCGCATCTTTTCCCTGGCTCTAACCCTGACACTGATCAGCAGTTGCGGGGAAGACTTTCTCAATAAAGAACCACTGGGCGAATTAACGTCCGATACATTTTTTGAAACGCCTGAACACGCCGTCCTCGCGACGAATGCCGTGTACGCCCATCTGCGCGACTGGCAGGTGCACGTCTTTTCCTTTATCGGGCTCACCGATATTATCTCCGATGACGCCGACAAGGGGAGTACCCCCAACGATGCAGCCTTCCTCCGCGAAATTGACGAGTTCACTTTCGATGCGGGTAACACAGCTCCTTCCAGTGTCTGGTCGGGCTACTATCAGGGTATTAACCGCGCCAACGTAGCCATTCAGAACATCCCAAATGTGGATATGGATGCTGAGCTACAGGCCCGTCTGATTGGCGAGTGTAAATTTTTACGCGCCTACATGTATTTTAATCTGGTCCGCTGGTTTGGTGACCTTCCCCTCATTACCGAGCCGCTGAGTCCGGAGGAGTTCAGTATTCCTCGCTCGCCGGCAGCTGACATTTATACCTTCATCGAACAGGATTTACTCAATGCGATTGATGTGCTTCCGCAAAAATCGGAATACCCCGCCTCTGAACTGGGCCGGGCAACCCGGGGCGCAGCGCAGGGCATTCTGGCCAAAGTCTACCTCACCCGGGGTAATTTCGCCGCAGCCGAACAGTACGCTATGGCCGTAATCAACTCCGGCGAATATGCCCTAATGAGCAATTACGCCGATATTTTCACCGCAGCCGGAGAGAACGCCAGCGAGAGCATCTTTGAAATACAGACTGCCGCTTTCGATCCTGCCGTTACCGGTAGTCAGTACAATGAGGTGCAGGGGGTACGGGGTTCTCCCAATCTCGGCTGGGGCTTCAACCGTCCCTCTGACGATTTAGTTACCGCCTTTGAGTCGGGCGATCCACGCCTGAACGCCACTGTCTTATATCCCGGAGAAGTTCTGCCCGATGGGTCAGACATCATCGTGGATAATCCCGACATTGTGAACGAGCGCTTTAACCAAAAAGCCTGGGTACCCGAGCATCCCGGCTTCAATGGGAATGGCCCCGGAAATATTCGCCGGCTTCGTTATGCCGACCTCCTCCTGGTTGCCGCCGAAGCCCTGAATGAAAACGGCAATACCCAACAAGCACTCACCTACCTCAATCAGGTACGGACGCGTGCCCGGGGAACGCGTACCAACGTACTACCTGACATTACCGAAACAAACACGAACGCCCTGCGGGAAATCATTTGGCACGAGCGCCGCGTCGAACTTGCTATGGAGCAACACCGATGGTTTGATCTCGTACGTCAGGGACGGGCCGCGGAGGTCATGCAAGCCGTTGGGAAAGATAACTTTACCCCCGGCAAGCACGAGCTGCTGCCTATCCCACAATCGGAAATCGACATTACGGAAGGCGCATTAACGCAGAATCCAGGCTATTAGTCAGGTAAGGCTTTCGCCAAAAAAGCAACGGGTCGACAACGGAAGGGTGTCGGCCCGTTGCTTTTTAGAGGTTTAATGGCCCGACCAAAACCCACTCAAAAAGATCAACACCAGTGCAATCGGGAGTACAATCGCTACCAGCCATCGCGCCCGGTTGCCAATTTTGCCGGATACGGTACCCGCATCGAGGTTGTCGCGCAGACGATTGTAACCAATTATATAGGCTGCCATCAGTCCTAATAGCAGGGCACTAAGCGGCAACATAATCGTACTGGCCAGGGTATCCACCGCCGTAAACACCGTACGTCCCGCCACCTGCCAGGGCGGATCAGCGAAGGAGAATACCACCGGTACCGAGCCCAAAAAGATGCTGCCGACAATAACCAACAAAGAGGAAGACTCTGACCAGCCAAACCGGTCGTGTACCGTATCCTTCAATCCCTGTACCGAGGCAATGAGCGACGTAAACCCGGAAAAAAATAACAATAGAAAAAAGATAGCCCCCAGCACGCCACCGAACGACCACTGCCCGAAGACGGAAGCCAGGGAAATGAACACCAGATTAGGTCCCGCCTCCGGCGACAGACCAAACGTGAATAGAATGGGAAAGATCATCAGGCCCGCAATAATCGCGATCAGGGTATCGAGGCCGGCAATCCAGGCAGCACTCGACAGCAGGTGCTCGGCCCGTCCGGTATAGCTTCCAAAAACAAAGGAAATCCCCATGCCAACGCCTACCGAAAAGCACATCTGCCCCATTCCAAGCACCAGTGTTTTTGGCGAAAGCCGCGAAAAATCGGGCGTCAAATACCACCGGTAGGCCTCCATCGCTCCGTCAAGCGTGGCGGCCCAAATAGTGAGCCCGAGTAGCATTGTCATCAGGCCGATCATCATGTAGCGGGAATAACGTTCCAGCCCCTGCTGCAAGCCCCGGCGTACCACTAGCCAGGTGAGGAATAAAATACCAAAATTTAGCCCAATGATCAAGGGCAGGTTGCCCGTGATCGCTCCGAAATGTGCCGGTAGTTCTTCGGCTGTCTTCCGTGCCAGCTCGCCCGTCAGGCTTTCGCCAAAATACACCAGAATCCAGGCCAGTACCATTACGTAGAACCACATGATGAGAAAGTTGCCTAAAATACCCAGCCAGCCTACCAGGTTGGTCACTCTTTTGCCGGTCAGGCGATAAAATCCGACCAAAGGCGTGATACCGGCCATACGGCCCAGCGCCAACTCAATAGTCAGTAGGGGAATCCCCACCACCAATACCAGCAAAATATACATGAGTAAAAATGCCCCACCCCCGTTCTCTCCCGCGATGTAGGGAAAACGCCAGATATTCCCCAG